>ERZ791837.285-NODE-285-length-40593-cov-2.911564_pt1 | contig 40593 bp, 33 predicted proteins | sample MGYA00510292_ERZ791837 | MGnify/ENA primary metagenome ERZ791837 (study PRJEB30046, sample SAMN00715259) | human gut metagenome | study: EMG produced TPA metagenomics assembly of the A metagenome-wide association study of gut microbiota in type 2...
GGTGGCGGAAGCCGTTCCGGGCTTCCGGCTGACCCATGATTCCATGCCCCCGGACTTCACGGGGGAGGATTATCTGAAAAGATTGTGGATAGATTGGAAATAAATATTTTATGAAAATTTTTCCTCACTTCCGCTGACGCATTTTATCCTTTTGAAAACCGTCCCGGTCTGGTAGGAAACCGCCCAATTACTTTTTCCATGAAAAAACTAGCCTATGTTGCGGGACTCTTCGCGCTTACGTGCGCCCCTCTGCTTGCCGCCCTCTATGAAAACCTGGAAGTGGGAATGGACAAGGACCAGGTGCTGAAAACCCTGAGGCAGAGCAAGCAGCTTGAAGGGCCGCCCACGGATGCCCTCCTTTCACGCACTGGCCTCAACGGCGTATTTAAGACCAGGCAGTCTATCGGCGGCCAGACCTTTTCCCTGAACTTTGACTATGACCCCTCCGGCGGTTTGAGGGCCGTTGTTTTCTACTCCCGCAGCAAATGCCGCGGTTCCGAGTATGAAACCAAGCTGAAATCCGCCTACAAGGCGCTTCTGGTGGGCCTGACGGAAAAGTTCGGAGAACCGGCGAACATGCCGGAATGGGTGGCCAAGGAATCTCTCCAGGAAGGCCGCATCCAGTACATGCACATGTGGAGGGTATCTCCCGGCGTCTTCCTGATGTCCGGCCTGGGCAACATGGGAGCCATGGAAGGGTATTTCCCCCTTTTCCGCTTTTCCGGGCCGTCCGGCATGCCCCCCAAGTCCAAAAGGGACCGGGAGGAACTGAAGAGGGAATGGGCCGCCATCCCGGAATTCCCCGGATTGAAGGAGGCGGAACTCCACATCTCCGATGCCGTGCGCGCCATGGGCTCCAAAAAATATGAGGACGCCTTTGAATGCTTCCAGCAGGCGGCGGAGCTGGGCAGCCCCCGCGGCTACTGGGGCATGGCGTTCCTGTCTGAGCTGGGCAAATACGGCGTGAAGCGGGACAAGAAAAAAGCGGATGAAATGAACCGCAAGGCCGCCGCTGCGGGATATGCCGCCTCCGCCTCCAAATTCGGCGCCACGTGGCCGGATGCCGCGCGGGCCCTGGGCCTCTCCGCCGCGGCAGCCAGGGAACAGCTCCATATGCGCCAGCGGGCGGCTGCGGAAGGCTATGCCTCGGAACAATACAACATGGGCATCATGTACCACACCGGTTTTGGCATGCCCAAGGACCCTGCCAAAGCCCGTGAATGGTTCCAGAAGGCGGCGGACCAGGATGACGTGCAGGCTAAAAGCATCCTGAAAAAACTCCAGTAACTCTTTTTCCAATCCATTACTATCATGAGCCTATACGCACAACAACTCGTTCGCTACCCTGAACTGGGCATCTCCCTTGACTTCTCCAAACTCCCGCTGGATGACGCCTTCCTGTCCTCCATGCAGGGGCGGATAGACAGGGCGTTCGCCGACATGAAGGCGCTGGAATCCGGCGCCATTGCCAACCCGGATGAAAAACGCATGGTGGGCCACTACTGGCTGCGCAACTCCGCACTGGCTCCCACGCCGGAACTGAAAGCCGCCATTGACGCTCCTCTGGCGGACGTCAAGGCCTTTGGCCGGGACATTCTGGAAGGCAAAATCACACCTCCCGGCGCGGAACAGTACTCCGCCGCCCTCGTCATCGGCATCGGCGGTTCCGCTCTTGGCCCGGAACTGGTGGCGGATGCCATCCCGGCCGCTGGGCTGGACATGTTCTTCCTGGACAACACGGACCCGGACGGCATGTACAAGGTGCTGGAATCCCTGCCGCTGGAAGAAACGCTCGTCGTCGTCATCTCCAAGTCCGGCGGCACGCCGGAAACCCGCAACGGCATGCTGGTGGCCCAGGACTTCTTCAAGAAAAACGGCGTGGAATTCGCGCCCCAGGCTGTTGCCGTCACGGGCGTAGGCTCCAAACTGGACAAAACGGCTGAAACGGAAGGCTGGCTCAAGCGCTTCCCGATGGAAGACTGGGTGGGCGGCCGCACGTCCGTCATGTCCGTAGTGGGCCTGGTTCCTGCCGTACTTCAGGGCGTGGACGTGGATGAACTGCTGGAAGGAGCGCGCCTGATGGATGAAAAGACCCGCCGGGACTGCGTGAAATGCAACGCCTCCATGAAGCTTGCGCTGGCCTGGTACAAGGCCACCAACGGCAAAGGGGAAAAGGACATGGTGGTTCTTCCTTACAAGGATGCCCTGGTGCTCTTCTCCAAATACCTTCAGCAGCTCATTATGGAATCCCTCGGCAAAAGGCTGGACCTGGACGGCATTGAAGTCTGCCAGGGCATCTCCGTATACGGCAACAAGGGTTCCACGGACCAGCACGCCTATGTGCAGCAGCTCCGCGACGGCGTGAACAACTTCTTCGCCACCTTCATTGAAGTGCGGGAATGTTCCGCGGACGCGGTGGAAGTGGAAGCGGGCGCCACCTGCGGAGACTTCCTCCAGGGCTTCCTGCGCGGCACCCGCCAGGCTCTGGCGGAATCCGGCCGTTCCTCCATCACCATCTCCATCCCGGAAGTGAACGCCAAGACGCTCGGCATGCTGGTCGCCCTGTTTGAGCGCGCCGTCTCCTTCTATGCCTCCCTGGTAAACATCAACGCCTACCACCAGCCCGGCGTGGAAGCCGGCAAAAAGGCCGCGGGCACCTTCCTGGCCTTGCTGGGCAAGGTAAGGGCGGCCCTTGGCTCCACCCCGGAAACCGCCGCTCAGGTGGCTGCCCGGCTGGATGCGGACCAGGAAGCCGTGTACCACTGCCTGGTGCATATCGCCTCCAGTGATTCCTCCGTCAAGTGGGTCCAGTCCTCCTGCGCGGATGAAGACACCTTCTGCAAGGCGTAAAAATAAAAAACATATTCCTTCCGGCGGACGCTTATCTGGTTGATAAGTGTCCGCTTTTTATTTATTAAAACAATCACCCTATGAACCGTGCCTCTCTTTTTTGCATGGGGCTGTCTTTGGCAGTCGCCTCCTGCGTTACGAATGATACTGATGAAACTGCCGGAATGGACCCGGCTTTAGAGCATATCCTGCGCACAAAGGCGACATGGGCGTGGATGAAGTCATCCGGTCGCTCGCAATGGTCTACGACGGCGATTGTTTATTCTTCCATCCCCGTGTACCGGATCGTGGAAGGGAATTTTTCCGTGAAGCCTGAAAAATCGGGCACGAGAGGGAGAGAACATTTTGATGGGAATGGGTCTATGAATGGCAGAGAAGAGACGGCAAAGAAAAAAATGACCATGATGCAAGTCAGAGGGCGTGCCGTGGTGGAAAGAAAGCGCAGATACGGTCTGATGGACCTGGGAGTGATTCGCCTGTTCTCCTGGAACGGCAAACCTGAATACATAGAACTCCCTCTCGACTTTACCTATGAATCCGCCTCCGTGGTTCCTGAAGACCGAAAAGCGTTCATTCGTCCGTCAAAACATTAGTTCCATCGTACTCTCCTGTCCTCTCTATTCTCTCATAGTCATGAAATCCGTTCTTCTCCTCGGGGGGCTTCCCTCCTTCTTGCATCCTGCGCCATCACGCAGGAAAATCCCATGAAAATCTATATCCCTTCCGATCTCTCTTTCACGGCCAGGGAAGAGTTGCGTCAGGAAGCGATAAAGGCTTGCCGCGTGGCGGGGTATGGCAATATCAGTTCCAATATTCTGGTGTTCTCTACAGACGTAGACTATGAACCGGTCAGCGGGGACATCCGGGGGATTCCTCTCAGAAAAAGCAGCTCCGCCCACGTCGTCAACATGCAGATGAAGGGGAACATGGTTGTCTCTCGCACGCGGAGTTACGAAATACCTGGCATCCTGATTCCGCTGCTGTACTGGACGGGCGGAACCTACTACGTGGAAATTCCGGTGAATATCCTCTATCATGAACCCGATGAGTCTGACCGGAAGAAATTCCGTGCCGTCTGGGAAAATAGAGAATGGAAATACTGGGAGGAATGAAAATTCCGGTTCTGACGCTTCGGAAAAAGTTTTTTGGCTGCGTTGTTTTTCCCCAAAAAAACTGAAAAACATTTTCGTTTTCCGTACAATTTCGAGTTGACAAAGCGAGGGGTGGCGGGCATCTTTACTCGACCCTAACTCGCTATCGGGTCTTTTGTTGGCTCCTGTGGTTGATGTTTGGGCAGAATCATTAATTCGACTACAACAATCGATATGTCCACCAATTCCTGCGCATGCAGCGCATCTACTGACAAATTCGTCTATTCCTTCGGCGGAGGGTCCGCCGACGGCAATGGCAGCATGAAAAATCTTCTGGGCGGCAAGGGCGCCAACCTTGCGGAAATGGCCCGAATCGGCCTTCCTGTCCCTCCCGGATTCACCATTACCACGGAGGTCTGCACTTACTACTACGATCACGAATGCACCTATCCCGCCCAGCTTGACGCGCAGATCAAGGAAGGCGTTGCCAGGATGGAACAGATACTGGGCCGCAAGTTCGGCGATACGGAAGCCATGCCCATGCTGGTAGCCGTGCGTTCCGGCGCCCGCGAATCCATGCCCGGCATGATGGACACGATTCTGAACCTCGGCCTGAATGAAAAATCCGTGGAAGCCATGGTAAAGGCCACGGGCAATCCCCGCTTCGCATGGGACTGCTACCGCCGCTTCGTCCAGATGTACGGTGACGTGGTGCTGGGCGTGCAGAAGAACCCGGATGAAGACCACGAACCCTTTGAAGCCGCCATCGCCGCCATCAAGGAAGAACGCTATGGCAGCCCGGACGTGGAAGACACCAAGCTTTCCGCCGACGACTTGAAGGAACTTGTCTCCCGCTTCAAGGCGCTGGTGCTGGAACGCACCGGCCACGAATTCCCGGAATGCCCGTGGGAACAGCTCCAGGGCGCCATCGGCGCCGTGTTCGGTTCCTGGAACAATGACCGCGCCATCGTTTACCGCCAGAAATACGGCATTCCGTCCGAATGGGGCACCGCCGTCAACGTGCAGGCCATGGTGTTCGGCAATACGGGTGAAGAATCCGGTTCCGGCGTGGCGTTCACCCGCAACCCCGCCTCCGGGGAAAACGAATTCTACGGTGAATTCCTGATGAACGCCCAGGGTGAAGACGTGGTGGCCGGCGTGCGTACGCCCGCTCCCGTGGCGGCCCTCCACGACGTGATGCCCGCCGCCTTCAATGAACTGATGCGCATCCGCGAAGTGCTGGAAAACCACTTCCACGACATGCAGGACTTTGAGTTCACCATTCAGGACCGCACCGTGTACATGCTCCAGACCCGCAACGGCAAGCGCACCGGCGTAGCAGCCTTCCGCATCGCCTGTGAAATGGTGGAGCAGGGCCTCATTGACTGGAAGACCGCCGTGCGCCGCATTCCCGCGGACCAGGTGGACCAGCTCCTGACCCCCATCTTTGACCGTGAAGCCATCAAGCAGGCCAAGATGCTCACCCGCGGCCTTCCCGCCGGCCCCGGCGCCGCCACCGGCCGCATCTACCTGAACGCGGAACGCTGCGTGGAAGCTGCGGACAACGGTGAAAAAGTGCTTCTGGTTCGTCTGGAAACCTCTCCGGAAGACCTGCGCGGCATGATTGCCGCTGAAGGCATCCTGACCGCCCGCGGCGGCGTTTCCTCCCACGCGGCCCTCGTCGCCCGCCAGATGGGCAAGGTCTGCGTCTGCGGCGCTGATGAAGTCATCGTGGACTACAACACCCGCACCGTCACCGTTGGAGGCATGACCTTCAATGAAGGCGACTACATGTCCATCGACGGAACGAGCGGCCTGGTGTACGCGGGCAAGGTGGAAACCTCCCCCTCTGAAATCATCCAGGTTCTGATCTCCAAGACCATGAAGCCGGAAGACAGCCGCACCTACCAGAACTTCGCCAGGCTCATGCAGTGGTGCGACGACTGCACGAAGATGAAGGTCCGCACCAACGCGGACTCCCCCTCGCAGACGGAAGCCGCCCTCGCCTTCGGCGCCACGGGTATCGGCCTCTGCCGCACGGAGCACATGTTCTTTGAAGGGGACCGCATCGACTTCGTCCGTGAAATGATCCTCTCCACCAAGAAGAGCGACCGCGTGGCCGCCGTCTCCAAGCTCCTTCCCTACCAGAAGGGCGACTTCAAGGGCATCTTCAAGGCGCTCAAGGGCCTGCCGGGCACCATCCGCCTGCTGGACCCGCCCCTGCACGAATTCCTTCCCCAGACGAAGGAACAGCAGCTTGACCTGGCCCAGAAGATCGGCATGCCCGTGGAAGTCATCATGCGCCGCGTGGCTGAGCTCCATGAGTTCAACCCGATGCTCGGCCACCGCGGCTGCCGCCTCGGCATCGCCTACCCGGAAATCACGGAAATGCAGGCACGCGCCATCTTTGAAGCCGCTGTGGAAGTCTCCCAGGAAGAAGGCTTCTCCGTGGTGCCTGAAATCATGGTTCCCCTGGTTGCCTTCAAGAAAGAGCTGGACATCCAGAAAGCCATCATTGACAAGGTGGCCCAGCAGGTATTTGAAGAAAAGGGCGCCAAGGTGGACTACCTCGTAGGCACCATGATTGAAATCCCGCGCGCCGCCGTCACGGCTGACGAAATCGCGGAAACCGCCCAGTTCTTCTCCTTCGGCACCAATGACCTGACCCAGACGGGCCTGGGCATGAGCCGCGACGACTCCGGCTCCTTCCTGCCGCAGTACCAGGAACTGGAAATCATCAAGAAGAACGTCTTCGCCTCCATTGACCAGGCTGGCGTCGGCAAGCTGATGAAGATTGCCGTGGAACTCGGCCGCTCCACCCGTCCGGACATCAAGCTGGGCATCTGCGGCGAACACGGCGGCGACCCCGCCTCCGTCAAGTTCTGCAACACGCTGGGCCTGACCTACGTGAGCTGCTCCCCCTACCGCGTCCCGACCGCCCGTCTGGCCGCCGCCCAGGCAGCTCTGGAACAGGCGTAAGCCTTTTTTGTTAAGGGTTAATAGACAGCCCGTGGTTCTTCGGAACCACGGGCTTTTTTGTAGAGACGGGGGAGGGATGGATTAAGGGACTTGATGGACGGAGTGGACCAAATATCAAATAAGAAGATTATTTGCCCCGGTATTCGCGCTGCTCCATGCGTGCGCGGGTCATGCGTTCACGGATGCCGCCGTTCTGCATGAAATCCTTTTCCTGGGCTTGAATCAATTTAGCAAGCAGGCCAAGGGCTACGTTAATGAGGATAACGGCTGTATTTGCCCCAAAATGGTCCGGGCGGAAATTCCTGTGCTTGCCCACCCACCGGATAACTTCCTGTGCGGAAGGAAACCTGGCCCTGATCAGCTCTTGCGCGTAAAGGCTGTTATTTTCCCACTGTTCCAGTCCCCGCTGGCGCAGATAGGAAAGGTAGTCTTCCTTTAGTTCCTGAAGGCTTCCCTTGGCGATTCCCGTCAGTTTCAATTCAGACGCTTTGCTGACTCCTGAATCCACGCTCCCTTCCGCGATATTCTGCATGCCGGAACGGGCTGCCTGAACCATCTGGTCATAAGTCCGTCCTTGGTTTTTCACGTATTTATTGCAGAACCGGAAGGTGAAATCATAAATGATCTCCGCAATCCGGTACACCACCAGATTCCTGTATCCTCCATGCTTGGGAATAAATCCATGAGAAATTCCGTCCATGGAGTTCATCCTGTTCATTTATTCCAATTTTGTCCATTAAAATAATAAAATACCAAACTCCCTCACCCCTCCAGCGCCCTCTTCAGCAGCTTCCGGTATTCCCCCGCCGGAACCTCGTACGTGCCGAATTTCAGTAAATGCGGCGTAGTCCACTGCGTATCCAGAAAAAGGAACTGGTGCGCACGCAGGTACTGCACCAGGGCCACCAGCGCAATCTTGCTGGCGTCCGTTTTCCGGTGGAACATGCTCTCCCCGAAGAACGCCTTCCCCAGGGAGACCCCGTAAAGTCCCCCCTGCAATCCTTCCTCATCCCAGCATTCCACGCTGTGGGCAAAGCCCATCTCGTGAAGCCTGCCATACACCTCCTCAATCTGCCCGTCTATCCATTGTTCCTCCGGTTCGTCCGTCCGGGCGCAGGCATGGACCACCTCCGGAAAGGCGGCGTCCATTCGTATTTCAAAAGGTTTCTTTTTCAGAACCCGCTTGAGTCCGTGCGGAAGGTGGAAGCGGTCATCCAGAGGAATCAGGGCGCGGGGGTCCGGTTCATAAAAGGAAATTTCCCCCGTTTCCGGATCCGCCATGGGAAAACACCCCTGGCAGTAGGCGGAAAGAACCAGTTCCGGTGTCAGTTCAGGAGTCATCTGATTTGGTCCAGCAATTTGCCTAGAATGGGGGAATTCAGGGCCTTGCGGTCCGGGGAGGCCATGGGCAGCTCGTGCACCTTGTCCAGGGGGACCAGTTCCTCCCCTTCCTGAAAGGTCGGGGATTCCGTCACATGGTGGATGTAGCGGGTTACCTTGTAGCGGGTGACGCTGTAGGTCTGTTTCAGCACATGGGGCAGGGAAAGGGTATGGTCATCCTCCCGCTGGGGGAAGCGGTACATCCCGGCGTGGCGTTTTCCTTCCGGGCATCTTGCCAGCAGGATGGACTTGCTGCGGAGGTACAGAATGTCGTGGTGCTCCACCCGCGTGATTTCCGGTTTGGGATTCTTGACGGGGAGCGTTTCCGGCTGTTCCGCGGAGCAGAAGGAGCAGACGGGGCACAGCAGGCAGTCCGGCGCACTGATCCTGCAATAGGTCTGCCCCAGCTCCATGATGGCGGAATTGAATTCACGGGCATGTTCCGGGTCCACCAGGCTTTCCGCCCGGGTCCACAGGTATTTCAGGCCTTCTGTGGAATCCACGGGCACGGAATAATTATCAATGCGGGCCAGTACGCGCGCCACGTTGGCGTCCACGATGGGGGCCGCCTTGTTGAAGGCGAAGGAAAGAAGAGCCCCCGACGTATACGGGCCGATGCCCGGCAGGCGTTTCAGCCCTTCCGGGTTGTCCGGGAACTCTCCGCCGAATTCGTGGACAATCTCCCTGGCGATGGCCTGGAGGGAACGCACGCGGCGGTAATACCCCAGCCCCTCCCAGGAGCGCAGGGCCGTCTGTTCGTCTACGGCGGCCAGATGCCCCGGAGTGGGAAACTGGCGCATCCACCGCTCATATCTTCCCAGAACGGTGGGAATGGTGGTCTGCTGGAGCATCAGCTCGGAAACCAGGATATGCCATGGGTCCGTGGTCCGGCGCCACGGGTAATCCTTCCCCTCCCGCCGGAACCACTCCACCAGCGCCTTCCGGAACGCCCGGAGGTCAAAATCTGGAGCGGAGTCAGGCATGCTTTTGTTCCAGGGCTTGGCGCATGGCGGAGATGTCCGGCTTGATGCCGAACCAGCGTTCAAAGGACAGGGCTCCCTGGTGAACCAGCATGGAAAGGCCGTTGGAGACCCTGGCTCCCTGGAAGCGGGCTTCCATCTGGAACGTGTCGTCATGCGTCTGTAAATCATACACCAGGTGGTGGGCGGAGAGCAGGGCCGGCGGCACGGGGGACGGGTCCGTGGGCTTCAGGCCCAGGGAAGTAGCGTTCACAATCAGGTCCGCTTCCGCCACGGCGGCATTGAAGCGCGGCGTGTTGTTGAGGTGGGCCGCCAGGCGGTCGGAAGCGCCTTCCAGCCTGTGTTCGTCAATAAAGAAGGAATTCAGCCTGTCCTTCAGGGACTGGAGCTTTTCTTCCGATCTTCCGGCCAGTGTCAGACGCTCGCAGTGCTGCATGGCGCAGGTGCACGCCAGGGCCAGTCCGGCTCCGCCGCAGGCGCCCAATAGCACTACCTTCAGATCGCGCAGGTCCACAGAGAATTCCTCCCGGATGGCGCGCGCAAAGCCCGGGCCGTCCGTATTGAAGCCGGAAACGGAGCCGTCTTTCTGAAAGACGAGCGTATTGACGGAGCCTGTGGCGCGGGAAAGGGCATCCGTATCGTCGCACAGGGAACACGCCGCCTGCTTGTGGGGCACCGTTACGTTGGCGCCGGTGAATCCCTTCTCACGGAGCAGGCGCACCACGTCCGCGAACTCTTCCGGAGAAGCCTGGATGCGGATGTAGCGCGCACGGATGCCCGCGGCATCCAGCGCGGCCTGCTGCATGGCGGGGGATTTGGAATGGGAGATGGGGAAGCCGATCACGACCAGTCTGGCGGGAACGGGTTCTCCGGCATCAAACGGATGTTCTTCATCCAGAAGATCGGCCAGGGTGTAGTAGGGTTTCATGGAAAGATAGAGGAACAGCCTCAGGCGTTCACGCTGTACTATGAATGAAATTCCGCCGGATTTCAAGGCAAACGCCGATCATTCCTTCTTCCGGGCGTTTTTTGCCCCGTAGTCCGGAACGCGAGGAGGCGGCGCTGTTTTTTCCGCCGCCCACCGGGCAGGAGGTCAGCAGTTGATGCCGGCCTTCTTCGCCTGGCTGCATAGCTGCCTGACGTGCAGACGGTACATTTTCCCGTCTTTGATGAAGTTTGTCCCGCATTGCCTGAATTCAAAATGGACCTTGCTCCGGATGCATTGTTCCCGGATGGATAAGACCCATTCGTAGTTCAGGGGCCTGGCGCAGCTGTTGGATTCCCCGCCTGCGACGACCAGTTCAATCTGGTTTAAATACGGGGCCAGGTCCACCTGCTCAAGAAGCGGCTGGCAAATGATGTTTTTATGCTTGATGGGAAGCTTGTTGAAGATGGGGAGCCTGAAATCCGCCCTGTCCTGGTTTTCCACCGTGCAGCCTACGGTGACGTTGTCATAGCCGTCTGCCCAGTCACCGGGGATGCATTCCATGAACCGTTCAATTCTTTTGGTCAGGAAAATAAAATTCAGATCCCGGCGTTCCCGGATCATGTCCCAGCATTCGCCGCGCCACGGGTCCGCCTCCCGGATGAGAAAATCCGTGGAGAAGCCCAGATACACGGTCTGGCCGGGTTTCATTCTGTAATCTCCCTTTTTATTCTTCAGCACGGGGGCATGGAACTTGTCCGTTTTCACGATCTCGTCCGTATCCATCCCACGCCGTTTGTCGGCTTGATGAATATAACAGAATTTGCACCCGGCGCTGTACCGGTGGCATCCGCGCCATGGGTTCCACATAGCCATTTGATTGATTCTGATGGATTGGAGCTGGGGAAAACATCAGCAAGGCGGAACCCGGAAGCTGGCCGGATTCCGCCTTGAAATAACAGGTACGGGAATAATCCGCTTATTCCCCGCAGCCGCCGTCCTTGTAGCCGCAGGAACGGCAGGACTTGCACTTGCCGTCCTGGACATAGGCCAGGGAATGGCACTGCGGGCACAGGGAAGCGCCGTTGAGCATGGTCCCTTCCGGCGCCTTGCCGGCGGGAATCTCCGGAAGAGCCGGGGTATGGGTGTGAACCGGAGTGGTGATGATGCGGGGGGGCAGCACGCTCACCGTGGTATCCGGAGACTGGCCGGGAAGGCTGACGCTCGGGATGGAGAATACATCCCGCAGGCGGTAGCCGTTGCTTTCCGGGAAGAGCCACGCCAGAATCTTGGCGATCAGGTCCACCACGGAGGCGCAGGAGCGGATTTCCGTGCAGGTATCCGCCTCCGTATCGTCCCCCACGCGGCAGAAGCCGGAGGGCTCAAAGGAGTAATTGCGGAAGCCCTTGACCACTTCCTTGAGCGGCACGCCGAACTGGAGGGCCGTGGAGAGCAGTTTGCAATAGGCTTCAAACATGCCGGAGGCGAAGGAGCCCACCTGGCCCAGGCGGCCGAAGACTTCCCCGCAGGTGCCGTCCGCATACACGCCCACCGTCAGGTAGCCCGTGAGCTGGCCGCCCACGGAGAACTTCACGGTCTGGCCCAGGCGGCGGCCGGGCAGCTTGCGCTGGCGCGGCTTGGAGGCCTCCGCGATGATTTCGTCAATGGCTTCCGTTCCGGCGTTCACCAGTTGTTCCCAGACGTGGTTGGCCTTGAACATGCGGGTTTCCGGCGTATCCACCACGTAAACGGCGTTCGCCTTGGATCCGGCGCGGAAAATGGCGATGCACTTCACGCCCAGGTCATGGGACATGATGAGGGAATCGTAGACTTCCTGCACAGTGGCGGAGACGGGCATGTTCACCGTCTTGGAGCAAGCTCCGGAAATGAAGGGCTGGAGGGCTCCCAGCATCAATACATGCCCGGCAGGGGAGATGGCGCGGATGCCGTTGCCGTTGGTGGCGGCGCAGTCAAAGACCGGGAGGTCCTTCTTGTCCAGCCACGGGATGGACTCAATGTGGGCCGAGCCGTTGACCACGGTCAGTTCATCCGCCGTCAGCACGGACATGTTGGCCGGGTTGCTGATGTAGGCCACCTTTTCCTGGATTTCACTGCGGGATTCCGTGCCGGAGAGCAGGCGGCGCCACGCGAGGCGCACGGGGCCGGCCTGGTCGTTGCAGGGGTCCACGATGATCTGGTTCACCACGGCGTCCATATTTCCCTGGAAGGCGGAAATCAAGCCGTCCAGGCCCGCCACTTCCAGAGCGGCTTCGTTGACGAAGTCTTCCGGATACCCCAGGGAGCGGAGGCCTTCCAGAGCCAGGCGGTTGAACATTTTCAGGGAGCCGCCGCCCGCAAGCTGCTTCCACTTCACCAGCGTGTAGTCCGGTTCAATGGAGGTGGTGCCTTCATCATAACAGCCCAGCGGAGCGGAGATGGTGCCCGTGGGGGCCATCACGGAAACGAAGGCGTTGCGGTGCGCCGTAGCCTTGGCAACCTTGGCCCACATCCCGGAGGCGGCTTCCGCCAGTTTGGCGGCGGGGGCGATGCGCTCCTTGTTCATCATGGTGGGCGCATTGAAGCTCTTGAGGTAGGCGTGCAGGGCGTAGGAGGCGGTCAGCCCCTGCGCTTCCGGCAGCACTCCGCCGGCGTTGGCGATGATGTTTTCAATCAGGTCGTCCAGAGTCTTGGAATCCTTCTGGGAGGGCAGGGCGCTTGCCAGCTTCTGGGCCGCGTTATGCAGCCGGAGCACGGCCAGGAGGTCCTTCTTGCTGGCGGGGTATTCCACATAGGAACCCAGTTCCGCGCCCATCTCCGCGGAGGCCGTCCAGCAGGCTGCCGTCAGGGCGCTGCAAAGCTGGGAGGAAATCCAGCGGCCTTCGTCGGAATCGTACGGAACGCCCAGGGCCATCAGGGAGCCGCCCACGTTGGCGAAGCCGATGCCCGTGGTGCGGTACTTGTAGGTGCCTTCCGCGATCTCTTCAATCGGGAAGCCGCCGCGTTCCACGTTCAGGTCCGCGCAGACCATCGCCAGGCGCGCGGCGTGGGTCAGGGCGTCCGCGTCAAAGACGGGCTTGCCGTCCTCGCCCTTCGTCAGGAAGCGGTAGGCGTTGAAGGAGGAAAGGTTGCAGCTCGTATTGTTCAGGAAGACGTATTCGGAGCAGGGGTTGGACGTGGTGATGGAGCCGATGGATTTGACGGGGTTCCACAGGTTGATCACGTCATTATTGTGCACGCCGGGCTCCCCGTTTTCCCAGATGGACTTGGCCATGGCTTCCAGCAGCTCCTGGGCGCGGAAGGTCTGTTCAATGTGGGCCGGATTCGTGACCCAGCGCGTGTAGGTATTGCCGTTGTTGGCAAGCGCCTGCCAGAAGTCGCCCTTCAGGGAGACGGAATGGTTCGCGTTCTGGTGGGAAAGCGTTTCCCCGTACAGCAGGGCGTCCATGTGTGGGTCAAAGCTGTTCCGCGTAGCCAGGGGCAGGGAAAGAATGAGGCGGGCGGCGGCTTTTTCCGCCGGAGTGCCGGCCACCAGCTTGGTTTCCGCAATCTGCTTCAGTTCCACGTGCACGTTGTGCTCGCGCAGGATCACCTTGGCGATGTCTTCCTGGCGGTTCTTCGTGTTGATGAATTCGAAAATGTCCGGGTGGTCGCTGAACATCAGCACCATGCGCGCGGCGCGGCGCGTCTTGCCGCCGGACTTGATGGCCCCTGCCATGCGGTCCCAGCCGCGGTCAAAGGAAATGGGCCCGGAGGAGCGGCCCTTGCCGCTGATAGGCTCCTTGGAGGAACGGAGGGTGGAAAGGTTGATGCCCACGCCGGAACCGGAGGCGAAGATGCGGCCTTCCGTGGTCAGGTGGTCCAGAATGTCCTCCATGCTGTCCCCCACTTCCGTCAGGAAGCAGGCGGAACACTGGGGATATTCATACGTGGACTGGACCGTGAAGGTTTTCAGGTTATTCTTGGTGCCTTTGGTATGATAGGCCTTGTTGCCGTGGCCGGTGTAGTTTTCCCGCAGGTCCGGGCGCCCCCAGCGCCACTGCTCCCAGTGGCCGATGTTGAACCACACGGGAGAGTTGGGCGCCCATATCTGCTGCACCAGCATGGCCTTGATTTCCTCATTGAAAATCTCCGCGTCCTCCAGCGTGGCGAAGTAGCCTTCCTCCCAGCCCCACACGGTATAAGTATTGGAAATGCGGTCGTAAATATTGCGGAAGCTGTCTTCATATTCCAGGGACCCCGGTTCACTGCCGAAGAGGTACTTGTCCGCCGTGATCTTGACGGCATTGTCATCCCAGTGGGCGGGGGCTTCCAGTCCCAGGCGCTCGTAAATGGTCTTTCCGGTCTTCCAGTCCATGATGCGCACGTCGCGGCGCGTCCAGTCCACTTCATCATAAGGGTGGACTTCATTATGGGAAAATCTTCTGGTGAATTTCAAACCGCCCAGCAGGTCCTTCCTCTGGGGGAGGATGATTTCCTGTCCTGTGCGCAGTTTAAGCGTAGTTTGCGAGTTGTCTGTAGTCATGGCTTGCGAAATGGAAAGCATTTGGGAGGAGCCTCCCGGGGAGCAGCGCTTCGTCGCGGGGTTGGGGCGGCGCGTAGCGTGTGCATTATCTACTGAAAAATAATCGTGATGAAAAGGAAATATTGTACAGTCTTTTTTCATGTGTACCACATCTTGTGTTTTCTACCTCTTTTTGAGAAATTACGCTCCTCTCTTGCGTAAATTTTTTTTGTCCGGCTGACACTGCATTTTTTTCGCTTGACGCACCCATGCCTGCGGAACATCCGGCGCCCCTTTCTGCGGTGCTCCTCTCATGGGAAATCCCGGCAATAAGAAGACGTTAACAGCCCTTGGAAATGGAACCCAGCGGGTGTTTCAAGGCATGCCGCGACTTATGGGAAAATGGCTGTTGAATTTTATCAATGAATGAATTGTGTTGATAAATAACATGAGGCTTCCTTGGATTGTTGCTGATGGGTTCCCGCACGGTTGAAACTGGATTCCCTGATGGGGCGGGCCGGAACTTTTCATGCTTCCCGGAAATCACGGGAATCCCGCCTTCCCGGAGCCTGGAACGGTTTTTCCGCCCTCTGCCTCTATTCCGGCCAGGCCGGGGGCCTTTTCATGTTCCTTAAATCAGCCTTGATGAACGGAATGGGAAACGTTATTTTAAAGGTCATGAGATTAGCTACCCTCATCTGGCTGGCCAGCGCCGCATGTTGCATGCCGGGCATGGCCGCGGAGCCTGAGCAGCATGAACAGCCCGCTGCGGGAAAAGCGCTGCAGCGCCAGTCGCGTAACCTCTCCATCCAAAGCGTTGCCCCGGTGCCCGGCCTTCCGGTTCCCATGGACCTGGCGCAGGCGGACGGCATCCGTCTGAACGCCCTGGACGTTACCGTAGCCATGAAACAGCACCAGGCCTTTCTGGTTTATACCTGCGCGCTGGATATTCCCAGAGGAGTGAAGGGTAAAACCATCTCCGTGGGCGTGCCCTTCCAGTATGATCCGCCGGATGAGCAGGCCAATGCCGCCACGCCGGAACCCCTGCGCATCCTTCCGTTCACCAAGGCGGTGCAGGACGTCGTGACGTCCGTGGATGACTTGAAATGTGATTTCTCCCTGGTGGAGGGGAAGCATCTCCAGGCGGACGCCCCCACCATGTCCCCCGTAGCCGGAATTACCCACTGGCTGGTGGCCCAGGTTCCCAACAAGGCGGGCACCCACGTGCTCACCTTCCAGTTCTCCGTACCTTATATACAGGATACCGTCATCACTCCGGACCCGAAGGTCACGGTGGGGGAACCCCGCCTGACGCTGCTCACCTCTCCGGTCATGACCTGGACCGGGGGCACGCCCAAGGCGGTGGTGAATGTATACAGCTCTGAAATGACCAACCAGTCCGTCAAGCTGGACCCCTCCGCGGACGCCAAATCCATCGTGACCACGCCCAAGGGCGTTTTCACCTGGTCCCTGCTGGGTGCGGACGGCCGTCCCTACGCTCCTTCCGTGGTGCTGGCGCCCGGTCCTTCCTGGGTGCTGGACAAGGACGGGCATGTCACCATCCGCGGTGAAAGAGGGAAGCTTACGGACCAGTATGACGTGACGGCCAGCTCCACCCTGGACAAGGACCCCTACGGCGCCCCGTGCTCACCGGACAACCTGAAGAACGGCACCGGATACTGGGCGGAAGGCGTTTCCGGAGACGGCCAGGGGGAAACCCTGGAGCTCAAGCTCAAGAATCCGGGGCGTTTGCTCGGCATCATGCTGGAAACGGGCATTTCCCCGGTGACCAATCCGGCACGGGATTCGGAAGCGCGCCGGCACCCCAACATCGCTTATTCCATGTTCAGCCGGCCCAAGGGCATCCAGGTGACGCTGAATGGGGACTATACCTTTGACGCCACGCTGCGGGATGACTGGACGCCCCAGATTGTGGTTCCTCCCTATTACAAGCAGCCTGTCCGCACCATTAAAATCAGGATAGATTCCAGCTATCCCGGTACCGGCACATCTGATACCTACATAGGCATCCTCAAGCCGATCGTCAAATAGAAGGGCGCGTCACGGGACTCCCCTGCCGCCATTCCTTTAAGGGTGGAACAGGGAACTGCCCGTGCGGCCCTTGGGATAATGGCGGAAGGGGAGCGTGAGCAGATACATCAGCACAAGCGCCGGAATCTGCATCCACAGCAGGTACCAGGGCCACGGGCCAAGCAGGTCCAGCACGGAGCCGCCCGCCGGCGTAGCGACCGTAAAGCCGTAATTGGTCCCCAGGAGCATGTTGACCGGATGGATAACGGCCAGATACACGTTGGCGAACAAAAGAGCCCACAGGAAGTCCCAGCGCGCCGGTTTCCATTCCAGGGCCAGCGGCAGGTAAAGGGCCGTGATGACCGTCACTCCGTGGGACAGGAAGAAGGCGAAGTACGTCCAGGACGGAAAATCATGGGATACGGAAGGAGTGATGAGGCCCTGAAGGGTGGCGCACAGCACGCAGTAATACACAATGGAGCGCAGCAGGCGGGAGGGTATCCACAGGCTCAGGGCGCAGAACACCTGCATGACGGAGCAGAAATGCAGGGGGAGCATCCCCGCCCAGCTCTTTTCCGGTTCATCCGCCAGTATGGCGGCCAGATCCGGAACCAGGCTGAACAGGCAGGCGATCCCCAGCCAGAACGTGGTGCGGTTCCGGACGGCTTTTTTATAGGACTGCCCCAGTTCCATGATGCACAGTCCCGCCGCCAGGAGAACGGCCAAAGCCGCCCAGTGGGAAACCCCTGCAAATTCCAGTGGAGGGACGCCGTTCATTCAACGGCTACCATAACAGATGAAGGCGCCCCGGCGCAACGTGAAAAGCGGGACGGGTTTCAGTCTTGCAAATTCGCCCTTCCCGGGCATACTTGCCGGCGAAATGAAACAGGGCTTGTTCATAGGGGTCAGCGCTTTGCTGATCATGGCCGGTCTGACCGGATGCGACGATTCCAGTGAACGGCGCGCCCGTTATGCGGAGAAGAAGCCTGCTCCGCGTCCCCTGGAAAGAACGTTTGATCCTCCCAGGAAAATTCTTCCTCCCGCCGCTCCCGTGAAAAAGGCGCCCGTATGGATGGATTACAAGGGAGAGGACATGCGGCAGTTGACGGAGCTTTCCGGCCGCAAGGTGCTGATTGTCTTTTACGCTCCATGGAGCCGCCCTGCCATGGACTACGTCCAGGCGGTCAAATCCTACGCCGCGGCCCAGGACGGCAAGGCGTTTGCCGTGCTGATTGATGCGGACGCCTATCCGGACGTAGCCCGCAAGTACCGGCTGGAAGCCGTCCCCCTGACGCTCCTGTACCTGGAAGGAATGAAGCTGAAGGAAATGGTGGGCTCCCTTTCCGCGCCGCGCCTGAATGAACTGATTGAACAGACCATACGGGTGCAGTAAAGGAACTGCCCATGGTTACGGGGAAAATAACCAATTCCCTGTAGATAAACGCTCGTCAATAGTTCGGAGAGGTATATTCCTTCTGGAGGCTCCTCTTATATTTCGTATTGGAGGCGGATTGATAAAATTCCGGGATGTGCAGGCGGAAGGCGCATTTATTTCTTCCCGGACGGAGAGATTGGAATGTTTAATTATTGGCCATCAATGCTTGTATTTTTTGATTCCCTTTATTTTCACCTGATTCCTGCGCCGTTTCAGCCCTTTCCCTGTCTGCCGAATACGCGTTGAACGTGTTGATGGGGAGCGGGAAATCTTTCAAGGTGACCATGAACTGAATGGTCAGTTCATGTAACAATAAATGAATTGAAAACATAAACACTATGGCTATATCAACCACACCATTTCACCCGCTCGACGCTGAAAATAATCCTCGTTACAAGGTGAAGAAAAAAGACGCTCCCAAAATTGTCTGGCACAAGACGGAAGAAACCGGCGTTCATGACTGGGAAGGATACATTCGTGTTCCCTTTGATAAGGAATGTGCCTTTGCCATCCAGATGGACGACAACGGCTACCTGGAAATAGACAACCAGAAAGTGGTGGAACTCAAGGACGGCAACTCATCCAGGAAGGCAGAGGGCAAGAAGGAACTCAAGCAAGGTTACCATTACGTCAAGCTCCATCATGAGAATCTGAAGGTTCCGGATGCTATCGCCCCCTATCCCAATGCGGAAGAATTCGTTCCTCAAATGGATGGGGCTGACCTGGAACTTTGGGAAATTGATGCCCCCGTCAATCTCTGGAAGACGGAGGATGCCCAAAAACTGCTGAAATGCTACAATGTGGTGGATTATGTCACCATGCCCAATCCCGGACAGGTTTGGTCCTACATTGGAGGGTGGCTCTATCAAGCTCACCTGAAGGAAATTGAGGACAATGTACCTGAGCAATTGCGCAACTATTATAACAGCTGCGCCTTGCGCATGAGTATCGCGCTGAGTTCCTTCGGGAAGGACTTGAAGAACGAAGCAGGGGCGGAGCTCATCGGAGACAAGGCGAATGCCGGCGCATTGGGAGGTAAAACCCACGTGATCACCCGTGCCAGGGACATGGCCGCTTATGTGCAAAAGCTCCTGGGCGACCCGGACTATGCCGACGGCCAGGATACAGGCTATTGCAGCCCGCAGCCGGACGACATTATTGTGTTTGCCGGAAAGGGCCACGCAGGAATGTGCCCGGGAGACAACATCTCCATAGGCAGCTTCCTGACTGGCCCCATTTGGTTAATCAACCGGGCGACATTGAAAGACGCTGAATAATTCATCAACTTCTTTTCACGGGGCGGATGCTTTTAAAGCATTCGCTCCGTTTTTGAACATAATGGGAAAGAAAGTAATCTACCCATTTCTATGAATAAAAACCCTCTCTTTTGTTGTTTGCTTTCCGGACTGATAACCGTATCGGCCAGCGCGGCGCCATCTCTCCCCCCCTTTCCCACGCAGGCTGAAGTGGCCGGGGATGCTTCTCTTTACAGCCCGGCCATGTACCTGCGGAGAAGCGACATTCTCCTGGCGGTTATTATTTATAAGACGGTAGAAACGGACCAGGAGATAACGTACTACGCCCGCGTCGTCCAATCTCTCCGGGGGGACATTCCTGTGGAGGCTTTGATCCAGTGGAGCTGGGCTGCCAATAAACACTCTGCGGTCAGCTCCCCTAAAACGGAACTGTATTCCGGTAATTATATGTATTATGCCCTTGCCTCCTCCAAGGAGGTAAAAAAACTGCCGGACACGCCGGAATCTTTTGCTCCGGCGGACAGTATCCCCGGCCTGGATTCCTATGATCTGGGAGACGACGTCATTTACTTCCCGATGACGGAGAGCGGTCGGGGCCAAGCTATAAGGAAACTCCTTCATATCGAACCTGCCAGGATCACCGCAGAATCGGAGGCCGCCCGCTTCCAGCCCTCTTCCGGCAAATAACGTTCTTTTCTCTCCTTCTTTCCGGCAGGCCCTTCCTTGTTGCCCGGGCATGCTTCATCCCTCCCGTCCCGTTCCTTTCAGGAAGCAGGCCTTTTTTGTATTTCAGCATTCCTCCCTGTCCGGGACAGGGAGGAAAAAACATGAAAAAACCGGTTCACGTTTCCGTGAACCGGTCCTGAAAAAGGGGGAAGGGTTAGACGCCCAGGTTGAACGCCTTGTGCACCACCCGGGCCGCTTCCTCAATGTCTGACTCGTCCACCATCACGGCAATCTTAATCTCCGAGGTGGAAATCATGCCGGTCTTGATGTTGGCGTCCGCCAGGGCCTTGAACGCGGTGGCGCCCACGCCGGAATGGGAACGCATGCCGATGCCCACCAGGGAAAGCTTGGCAAGACCCGCTTCCGTTTCCACCTTCACGGTGGAGCCCAGGGCGGCCATGACCGGCTTGAGGGCGGCCTGGGCGCGGCCCAGTTCATTGGAAGGCATGGTGAAGGACTGGCGGACGTAGCCGTCATGAGCGGTATTGGCCAGAATCATGTCCAGGTTGATTTCCGCTTCAGCCAGGGCGCCCAGAACCTGCGCCGTATAGCCGATCTGGTCCGGAATGCCGGTGATGGTGACGCGGGCCTGGTTGCGGTCAATGGAGATGCCGCGGATGACGACGGCTTCCATGGAGGGAGTTTCTTCTTGCACGATTGTACCGGGGTTGTTGTTCATGGAGTTGCGAACTTCAAAGACGACGCCGAATTTTTTGGCGAATTCCACGGAGCGCGACTGCATTACCTTGGAACCGTTGGATGCCATTTCCAGCATTTCGTCATATGAAAGGGTTTGTATTTTCGTGGCGTCTTTCACCACGCGGGGATCGCAGGTGTACACGCCGTCCACATCTGTAAAAATCTGGCAAACGTCCGCTTTCAGCGCGGCCGCGATGGCGATGGCGGAAAGGTCCGACCCCCCGCGGCCCAGCGTCTGGACCATTCCTTCTTCCGTAGCCCCCTGGAAGCCGGCGCAGATGAGGATGTTGCCTTCCTGCAGGTACTTGTTCATCAGCGTGGGGTTGATGCTGTGGATGCGGCCGCGCGTATGGTTGCCGAAGGTGGTGATGCCCGCCTGAGCCCCCGTGAAGGACATGGCTTTTTCTCCCAGCTCATGAAGAGCCATGCAGAGAAGGGCAATGGATTGCTGCTCGCCGGTGGCCATCAGCACGTCCAGTTCGCGTTCACAGGGGGATTCGGACAATTCCTTGGCAAGGCTGATCAGCTTGTCCGTCACGCCGCTCATGGCGGAAACGACGGCCACCACCTGGTTGCCGTCCCTGGCGGTATCATGAATGCGGTGCGCCACGTTGCGGATGCGGTCAATGGTGCCGACGGAGCTGCCTCCGAATTTTTGAACGATAAGAGCCATGTAACAGGATGATTATGTGAGTTAGGATTGAGGGAGAAGATGTTCAATGCGGAGTACGCGGGGCTCCGCCGCCACGCAGGAAATACGCGCAATTTCCGCCAGGGCCTTCTGGAGCTGGCCCCACGGGCAGGTGTGCAGGATAAAGACCAGGTCATTCCAGGGTTCCCCGTTCTCGGCAATGTGGCTGGGCGCGGAGGAGGTGGCGGAAATGCCGATGCCGAAGGTTGCCAGAATGCGGGCTATTTCCGCAATGACGCCGGGCTGGTCCGCCACCTGGAAGCGGACGTAATACGGAGTGACCGTATCATTGATGTGCATGACCCCGCAGGACTTGGCGTAAGGATTGAAGCCCGTATGGTACTCCGGATAGCGGCTCTCACGCATGGCGGTGATGACATCGCTGATGACGGCGGAAGCCGTGGGATTCTTGCCCGCACCGCGTCCGTAGAACAGCGTTTCTCCTACAATGTCTCCCGTGACGGAAATGGCGTTGAATACGCCGTTCACGGAGGCCAGGATGTGCCAGTCATGGACAAAGCAGGGCTGCACGCGCAGTTCCAGGGCGTCTTCCTGCCCTTCATGGTAGCGGATGACGACGAGAAGCTTGATTGTATAGCCCAGCTTCCTGGCAAACTCGAAATCGCGGCTGGTGATGTTCTCAATGCCGCTCACGTAAATCTTGTCCGGGGAAATGGTGGTGCCGTACGCCAGCATCGCCAGGATGAGGGCCTTGTGGGCGGCGTCCCAGCCGTTCACGTCCAGGGAGGGGTCTTCTTCCGCAAAGCCCAGCTTCTGGGCCTGTACCAGGGCGTCCGCATAATCCGCCCCGTGTTCCCCCATGGCGGAAAGAATGTAATTGGACGTTCCGTTGATGATGCCTACAATGGAACTGATATGGTTGCAGATCAGGGAATTCTGAAGGCTCTGGATGATGGGGATGCCGCCTCCGGCGGAAGCTTCAAAATAAATGGGCGTGCCCATTTCCGCGGAAAGCTTGAAAATCTCCGCTCCGTACTCCGCCAGAAGTGCCTTGTTCCCCGTGACGACGGGCTTTCCTGCCCGCAGGGCCAGCGTCACCAGGTCGTAAGCCTGGCGGGTGCCGCCGATCAGTTCAATGACGATATCTATTTCCGGATCGTTCACCAGGTCATTCCAGTCGCCCGTCAGCAATTCCCGGGGAACGGCGGTTTCCCTGGGTTTTTCCAGGTTGCGCACGGCAATGCGCTTGATCCTGAAAGGGATCTTGCTCCGGGCTTCCAGAAGGGCATGGTTGCGGCACAGCGTTTCATACACGCCGGAACCGACCGTTCCCAGCCCAGCAAGCCCAAGTTGTATAGGTTTTTCCGTCATTCCTGCGGGGCGATTATGCAAAAAAATCCCTGTAACGCAAGAGCTTTTACCGTTCCGGAAGGCAGCATGCCCGCACCCCGGACAGCGTGGAAACAGGGAGGAAGGAAAGGGGGTGGATAAAAAAGACAGGCAGGTCTGGAAAGAAAGCCCGGAAAAGAATGAATACCGTTTTTGATAAGCGGAATGGACCTGGAATACTTTTCCTGTATTCCATCCGGCGTTCTTGCGAGGAACGGCGGCGCGGCTATCGGAATACGGGCTCCGTCCGGGGCCGCAAGCGGTTTCCTTCCCATGGCGGGTAAACCGGAAAGAACAAAAGGGCAATAAAAAACCCTCCGGGGAGGGAGGGTAGAATTGGCAGCCCCACCAGGACTCGAACCTAGAAATACTGAACCAAAATCAGGTGTGTTACCAATTACACTATGGGGCTGTCTTGCGCTGGCGATCCTGCCGTTGCGGGGCGTAGTAAACCATACGGGGCGTGGTCTGGCAAGAGAAAAATGCCCCGTTTCCGGCGTTGGGAGGTCAATGCCCCGGCTTGATGATCCGGGTATAGCTCAACCTCTTGAACATCAGCATGGGAATGGCTACTCCGATCACCAGGGAGAAGATGATGAAGAACGCCGTGATGCCGTTCTTGCAAATATCCACGATCAGCCGGTTCATGGTGGCCGTATCCTGGTTCTCCTGCATGAACTGCATCAGGGCCAGAATAGTCTTGTAGGCGTACACGCCCGGAATCATCGGCAGCAGGGAGGGGAACGCGAAAATCTCCGCAGGGCACTTCACCAGCTTGGCCGTCATGACGCCCAGCATGCCTATGGTGAAAGCGGCGATAAAGGTGGCGCTGGAAATGTCAATGGACCAGGAATGCAGCATGTAAAACCGGAAGGCGTGGCCGATGGCCGCCAGCAGGGCGGAAACGGCAATGGCGCGCTTGGGCGGATTGGAGATGACGGCGAACCCCGTGGCGGCGATGGCTGCCATCAGGCCGTCAAGGAGGATGGAGGATAGGAAATCCGGACTCATAAGCTGTTTACCCCCACGATGAGCATGGTTGCTGAAAGGCCGATGGTGATGCAGGTAATCATCATGATGGAATGGACGCCGCGGGAAATTCCCATCAGGATGTGGCCGTGCATCAGGTCCATGATGGAATTGATCATCTGGACGCCGGGCACCAGGAACAGGACGCTGGTGGCCAGGGCAATCTGCGGCGTAGCGCCGATCTGGAAAATGACGGCGCACGCGGCCGCCATGGAGGCCGCGAAGGCGGAAAGAATGATCACGCCCAGCGGATTGTATTTCCGCCGGGAGAGCTGCTGCTTGACCAGGAAGCCCAGCAGGGTGGCCACAAACACGGTCAGCATGGCCCACAGGTCCCCGTTGAACAGGCGGCAGAAGGCGGCGTTGCCCACGCTGACCAGCAGCAGGTCCGTCCAACGGGAAAACCTTTTGGTGCGCACGATGGAGCTGAACGCCTGCTCCATCTCCGCAATGCTGACGTTGTTATCCACCGGGAGCCAGCTCAATTCACTGAGCTGCTGGATCAGGTTCAAATTGAACGCCAGGGGCTTCAGCTTCCGGACGGAGGTGCGGCGCAGCGTCTCGTCATCCTTGCAGATCAGGCTCATGGTGATATTGCGCTGGAAGATGGTCATATCCGCGCTATACCCGTACGCGGCGGCGATGCGGGAAATATTGCGCACGGCGCGGTTGGTGTGCACCCCTGCGCCCATAAGCGTGGTGGCGTACTCCAGCAGGAACTCTGACAGGGCCTGTATTTGGTCGGTATGCTGCATAGATGGAAAGCGGAATAAAAAAGAGGAAGGTCAGGAATGGGCGGCCTGCTTTCTGGCGGCGTAATCCTTCTGCTGGTCCTCCCCGGTGGCGCCTACGGTAAAATAGGTGCTTTCCGGGTGGGAGAACACGAGGGCGCAGACGGCGGAGACAGGCTGCATCATCCAGGTCTCCGTCAGGCTCATGCCCGCTTCCTCCTGTGCATGGAGGAGTCTGAACACGGTTTCCTTCTCCTGGTGGTCCGGCTGGCTGGGATAGCCGCAGGCGGGACGCACGCCGGACTCTTCCGGAATATTCCACAGGAGGCGCAGCTTGTCATGGGAGATGGAGGCAAAGGCCTCCACCAGGCGGTCCGCCAGGGAGCTGACCAGCAGGGCGCGGTAGGAATCGTTCCTTTCTTCCCATTCCTTGGCCCAGCGCCTGGAACCGTGGATGCTGACCGCGATGGCCCCCACATAATCCTTCACCCCCTCGGGAGCGATGAAATCCGCCAGCGCCAGCCGGGTCTTTCCCTGCTTGTCCAACTGCTGGCGCTGGGTCAGCAGGGTAGCCTGCGGAACGTTCCTGGACTCATCCGTCCAGACGGTGATATCATCATGGCTGGCCGTGGAATTGGCAGGGAAAATGCCGATCACGCCGCGGGCCTGGTAACGGTTCTCCCTGACGGCCTGCTCCAGCAGGTCGCGGGCGTCCTGGTACAGGGCCGCGGCCGCCTCCGCCTTGGAGGGATCCTTCGTCCGGAATTCCTGGGCGGCGCGGTTCCAGGAGCCGTGCAATTCCCAGGCGTGGAAAAAGGGTGTCCAGTCAATGCGCTCAATCAGCTCCTCCACGGTCACATAATAGCGCGGATTGTCACTGCAGCAGCCGCAGCTTACGGAGCTGTGCAGGCTGCCGATGGAAACCGGCCCCAGGCGTGCGGGCACGGGGGGGACGTAACTGTCCTCCGCCCCCTTCCAGCGCAGTTCACGGGCTTCCTCCAGGGACAGGAGGTCGCGGACGGGCTTGTTTTCATGCCTGTTGCGCAACTCCTCCTGCCGGGCCTTCACGGCGGCGATGTAGGAATCCTTCTTCCCGCTCACCAGGGAGGCGGCCGCGGGCACCACCTGGGAAGCGTCCACCGTATGCACCACGGCTCCCTTGTAATGGGGGGCGATTTTCAGGGCCGTATGCAGGGCGGACGTAGTGGCCCCCCCCACCATCAGGGGAATGGTCATCCCCCGGCGCTCCATCTCCGCGGCCACGTGGGACATCTCCTCCAGGGAAGGGGTGATCAGGCCGGAAAGCATCACCAGGTCCGCCTGTTCCGCCTCCGCCCGGTCCAGAATGGTATCACAATGGACCATCACGCCCAGGTCAATCATCTCAAAACCGTTGCAGCCCAGCACCACGCCCACGATATTCTTGCCGATGTCGTGCACGTCCCCCTTCACGGTGGCGATCACCGCCTTGCCCGTCTTGGAGGAGCCCTTGCTGTCCGCTTCAATATACGGGGTGAGCCATGCCACGGCCTGCTTCATCACGCGGGCGCTCTTCACCACCTGGGGCAGGAACATCTTGCCGTCCCCGAACAATTGGCCCACGGCCTTCATGCCGTCCATCAGCGGGCCTTCAATCACGTTCAGCGGGGAGCCCAGCTCCTGGAACGCCTCCGCCGTATCCGCGTCCACAAACTCGGTAATGCCCTTGATGAGGGAATACTCCAGGCGCTTGGCGACATCCTGTTCCCGCCATTCCAGCACAGGCTTCTTCTCCGTTCCGGCCTCTGACTTCTCCGCAGCCAGCTTTTCCGCGTAATCCGTCAGTCGCTCCGTGGCGTCCGGATCCCGGTTCAGCAGCACGTCTTCAATCAGCTTCAGCCTGTCCTTGGGAATATTATCATACACCTCCAGCATGCCGGCATTCACGATGCACATATCCAGACCCTGCCGGGTGGCGTGGTACAGGAAGGCTGAATGCATGGCCTCCCGCACCGGGTTGTTCCCACGGAAGGCAAAAGACACATTGGAAATGCCGCCGGAAATGTGGGTGTGCGGCAGGTTTTGGGAAATCCAGCCTGCGGCCTTGAAGAAATCCAGGGCGTAATTGGCGTGCTCCGGAATCCCGGTGCCGACGGTCAGCACGTTCGGGTCAAAAATAATATCCTCCGGCGGGAACTGCACGCGGTTCACCAGCAGGTCATACGCCCGTTTGCAGATGCGGACGCGGTCGTCGTAATTGGAAGCCTGCCCCTGCTCGTCAAAAGCCATCACCACGGCTGCCGCGCCGTACCTCTTAATCAGGGACGCCTTCTTCAGGAACTCCTCTTCACCCTCCTTCAGGGAAATGGAATTCACGATTCCCTTGCCCTGCATGCATTGCAGGCCCGCTTCCAGCACTTCCCACTTGGAGGAATCCACCATGAAAGGGACGTGGGCGATATCCGGCTCCGCGGAAACGAGGTTCAGGAACCGGACCATGGCCTCCGGCCCGTCAATCAGGCCGTCGTCAAAGCAGAAATCCAGCACCACGGCGCCGTTCTCCACCTGCTGGCGGGCGATGGAGACGGCCTCTTCATAGTTCCCTTCACGGATCAGGCGCGCGAATTTGGGAGAACCCGCCACATTGCAGCGTTCCCCCACGAAAAGGGTATTCTTCTCCGGAGTGTGGTTGTACGCCTCATAACCGGACAGGCGCAGAATGGGCTCCTGCATGGCGGGAACGCGGGGTGCCAGGCCTTCCACGGCCGCCGCAATGGCGCCGATATGTTCCGGCGTGGTGCCGCAGCAGCCGCCCACGATATTCAGCAGGCCCAGGGACGCATACTCCTTCATGAACCGGGCCATGTCCTCCGGAAGGAGGTCATACCCGGTGGGGCTGAGCGGATTGGGAAGCCCGGCGTTCGCGTAAATGGACACATGGCAATCCGCCAGTCCGGAAAGCTCCTCCGCAAAGGAGCGCATCAGGTCCGGCCCCAGGGCGCAATTGATGCCCACGGAAAAGGGGCGGACGTGGCGGATGGAATTCCAGAACGCCTCAATCGTCTGGCCGGACAGCGTGCGTCCGGCCTTGTCCGTCAGCGTGACGGATACCATGACCGGAACGGCGGCGTCCGGCTGTTCCTCAAAAATCTCCTGAATGGCGAACAGGGCTGCCTTGGCGTTCAGCGTGTCAAAAATCGTCTCCACCAGCAGCAGGTCCGCGCCCCCTTCCAGCAGGGCCAGAACCTGGTCGCGGTAGGCTTGCCTCAGCTGGCGGAAATTCACGGCCCGGAACCCCGGATCATTCACGTCCGGAGACAGGGAGCAGGTAACGGGCATGGGACCGATGGATCCGGCTACCAGGCGCGGCTTGCCGTCGGACGCCTCCGCTTCGTCGCATGCCTGGCGGGCAAGTGCGCAGGCGGCCAAATTCACTTCCCGGACCAGGGACTTCAATTCAGGGGCGTCCACTACCTCCTGGAAATACTCCTGGTCCTTGCGGCGCCCCTCTTCCGGATGGTGCCAGAAATAATCGTGCTGGCCGATGCTCGTAGCGCTGAACGTGCAGGTTTCCAGAATATCCGCATGCCCCGTACCCAGAAAGCGGCGGTGGATATCCAGGATAATATCCGGTCTGGTCAGAACCAGCAGGTCGTTATTATTCTTCAGGTCATTGGGATAGCGCTCCATATCCGCAAAACGTTCCCCGCGGTAATCCTCCTCCCTCAGCCTGAACTTCTGGATATTGGTGCCCATGGCGCCATCCAGGATAACAATCTTTTTGCTCAATTGGTCCTTCAGATAATCAAGGCGTTCTATTCTGGATGCTCTGGTCATACGGCGCGGAAAATCTACCGTTCGTCCGCGTTTGGAACAAGGACAATTGGCGTCACGCCTGCTATGGAAACGGCCATTCATGGTCATGCGTTTTTAAAACCTTCCGTTTACTCTCGTCCTGTCCGTGGAAAATCCGTATTCAGAAGAAGCTTGTACGTAAATAGATGGGGACGTCGAATCTCTGGTGATTGAAAAAGCACGGAAACGGCGCGTTTTCGGCTTAATGACATGAAACTTTGCCGGTAACGGCAAAAATCGGAACAGATCATAGGAGATTTGTTAATAACATCTTGATAAGATGTGCATAACTATTGAAGTTGGTACCAGACAGAGCAAAGATTCAGGATAGTTTGCTGCTCTTTTTTTGAGGCATGGTTCGAGGATTGGAAGGGCAGCGAAAGAAAGTAGGGTTCCTGAGCTTCTCCTGTTCGTTTGTTGAGTGCCGGTTTCAATGGACTCTTTCCATTTCTATTCCACGCGGGTTTCTGGATTCATGATTTGGCAGCGTAAAAAATAGGCTGGGGAGGCACCCAGGGGAAAACGTGATGTAAATAAAATGTAAATAACAGGTGTATAACTGAAACCGAATATCTGTAAAAAGTAATAAAATACGCATGAAATAAATGAATTGTGATAAAAAATGAAACGGAATCGTAAGGAGATGTTCAGTCATTCCGGTTCCCATGTCCGGGAATGTTCCATTTCTGAAGAACAGATTCACCCGGTATTTCATTGGTGTAAAACTGTCTTTCTTTGAATAGCTTAAGAACGTCAACCCATTAAGGATAAATTTAATTTACCTGAATGAAGACGGATTTCTAATCCGCGGTCAAGTTCCTAGCTTGAGGGGAAATGATTTGAAGGAAAAACTCCTGATGTCCCCTGGAGCATCCAACTGGGAACGGATGCCTTCCGGCTTTCGTATGTAATATAAAATCCGAAGCGCAGTGAAGAGGAATTTCTTTTTGGGAGTATGGTTTCTCAAAGTACGGAATGTACTTGTTACCAGCAGCTAGTGCCATGAAAAAGCCGGGAACCCCTATTGATTTGACGTTCCGGGAATGGCTTCATCCTCCATGCTGTTCATGTACATTCCGCCTCGAACGGATTAGAAATCCGCTAAGCTGATTTCAGTGGGTGTTTTGGCATTTTTGGTGTCAGGCCGCTCCGATTAACTACGTGATACACGACGAGAAAGCCGGGCTTCCCTGAATTGGGGAGGCCCGGTATTTTATCATCGGGAGGGAAAACACGCCCGTTCTCCGGCTACCGCACCGCATGAAACGCACTCCTTTTGCTAAAGGATAAATGGGGCCCTGAAAAAGTTCCGGCGGCATCCGGAACGGCACAGAGGGCTTACTCGGCCTTTTTAGGAGCCTGTGGCTTGTCTTCCGGCAGAATGCCGGGAGGCACGAACAGGGCCGAGGACGGAATGATGACGGGAGCAGGGATACCGGGCCCTGACCAGGCGACGGACATATGGTCCGGGCCTCCGTCCTCCTTGTGAATCACCAGCAGAAAATAAAACCGGCCTGCTTCCAGTTGAACAGGCTCGGAAGCTTGGTTGGGCTGATTGCTCCAATTATGGGGATCGGAATACCCTTTCACCGTGGCGATGCAGGCCATGTCCTTCTGGGTAGCGTCCTTGCCAAGCCACAGCTCGGCGGAATCGTCGGAAGACAGGTAAAGGCGGTACTTGCCGCTGACGGGTACCCGGAGCAGGGCGGAATAACGGGCTCCGTACTGGTCGCCCAGATTAGTTACATCCAGGCTGCTTATTTTGTGAACGGCTGATGCCGCTGTTTCAAAAACCTTCCCGTGTGTTAAATCCCTCACCGAGCTTCCTGGAATACCGAACCATAACTCCTGCGCTACGCCCGGGGAAGGCTCCCCGGCATCGGACGGGCCGGAAGCGGCTTCCGTCAGCAAGGCGCCGCACAGAAGGCTCAGGATGGGTAAAAAAACGTTCATGGATGAATGGGGCAGAGGGATACTCTCTGCAACGACTACGGACAGGATAGGGGCAACCTTTCAAAAACGGCGTCATTCCCGGGGTTCGGTGTCATGGGAACTCTCCTGCTCCTGGCTGCTGTCCTTCTGGCGGCGGGAACCGCTTCTCCAGATCACCCAGCCGATCAGGAACGCCAGAACGCCCAGCCCGGCCACCTGCCGGGGTGTGGAAATGCCGCTCTCCGCCGTGGGAGCCGGCTCTCCGCCGGTTGCGGGAGGTTCCTGGGCATGAAGGGAGCCAGACAGGAAAAAAGCCGCCAGGGCGGCAGCGGAAAGCATGCGATGCTGGAAAATGAGCCGTTTCATCTTTCATGAAAGGTAAAACAGGCGTGAACCCCATTCAAACACATTTGTCTGGGCTGTCCCGATTTCCGGGCGGGCGTGGCCTGATGAATCTTCCCAGCCCGGGATTTCCCGGAAAAATCCTCCATCCGCATCTTTTTTGCAGAAAAAGCTTGCGCGCCTGCGGCAGTAATGATACTTTTTCCCCGTCCTCAACAGGACGCACCAAGACGAAAGTCAAGGGGTATTAGCTCAGTTGGTAGAGCGCCTCAATGGCATTGAGGAGGTCAGCGGTTCGAACCCGCTATGCTCCACCAAATAAAGGCCTTAAAGCAGAAAAGCTTTAAGGCCTTTTCCATCTTTTCTACGTAGTTTTAAGCTAGTCGATACGAGAAGACCAATGAATATTGTACATCTTATAGGAAATGGTTTTGACCTGAGAATAGGACTAAAGACGAAATATATTGATTTTCTAGAATGGTATAAAAAACAAGAATCCAATAGCAAAGTAGTAGAGGATTTTAAAACCGGGATAAATAAAAATATAGGAACCTGGTCAAATTTAGAATTGAAACTTGGTGAATATACCAATAATTTCTCTCGACATAATGATTTTTCTATATTATATGATGATCTAAAGATTAGTCTGGGAAATTATCTTGAAATTGAACAACGAAAATACACCTTTAGTAGCGCCCAGGAAGACGTGTTGCGTCATAATTTGTGTTTTCCTGAATATTTTTTACCACTAAGAGATAAGGATATTGTAGAAAAATATAAAAATAAATTTATAAATGAGCAGCACAGAATAAATATTGTTACATTTAATTATACAAATACTATAGAGTTATTGCTTCATAATTTGATTAAATCAAATAGTACAAGAATTCTACAAGATTGTCATTATTATTATAAAAGAATAATACATATTCATGGAACATTTAATGATTCTATGATTTTAGGGGTAAATGATATCTCACAAATTAATAACAGTAAATTTCATTCAGAAGATGATTTGAAAGATCGGTTGATAAAACTACAATCCAATCATGTTATTGGGAATCTAAATGATAATGAGAGTAAGAAAGAAATAGAAAATGCTGATTTGATTTGTCTTTATGGATTGTCATTGGGAGAAACTGATAAATATTGGTGGGGAGTGATAAAAGAAAGTATGATAAAAAATAATAAATTAAAAGTTATTATTTTTTATAAGGATGAGACAATTATTCATAATGTAGAGAAAGCTAAAAAAGGCGCTAAAAGGAGAGAAATAGTAAACCGCTTCTTGTCTTTAACAGAAACGGATGAAAAAAGTGAGGATGCGACAATAATTAGAAATAATATGTTAGTCGAATATGATTCAAATATATTTGATATTTCCTTGAATCTTGTAAAAGAAGGAAATAAAAATTAGATAACAGTGAATATTTCGTTCTATTCATAATGCTAATACATTTAAGGAAATATCCTACAATAAATAAATTGTCTTGTGGCCGTTTATACTATATGGAAATGGTCTTCTTCTTCCACTTGTGAAATGTTTTTTTGCGGGGATAGTTTCTGATAGCGTTTTGAATCAAGAACGTTATGATTTCTCCCAGGAGGATATGTTTCCTTGGAATATTTGGAAGAGAGGGTGTGGGAGAATGGGAGCGGTTTGGTGTAGAAGATTGTATCGCTGGGGATTTCTTTTTTGAAGCTTGTTCAGAAGATGGCGGAATTCATGCTCAAGCTGCTTGTCCGGAAGAGGAAGAAGGGGGACTTGTTCCGGCGGGGCAATTTTTTGAAGGTCGAAGTGGTAGCCTCGTTGAACGGCTTCGTCATGGACGGCTTTCAGGTAGGCGTCCATGGTCTGAATGGGATTTTCCGTTTCCCGGAAGCGGATGAGCTGGGGATGGTGCGTATAGCCTTTTGTTTGGCCCAGCAGGACTTTCCGGGCGAGCAGGCCTTCCCGCCACAGGGCAACCAGGCCGATGGAGTCCAGATAGGAAGGATGAAGGGACCAAAGTCTCATGACTTTTTGGACTGTGAAAGGACATACAGCGTTGATTTTTCTTGTGCAGCAGGCAAAAGGCCATAGAGGCGGATATTGAGTTCAGGCGGTTCTGTGAGAGAGCAGCCGTTTCAGTCCAGGAGTTTTTTAAGACCTGGAGAAATGTGCGGGAACTCCCGGATTCCGGAAATCGTGGATGGGGTAAGGGTTTTCCTTTCCCAGGGCCAAGGGAGTCTTTTTTCCGGACAGCCAGGATAGATTGTTCTATGTGCCCGGATAGACGGACGCTCCGGGCAGTAGGCTTTCATCCACCCGTATATGCCGTACTCCAAACGGGAGACCGAGGGAACGGGAAAACCCCCTTTATTCCTATTTGGAATGCTTTTTCATCAGCCGTGCCAGGGTTGGCTGAATGGCTTCCGCCATGAGGCGCTGTCCTTCCGTGTTGGGGTGCAGGGGGCCGGCTTTTTTCCCGTTGATGACGACAACTGCCGGGTCACAGAATAATTCCTCCCGTACCTTGCCTTTGGCGTCCAGAAAGACATTCCGGATGTCCAGAAATGTAACAAACGGATTTTTGGCATAGAGGCGTGCCAGCCTGTCATTGACGGCCATATCCCTTTTGAATTTTTTATCCGGGTATGCCGCTGCGGCCACGTGCCAGTTGTAGATGTCGCTGGGAAGGATTCCGACAAGGAGAATGGAGGCATGGGGGAGTTTGGAATGGACTTTGTCCACCACGCGGCAGATGCCGTTGAAGGTTTCTTCTTCCGTATTGCCGCGTCCCGTGTCATTGGTGCCTATCATGATCTGGACCACTTTGGGGGAGACATGGTCCAGGATTCCCTTTCCTCCGATTCTTGCAAGGACGTCATCCGTCGTATTGCCGTTGAAGCCTGCATTGAAGGCGTTGTAAGGAGCATAGTATTTTTTCCATATGGGCAGAAAGTCCTGGCAGGGGAGGTTGTCTTTACGGTAGTTGTCCGTGATGGAGTCTCCAATGGCGACCAGGTGCACCTGGTCGGGGTCCATCCCGTCGATTTTGGCGGGGCGGGGCACTTTTCCTCCCTTGTATTGCGGGTCCATCCGGTGCAGCAGATCGGCTAGTTCATCGGCAAGGATGGAGTAGCCTGTGGATGACAGGTGGATGCCGTCCATGGTGCAGGCCTTGCGAAGGGCGCCGGAGTTGCCTTCCTGAAGCACCAGTCCGGGATTGGAGAAGAAGACATGCCGTTTGTCGGCCAGGCGGGAGAGCTGCCTGTTTGTTTCCCTGATGGCGTCAATCAGGTCTTTTTCTTTCCTCGGCAGAATGCCCAGCAGGAGGATTTTGGAAGAAGGGCATTTCCGGCGGATGAGAGAGATCAGGGCCTTGGTGTTGGCGGCGCATGCTCCGGGGGTGTCCTTCCTGTGGCCGAGGTTGTTCGTTCCGATCATCAGGATGATGACCCGCGGAGAGATTCCGTCCAGTTCTCCCTGCTGGATGCGGTAGTAGGCATTGTCAACGTAGTCGAACCCGAACCCCATGTTGGTGACGGCATGGGGGCCGAACAGCCTGAACCAGGAATCCTTCCCATATTGCCCGAAGCCGTCGGCCGGTTCTCCGGCCCAGTGGTGGGTAATGGAGTCTCCGATGAAGACGTATTCGGGCTTGACGTTCCGGTGGCGTTCCTTAACGGCTTCATGGCGCGTTTCCCAGGTGTAGGCGTGGTCCCGGTGCTGGGCTTCCGGTTTCAGGGTGGGCGGCAGGGACTCCGCTGCTTCCGATACAACGGGCATCAGGAGGAACAACAGACAGAGAAGGAGTTTTTTCATGCAAATAATAACGTCCCTGTTTCCCCCGTTCTATCTTCCATTTTTCATTCTGCGTCATTGGCGGTAAAAACGGCAGCTTGCGCCATGCCCATGAATTGCACAGTGAGCCTGTCGTTGTCCGGGTCAGGCCAGGGATATTTCTCCCTGGATGTCTTCGGTGCCCGGTTCCGGAAGCGCGGGGTTCCTGACGGGGACCGTTTCCGCGGCGGAGGAGTCCGCCGTCCTGGTGCTGATGGCTTCCAGAATCAGTTCCACCGTGCGTTCCAGTCCGTAGTCGGACGTGTTGACGCACAGGTCGTAAAGGCGGGCGTTGCCCAGCTCCTGCCCGGTATAGTGCAGGCAGTGGGTGCGGCGGCGGGAGTCCATGGTGTCCATGGTTTTGGCTACGCGGGCAGGTTCCACTCCGTAGTTTTCCATGACGCGCTGCATGCGTACGGACGGATCCGCATGCAGGAAGACGCTGAACAGATTGGGCCTTCCTTTCAGGATGAAGTTGGCGCAGCGGCCCACAATGACGCAGGCGTGTCTGGCCGTGATGTCCCGGATGACTTTGCTCTGGGCCAGGAAGGTGGCGTCTTCCGGCGGCAGTTCCTCCGCCGTGTAGGCGTAGTTCTGGGCGTAGAGTTCATGCAGGAAGCGGCTGGTGAGCTGTTGTTCATGCTTGCGGATGTAGTCCGGGGTAAGGCCGCTCCGGGAGGCGGTGAGGTACACCAGTTCCGAGTCATAGAATCGGATTCCCAGTTTCTCCGCCAGCATTTTGCCGATGGCGTGGCCGCCGGAGCCGTATTCCCGGTCAATGGAGATGACCAGCGGAGCGTCCGGCGCGTAAGCGGCGGTACGGGCCAGCGGAAGGAGTTCTCCCGCCGCGCCGGGGCGCGACAGCCGTTCCAGCAGCCTGTCCGGCCAGAAGACGTGCCTGTTGAAGAAGCGGACGATCATTCCCACCAGGACGGCCGCCACAATGGTTCCCTCCCGGATTCCCGCCAGGCCGGGAAGGAGCGTCAGGGAGCACACCAGGCCTATGCAGACCAGCGTGCAGTCCACACTGGTTTTCACGGCCCCGAATTCCCATTTGAATAGTTTGACGAAGGCCAGGCTCATTCCTTCCGCGGCCAGCAGGACGGCGTCCGCCTTGACCTGGAGAAAGACGCCGAAGCCGATGACCAGGCAGCTCAGCAGGCAGAGTACGGCGGACCACAGGTAGCCGCCCGGTTCCAGGGGGGCCATCAGCCACATGGAGAAGTCCGTCAACGCCCCGAAGAGGAATACCACGGGTATCTGAAGCAGATGCGCCGGACGGAAGTCCTTTTTCAGCAGGGCCGCCTGCACGGCCACGAAGGTCAGGTGCATCAGGATGGTGACGGTTCCCATCGTCAGTGGAAGCGCCAGGCTGAGCACATACGGCGTGCAGGAGATGGGGGAGACTCCCAGGTTGGCCTTGGCGGACAGGGCGATTCCCAGGGACATGATGAAGAGCGCCACGATCAGGACGGAGCACCGCAGGATGTGTTCCCCAATGCTTCTCCGGACGTGATGATCTGCCATGATACCGGATGTTAGCCCTTCTGTCAGCGTCAAGTCAAGGGTTCAAGGGGAAGGAACGGCTTTTTCCCTTTCCGTGTGCGGGGGAGAAAGGTCCCCGGTCTTGTCAAAGGGCGCCGTTTTTCCTATTCTTGCGGGCAGATTCCGTTTTCAAGCTTATGCCCAAGAAGAAGGAGGTAAAGACGAACGCCATGCGCCTGCTGGATACCCTGCAGGTTCCCTACAGGCAGTATTCATATGAGTGCCATGAGTTTGTGGATGCCCGGCATACGGCGGAGGCTCTGGGGCTGCCGGTGGAGAAGATGTACAAGACGCTGGTGACGGTGGGCGCTCCCCGCCAGTATTACGTGTTCGTGATTCCCATTGGCGCGGAGCTTTCCCTGAAGAAGGCGGCGCGCGCCGCAGGCGCCAAGGCCGTTGCCATGCTTCCCGTGAAGGATATTACGGCGGTAACCGGATATGTCCGCGGCGGCTGTACGGCCCTGGGGATGAAGAAGAAGTTTCCCACGGTGATTGATTCCAGCGCGGAGGCCCTGCCGGAGATCGTGGTGAGCGGCGGCCGCCTGGGGTGCCAGATAGAACTGGATCCCCTGGATTTATGCCGGGCGGCGGAGGCCGTTTTTGCCGATGTAGCGGAGGCTTCCGCTTCCTCATGATTTCCGGTATTCCGGAAAAGGGGGAGGGCCGGGGTAAAAAGCTTTTCACGGAGGATTTTTTTATATATTCCTGTTCCAGTCCGTTTCTCCGTTGCCATGGGCAGCCGCTCCGCTTCCTGTGCTTACGCAGGGGCCGGATGCTGCACTTTGCATGAAGGAAGGGGAACGGTTCCGGCTTATGAGAAGAAAAGACAGGGAAGTAACCCGGCGGGAGGACCTGCTGGAGATGATGGCGCGGTTCAAGGTGTGCCGCCTGGGCTTATGGGACGGCAGGGAGGTGTACGTGGTGCCCCTGAACTTCGGTTATGAAGAGCGGGACGGCTCCCTGGAGCTGTTTTTTCACTGCGCCGGGGAGGGCCGGAAGCTGGATATCCTGCAATCACGCCCGGAGGCTTCTTTTGAAATGGACGGCGACCATGTGCTGGTGGAGGGGAAAACCCCGTGCCTGTACAGTTACGCCTATGCCTGCGTGATGGGCCGGGGGATGGTGGATTTTCTTCAGGAGGATGGGGAAAAGATGCATGCCTTGAGCCGCATCATGCTGCAACAGACGGGGCGGGAAGTGGCTTTTACCCCCGCCATGGTCCGCGCCGTATGCGTCCTGCGCCTCCGGGTGGAATCCATCAGCGGCAAGCTCCACGCATGCCCGGAACCTCCTTCCGCCTGATTTCCATGTCCGGAGACTCCGTCACCCTGTTTATCCGCTGGAGCCTGCCGCATTGGGTGGCGCTCGGCATCGTGGCGGCGGCTGCGGGCGCTCTCCTGTGGGGCTGCCGCCGGCTGGGTATGGAAAAACGCGTGCTTGTCGGCAAGGTACTGGGAGCCGTTTTCATGCTCACTTTTTTGGTTGAAACCTTCGGGCGCATTGTCCGGGAGCACTGGGAACCCTGGCAGGACCGGCTTCCCCTGCATTTTTGCAGCCTGATGACGCTGGCCTGCTTCATCGCCCTGTGGTACCGCAGGCCCTGGGCGTGCGCCGTCGCTTATTTCGGCGTGCTGGCCGCCAGCATCCAGGGGCTGATTACTCCCATGCTGTATGAGGGGTTTCCCTCCGGCGCCTTTTTTGCCTTCTTCGTGGGGCACGGCCTGCTGCTGGTTTCCGCCCTGTACATCCCCGTGGTGCTGCAATGGCGCGCACGCCCCTGGGACGACGTGAAAACGCTGGCCTTGTGTGATGCGTACCTGTTGCTGATCATTCCCGTGAATATTTGGCTGGGCACGAATTACGGGTTCACCCGGCATGCCCCTCCCGGAACCGTTCTGGAGTACTTCGGGCCTGCGCCGTGGTACTTCCTGACGCTTCAGGTTCCGGCGCTGATTGTGCTCCGGCTGCTGTACCTGACGGTCCGCCCCGGGAAAAAGCAGGGGTGTTCAGGGGAAAACGCCTGACCGCCAGTTCCTATTTCAGCGTTTTCAGGTCTTCCTTCGTGAACAGGTGGATGTCCTTTTCACGGGCATGGCGTATCTTTTCCGCCCATTCCGCATCCGCCAGCAGAGCGCGCCCCACGGCAATGAGGTCAAACTCCCCGGCTTGCAGCCGTTCCACCAGCGGTTCCAGGCTGGCGGCTTCCGCCTCCGGGCCGCCGTCAAAGGCGTTCGTAAAATCTCCCTTGAGTCCCACGGAACCGACGGAGATGGAGGGTTTTCCGGTGAGTTTTTTGGTCCATCCGGCCAGGTTGAGGCGTGAACCCGCAAACTCCGGTTCCCAGAATCGGCGCGTGGAGCAGTCAAAGATGTCCACTCCCGCTTCCGCCAGCGGTGCCAGAAAGTCTTCCAGCTCCACGGGGGAATACGCCAGCTTGGTATCATAATGGCCCGTTTTCCATTGGGAGAAGCGGAAGATGATGGGGAACTGGCTGCCTACCGCCTTGCGTACGGCATGAATAATGCGGCTGGCAAAGCGGGTGCGGCCCACCAGGTCGCCGCCGTATTCGTCCGTGCGCCTGTTGGTTTCCTTCCAGAAAAACTGGTCAATCAGGTAGCCGTGCGCTCCGTGCAGTTCCACGCCGTCAAAGCCCAGCCGTTTGGCATCCGCCGCCGCCCGTGCAAAAGCGTCAATGACTTCTTCAATCTTGGCGATGCTCATGGGTTCCGCCGTTTGCTCCAGCGTGTTCACGTCTATTCCGGAGGGGCCTATGGGCGGCAACTCCGGGTTGGGCAGGTTGTCCCCCTTGAAGGGCCGGTCCATGCCCACGTGCCAGAGCTGGGGGACTATTTTGCAGTCCGTGGTATGGACGGCTTCCAGCACCTTTTTCCATCCCCGCAGGGAGGCGCCGCCGAAGAAGTTGGGATAATTGGAGCAGGGGGAAGCGCTGGGCTCGTCAATGAAGGTGCCCTCCGTAATAATAAGGCCCACTTCATGCTTTGCCCGGCTCTTGTAATACTCGGCCACCTGGTCCGTGGGAACCCCGTTGGGGGAAAATCCCCGCGTCATGGCCGGAAGGACAAGACGCGTCGGGGTGTTGAGCTTGCGTGAATGAAAAGGCTGGAACAGGATTTCCATGTCCCTGATTTTAAGTTCGTCCTGTGCGTTCATGAGAATAAAAAGGCGTTATATCCTGACCTGGCCCCGTGAATGGGCCGGGATGGTACAGGAATGAGACACTTTACGGTTCCCTCCCGTTCATCCCTGGAAAATTTGATCACGGGATTCATGGGGTTTTATCCCTTCTCCGGAAGGGAGAGAAAATTCCGCAGCAGGAGCGCTCCGTCCGGGGTCAGGATGGATTCCGGGTGGAACTGGATGCCGTACAGGGGGCGTGACTTGTGGCGGATCGCCTGGATGTTCCCGCCGGAGTCTCTGGCCGTCACGGCCAGTTCTTCCGGCCACGGGGCGGAGGCAAGCCGCCAGGAATGATACAGGCCTGCGGGGAATTCCTCCGGCAATCCGTCGAGGACAGGGCATGATTTTACCCGGCGTATGGATTCCCGCGCCCCGTGCAGCGGCCGGGCAAGGTGTTCCAGCTCCGCCCCGGAATGGACGCCCAGGATTTGATGCCCCAGGCAGACGCCCAGCACCGGGGTGAAGGACGGCAGCCTGTCCAGAAGGCGGAAGGTGGCCCGGTGGCACGCGTCCCGCACCATGCCGGGCCCCGGAGACAGGATGAGCTTTTCCCCTGCCTGGACCGCCTGTTCCAGTTCCGGGGAATCATTGGGAACTACGCGTGGAACGGCCATTCCCGTCACCCGGACGAGTTCCGCGAGATTCCAGGTAAAGGAATCCCGGTGGTCAATGATCCAGACGTTCGGTTGACTCATGGCGCGCACATGATAAAGTAATTCCCGCCAATGTACACACGGGAAGAGACCATCCGCCGCATGAATGCCCTGGGCCGTGCGGAACAGCCGTTCTTTTTCGTGATCTCCCATGACCTGGAGCACAACCTGCTGGTGGAGCCTGCCAGAGCAGGGGAGGGGCGTACGGCGGCCTTTGCTCTTCCCCTGGGAAAGATGGAACTGAAGGGGGAGGCCCCTGCGCTTCCGGAACGGATACGGTTCACTCCTTCCCCCTGTTCCATGTCCCGGTATGCGGAGGCGTTTTCCTCCGTCCGGAAGCATTTGCTGAGGGGGGACTCCTACCTGCTGAATTTGTGCGTGGCCACTCCCGTGGAAACCAATCTGGCGCTGGGCCACCTGTTCCGGTTCGCCCGCGCGCCCTACCGGATGCTGCTGGAGCCGGACGCCCGCGTCCCCGGCGTGCATGGCCGCGGATGCGTCTGCTTTTCTCCGGAACCATTCGTCACGGTGCGCGGACGGACCGTCTCCACGTTTCCGATGAAGGGAACGGCTCCTGGCGCCACGCCGGAAGCCCGCCAATGGCTGGGG
>ERZ791837.307-NODE-307-length-38685-cov-4.278773_pt1 | contig 38685 bp, 22 predicted proteins | sample MGYA00510292_ERZ791837 | MGnify/ENA primary metagenome ERZ791837 (study PRJEB30046, sample SAMN00715259) | human gut metagenome | study: EMG produced TPA metagenomics assembly of the A metagenome-wide association study of gut microbiota in type 2...
TTAGATTTAAGGTTAACAAAGGTTGGAGTACAGCGGTACTCCTTTTTTTATGCCTGTATGTCTCATTTCACACTTGCCAGCATCAAAGTAGCGTCATTGTGATTCAGTTCGTAAACGCTGGTTTCAATATTATCATTGTAAGCATTGTCCTTGGAGTTCCAACGGGCATAGCTCAAAGAAACCTCATCACCCGTATATTCGATATCCAGCTTGAAGTAAGGAACCCACGCTTCTTTTACACTGTCCCATTTGGAAGCTTCTTTGCTGATTACACGACTCTCATTGTCATAGCCATAAGTATAACGCAGGTGACGGAATAAATAACCATCCTCATTACGGAAGATTGTCCGGGCTGTTACCAGTTCGCCGCTCATTTCCTCGTTCTTTACGTAATCCGTAGGATTCATTGCATTCGCAGAGAAGTTTAATACGCTTGCCATTACTACCGCTACCATTACCACTGCTGCCTTAAGAATTACATTTGTCTTCATAATCGTTATGTTTTTATTGTTATTATTAGTTTGAGTTATTCAGGCTTTCTTTGCCGAGCGCCTTCGGCTATATATAGTCAATTGCTGTGCCAAACTTATAAACAACTGAAAATCAACGATTATCTAAAACAAAGCTGTGTTCATTTCCGAACAACTGTCCGCGCAAAAGCGAACATTATAAAAAATGCAACTGCCGAAAAATATCTTTCGACAATAGCATATTCAAAAACAGATTTGAAGTTATCTATTCTTTCGAATAGATAACTTCAACTTTAACTCCTGTGGAGCATTTTATGGCAGGAACCTCGACCGTAGTACATCTTTTATCTTTGTCATAAACATACGATACAGCAGTATTACCGTTCACCTTTACGGATACGGGTGCGGCAGTATCAAATATCCGCAACGTATATGAACGTACAGACGCACCACCCTTATAATTACCCCGACGTGCAGAAATAATATACTTACCTCTATTTCCATCAGCTATTTGTTTCAGAGCTGTTGTAGAGTACATAGTGGCATAATCACTATTATTTCCACTGTCTTCATATAAAGAACTTTCACCATCAGAACCGGCTACAATATTCAGGATTAGATTATCCGGACGTTCGGTAACATTCATTACAGTAGGAGGGTTGTAGGGTATGATAGCCCCTTGTCTGAAAAAATAGGGTATTTGCTCGTGTGTGAAATTCATAACCTTTTTACACGGTCCCTCAATAAGTTCATTGGTAGATACGCTCCACCATTTTCCTTCAGGAAACCAGATCTCCTTGGCACTGATACCCTCAACAGCAGCTTCAGTGATAGGAACTACAAGGATATCATCACCGAAAAAATACTCGTTCTCATAGACATAAGCTTCCTCACTATCCGGATATTCATAATACAGAGGACGACAAACAGATATACCGGTATCATAAGCTTTACGGGCCATAGTGTAGAGATAGGGAAAAAGCGAGTAGCGAAGCCGTACCGCCTCAAGCATCGTCGGAAAATTATCAAACTTCCAAATTCGACGTTCTATGCGTGCATCGTTTGTCGCATGTGTACGGAAAATCGGTGTAAACACTCCGAATTGTATCCAACGAAGTACAAGTTCCGGATCATTTACAATACTCTCATCTGTGAATGCATGTCCGCCAAGATCGTGCCCCCAATAGCCATACCCTACATTCGAAGCTGTAGCCGTAAAATAAGGTTGGAAGCCAAGAGTCTGAAAGTTTATAAGAGCATCGCCCGAAAAACCAATCTGATAACGATGGCTGCCCAAGCCTCCCCAACGGTGGAAAATTACAGGTCTGCGGTCTGTACGTTTTCTCACCATATCGTTAAAGAATATATGATTGCACCAGAATGTTTCACTCAATCCGTAAGTATCATTGCTTGTAAGATGTTGCTGCCAGTCAATCCACCAGAAGTCAACTCCCTCACTTTCGTGATTACGGATGATATTTTTAAAGAATGATTTTGTAAAATCCGTATAGTCAATGCTCCAAGAGATATTATCTTTTTTGTCGTTAAGATACTTACCGTTAAGTTCCGAGTTCATTGCCGCGAAATAGACAGGCGATTCATTCTTGTTTATACCGTCGGCAGGATGAAGATTAAGGGCAATCTTAAAATTATTATCATGGATATCCCGGAGCAAGCCCTTAGGATTCGGAATCAGATTGGTATTCCACGACCATCCTGTCCAACCACCTTTATCTCCGGATTGTCCATTTCCTACGTTCCAGTGCCAATCCATATCCAGAATCATTACATCGGCAGGAATCTTATTATCCTTGATTTCAGACATAATCCGGCGGTAGTCATCTGCCGAATAAGCAGAGTATTTGCTATACCAATATCCGAATACATAATCGGGCGGCAATGGTATCTTACCCGCAATTTTAGTGTAGTCGGAAATAGCTTTCTTATAATCATTACCATAACCCAGATAATAGATGTCAAGAGCATCCGTATCGGAGCGTTCCGCCCACCAGTCAAACTCCATATCCGCATTGGGCCGGAGAGCATAAGAACGCCCACCGTCAGAGCGTATGGCAGCCCATGAATCGTCTATGACAGCCCATCCGGAACGTGATATCAATCCGTTCTCCATTTCGGCACGCTTATTATCTCCATTACTTCCGTCAAGAGTGCGGCAGGTACCTTTAAGATTCAACGAATCTGATTTACCGGGATACCACACAGACTCACATCCATTGTTATCGATAGTTATGGTCAGATTTTCAGGAGACGCAGGAGTTGTCACCGGATTTGTACTTTTGCGATATTTCAACCTTACCTTATCGGTAACTATATACAAATACGTATTGTCTTCTCTCTTCCTGAAACGTGGCACCTTCAGTCTACGATTGGTTACGGTAAACGTAGCTTGGTCCTCAAATATACCTTTAGCACTGTATTCAATGCGAATCATCTCCGGTGTAAGAACAGTGAAGCGCGCTTTTCCGCAAATCACCACCGCTTCAGGATTGGCAACCGGATTATTATCGGACGCTGAAGTCTTTGCGGTTGCCAGCATTAGTAGGGCAACCAAACAAATAATTGTTTTCTCCTTTTTAAAATTCAAAAGAAACCCTTGCAACAAGGGTTTCTTTTGAGAAGAAGATTTCTTAAATCCATTCATTGGGCATTCAATGTTTCAATTAAAATATTATTTCAGATTCTTCACTCCTTTCATTGCAGCCTTATCCGTAATTTCCATGATACTGATAGCATAACCGCCACCCGGCGCTGCTTTCATTTTCAATACAGATTTGGCCGATACAATTCCTTTCCGAATGGTATAAGCTTGAGGATTAGTTCGATAATGGGCATCCTTACTGTCTTCATAGACAGTGGCAATATACTTCTTATCCTTATCAAGGAAGTCCAACTTCAATGCTGAAATATGACCGTCCTCGTTACTGGTACAGCCTACAAACCAATTATCCGTTCCCTTAGCCTTACGGGCAACCACAATATAACGTCCCGGTTCGGCTTCAAGATAACGGCTTTCATCCCAATCTACCGCTACATCCTTGATGAACTGAAAAGCATCCATAAAACGTTCGTAATTCTCCGGAAGGTCGGCAGCCATTTGCAAAGGGCTATACATAGTGACATACAATGCCAGTTGACGCGCAAGGGTGGAGTTTACATGAGAATGACTGTTGGGATTCAATTTATTCATATCCATTTCGAAAATACCAGGGGTATAATCCATCGGGCCGCCTTGCAGACGAGTAAACGGAAGCACAGTGGTATGAAAAGGTTTGTTACCGGCAAAAGCCTCGTATTCCGTACCTCTGGCAGACTCATTACCAATCAGGTTTGGATACGTGCGGCAAAGTCCCGTAGGACGTACTGCCTCATGGGCATTAACCATGATACGATGCTTCGCAGCTTCAGTCACAGCATACAGATAATGATTATTAAGCCACTGTCCGTAATGATGTTCTCCACGGGGAATCATATTCCCCACATAACCACTTTTGACCGAGTTATATCCATATTTATTCATCAGCTGATAAGCCGCTTCCATATGCCGTTCGTAATTACGTACAGAGGATGATGTTTCGTGGTGCATCATCAGTTTCACCCCTTTTGAATGAGCATATTCATTCAGCATTTTAATATCAAAATCGGGATAAGGAGTTTGGAAGTCGAAAACATAATCTTTAGAATTGCCAAACCAATCTTCCCAACCAATATTCCAGCCTTCCACCAATACTTGGTCGAAGCCATGTTCGGCGGCAAAATCAATATATTTCTTTACATTAGCATTGTTAGCCGGATGAACCCCGTTGGGTTTCACCCCGGTATAATCCGTTTCATCGAGTTTCACCGAAGGAATATCCCAAGTATACGCCCATGGCTTTCCACCGGCAATCATTTCCCACCACACACCGATATACTTCACCGGCTTAATCCAAGAAGTATCTTCATATTTACAAGGCTCATTCAGGTTAAGAATAAGATTCGATGCCAATATCTTCCGTGCGTCGTCACTCACCATCACCGTACGCCAAGGAGTATGGCAAGGACTCTGCATATATGCTTTGTTTCCTACCGCATCCGGAGTCAGCCATGATTCGAATATTAAATTCTTATCATCCAGATTAAGATGCATGCATGAATAATCAACCAACGCAGCCTCGTGCAAATTGATATAAAGTCCTTCGGCCGTTTTCATCTGAAGGGAAGTCTGCACACCGGTAGGCGAGAAAACAGTCTGCGAAGCATTACCGCTGACAGCGCCTTGCAGCAACCCGCGGATTTCGGAAAGTTTAGACTCCGTATAATCATATTCTTGTGTATCATAATCTCCCGGAATCCACCATGCAGTATGGTCACCGCTCATGGCAAACTGCGAATGTTCCTCCCTGACAACGAAATAGACTAAATTCCTCTGCTGAGGGAATTCGTAACGAAAGCCTATCCCATCGTCGTACACGCGGAAACGAAGATTCATAAAACGGCCGGTCGATGTTTGCTTCAGTTCCACCAGCAGTTCGTTATAATGATTACGTATATCCTTATTCTCTCCCCACACCGGTTGCCAAGTTTCATCGAACGAAGATGTAGAGGTATTTACTACTTCAAATCCCTCCTGCAAGCTTTCCTGCCCGTTCAGTTCAAGGCCCAAGGTACTGGGATTGATAACCTGAGATTTCTTGTATTGTAAAGAATAAGAGGGTTTGCCTTTTTCTTGCAGTTCAAAAGAAAGATGGACATTATTGTCCGGAGAAACCTGTTGGTAAACCTTGGTAGCATTCTGCGCTTGCACCGTCAGTGCCATAAACAACGCACAAGTTACCAATACTATCATTTGAAAAGTTTGTTTCATATTCAAAAGTACCTGTTTAAGTAAATAATAAATAAATCTGTATGATTTATCTGAATTCATATCACTAACTGACAGTTTGTATAACCTATGTCTATTCCTTGATTATACCTCCCCGCCCCTTTACTATATGAGCCTTTATTAAAAGGCTTTTAATAGTACAAAAAATATCCTCATTCATAGATTATTCCGTTAATATAGACATGTATTTATGAATGAGGATATAAGTTTTTTATAAAATCCTGAAAACTGTTATTTCACCCTGTTGATTCAGTTGTTGCTGATTATAATTTCTCTGCGGTTAATGTTACATTTTCCAATTCGGAAGTATTCAGAGTGAGTTTATAAGTACCGGTTTGGGCTTCAGTTACTTGCCATTTGTAATCTCTACCATTCTCCTGACGACAATCTACATTCATGTTACTTCCTGTTACAAATGGAGTATTTGCCTCAGGAGCATAATAATCATCATTAGTATTAGTATATTCTATTTTGGAGAGTATTTTAAATTCACCCTCATGCAAGTTGATTATCAATTCATATTTATCGTTATCTATCTTTGTAAAATAGGGAGCTCTTTTCAAATCATAACCATTGTTTTGATTTTCACCCTCTTCCACTGATAAAACACTTCCAACCAAATAAACAACATCTAACTTTTCCACTTCTACTTTCATAGTTTCCACATTAACAGTGACAGTATATGTACCTTTTTCTTTTATCACCCACTTATTATCACGTTTAATGGATTCATTATCATAATATATCACAGGATATGCATTCATTTCCACATTTAATTCTACTTTTTTATTAGTTGTTCCATTCATATTAGGCATTAATTGTACATCTCCAATAATACTTTGTTGAAGGAGAGCAAATTTCATTTCTTGGTTATCATCTTTTACATTTCCTGTCCAAGTAAAGGTTTTCCCATCTTCGCTTTTCATCATTTCATACGGCCGTCCCCAATCCGTGAAACCACTTGCCAAGTATAATCTATCAAATTTCAATGTTCCAGGAACTATTATATTATCATCACTTATATCACCATCGTCCCAATTCTTAATGCTTACTCCTGTAATACTTACATTTATATTTCCTGAAGGAGTTGTTTCAAATTTAACTTTATAAGTATACTTCTTACCAGCTTCAAATGTAGTACTGTTACTAATCGTCGCATTAAATATTTTTTCATTCAATTGAAATGTCAATTTACGATCTTCTGCACTATTGTTTTCTTCATTGGGTAACACAATAGCTTCTGTAAAACGATAATTACTCAAATTCCAATATTTCATAACTATGTCTTTTTTTTCACTCCCATCAGCAGTCAACAACTTATCATTCAAAATATCATACTGAATATCAGTATATTGATTGCCTATTGCAGCATATATACCATCGGTATTGACATCACCTTCTATTTCAAAAAAAAGTTTAGTCAAACGGTGTTTAAATCCAAGATTAATAATAGGAGTACTTTTACTTGCACCTTCTGCTTTTGCTGACATTAAATCTATACGTGGCTGCTCATCCTGATTAGCTAAATCCAACGATAATTTATTTTCAACTACATTTCCTTGCGGATAATAAGCCACTACATTCACAACATCATCACTTTCGGGAAAATAAGCCGTATTAGTTTCCCCGTCAGGAGAAAAATTACCATTGTTCTTATCAATTACTACATAACGATAATTACTTACATCACCTACTATGCTATTTTCTGCACTTACCATATACACACCGATAGCGTCCTTCTCATCCCAATGGTCATCTGCCGCACGTGTCATCAGCATATTGATATCACCATTTATTTGCAGTGGTACCCGTCTGCTATCCATTACCTGTTCGTCTATTTCATTGTTGCAACCTGCCATCATCAAAGCAGCCAGCATAACAAAACATGTATTCTTTTTCATTGCTTAAGTCTTTAAAGTTCTTAATTATTTTAACCAATCTAAATCTCCTTTTTCTTCCACAATCCAATTTATGACATTACCGTTGAACCCACCTCTTCCTTCTATATCCAACGGCGTATTACCGCCTTCGTCAAGTTTAGACAATACTTCAGTAAGGTCGGTAGTTATTGTCTCAGTTGTTTCATCTTCTTTAGTTATCTCCACCGTCATTATCTGCCGCTGGGCTTTTTCTTGAGATACCCCCAATAGACGCACAGTGCCTTTGAGCCGCATACTTGCCTCACCTTCTGCTACCGGTGACGCAGTAAAACTGACAGAAGCTTTAGCCACACTCAGCAGTTCACCGGTAGTTAGGTCTATACTCGAAACTACATTATCCAACATACCTGTCACCGATTTAATACTCTCCACATCGGTATCCATTGTTATATTAACTTGACGTGTACGCTGTTGCATCTTTACAGTCAGCCGCAATGTATCTCCTGTCAAAGCAAGTAGTTCATCCTGTACTAAATCCTCCGAAACAGAAAATAAATCATCGGGATTACCTGTAACGACAGAACTTCCCTCACTCCTTGTAGCGGCCGTATTCAGGGTAGCTATATTACCGTTAACACTAACTCCTTGCGGTTCATTATACGCCACCATGCCATAATCACTTGTGGAGAGCAATAAAAAACTATTTACATTACCGGTTACTTCCTGTGTCTCATTGCCTATACGCACCATATATTTCGCCGGTGCTGCCGAAGAACATTCCGACCAATCTGCCGTAAGTTTTACCACAGTCCGCGCTTTCTTCATCGGTGCCGGTAATTCGTCTTCGGCACAACTGCCCATCACGCATAGTCCTGCCAAGAGAAGTAAAGCATTGAATTTACATAATCCTATTCGTTTCATTTTTCAATAAATATTAGTTGGTAAACTTTTCATTTTCCTTAATTCTGCTTTATCTTGCACTTCTATCAAACTGATGGCATAGCCTCCACCCGAAGCCGCCCTAAGTTTCAGTTTGGTTTCGGAAGTAGCAATCCCTTTGCGAATAACATAAGCCTGCGGATTTTTCTTCCAATCGGCATCTTTTGCATCGGCATAAACAGTAGCGATATACTTCTTACCGGGAATCAAAAAATCAAGTTTAAGATTGGATACATGCTCATTCTCATCGGCCGTACAGCCTACAAACCAATTATTTGTACCTTTGGCACGTCGTGCTACAGTGATATAATCACCCGGTTCGGCTTCCAAATACCTGCTTTCATCCCAATCTACCGCCACATCCTTGATAAACTGGAATGCATCTATAAAACGTTCGTAATTCTCAGGCAAATCCGCAGCCATTTGGAGCGGACTATACATAGTACAATACAAAGCCAATTGACGGGCCAGTGTAGTACGTGCCTGCTGATCCTTTTTATAACCGTTCTCGTAATAACTCAAATCTCCCTGAAAGATACCCGGAGTATAATCCATCGGTCCGCCCATTAAACGGGTAAAAGGTAAAATAGTAGTGTGATCCACCGGATTACCGCCCATTGATTCAAATTCGGTTCCACGGGCAGATTCCTGCGCCAACCAGTTTGGATAAGTACGGCACAACCCCGTAGGACGTACAGCTTCGTGACTGTTTACCATAATATTAAAATCCGCTGCGCGCTTTGCCACATGGATATAATGATTATTCATCCATTGCGAAGCATGATATTCGCAACGCGGAATTATAGGGCCTACATAACCCGTTTTTACTGCATTATAACCATGATTCACCATAAAATTGAAAGCATCATCCAATTGTCGTTCATAATCAGCGGCATTGGCAGACGTTTCATGATGCATCATTACACGCACCCCCTTTTCATGAGCATACCGCTGCAATTCATCTACATCGAAATCCGGATAGGGAGAAGTAAAACTAAACTGGCGATTTTTAGTATAAGCCGTCCAGTCTTCCCAACCTTCGTTCCATCCCTCCACCAATACGGCGGCAAAACCATGTTTGGCAGCAAAGTCAATATATTTTTTTACATTATCGGTATTGGCCGCATGACGCCCATTAGGAGTCAGTTTGCTATAATCGGTCACTCCCGGTTTTGCACGATTATAACTGCTGTATGCCCAATCTTTCCCTGTCCCGATAAACATCTCCCACCATACACCGATATATTTCATCGGCTTAATCCAAGATGTATCTGCATATCCGCAAGGCTCATTCAGATTCAGAATCAGCTTACTGGCAAGGATATTCCTTGCGTCATCACTTACTACCACTGTGCGCCAAGGTGAGAAGCAAGGGGTTTGCAAGAAACCTTTATCACCGTTTTTATCCGGTACCAAGCAGGCAGTCAAACAAAAAGACTTATCATTTACATTCAATTCCATAGCTGCGTAATCCACCAAAGCAGCTTCATGGATATTAATGTACAATCCGTTACTCCCTTTCAGCATCAGAGGCGTCTGTATTATCAAATCACCCGCCGATTTCGCTTCATACGACTTCATGGCCACGGATTGTTTAGGCATCTCTTCACGTATCTGAGAAAGAGGAGCTGTGGTGTAGGTAAACTCATTGGTGTCATAATCACCCGGCATACAAAAAGCCGTATAATCATGCGCCAAATTGAACTGAGTCAGTTCCTCATTGATAACGAACTTATTCAAAGTAGGTTGTTCGGGAAACTCATAACGAAATCCCAAACCATCATTAAAGAGACGAAAACGTATATTCAACGTGCGCCCGCTGAAACCTTGTTCCAAGGTAAGCAACATTTCGTTATAATGGTTACGGATAAGCGATTGCTCACCCCATACCGGTTTCCACGATTCGTCCAATGAATCCGTCTGTACCGATTTCACACTGAAATCGTTCATTAATCCGCGTTCATATTTAATATCCAATCCGAGACGACTCGGTGCAAGCACAGCTTTACCTTTGTAAGAAAGCTCGTAATAAGGAATTCCCCTTTCTACTACTGTCTTCAGTAATAAATTACCGTCCGGTGAGGAAAGATTCTGCGCTTTCCCCACTGCTGCCAGAAGTAGAAATAACACTATATTAATTGTATTTTTCATATTTCTCTATCTATTCATAAGTGAGACAATCAGAGTTTGGTCAACCTCACAATCTTGCAGGCATGCGCCTCAAGTTCCACATTCAAGTTATCAGCTTCTCCTTCATCTGCATGTTTCCACAAGTCACGCACTTTCATCTTACCCTCAATACCTAAATCGGAGAATTTCACCGAACGAAACTGCTTGGAATCTTCGCGATTGAACAGGCCTATCACCCAGTCACCGTTTGTCATCTGTCCATACCATATCTGACTGTTCGTACTATTTAAAACATCGGATAAAGGTTTACCGGTAAAACCATCCTTATTCAAAGCCAGCATTTCTTCGTTCTGGCAAAACTTCAAATCTGAATTGGCAAAACTATCTCCCGGCACATCGGTAATCGCTACCGGACCGCCCGCCATGAGTTGCAGAGAAATGACACTTTCCTTTTCCGCATCGGAACCGAATGTATTCAAGCGGATAAAGTCACCGTCCATAATCATTTTACCACGTCCGGAGTATTTAGACCAGTGCGTAAAGCCATCGAACATATTGCCACAACTGGGCCAATCTTCAAATACTTTGCCGCGATCGGAATTAGACACATGATGCCAGCCACCGCTCCACGTATCACCAACGATACGCGCCATATTACCATACTCGCGCTCCAGAGCCGCGTCCTCATGCATATTGGGCATTACCAACGAAGTAAATACACCGTATTTCTTTGCAGCCTTACAAATATATTGCAGAGCAAGCTTATAATTCTCTCGTCCGTACCCTTTACCTTTTATGGCATTCATACCGCGGTCGTACCCGTTTTCATAATAACAAAGAAAGTCCATACGGATAAAGTCCACACCAAGATTCTTATAATATTTAAAGAAGCCGTCGATGTACTCCTCAGCGCCTTTATGACTTGCTACTACCCACCAGAAGCCATCGTCGGCATCAGGATAAAGTACATTATCTTCACCTTGCTTATAACGCAAATCCTTGAAAGTAATATTATCAGTACCCTCTATAATGGTTTCTTCCGGACCATGTATCCACAAAGGATTGTCATAGACACCCAATTTCAGTCCCTTAGCCTTGCACATTTCCGAAAGTTTCTTCAGTTTTACCGATCCGTATTTCGTCATATATCCCGTAGGATCGGGCTCGGAAGTACCATCCATCGCCATAAAACCATCCGTACAAATCATATTGTAACCATAAGGAAGCAGATTTTCCGCCACATAGTCGATTATATTCTGCCAGGAACCTTCAGACATATCAATAGCCTGTCCTTGCCCACCGGCATTGACCAATTCTTCATTTCTGCGCTCCAATTTCCAACAGTATTCATAGACACTCCAATAGAGAGGGGCGTTATAAGTATGTATTCCTTCCGTATCAGCGTCATCACCGGGAGTTATCACGGGATCATCGGGAATCATATCCGGTGTCCAGCCTGTACCCTTATCCTCGCATCCTCCGAAAAAGAATGTCAATGCCATCAAAAACAGTTTCATATTCAAATTCTTTATCATATCATTATTTTTACCTGAATTTCTCAAACAAGACAATACTTGTTTTATTATACTTTCATTATCACTCAGATTTTGTCAGCCGTACAATCTTGCAAGAACGCCCGGGAATCTTATAACTCAAAGAAGCTTCAGCTTCCCCCTCATCCTGATGTTTCCACAAATCACGCACTTTTACCTTGCCCTCAATGCCTATTTCAGAAAAATCGAGTGTACGGTCATATTCATTATCTTCTTTATTGAAAAAACCTACGATATAGTCTCCGTCGGACATCTGTCCGTACCATATTTGATTTTTTGCATTCCACAAATCATCCGACAAAGGTTTTCCTACAAATCCGTCTTTGTTCAAAGCCAGCAATTCTTCATTTTGATAAAACTTTAAATCACCGCTGACAATCGTATTATACTGATCGGCTACGGCAATCGGACCACCCGCCATCAGTTGCAAAGAAATCACGCTCTGTTTTTCACCTTCCGTATCAAATGTATTCAAACGGGTAAAATCAGCATCCAGCACTACCTTTCCCCTTCCCGCAATGTGCGACCAACTGATAAGGCCGGTAAACATATTAGAGGTAGACGGCCATCCATTGGGATTGAACCATGTAGGGCCATTGCTTGCAAAGTGTTGCCACCCGCCTTTCATTGTATCGGCATCTACCCGAATCATATTACCATATTTCTTCTCCAACTCCGCATCATTTTTCAGATTGGGCATCACAAGCGAAGTGAATACCTGATACTTTGTGGCGGCCTCGGAAATATACTTCAGAGCGAGTTCGTATTCTTCACGTCCATATCCTCTACCGGGCATTCCGCCGGCACCATCTGCCGTTTCAAACAGACAGAGGAAGTCCATACGGATAAACTCTACTCCTATTTTCTTATAATATTTAAAAAAGCCATCAATAAACTCCTTAGCGCCTTTATGACTGGGAACTATCCAAGTAAAAACATCCCCTTTATCCGGATAAAGAACATCATCTTTGGCGGAATTGTACACTAAACTCCCCACTGTAATACCTTCCGTACCTTTTACTACCGTTTCATACGAGCAGTGTACCCATAACGGATTATCATAAACACCCAGTTTCAAACCTTTGGCCTTACATTTAGCTACTAAATCCGTCAGTTTTATACCGGCATAATGGGTCATATACCCACCCGGATCAATACCGGGGTCGTTTGTCATTGACATAAAGCCGTCCGTACAAATCATACCGTAACCATAAGGCAGAAGATTCTCCGATACCCAATCAATATTCGCATCCCAAGTCACTTCAGGCATATTCGTATTACTACCGGCCTGTTCGGCTACCCAGGCATACTCATATACACTCCAATATAAAGGAGCGTTCAAACTGATAGGTGCATATACCTGTTCATCGTCATCATCATCAGACGGCAAATTCTCGTCAGGAATCATATCAGGCGTCCATCCGGTTCCTTCATCTTGGCATCCCCCAAAAAGGGATGCCACAATCAATAAAAATTGTATAATAAATATTTTTATCATAATTACCTGGTATTACGGTAGTTTTTCAAATTTAACTGTCATATCTATCACATTCAGAGATATCTTATATTTCCCGGCTTCATCCACTCTCCACTTATAGTCGTTCTCATCTGTATTATCAGGATAATTTTTACGTACCATTTTCAGCGCATTGGTAACTGAAGTACCATTTACCTCAGGCATCAAATAATCACACTCAAAACCTTCAGTATTACTCAGGGGAAATTTTATTTCTCCTGAGTCGAGATGTCCTTCCCATACAAACGTACCTTCCTTTTCATCCGGATTATACAGGAAAGCTATTTTAAATGGTGTATTCCATTTGGTTACAGTAGCGTCACCCGTCATCCAAACAGCTTTAATAGGGAGATTATCAGGTATTTCTATTTTCGGTTTCTTTTCAAATGTTATTTCCATCAGATAAGTATCCAAAATTATTTTATAACTGCCTGCCTGAGATTCTGTAATTTTCCATTGATAATCATGAGTTTCTACTTTTTCTTTCTCTACATACTCCATAGTATTATCACCGCCAGGCTCTGTATCATGCGTCTTCGGCATCAAATAAGGTATATTCCAATCCTCACGTAATTCCAACGGAAACTTTAAATGTCCTCCATATAAATCCCCTTCATAAACAAACTGTATATTATTAATTTTCGTCAATCCAACCGCATTCATAATAGTCCAACCTGCCGGAGTAGCATCACCTATCGCCCAAACTTTTTCATATTTATTTTCCGGATATTCATTTGCAATAGTTAATTTCTCCACATCGACAGTAATGAAATAATATCCTTCCGTATCTATGTGGAACAATGTTTCCGTACCATCATCCGTTTCATTATAAACCAATGTATTGTTATCGGCGCCTCTTGTATAAGAAGGTGTCAGACTTGTCCGGCTCTTTATGAACTTAAAGTCACCTTGCTTCAAATGTCCGCCCCATTCATATTTTTGTTCGGAAAGCACCTCATTCATTTTAAGCGATTTAGTTGCATCCATCCCTTCAACGGCGCTACCTACAATGAAAAGATCTCTCGCCGCAATATAATAACCTGTCACCGAAAACTGCACCTTGGATATTTCCGGTTTCATATATACACTGCCTCCTGAAACTTCAGCTATGATTTCTGCCTCTAACATGGCAGTTTCTCCCGTTGTTACCTTCCACCCGCTCAATAAAGCGTTCATCTCCTTGTGCGTATAACTGATACTTTGTACACCTTCCGGAATTTCTACTTTTGCGATAGAAGTCTCAAAGTTATTATCGGCCATATCCATCTTAAAATAATATGTGAGTTTCGTTCCTTCTCCGCGATTGGCAGCACTTCCCCATGTAAAGGATATTGCTTCTTCATTACCCAAATCCTGATTCAATACCACATCACTCGAAGAAACTTTCAGTCCCATCGTGTCTTGTGGGAAATCCAAAGTTATCCGCTCCGTTTCATCTTGACAGCCCATAATTACAAAGGGTAATGTCATTAGAATATTTTTTATCGCATTCTTCATAATAATCAATTACATTTTTAACCGTTAATTCCAATAAGGGCTTTGAACAAGTTTATCATTCTTATCTATTTCCGACTGATGGATAGGGAACCAATAATAGGCTTTCTTGTATACCCGTTTCAGATAAGGCGTACGTACATAGAAAGAAGAATTATCTTTTCCGCTGAAATTCATTCCGTAGAAATCACCGTTCAATACATTTTCCGCTTCTTTCCAACGGCGAAGATCATCATAACGGATTCCTTCACAGCTCAATTCCACACGACGTTCGGCACGAATCAACTTGCGCATTTCCGCCTGGTCGTTCAAATCAACATGAATAAAATTATCATCCGTAGCACCTGTGGTATACTGACGAATGCCCGCACGTTCACGAATTTTATTCAGATAGACCAAAATGTCTCCATTACCCGGATCGGATTCGTTCAATGCTTCCGCATAATTCAGATAAGCCTCGCCCAAGCGATAGACAATACCCGGACGATACTTATAAGTACCCTGTTTTACATTTAAGTCCGGAGAGATTTTTTTACGTATCAAATAACCGTTTTGCGGAGCATCATGGGTATGCGGATTGTCGGCGCTTCCATTGAAAAAATTAAATACACGCTTTTCCTGTGTGAAATAAGAGTTATTATAGCTCACCGTAATATAGAAACGAGGCTCACGATGACAATACATATTATAAGTATTTTTCTTGCTTATCGCTCCTCCGTTCACTTCCGTATCCCACACTGTATTATCACGAGTTTCATCAGAAACAGAATAACCTGTTTCCACATATTCGGAATTATCATCATTGATAGGCAGACCGTTTTCCATAAAGAATGCATCCACCAACGACTGCGTAACGCCTAAGCCGCCGCTACCGCCACTGGCAGCCGGAGGAGCATGTTTTTCATATTCCCCATATTCCGAACCACCGGGACGTGCAAACAGAATTTCAGTATTTCCTTCGTCATATCTTGTCAGGAAAAGATTTTGATAAGACATAAACGGGTCTATTGTACCATCATCATTCTTCTCCGTATACAATTTATGTCCGGCAGCTTCAGCGGCATCAATCAGTTCTTTACAAGCCTGCGCCGCATACGCCCATTTAGTCTTGTCGGCAGTAGTACTGAAAAGATTCTCGCCGTCCTTATTCTTATGATTTGCATAATCAGGATTTCCATTTACCAACGGACTGGCGGCAAAAAGTAACATACGGGCACGTACTGCAAGACACATGATAGAAGTAGCGCGGCCGTATTTACGTGCTTCGGTATATTTGGCAGGAAGAATTTCGGCCACTTCCTTCAACTCTTTATCCACCCAATCCACCACTTCATAATAGGGGCGTTGTCCTTCCATTAAATCCGCCAAATTAAAGTCTGTCGGCGCTATATAGTTCGGTTTGAAAGGAACCGGACCATACGTATTTGACAGCAGATAATAATAATAAGCGATCATAAACCGCATCTCCGCTTTCATATACGTCACTTCAGTAGCACTGATTCCCTGATCGGGCAGCGGATGTACGTTTTCTATAAAAATATTAGCCTCGCGTATCAGCTGGGGCAACCGTGACCAATAGTTACCATCCCAATCCGTAGAAGGTGTCCATTCGCCCAATAGCATCGGAATTACTTTCCAATCCCATTGCCGCCACCGTTCAGAGGCCGTCATATCATCACTGAGAATATCCCATCCTAATTTCCGCGCGTATCCCCAATAAGGATCCGGAACATGAGAATATACATTGGCAAGCCAACCCTCTGTACGGGTTTTATCTTCGAATACCATAGGGAGTGTCAGTTCCGTATCTGATTCTTTATCCAGATAATCGACGCATGAAGTCAAGAGCTGCATACCCAAAACTCCGGTTATAATATATTTAAATAGTTTCATAATATGATTGTATAGTTGGTTATCATTAAAAATTCAAGTCAAATCCCACCATCAAAGAGCGCATGGACGGATATTTCAAACCGTCGACGGTATCCAGTTCAGGATCCCAAAGTTTGAATTTGGAGAAATAGAACAGATTGTTACCGCTCACAAAGAAGCGGATGCTCTTGGCATGAATTTTACGCGTAACAGACTGAGGAATACTGTAACCCAATTCTATTGATTTCAGTCGCAGGAAACTCATATCTTTCTTCCACCAGGTAGAAGCACGGTTATTATTGGTATTCGTACTCTCTGATAGACGAGGCCAGAACACATCCTGCGAAGGATTCTTTTCTGTCCAGCAATCGGTATAATTATCGTATACATTACCCAATACGCCTTGTCCGCTCCCCGGAATAAAATAATCGGAACCACCGATAACGCGATACGCATCTGCAGAGCCCTGGAAGAAGAAGCTGAAATCCCATTGCTTATAATTCAGGTTACCACCGAAACCGTATACCATACGCGGATCTTTTGTTCCGCCTATATATCCTTCATCCGCTTCCGTAATGACCCCATCATCATTCATATCGACATATTTGATATCTCCCGGACGTACCTCCGTTCCTAATTCAGGTTTCGGTATACCGGGTTTCAGTTCCCCGTTTATAAAATCATCTTCCGTAAAAAGGCGTTCTGCCTGCAATCCCCACAGGGTATTAATGGAGCGTCCCGTAATGGAACGGTAAGTTCCTTTGACCGATTCCGGCTCGTCTTTCTCCAATATCTCATTTTTAGCATAAGTGACAGTACCTCTCAGGCTCATTGCCCAATCATCATTGAACCGTTTGTTGTAAGTTACCGAAAGATCATATCCCTGATTATTCACTTTACCATAGTTGGCATACGGATTAGACACGAAACCTGCTTGGGTAGGGATGGTAGAACGTTGCATAAAAATACTGGTACGTTTTTCTTTAAAGAAATCCAGTTGTACATCCAACTCGTTCCACAACCCCAATTCAAGACCGATATTCATTTTAAGAGCTTTTTCCCAAGTCAGATCGGAAACCCCTACTTCACCTTCCTGAATACCTGTGTAATAGTTGCTATCGGTATATCCAAAATGATAACCGCTGGAATTACTGTTAATGGTAGTGATATATGCAAAACGACGACCGCCGATATTATCATTACCTACCGAACCGACAGAAGCTCTCAACTTCAATTTTGTAATGTCTTCCTGCAAATTCCTCATGAAGCTTTCTTCTGAAATCAACCAACCGATGGCTACGGAAGGGAAGAAACCGAAGCGCTTGCCTTTTGCAAAGTTCTCCGAACCGTTGTAACCGAAATTAAATTCACTGATATAACGGCGGTCGAAAGTATAAGAAAGACGACCGGCGATACCTTGTGTACGATTAGGTTGTACATCACCCCAGTCATAGCTACGCTGGTTGTATAAGAAAAGCGCATCGAGCGCATGTTTGTCAAAAGTACGGTTATATGTAACGGCAGCTTCCAGATAAGTACTTTGGTTTCCGTAATTGGCGTTACTTGAATGGTCTAAAAACTCACTACCATAACTCAAAATACTGTGCACCAATTCTCCTTCATCATTACGCGACTTGGCCACACTGTAATAATCAGGTTCCTTACCGCGAGTAACAAAATTCTCATTATATGTATCGAATGCAAACGTCACTTTCATTTTCAGCCCCGGAGTAATCATCTTTAAATTCTGTTCCAAAGAAAAAAGAGATTCCAGCTTACTTTTTCCACCGCGGTAATAACCGTTCTGCGTATTCATTGCCCACGGGTTTTTACGAGTATTGCTGACACGAGGAATGGTACCGTCCGAATAAACGGCAGGATGTACAAACGGCGGAGTCTCAAAAGCAGCTTGAAACAGTTCATCCGTACTACTTCTCGATTTACGAAGATTCTGTAAATAGCCTCCCACATTGAAACGTAAAAGCGTCGTTTTCGTCAAATCCAAATCCACATTGGCACGAATATTATAACGGTTCAGTTTGCTTTGCGTATCGTAAGGCAGTGTTTTATCAGACCCCATAATTCCGTTTTCATGGTAAAGAGAAGCTGTCAATGAATAGCGAAGTATTTCCGTACCGCCGGATACCGTCAGATTTGCACGCGTAGAATTAGCGTAATCCTTGGTTATCGCATCTATCCAGTCTACATCAGGATATAAATCTTTATCATATCCATAATAAGTCTTCAAAATCTGGTCTTTCGTAAACAGCCTTTTGTTCGGGTCGGACTGAAGCGTATTCAGCAAACTCATATATTCGGCAGCTCCTATGAACTGAGGAAGCTTTGTAGGAGCCTGAATAGATTGCTCCACACGTAAATTTACGGAAGGAGCAGATACCGAACCGCGTTTGGTATTAATCAAAATAACACCGTTGGCACCTCGCACACCATACATGGCGCTGGCCGACGCATCTTTCAATACCGAGAACGATTCTATTTCCGCCGGATCGATATCATTCAAACTACGCTCTACGCCATCTACCAAAACCAACGGAGACGTATTTCCGCTGAATGAAGATATACCACGAATCCAAAAATTTGAGTTATCATACCCGGGCTCTCCCGAAGGCTGTACGGCAATGACACCTGCCAGTTGTCCCGCCAGATTATTACTCATGGAACGGGATGAACCTACCTGTAATTTCGCAGGCTCCAAAGTTTGTACGGAACCGATAACCGAGAGTTTCTTCTGATTACCGTATCCCACAACTACCACTTCATCCAATGCTTCTACATCTTCCAATAAAGTAATATTAAAATTGATATTATTACCAACCGGAATTTCCTGAGCTTTAAATCCTACATAGGTGATGATAAGAATACTGCTTTTATCAGGTACTTCAATATAAAAATGACCGTCAATATCGGTAATAGTCCCCCCTGAAGAACCTTTTACCATAATATTTACACCCGGTAAAGTGTTTTTTTCTTTGTCGATGACAGTACCACTGACACGGATACCTTTTTGCTGCTCGATAGTCTCACTTTCGGAATATGGAGTTTCCGCATATAACGGAAATACATATACCCCGCAAAATAAAGAACCTACAAGCAGTGTTTTCTTTAAATTCATAGTAATTACATTTATTGGTTATTAAATGATATTATAATCAGTCCTTATTATAATTCAAAGGCTGATGCAAAAATCATAAATTAATCTAATACAAATAAATATATAAGATTAAAATACAAAGACAGCTTGCTATCAAATACCTGAAAATCAAATATTTGATAGTAAGCTCAAGACATAAAAATATAAATGCCGTACAATACTTAAAAGGATGTAATCTGCATAATATTTTCTTCAAAATGCTCCGGATTCAGCGATTTCAGCCTTAACCGCGAGCGATAAGAATAGATGGTAGCTTTAGAATAGCGTAAAAAAGATGCAATGCGTTCACTATCGATGATTCCCAAACGAATCAGAGCAAAGATACGCAGTTCCGTAGTCAGACGACCCTCTTGCTTAGGCACAATGGAGTCGTTTGCAGGTAACAATGAATTGAATGCTTTTACAAAAGACGGGAACAGGTGCAGGAAAGTTTCATCAAAGGTATTATAAAACGCTTCGAGTTCCTCTTCGATAATGACGGAAGATTTCAATGTTTTAAATAAATCCTCAAGTTTACCGGACGCCGCTTTTTTATTGAGCATTCTGCGGTAATTATCCATCTTGTCGATGTAAGAAGAACATTCCGTCATAAACTTGGTAATGTAAAGCTCCTTAATATTGTTAGCTTCCGAAAGCGACTGGTTCATATCCGACAATGCGTGATTGGTTTCATGGAGCTCTTTATTGGCAGATTGAAGTTGTTCGTTTACAGAATTAAGCTCCACATTCAACTGTCTTAACCGTTCATTGGCCTTGTTCAGCTCGCTTCTTGCCGCCGATAGTTTTTTTATTTGCCGCCGTACATAAATTACCAAACCGATAAGAAACACAGACAATATGCTGATACATGCCAATGCAATCATCATCTGTTTCTTTTCTTTCTTCGTTTTGACTTGATAGGCATTATCGATAATAGGCAATGTTTGTGTCACTTCAATAGTACGCAGGCGGGCATTACAGAATGTAGCATCATCCAGCGAACGGCGCATATAAATATATGCCCGGTTGATATCGCCTTCTTCATAGAGGATAGTGGCCAATCGGCGCAGCGAAATATATTCTTTTACCGCCCATTTCATATCAGCCATTGCAGAGACAATCAAGTATTTCTTTTCTTCTTCCCTGTTTCCTTGTCTTCTGTAAAAATCGGATATGGAGTAGGCCACATAGGCTACATCACGGTTATCAGGATCCAGTTGGCGGTAAAAATCGAGTAATATCTGCAACCCTTTGCTATAATCTCCCTGTTCCAACAATCTGTCAGCACGTATATAAACATCGGTAGAATCATTTTTCTGCATAATCGAATCTTTATAAAGCATGGCTTTTGCCCGATATTCCTTACTTTGAGACTCGATAATGGTATACTTTACCATAGCTTCATACAGTGTATTGTAAATGAGGAAATAATACCTCTCCAGATATTCTGCCAGCGTAGCCCGGTTAATATTTTGTAAAATATCCGATGCTTCTTTATACATACCGCCCTGTATCAGCACATAAGCCATATTCAATCTTGAATCGTCAATGTAATCCTGGCGATTCATCTTATAGGCAGATACCAGTTTTTCCTGCGCATAATGAAGTGCAGAATCAACCACATAAGAAGAATATTCATTGAAAAGAAAGTTCTTCAACTGATAGCGTTCTTCTTCCGATGCGGTTTTGCGTAATTTTGATTTTACGTCAGAAATACGTCCCTCGCGAATATCAACATATTTCTGTTGTTCAGCCACTACTCTATCCAAATCTTCCAAAGAGGGAAAAGCGGTGTTTTGAGCCTGTCCAGCACAGAAATGTAACAATATCGATATGAAGAAGATGATTCTTTTCATTTTTATAGGTTTTTCAGCAACAAATATAAGAATATTTTGTTTGAAAGTGAAAAGATTTGTTTGGGTATATTCTCGAAGGGCTATAAATTATTCAAATCCGTCACTTCGTACTCTAAAAGAATAGGATTTAAGCTTCGGTTCATATTCCTTTCAAATAAGTTAATTATCATTTCTACTCAATAAGTATTAATTTATTATCAAATTTTTTAAGTTGGCAGGGCTGGCTTTCTTTAACTCAGACATATTCTTAAAGTGTAAAGTTTTTGTTCATCTATCTGTTGTTTCGATGTTCTTTTATATATTCCGAAGGTAGCATGCCCATATACCTTTTTAAACTATCACTGAGATAGGATGGTGAACTAAAGCCGGTCATATAGCTAATCTCGGCAATAGAATTCATTTTTAAATAGAGGTTGGAACGGTTCATGCATAATTGATTGGCTAAATCATCTGTAGAGAACTCCGTATTATCCTCTATAATTTGTATGTTTTTTAAAGAATTCATTATCGGCTGTATTAGATGTTATTTAGGCTGTACCTACATTGATATTATTCTGATAGAAGTGTATAATTCTTTCTTTTGACTTTAAAATCTTACAGATTTTACCTTTTAATAGTGCGATAGAGAATGGCTTCCCTATGTAGTCATCAGCTCCAAGTTTAATACCGGATGTCTGGTCACCAAGACTACTTTTTGCAGATAATAGAGTTACTGGAATATGACAAGTTTATAGATTTTGTTTAATCATTTCACAGATTTTTAGACTATTTATTTCAGGTATCATAACATTTGAAAGCACCATATCTACTTCTTGATTTTCCAATATATCCATTGCCGCTTTACCATTATTGGCAACTAAGTTCCTTTTTAGCGCTTTGTCTGTGAACATAGAAATTATTTGTGAGCATAAGTCTTCTATATCATAAAGTGCTATTTGGATAGGCAATACACCTGCTTCAGCTTTACGGAGCTCCAATAGCTGGTTAATAATATGCAGTAATCGCTGGCAATTTTGATAAATGAATTTTAATTTCGATTGTATTTTAGAATTTATCAGTTCACTTTGCTCTACAAGTTCTTCTAATGGAGCAATAATAAGGCTTAATGGCGTGCGCAATTCGTGGGACATGTTCATGTAGAACTTAATTTTTTCTTGGTTCACTTCTGCATTTTTGATATACTTATAATGTTCTATTTGTATTTTCATTTTTGCGCGTGCAATGAAGAAGTAAACCACAAAAGCTACTAACCCTCAGAATAACAATATAAAGAGTACCTTTGTAATCCATGTCTGGTACCATATCGGAGTGATGTATATTAAAAATTCAGTAGGGGTATCACACCACTTTCCATTGTTATTACATGCTTTTACTTTAAATACATATTTTCCAGGTAACAGGTTTGAATAACTTATATTTCTATCAGTAGTATAATTCCAATTTCTATCAAATCCTTCCAACATATAGGCAAAAGCATTACGTTTGCCGCTAAGATTGTTCGAAACAGTATACTGGATATTGAATTGGCGCATACTAAAAGGGAAAACGATGCTGTTTATATTGCCTTTAGAATCTCTACACATTTGTGAAATCCCATCTTGAACGTAGGTTACAGGTTGATTAAGAATAGATAGCCCTGTGATACTAGGCTGTGGCGAGAAAGGATTTTCGATAAACCAAAACGGTTCAAAATAGGTTATGCCATCTAATCCGTCAAAGTAGAGAATGTTATTACTTCCTTTGCAGTAAACATATTGATTAAATTCATTGTGACTTATACCATCTTCTTGTGTATATTGATATAAGCCGTTAGTAGAGGCTATCCATATATTCTTATGCATATCTTTTACAATACAGCTAATTATATTATCATTTAAAAATTGGATATATTGGAACGCTTCAGCATACTGAATGCTGGAGCAAGCGGATGATAATAACTGAGGCCGCCATAATAAGTTCCTACCCATACCCCTTTCTGACCATCAACAAAAAGTGAACGTATTGAATTAGGGTTTAAAGAAGAACTTTTGTCATAAGTAGTTTGTAAAATTGTCTGTTTCAATATTGTAACGTGATAAGCCTACTAAAGTGCCTATCCACATTTTGCTGTTCTTATCCTGCATGATAGCTTGAGATAATCCATCATCAACGGATAATGTTTTGAAAAGAATTGGCTTGTTTTCTGCAGATAATTGAATGCTAACAATAAATATATTAATCAGCAACCAAAGATTCTTATTCTAATGAGAAAGTTTTTTCGTATCGCATATCTTAAAAGAATTAGAAATAAGTCTGTTTTTTGTATCGGATCATCATCTGTATAGAAGATTACTACAAGTTTATAATTTCTTCAAACAGGAATGAAATCTTTTGCTACAATAAAATAATTGATAAACACAAAAGAGCAATAAGATATGGGGCATTTCCATTTATTTTGCAAACATCATAAATTAAGGAAAAACACACTGATTGTATTATCAATTGATTATTAACCTACAAGCTAATTATACTATATTAATTAACACAAGAAGTCTATTATGATTAAAAGAAAAAGTCACGTAAAACGAGTGCTAACGCTTTCATTGTTAACCGGTATTTGTTGCTTTCCAGTACATTCTGAAGCAAGTAGCACAACAACACTGACAAAAAGGAGTTATTCCATTGAAAGTGTTCTACAAAATCGAAGAATTTCAGGTATAGTAAAAGACAATCTAGGAGCAGTCATAGGAGCTAACGTCTCCATCAAAGGAACTACGATTGGCGCTATTACTGACATGAACGGAAAGTTCAGCTTTGACGCGCCCAATGACGGGATCCTCGTTATATCCTTTATTGGATATACTACGCAAGAAATGCCAATAAAAGGTAAAAGTGAATTTATTGTAACTTTAAAAGAAGACGCAGAATTACTGGATGAGGTCGTTGTCGTAGGTTACGGTACTCAGAAAAAAGTAAATCTTTCCGGCTCTGTATCTGCCATTGAAGGAGAGCAAATAGCCAGTAAGCCGTCAACAGATGTTATGTCTGCACTGCAAGGTGAAATGCCGGGTGTCACCATTACCCGCGGTAGCGGTCAGCCGGGAGCGGAAGGAGCAGGCGTGCAAATTCGCGGTTTCTCTTCTGTAAACGATACCAAAGCATTGGTTTTAATAGATGGGGTCGAAGGAGATATGTCTATGCTAAATGCCGACGATATTGAATCCATTTCAGTTTTAAAAGATGCAGCATCTTGCGCTATCTACGGGGCGCGTGCAGCAGCTGGTGTAATCTTGGTTACAACCAAAAATGGAACCGAAGGAAAACCGAAAATTTCCTATAATGGCTATGTATCATTTAATTTTCCCGGTAACATGCCTGAGCGTGTTTCGGCATGGGAAGAACAAGATTTCATCAATCGGTCAAGAATCCCACGAGGTGGTCCGGAATGGAATGCTGAAAAATCATCGTGGATTGGTAACCCAAACTTCAATTATCGCCCGCTCAGTAATGGGCGCTGGGACCTGTTCGACAGTGTTGACTGGCTTGGTGAAGGCATCAAGAATCATACTCTACAACACAACCATTCTGTATCGGTTAGCGGTGGTACGAATAAAATGAATTATATGCTATCCGCCAACTATTACTATAAAAATGGTCTGTTAAAATATGGTCCGGACGACTACGAACGTTATAACTTACTGGCCAAACTGAATGCCAATTTAAATAAATACGTTGCTCTCGGTGTAAATATACAGTACAATGCCGATGATATGGCAGAAAACTCTTTCGGTGCGGGAGAGATTTTCAAACTTTTATATGAGAACCGCGGTAGACAACCAATTTATCAACCTGAAGCTGAAAATTACGCCAGTCCTTATAATGGAGATCTCCAAGAAAACCCCATTGACATTATGAAAAATAGTGGAGAGAAATCTACTCAATACGAATCATTTACGGGTAAGGCACAATTGACAATCAAAGACTTCATAAAAAATTTACGTATTAATTTGAGTGCATCACGTCGTGCCGGATACTACTTGCAAGAGAGTTATAAAAAGACACTGACTTATTATAATTATGCAGGTGACGTACGTAGAACGACCAATTCTCCCAACTCTCTGTACAAATCTCAATACAAAGAATATCACGATCTATTAGAGGCCACAGTAAATTATAGTTTTAATCTTGAAGAGAAACACAATTTCAATATATTAGCAGGTACTTCATATGAAAATTATCGTATGAATCAAATTGAAGGCACAGCCAATAATATGATTTCCAATGATTTCTTTTCTTTCAACTATTACGATACTTCCAATGCAACCAATAGTATTTTAGCTGATAACATCGAAACATGGGCTATGATGTCCTACTTTGGTCGTATAAATTATAATTTCAAAGAAAGATATTTGTTAGAAGCCAATGTACGCTATGATGGAAGTTCCCGCCTTGCGCCCTCACATCGCTGGAAAGCTTTCCCTTCTGTGTCTGCAGCATGGCGCATTAATGAAGAGAAATGGTTTAATATAAACTGGGTTAGCAACTTAAAATTCAGATTATCCTGGGGACAGCTAGGCAATGGAGCCGTATTGGGACTATATGACTATATCCCTTTAATCTCTTACTCACAAAAAGATACGCCGGCAAGCTATTTAGGCGAGAAATGGCTTTATCAAAATAGTATGGCATCTGAAGAAAAAACATGGGAAACAGTAGAAACGACCAATATCGGACTTGATTTCGGATTTCTTAATAATCGTTTGACCGGTAGTTTTGAATATTATTGGAAATTTAATAATGATATGTTGTCCGCGCTCCAATTACCTCATCAAATCGGAATTAACGTTCCTAATATGAATGTAGGTAAACTCAAAACATGGGGTTGGGATTTTAATATCAATTGGCGAGACCAAATTAAGGATTTCAGTTACCAAATAGGTTTCAATATTTCTGATAGTCAAAATGAATTATTAAAATATGATGGAGCCAGTGTGGTAGGTACAGGTGTTGTCAAACTATTGGAAGGTTATCCCATTAATACTATTTGGGGGTATCAAACTGACGGATTTTGGTCTAGCCGTGAAGAATACCTGCAATATAAAGCGGACCACCCCGGATATGAATCATTTCAAGATGGTATTGTTAGCGGTGGAGACGTAAAATATGTTGCCCAAGGAAAACCGGATCATAAAATCGGCGTAGGCAACGGAAGCCCCGAGGATTCAGGCGATTTGGTTATGTTAGGAAATACAACACCTCGTTTTCTCTATGGCATAAATTTAGCTGCACAATGGAAAGGTTTTGATTTATCACTCATATTCCAGGGAGTAGGAAAACGTGATCTTGTATTAAGCGGAAGAATGTTTCCGATAGCCAATGATGCAGAAATGCCTTGGACTATCCACCGCAATTATTGGACAGAAGATAACCAAAACGCTTATTGGCCACGTCTATATCAATATAAAGGAGACGACTTCAACTCCAAACCTGCCGACAGATGGATACAAAATGCGTCTTATCTCCGCTTGAAAAATGTAACATTAGGATATACAATTCCTATTTCTAAAAAATATATGGAGAAACTGCGGGTTTATGTAACCGGACAAGATTTATTTGAAATATCCGATATACTGGAAGTTATGGACCCGGAAATTGAAAGTAACGCAAGTAGAGGCATGTATCCTTTCTTCCGTAGCTGGACTTTAGGTTTAAATGTTACATTCTAAAAAAATACTATGATGAAAAATATATTTTTAATAGCTATTTGTACTATATTCATTGGCAGTTGTTCCTTAGATAGGGAACCGGAAACGACATTAAGTGATGTCAACTTTTGGAGAAGTGAAACCGACTTAAGAGGTGCATGCAACCGCTTATATATCGATTTACCAGGTTTCTTAACAGGTCGAGGACATGATTTACGTTCAGAAGAACTGATAGGAAACACTCCTGATGAGATTTCATCAGGAAACCGTAGCGTTCCGGAAACTGATAAAGAATGGACAGATCCTTATAACAAGATAGGTATTTGCAACAATATCATTATAAAGGGAGAAAATGTGGATATTGCGGAAAATATAAAAAACCGATGGTTAGCAGAAGCCCGTTTCTTCCGCGCTTTCTATTATTTTGATTTAGTAAGAAAGTATGGAGATGTCCCCCTTATTCTTAAAGTATTCAACAATACAAGTGATCCTGATATAAAAAAAGCCAGAGACTCACGTGAAACGGTCATACAACAATGTTACAAGGATTTAGACTTCGCCGCACAATGGCTACCCGATATTGATAAGCTTTCAGACAACACTAACTGGGGACGTGTATCTCGTTCCGCAGCATTAGGTATGATTGTACGTATTGGTCTCTATGAGGGCACATATATTAAATATCACAACTTAACAGAAGGAGACAGTCGAACACACTTAAAAAAATCTATTGATGCAGCCGAGGCCATGTTTAAAGAAAACAAGCATGATCTTTATCCTGATTTTCAAAGTTTATTCTACTTCGATGGAGAAGGACGCAAAAATAAAGAGAATGTTTTTGTGAAAATATATGGTCCTAATGGAATAAATAATGCTATTACCTGGCATAATCAATGCGCTTCAAAAACCGGTCAAGCAAGTATTACGCGTCAAATGATTGACAATTTCCTCTATATAGACGGATTACCTAAATCCTCGTCAACCCATTATCAAATGGAAACTAAATTTGATGATATTTTCCTCAATCGTGACCCTCGTTTAAAGATGACGGTCTTCGCATATAAAGAAATTTCTTTTAAGAATGCGGAATATCTACCTTTTGATAATGTAAATCATAGCGGTTATGGTTATCCCATCAAAAAAGGGTATATGAAAGAAGAATATGATACCAACTCAAAAGAAACTGTTGATAAAATGATTATCCGTTATGCTGAAATATTAATCTCATATGCAGAAGCCCTTTATGAATATAACGGGAAAATCACTGACGAGCAGTTGGAAGCCACTGTCAACTATATAAGGAGACGTTCCGGATTTAATACAGAACTAACCAATCAGTTCGTTCTAGACCACCAACTGAACATGTTAGAGGAGATTCGAAGAGAGCGTATTGTTGAATTTATTGATGAGAATATTCACTACGATGATATTATCCGTTGGAAAACAGCAGAGAATTTACTTCCGAAAGCAATGTTGGGTATATTATTCAACCCTGGTGAGAGTGCTAAAACCGACAAAGAACTGAATTACAAATTTACAGATGCAAACGGTGTTTATAATGGAGTAAAAGTATACGATCAAGCTAATATTTATGTAATAGAAGAAGCTGATAGCCGTAAATTTGACCCTAAGCGAGATTATTTATACCCAATTCCCAGCTATGAGATCGCTACATCTAACGGAAATATAAAACAAAACCCATATTGGAATTAATTAAAGAACGATTAATATGAAAACATTAAAGAATAAAGTAACCTTTTTACTATTGATTACTATGTGTTGCCTATTAAGCAGCTGTGACAAATCACATGAAGAATGGGAAGACGGAGACCCCGCATTGGCTCACGTATATTATTATTGTTTCGAGAAATGGGGAACTATCCCAGGAGGAAATGACGTTACTTACACTGTGAAGCAAGGGGAAACACTTTCCATACCGACTCAATTCTATAGTAAGTTTGCTCGCTCCTATAGTCCTGAAGTATATTATTATACTTCTATAGTCCCCAATGGAACAGATCTTGTATGTGGAACCGATTATATTATAGTTGATGAAAGTGGTAATACATTGACGCCTGATGTATCCGGTGCCTACAAAATGATATGGCCTAATGCTAAAGGCGGTATTCAAAATATATATGTAAAGGCATTGAACAGTAAGAAAGGTTCTTTCCGAGTATTAACATTTGATCCTAATCACACGATGGATGTTACAGATGTCACCACCACTTCCATTATTAAAACAGATGAATATGAAGTGCGGGGTATATCTGAAAACTATTATGTAACAGTAAATATCGACTGATAATGAATTAATATTAAAAAGACAGGCAGAGACCTGGGCTCTGCCTGTCTTTTTAATTCTGTCTTGCTACTCCGAATGATATTTTGGAAAATGTTATTTCTTAATAATGTAATGAAACTAAGAAACTGGTTCAGACAGACAATGGTACATAACACTTTGACCCTCAATAATAAAAACTTGGAAACTCATTCTTCTGTTACTCATCTATGGAAACCGGAAGGTAAAGTACAAATCTTAGTTACAATGTTGACAAAGAAGATGATACTCCATTCGTTATATCACTGTCATCTGTCCCACGGAAGATTGCAGTAAAGCTCCTCGGATATCTGCTCGATTTATAAACTTGCAATATAATGAGGCCCTCTTGAAAGTGGAAGTGGCTTTAGATGGGATAAAAATGTTTTAAGCTATAGACTGTAAAAATAGTAATAAATATCAATTATAAAACAATCTGAATAATGAAAAAGATTAAATCCATATTAATAGCAGCTACGATTATTCTGGGTCTAGTAGCATGCCAAGAGACAAAAAGGATAGACTGGACAGCTCATGCATTAGATATTGCGTCTTATCAGTTGAAACAAACGGCGTCGGCTTTGGAGGACACTGTTATGATGCCTCGTTCCACGTGGACTTTTCATGATGACGGGTTCTTGGTAAGCCAGTTGGGACATGCAAATATAGAATCGGACGATCCGGAAGAAGTCTATTCCGTAGAACATCTGAAAGGACAAAGGAGAGACTGCCCGATAAATGACTGGACTTCCGGCTTTTTCCCCGGTAGTCTTTGGTATGCCTATGAACTGACCGGTGATGAAGAACTGAAAAAACAGGCTGTCAGATATACCAATATCCTGTATCCTATCCGGGCGCTTGCGGGCACTCATGATTTAGGTTTCATGATAAATTGCAGTTATGGAAATGCATTGCGTTTGGCTCACAATGATACGATTGCTGCCGTTATTGCGGAAACGGCCGACGCACTGTACAAACGTTTTGATCCCAATATCGGTTGTATCCGTTCCTGGGATTTCGGTTTCTGGAATTATCCGGTTATCATTGACAATATGATGAATTTGGATTTACTGTTCAACGCCAGCAAAATAACCGGTGACAGCAGGTATTACGACATTGCCGTGGCGCATGCCAAGACTACCATGCAACACCATTTCCGTCCGGACTATACTTGTTATCATGTAGTGAGCTATCATAATGACGGAACGGTGGAGAAGCGTGAAACCCATCAGGGAAAGGATGATGAATCCACGTGGTCGCGCGGACAGGGTTGGGCTGTTTATGGCTATACTTCCTGTTATCGTGAAACAAAAGATACCACATTCCTGCAACAGGCCATTCATGTGGCTGATATGATAATGGCGCGCGTAAAGACTAATGATAGTATCCCATATTGGGATTACGATGCGCCTGCGATGGCTGAAACGCCGCGCGATGCTTCCGCGGCTTGCGTCACTGCTTCCGCTTTTATAGAACTCAGTACGCTTATCCCCGACGGACAAAAATATTTTGACTATGCCGAAACTATTCTGGAAAATCTGTCCGCTCCTGAATATCTGGCGAAGAAAGGAGAGAATCACGGTTTCATCCTTATGCATTCCACCGGTTCACTACCTCATAATTCAGAAGTAGATACACCTATCAACTATGCAGACTACTATTATCTGGAAGCAATGAAACGTTATCTGGACATAAAGAAACCGATAAACGGATAAACTGATACAGTTCGAATATATGAAAACAAAACTTAGTATAATCGGGATATTATGTGCATTGTTCATACAGGTGCATGCTAATAATCCGCTGCGGAAAGTTCCTTATCCGCAACAGGAGAATAGTATCTATTTGAATCCGGCTCCATTATTGGTACCGCTACATATGAAACAGTCGGATTTTTTGCAATTCAATCTCTCGCAGGACAAAAATTTCAAAGGAGACGACGATATCTTGTCCAAACCTGTGCCTTGGTGTATGTTCAATCCACATAAGATATTGGATACAGGCGTCTGGTACTGGCGTTTCCGTTCAATCAGTAAGGCAGGGGAAGAAATGCCTTGGAGTAAAACATATAGTTTCACGGTGGAAGACACTACTCCGCGATTCGTTACTCCGCCGTTTGAGGTGCTGCTGAATAATATTCCTGAAGACAATCCGCGTATTTATTGTTTTTTGAACGAACAGTTGGCGGATGCCCGGAAGAATGTACGCTCCAATCCGGAATTTGAAGTGATGATTGATGACGCACGCAGTGCGCTTGCCATGGATTTCAGTACTGATACACATCCCTATAAACATGTCTTTGCCATGTCGGAAAACTTTGACAAGCTCAACACGGCTTATCAAATGTTACAGTACGATATTTATGCAAAGAAAATGGTGGCAAACGTACGTTGCCTGTTGAAGCAGGAACCCGCTAAGGATTTTATAGACAACGATTTCCAAGCTGGAGAGTTGGTTTATCTGCTGGCGGCTACTTATGAAAACTGTTACGACCGTTTTACGGTGCAAGAACAGGAGCGGATAGAGAAGATTATAATGAGTACGCTCGACTTTTATTATCATGGGCGTCTCTTGGGGCGCATGGAGAACCGATTCTTTGACGAGCATATCTGGCAGTTTGAAATACGCCGTTTCTTGCAAGCTTCATTGGTGATGTATGATAAATACCCCGTTGCAAAAGAGTATCTGGAATACTACTATGAACTTTGGAATACGCGAGGACCGGCTACCGGTTTTAATCGTGACGGCGCATGGCACAACGGTGCCAATTATTTCAGTGCCAATGCTGTCAGTTTGTGCTATCTTCCCACGCTGTTCGGCTACCTCACAGGAACTGATTTTTTGCAGCACCCCTGGTATAAGAATGCAGGGATTGGCATAGCATATACTTGGTTGCCCGGTTCTTTAAGTGACGGATTTGGTGACGGACACGAAAAGCGTAATGGCAAGCCCTTACGTATCCGTAGTGCCTTTGCCGATTTCCTTGCCCGCACTACCAATAATCCATATGCCGCTTGGTATTCTGCCGCCAATAACCGATATGATACCGAGTTTGAAACACGTCTCTACCGGCTTGCATCCGGCAAGCAGCGACCTGCTGATTGCGAGCTTCCGGCAGATGCTCCCAAAGCCGTATGGTTTAGAGATTGTGGCGAGATGGTGGCCAACAGTAATTTGAAAGACTTGACGAAGAATGTTAGTCTGAGCTTCCGTTCCAGTCCTTTTGGTTCGGGTAATCATACACATTCCAACCAAAACGCCTTTAACCTGCATTATGGCGGAGAAGCTGTTTATCATGCCGTCGGGCATTACATGAATTTCTCCGATCCGCATAACTTATTGTCCTATCGTAACACCCGTGCTCATAATACCATGCTCATAAACGGTATAGGACAACCCTTTACCCCCGATGCCTATGGCTATATCGTGCGAATGTTCAACGGTGACCATATCTCTTATGCATTGGGTGATGCTTCGACGGCATACTGTGGAATTAGCGATATTCAGTTATGGAAAAACAGTTTTGAGAAGTACCGTCTGACACAAACTCCCGGAAATGGTTTTGGTGAAACGCCTTTGCGGAAATATCGCAGACATATTTTCTTGTTACATCCCAACACAGTCGTTATTTATGACGAACTGGAAGCAAGCGAGAAGGTGCGTTGGGACTGGTTATTACATAGTCCTGTGAAATTTGATATAAATCCTGTCTCATCTATCTTAACTACTGTGAATAAAAAGAAAGGCTTTGGTTCTGTAGCCCGGCTTTTCAGTGAACAGGAAGTTTCCATTACCCAAACAGATAAGTATGCGGTACCGCCGAATTATGCGGTTGCCCAGCGTGGTGAAGATTTTACCGCTCCTTGGTCGCTTACTGCAAGTTTTGGACCGAGCAGAGTTAACCGGATACTTGCTATTATTCAAATTGAGGCTGATGAACGGCAAGCTGTACAGATCATAAAAGAGGGTAATACATTTAAGTGCGGTGAGTGGTTTATTAAAGCAGAATTAGATGCTAAACGTCCGGCTAGTCTGTATATCCGTAATAATCAAAACAATGCAACGTTCAGTTATGGAAACAAACAACCGGAGATTAACGGAAAGTCTTATTCATGTAAAGAAAAAGACGTATCTGTGTTGTTTGACAGTGTAAACGGGAACTGGAAAATGCAAGAAATGGATGACCAACGAGTACAAACAATGGGAAAATGGTAGAATTAGCTAATTATAATATCTAAATATTTACGTTATAAGATATTCTATATTACAATGGGAAGTGGTAATAGAAGATTTATGATGAGTTTATTATATTAAGGCGTAAGTTCCTAAAACTATACCCAAAGCCATATCAATATTTCATTTATATATTTTGTAATTAATACTTCAAAGACAGAGATAATTATATTATTATAATATTTTCAATGTGCTCCTTTGAGATAATTAGAAATGATTTATAAAATTACTATGAAGAATAAGATTGTTTATTTATTAATTGCATTGTACTTTTTTCCTCTTTGGGTATCTGCCACTTCAAAGGGGGAGAAGATATTTGCCAGTTATTTTGATATTCTCGTAAATAGCCCAGCAGGAACTGAAGTTACAGGGCGTATTCACCTTGAAAGGAATAAAGACGTATTGACCCGTCCCATCCCCGTAGGATATCGTTTTGAAATTATCAAGCAAGGAAATGAGCAGTTGTTCCATATAGACACCCGATACGACCTCTCAAACCGCATTATGGGAGTATTTACAGTAGCTCAAGGCAAAATGACTGACAGTCACCCGGCTTTTCATCAACTGACTGTAGCATTGAAAAACGGAAATGAATTATTGAACACATTTACTGTCCGGATCAAGGTTGTAGAAAAAAAACTTTGGAATGTATTCTATGAACGGTTTACGCCAAATACCATAAAGAATAAATTAATGTATGGGCGCATTAAATATACCGATAAGGAAGTGACAGCCAAAATCCTTGAACTAAAACGGAACAACGGGAAGTTTGAGGGATATAAGAGCTACACTGCTCATCCACAAGATTACAAGGGAATATTCGATCTGCTGAATCCATTCCTACCAACCGGAACCATTGAATACGACTGGTTGGAAATAGCTAAGCAAATAGGTGGGTTAGGTTATGCTTATGCCACTTCTCCCATATTCGGACCACAAGGTTTTCCTGAACAGCGAAAGGAACTGCGTGAAGCATTATTCAGTGCGCTGCTGAATTATATTAGGTCTGTCCCCATAGAAGGTAATGATATTTTGATAGACGGTAAACCGATAGGCAAATATACTGGTGACGGATTCAGTATGCTTCACACACATAAATGGGCTGGTAGTGAATACCCTACACACCAGTGGGATTTGATAGACCCGTTGATAGTACCCATACTATACTTAATGCCGGAGATTCTAAAGGGTATCAAAGAACAGGATAAAACCTGTATGGAATTACATAACGGACTGATACGCTATTGCCAGTTATTCATGGCACTTATTCCGTCACGTCGTATCATTAATGATCCCAAGGGGCGCTGGGGTGAAATACAGGATACCCTTTACTCATCAGGTGCATGGACAGATGCCAATCTAGGGCATCGCTCGCGTACCATGCTGGCATTACCCATCATTTGGGCGGACTACAATCGTCCGATGACTTATGTGCAGTATTGGTACAGCGACTTTTACAAAGACAAGCCTTTTAAAGGTTTCAGTCTCCTTCCCGGTTGGAGCCCACAAGGAGTAGTCGCAGATGTCAGTCATTGGATGACGAAATATTATGTCGCTACCCATACATATATACAGTCAGGGTATCAACCGGACGGGACCATATCTCACCACATCGCCAATGCTACTGATGTAGCTATGGCGGCTTATGGTTTTGAATGGCTGACAGATTGTAACAGTGGATATAATTATTTTAAAGATACTGATTTCAGAATAGCTGATAAATATTATCAATCTGAGTTGGACTGGTTATTGAAGGTATATCCAAAGATGTTCTACAAGCAGCGAATGGACTTCCTTGTTGCCGGACGTTCCTTCCTGGATGACCTGCGTGCATTTACCACCAAAACCTATACCAAGGCGGTGAAATCTATGCTCAATGCGCAAAACAAAGGCTCCAAACTGGCCGGAGTAGAACAGTTGAACACAATCTGCCGGCAACTGAAGGACAATACATTTGAATATTCGGGTACGGATGCCTATTGGGTAAACGAATATCTGGTACACCGCCGCGGTGAAAACGAAATGCCATTTTACGCTTCGCTGAAGCTGAAATCGGAACGTACCGTAGGCGCCGAGGATTTCAGTAAGAAAGTCCGCCGCTCTTGGCACATGGGATATGGTATCTTGCAAGTTAAAGTAAAAGGAGATGAATATTCCGACAAGGTTATCTGCAACCTCGACTGGCACGCCCTGCCCGGACTGACGGAAGAATGGCGTACCGATCCGATGCCGCTGGGACACGCGCAGGCATCGCTGCCGGGACTGAATAAGATTTCGGGTGTACTGGCAGACGGCAAAGCCGGCATGGGTATCTATCACCATCTGCCGAAAGAAACATACAGTTCGGCCACCGCGTTCAAGAGTTACCATTTCATCGAGGACAAAATCATCGCTTTGGGAAGCGACATCGCCCGCCTGCGTCCGGGACAAGGAAATGAGATTACAACTTTCATCGACCAAACCGCATTGAACAGTCCGTTGACTTGGTGTACGGGTGAAGAAATACAAACCGTAGAGCCCGGACAGTCAGTAAACCTCACACGGGAAATAAAAGATGTATGCTGGCTGCATCAAGGCAGCAAAGGGTATGTTATCTTACCGGTAAAACAACTGTCATTACAAATAAAGAGCGGTAAGGAAATAAATATCACCGACCGCACGATAGCCGATAAGAAACCGAATTTCATTATCGCCGTAAGCCATGGAGTGCAGCCCGAACAAAACGGGGATAACGCCTACCGTTACATACAGCTTCCCAACGTCAGTGCGGAAGAAATGTCGGAACGCGTGGAAGCCTTGTTGAAAGACCTGGAATTCACCATGCAAGACGGTGCCGCACATGCGGTATATTCCGATACGGACAAAACCTGGCAGTATGCTTTCTTCAAGCCGGGAAACATTTCCGTAGGCAAAACCACGGTAACTTCCAATGATGTGGCACAGATTATGCTTCGTGATAATGGAGCGGAATGGGTATTGTCCGTAAACAACCCGATGCCGGACGGGCAGAAACAAACTCTGACTTTCAGCACATCCGCCAAATTGCCCGCCGGAACCTATACCTATCAAACCAAAGGCGTATACCCGCTCGAAGGCGAAACCGTTACGGTAACATCAGAAGGCAAAGGCAGCAAGGTTACGGTAGAATTGCCGGACAGCCGCGATGCAGCAAAATACAACTATCAATCGGACTTGTACGCAGCTACGCCGATAATAGTGAACATCCCTAAAAAGTAATATGAATAAATATTTAAAAAGCTATCAATCCAAATATTCCCTTGATTATAGGGGTATCAACGTTTGCAGCAGATGTTAATGATATCCCTAATAATGAATATAACAAAGTTATTATTTTTAATCAATGCCATAGTTATGCCCAATATAATAAAACACCGGTCACAGTATACCTCTCTCCAATTGTAATTATTTAACTTGGCTGATTGTTATACACGGAATCTTTCTTATGATTGGTCTGATTACTATTTGCTATGGAATAGTTGAAATTTTTGCATATAATTATTGAGGGCCTGAGGTAGGAATGTGGTTGAGTTCACAATCGCTCCTTTATTGCTTCCGGACTAGCGTTTTCTATTCTTTATTATTGTGAAAGCTTGATATGGTAAAGATAGAGAATAGTAAATTGAAGGTGGACTAAATGATATTCATATTATGACTATATATCCACTCAAGCGGTGTGGCCCTACATCTAACGAAAAAAAATACATAATATTTTCAATGCAACTTTTTTCTTAAAATAAGTTCGGAATATTTCAACCGTATCAGATCAATGGTATCATCTTGTCCTCTTAAACTCTGATTTCACTATCTTCTTACATATTATTTCAACCATATTTCTGAATAAAGTCTGTTGTAGAGTTCTGTGGAATGTAGGCGTTTTTTATTTCACCTATAATCATTCAAAGCATGTTCCGGTTCTTTGGCAGCCTTGAACTCTCTGCCGTTTTCCAATTCATATCTTTCCATACACTTAAACATTTTGCACAAAGATTCTCATTTATTATTTGGATTTTGCGGTTATGTTTGTTTAAATGTATATTTTTGGATGTTCATCGGACAATAATAAACTTATTATATGTAATAAAGAGCGTATATTTGTATCATAAATTAATTTATTTATTATCATGAAAGACCTTTTATCTATCGTATCTCATTTTCAATTGCAGGGTACAGTTCAAGAAATCAAGCCTTTAGGGGCCGGCCTTATTAATGACACCTATAAAGTAAGCACGCTCGGAACCGATGCCCCCGATTACGTATTGCAGCGTATCAATCATGCCATCTTCCAAAATGTGGAAATGTTGCAGGCCAATATCGATGCCGTAACCACTCATATCCGTAAGAAACTGGAAGAGAAAGGCGAGAAGGACATTGAACGTAAAGTGTTGCGTTTCCTTCCTGCCGATACCGGAAAAACTTATTGGCATGACGGAGAGAATTATTGGCGTGTCATGGCGTTTATTCCCAATGCCAGGACATACGAAACGGTCGACCCCGAATATTCGTATTATGCAGGCGTAGCTTTCGGCAATTTCCAGGCCATGCTTGCCGATATTCCCGATGAGCTAGGCGAGACGATTCCCGATTTCCATAATATGGAATTCCGCCTGAAACAACTTCGCGATGCCGTGGCGGCCGACGCTGCCGGACGTGTAAAGGAAGTACGGTATTTTCTGGATGAGATAGA
>ERZ791837.317-NODE-317-length-38218-cov-6.967901_pt1 | contig 38218 bp, 64 predicted proteins | sample MGYA00510292_ERZ791837 | MGnify/ENA primary metagenome ERZ791837 (study PRJEB30046, sample SAMN00715259) | human gut metagenome | study: EMG produced TPA metagenomics assembly of the A metagenome-wide association study of gut microbiota in type 2...
GCAAGGCCGGTGCGGTTGTGAGGCTCGTGCAACCGGAAAACATGTTTTCGTAGCAGCCGGAATAAAGTGTAGTTGCGGGTAACTCCGGTGCTGCCGTAAGGCTCGTGCAATTGTAGAACATGCTGGCGTAGCAGTAGTCCGACATTGCCGGGTGTTTTCCGTTTTCGACGTCTTCCCAGTTTAACAGGCGTTCAATGTTTCCCTTGCAGGAAACCGTTTGCCCTGTAATAACCCACCGGTTATCTCCATATGGGTCACCAGATACCTTTGTATTTCCGACGCCTCTAAAGTAGATAACGTTTTTATTTTCTGTTGCGCCAGAAGTGATTTTGGCACCATCCCACGTTTTCCATCCACTTCCGTTAGAATATTCTATTTTGCCGTCCCAGTTTTTCCTGGTTGAAATAGAGAACGCTTCCGGCGATGCAAATTCCAAAGCGGTATTAAGGTCATCTGGCCACGCCGCTCGCCGACGCATCCTCGGATAATTTACGATCATGCCATCACCTCACGATGCAAAGTTGACCGGCTGGATCGACACATAAACCTCTATGGCTGCCGTTGGGATCTCGTCACACTGGAAGGTCAGAGAATCCGCCCCATGGCCGACGCACTGCACATAGCAAGAATTCCACGCGCTTTCATAGCTTTCGTCAACAGGGGAACAGATCACCCTCTGCTTTGTTCCGTCAGCAAGGATGCCGGAGACCGCAGCGGCTTGCTGCTTCGTGCTGCTGTTCCACCCCGCCGTGGGCAGCGTCACCTTGCGCATGATCACAGTTGCAGATGCCCCGATGTTGTCCCGGGCCTGCTTTTGTTGCTCAGAAGTCAGGTTCTGAGCAACATCGTATCGGACAGGTGCCACCGCGCCAACGATCCGCTCCCCCGCCGCATTGTGGGCGGTGGCCCCGGAGAGCAGATTCTCCGGGGTCACGGTGTCCTGGGTCAGATCCAGCTTCGTCTCACCGTTTACTTCGACCTTGTTGACCGCCATCCTTACGCACCTACTTTCAGGGTCTGGCCTCCCTGCTCGTTGTCGGTGTAGCTGACAGGGATCGCCGCCACAGTGACGGAGGACAGGCAGTTGTAGCCCTCATCCGGTAAAATCTCCTGCTGGGCGAAGGTAGGCGTGGCGCTCTTGGCCTGCGCCTTCATGTTCTCGCTGCCGCTCATGGTACCGGCCACGCCCAAGACCGTGATGCCCTCCCGGATGTTGGCGGGGATCAGCTTTGCCGCCTCCGCCTCCGCGATCTGCGCCTTGCCGGAGCCGTCATGGAAGCCCATGGGGATGGACACGGGGGCCGCCTTGTCCGTGATGTCAAGGGTTTTGCCGCCCTGATTTGGCATGGTGCCGGTCAGCTTCGTGCCTTTCGCGTGGGCCGTTTTCCCCAGAAGGATCTCCGCAGCAACGGCGGTGTCCTCGGAGGTGTCGGAGTCGAAGGTGCTGGTGCCCACAATGGGCGCGCCGCTCTTGTCATGGGCTTTGATACCCTTCGCCAGCTTGTCGGCAGTGATATCGTCAGCGGTGAGGTCCAGTTTGACGTCATTGCCAATAATGACCTTGTTGATGTGCTTATTCGCCATAATACTCGTCTCCCATAATCAATGTATTTCCCCCGGCCTCGTTGGACACCTCAAATTGGGGGATTTTTAAGACCGTCACATCGTCCGCCATGGACTTGTCCTTTGTTTCCAGAACCACCGGGCCGTAGATCTTGGGCGTCACCTTGTAGGCTCCGGTGTAGGGGTCTCCCTTTCCCGCGACGATAGACACGGCAAAGGAGATCTCAAGGGCCTCGCGCGGCTGCAGCTCAAAGGTAAGCATCACAGCACCGCCTTACTGATCGCCCCGGCCACCTCCACCATCTGGATCATGGAGCCGACCACGTCCCCGCCGATAAATTTCACCCGGACCTGCATGGGGCACATGGGCGGGAGCTTAAAGGTCTCTTGCTGGGTGATGGGGAAATGGAATTTCCCGTCCGAATAGGTGACCTCCTCCGGATAAGACCGGGTCAGGTTCAGCAGAGTGACCTCCACTTTCTCCACGGTTTCAATCGGGATCGCCTCGCCCAGGTTTTTGATCGTGATATCGATGCTGTACGCATCACCCTGTACCATCAGGACGTCACCTCCGTGGCTCTGACGGTGCCGGTATCGTCCACCGTCAGCTTGAATTTCTTCGTGCTTCCCGGCGTGGAGGACGGGATGATGATCTCCCCATCGTCCACGCGCTTCAGCAGCTCATCCACTTTTTCGCCTGTGAAAATCATGGTGTAATAATCGTTTGGCATAGCGCACCTCCTTATACGATCATTCTGCGGTCGAGGGCGTCCAGCAGGTCGCGGCCATCGCTTGTTTTCAATGCGCCGGACTGCACCGGCTTCGGCCTGCGGTAATACAGGATGATACAGCCATCGCCGCCGGGGCCGCCCTGTGCGCCGTTGCTGCCGGTGGTGCGGACGCTGCCCGGGTAGTTGTTGAGTGTGCCGCTCTTGCTGCCGCCGTAATAGGTGCGGCTCAGTCCCGTAGCGCCATCACCGCCGCCACCGTACCCGCCCCGGCCGCCTTTGCCGTAAACGGTGGGCTTCTTGGGGACAAGGGTTGCATCCGCACCGTTTACGGACGCGGAGCCTCTTGCCGTCACGGTGATGGACGTTTTGGGCATACCTTTGGACGGGACCGCTACCAGCCGGAAAGACCCTGCTGCATTTCCGGGATTGCCGTTCGCACCGGCGGCAGCGCCACTGCCGCAGTTATACGTTACATCGCCGCCGCAATAGCCTTCCTCCAAATCGCCAGTGAAACTCTGCTCATCTCCAGCGCTGGGGAGCACAATGCCGTTATCGTTAACCTTTGTAGCACCACCCTCCCACACATGGCCGTCCTCATCCACAACGGATGTGGATTTCAGCGGGATATACCGGTCATTGTCCCCGTGATTCGGGTTCATGCCCGCACCGTCACCACCGGCAATGCCCTGCTCGCCTTTCGCGGCAAACACCTCGCCGGTCACCGGATCTGTGTAGCCGATATCGGATGTTGACCCGGTGGAGCTGTCGAGACTGCCGAAGGTGGTTTTTGTCCCTTCTGCTCCCGGCGTGTTGGGCGTGTTGGCCCAGTTGTTCGCGTCAAACGCCGCGCCAAACCCGCCAACGCCGCAGACATAAGAAAACTTTTGCGCGGGAGTCACGTCAAACGTCGCTTGCAAAATTTTACCGCCGGAGCCGGGATCGCCGCCCTTGCCGCCCTTGCCGCCAAGCGCCCACTTGTCCGTGTTGTGCTGGAGCAGGGAACCGAGGATCGTCTCCGTGTAGCTTTCCGTTTTCGCCTCCGCCGGATTGCCGCCGTGTCCGCAGTGGCCACCCTGCGCACCGCCGATCAAAACTGCCGTGATTGCGGTCACATTCTCCGGCACTTCCCACTCGCCGGAGCCGGTCAGGACAACTCGCTCGTCAAAATACTCCGCAGATTCCGGCTGCGCCGGGGTGAAGCCCACCAGTGCACTGGTCTGACTGTTAAGAATGCCGGAGATCACCGTCTCCCGGCTCTCCACGCAGGCCTGAACTATTTTCTTGTCCCAGGGGTGGAAGATTTGCACCACTCTGCCCGCCCGCTCCGTGCCGGGCTCCACGTCCACCCGGATGGTCTCCCGGTGGCGGTAATAGTCCGCCATGCGCTTGGCCACGTCCACGCTGTTGGTGAGGGACACCAGCGTGGCGTCGCTCACCGTCACCACGTTTTCCTCGGCCCCATCCGTCACCGTCCGGCGGACGATGCGGGTCAGGTGGTTGTAGCTCTTGCCGGTGAGGGTGCCGGTCCCGGCGGACAGGATGGCGTAGTTGTCCCCCTGCTCGGTGATGGCGAAGCCCTCCGCCGTCAGACTGTGAGCGGGTTCCTCAAACGTCACCAGAGCGCCGTCCTCTGCCGTGCCCTCAAAGAGGGTGACGGTATCCTGACTTTTGACCCACTGGTGCTCCGTGATCTCCACGGCGCTCACCGGAGTCTCGTACACGGTGGAGCAGGAGTCCTCGTTGATCTGGTCCGCCGTGATCGTGGCGGAGACGCCGTCCCACAGCTTCTCCACCCGCATGACGCCGTTTTCGTCAGTTCCCAGAGACGCACCGATGGCAAACAGGACTTGAGAAAGGTTATCCCGGGCGCTGCGGCCGTTGCCTTTTTCTTTGTCCGGGTTGCTGTATGGCAGGTAGCCGTACAACTGGCGGCTGGCGTATACGCTTTCGATCATCACCTCTACCGGGCCGCAGATCTGGGGGACTACCTCCGCCACTGTCTGGCCGGTGTAGATGCCGCCCACGTGGCGCATGGTGATAAGCCGCCCCAGTGCGGAGAGGGCGGAGAGCGTATAGGCGGCGCTGCCAACCCGCTCCACCGTCTGGAGATAGTACACGCCCACCCGGCGGCCGTTCCGGAAATACTCCACCTTGTCATTTTTCGCAAAGCCCATGATGGCCTTGTCATTGGAGAACACCGTGACGGTGAGGCTGTTGGCCTCCAGACTGTCAGAGCGGAGGGCCTTGACCTCGTATAGGATCCCGGAGGGGACCTTGATATCATCGTCCGTGGCGTAGCTGACGCCCTTGTAGCGGATCTCGTTAACTGCCATCGTCACGCCTCCTCCATGGTGATCCGGAAGCCCTTGCCCCATCGGACAGAGCCGGGCACCGGCGGGATGCTGACCTCCTCCACGGTGGGCATGAAGGTGGCCGTCCGGGCGGCGTTGTCCTTGGGCTCAAAGTAGGTGAGCTGCACGTAGTTCTTCAGTACCGCCGTCAGCAGCGCCGCCAGCTGCGGCCCCTGCTGGTCGTTCACCGTCACGGAGACCCGGGTCTTAATGGCCAGCAGGTCCCGGGGCTGTAAGCCGCTGAGCCGCAGGGCCGCGTTGGAGCCCTCCCGGTACACATAGCCCACGGAGTACTGCCAGCGGTTGACATAGTCCGTGAAATCCACGCCGTCTACGATATAGGGTGGCCGTGTCATCGGCTGCCTCCTCTCCCCGCCAGAGAGACGCCCCGGCGGTTGTCCTCTGCGATGCGGTACTTGTACTCCTTCCGGGCGAAGGTGGCGCCGTCAATGGTCAGCTCCACCGGGATCGTCAGGTCATAGACCTTGGGCGTGCCGCCGCTGCCGCCGGTGTCCGAATCGGACACGCCCCGGCTGCTCCGCTGACTGCCGCCCAGCGTCCGCCCCGCCGCCATGGCGCTGCGGAGGAAGCTGGCCTCGCCGGAGGTCAGCACCGCCTCGCCCTGGTGCAGCTCCGCCACATAGCCGTCAAAGGGGACGTAATCCAGACCGTTTGCGTGGGAGCCGTTGACCCGCCGCTTGAGGAGGTCCGACACAGACGAGACACTCCATCCCCGCTGGAGCGCATCCGATTTGGATACCCCGGCCGCCCGCTTGAATGTCCCGGCGTCTTGCATCCGCTTGGCGGCTGCGTAATCAATGACGCCGCCGGCATTGACCAGACCGTTGGCCTGGTAGTCTGCCAGGTTGTACTGGCTGTCGATGGCCTCAAAGCTGGCCTGCGTGGCCTTCTGCTGTGCGTTGAAAAGATTGTCGAACCACTCCACCAGACTGGAAAGCGCATTGACGCCATCTGCGGCCACGTCCACCAGGGCGGCCCCGTACTCCAAAAGAAAACTGGATGCAGGCTGAAGCGCTTCTCCCAGCTGGGCCATGGATTCATTCATGGCCTCCTGGGCAGTGTTGGCGGCGATGATGTCCTGGTTGTTCTCCACCCACGCCTGCCCGGTTGCCTGTAGGCCCTGCTCTGATAGCTGCTGCAGCACCAGATTGGCCCGCTCGGTAGTGTCGGCGCAGGCCGCCAAGCGCTCATTGAACTCGTCCTCGCTGGTGCCTGCCCAGTTGAGGGCGTCCGCAAAGACGCCGGTGACCTTGCCCACCTGCACCGTCTCGTTGATGCTCTCGGACAGGCTGTCGATGGGGATGGAGTCGCCGTAGGTAGCCCATGCGCCGATGGCCTGCTCCATCAGCACCGTCAGATCCTCCTGACTCAACTTTAGCGCCTGAAGGTTTGCGGTAGCCGTGGCGGCCTTCTGCGTGTCGCCCAGAACCGCCTGGAACTTCTTGTAGATCTCCGTGGTCTGCTCCTGGGTGTAACCGGCCTGCTTGCTGGAGGTCTCAAGCGTCCCTAAAATGGTCCGGTACTCCTTGGTGGACTCGGTGATGTTGATGATACCGTCCGCCAGAGCCTTGGCCCCGGCCACAGCAGCACCGCCCACCAGCAGCCCCTTCATGGAACCCAGAGCCGCCACAACGCCGTTGATATCGCCGCTCTTGGCCGCATCGCCCAGCTGGCTGAAAGCCTCCTTGAGCTGGCCCATGCCGTCGGAGCCCTCATCCCCGGCGTCCTTGACGGCCTTGCCAAATTCGTCGATGCTGGACGCCGTACCGTCTGCGGACTGGGCAGCCTCATCCAGATACTTGTCGGTGTTCTTCAGCTCCCGGTCGAACTTGATCAGCTCCACCGTGGCCGTGTTCAGCTGCCGCTGGTAGCTCAGAACCACATCGCTGTTCTCATCGTAGGCGCTTTTGGCGCTCTCCAGCATTCGGGCCAGTGCCTGGACCTTCTCCTTCTGCTGGTCATACTGCTGCTGTAAAATGGCCTGCTTTTTTCGCAGCGCCTCGGCGCTGTTGGCTTGCCCGTCAAACTCGGCGGAAACCTTGGCCATCTCGGACTTCATCCCAGAAAGGCTGTTGTTCACAGCCTTCATCTGCTTCCGAAATTCCGCCTCGTTTTTGATCGAGATCTCAGTTGTAATCTGCCGGACCGCCATAGTCTCCCTCCTCTCCGCCGCTCAAAAGCGTCACCATGTCCAGATACTCGCCCGGCGTCAGCAGCAGGGCGTCTGCCGGGGCCAGATGCAGCCGGGCGGCGCATACGGCCAGAAAACTGACCCGCAGCCGCTCCGGATCTTCCGCCCGCTCATCCTCCCGGGCCGCCAGGACTAAGTTGACCTCTCCGGCGTCCTCTCCGGAGGGCACTGCCCGGTAAAAGCCCCGCGCAATGGCCTGCCGCACGGCGGTGCGGACCGCTGCCCGGTTCTGAGAGCGCCACGGCCAGCCCGTGGCCCGCTTGTGGTCAACATAGCCCTGCCGCTTGCGCCACAGCGCCGCCTGCTGCATCAGCAGCTCCGCCAGCTCACAGCAGGCCATCCAGCCCTGGGAAGTGTCCTCCATGGCCCCGGTGGCCCGCAGGATGCTGTCATGGACGCCGAAGCGATCATAAATATCAAAAAGCGCCCCCGCCGTCAGCATGAGCGGCAGAGGGCTGCCGTCGAAATCAAACGTAACGTATCGCATGGCATAAACCTCCTGCAAGGGCGGCCCATTGCGGGCCGTCCTTGCGGTAAAGATCAGGTGCTCCAGACGGCCACGATCTCGTGAGCCGCCGCAATGGAGCTTACGGTGTACTTGTGCGTGGCCAGCTTGCTGGTCACGTTGACGGCGTTGTCATACAGCGCCGTGGGGTCCTTGGTGCCGAAGTCGATGGCCAGACTCTGCCCGGCGGTCACATAGGTGGTGCCCTCGCCGGGATCGCTGGTGCCGGTGCCGATATGGGTGATGGTCACGCCGTAGGCCGCCGTGCCGCCCGCCAGAGAGTCGATGAATGCCTCTGCCTCGGACTGGGTGGGGAACTCCTGCCGCTCACGCCATGCGTCCGCGTTGTCCTTCATCACCCGCAGGCTCACCGCGTTCATCTTGGGGTTGAAGTCGCTCTTGCGGGTGTCCGCCTCCTGCTTCTCCGCGCTCAGCATGGCCGTGGTCTTGTAGAAGAACGAGGCCCGGTAGACCAGGGTCTTGTCCTTCTTCAGGATCGGCTCAATAAAGGCGTAGGCGCCGTTGGGGGCGCTGTCCTCGCCCTTGGCGGTCTCGCGGCCCGCCTTGTAGCTGTGGCCGTAGAGCTTGGCGTTGACCTCCAGATCGCTCAGCGTGGTCTCCACATCGACCTGACCGGAGACGAACTGCTCGAAATACAGCAGCATGGCGTCATCGCCGGTGATGTCGCCGGAAGCCGTGGTCAGGCTCAGATAGCCCTTGACGGCTGCGCCCATGTCCACCTTATCGCCGTAGACCGGATGGGTGCCCACCGGCTCACTGGCAAAGGGAAAGAAGTAACTGGACACCATACCAAGAGGTGTTTTAACTGCTTTGTTGCCCATGGTTTCCTCCTTACAGTTTTTTGGATTTCAGCCACCTGTCATAAACCTCAAACTCTGCCCGCGTGGTGGCTTCCGCACTGGCCTCGTTGGCGTCATGCACGGCAGGCCGGGCACTTTGGCCCTTCTTGCCGAACTCATTGACAAATAAGATCTCCGCGTTGCGGGTCTCTGTGTTGCCCCGTTTCCGCTTACCCGTGGGGCTGACATAGATGACCCTCTCGCCCTTTTTTAGCTTTACCTTGCCCGGCTTGATGGAATCCGCCACATGCTGGGTGCTCTCCCGGTCATAGATGCCGTAGGCCATCACCTTGTCTCGCTGGGCTTTGGCCACAACTGCGGCTCCGGCCTCCAGCATGTCATCCTGCACCGCGTTCGGCAGCTCCGCCAGTTCCTGAAGAGATAGGGAGAACTCGTCAAGCCCTCTGACTGTGAAGCCCATCAGCCCACCTCCAGATCCAGCGCCTGACATTCCAGAACGTAGTGCTGGCCCTCCAGATCGCTGGCGTTGGTATAATCACCAACCGCAAGACCGGCGTCCAGCATGGCCCGCCGAAGCTGCCGTTTCAGGCGGAGCGGCGTCTGCCCCAGCGGCAGATACAGGTGCAGCTGGATCAGATAGAGAATGGCCTGCGGCTCATCGTCTCCGAACACATCCGGAGACTCTGTGTAATTGAACACGCAGTACACCTCTGCCGGAGTCGCCCCAGCGTCGGGCCGGTACACATCCGGAACGCATACCGGCACGATGGGCGTCACCGCCTGGATGATGGTCTCGTTGATGCTCATACTCAGCCTCCCGCCGTCAGCAGCTTGGCGATCAGCTCCGTATACTCGCCGCTGTCGCCGTAGTTGTTGACGTACTCGATCTCGTAGTCCGCGCCGTTGTACCGCACCCGGTCCTTCCGGCTGATGGCCGTATGCCCGGAGCGGATCAGGAACCGCACCTTGACGTCGCCCATGTCCGCGCCCTGCCGCAGCGCCTCGGAGCCGCTGACCCGGGAGAACTGCGCCCAGGGGCGCCGGATCACCGTCTCCGTGGGGGCTGCGTATCCGTCAGCGTCAGGGGAGGTGGAGATCCGCACGATCTCCACCCGCTTATTCAGCTTTCCAGCATTCACGTCCATGGCTTAGCCTCCCGTGTCCGAATCGGACCGCACCGGCTCCGTCCGCTTCAGCTGGTTGATCCGCCTCCGGAAAGCTGGGTTGTCTGCAAACACCTTGTCGGCGGTTTTAGTGCCTCGATTTTCCCAGGCGTCCAGCACCATCGCCAGAATGCAGATGTTGTAATTGGGCAGGCGTGCGGAACCGGCCTTCGGCTCCGCCACGCCCGCGTCGAGCAAGTAGCTGACGGCGGCCGCATGGAAACTCTCCAGCAGGGCCAGGTCCTCCGGCGAGGGATCGTCGATCCGGCAGTAGCTCAGGATGCTGGCCTGCCGGTCTGCAAATGCCGTCATCCGTCACCCCTCCGATCAGCCGCCGGACTTAGGCAAGTTCGCGATGACAAAGCCCTTGTTCACGATCAGGTTGCCGCCGACCATGGCGTCGCCCAAGATGGTGACCATGCGCTCCACAGCCTTCACGCTGTCATCCACCCGGACGGTGTAGTCGCCGAACAGGCCCAGCTCGTAGTTGGCGGGATCGCCGTACAGCATGGTCTGGATGGCAGCGCTGCCAGCGGTGGAAGCAGACAGGGCGGTCAGATCGCTGACGATGGTGTAGGGCACGATGTTGCCGCCGTCCTCGATGGTACCGATGTTGGGGTTGCCCGTGGCGGGGTTAATTTTGAACACCCGCTGCTTGTCGCTGTTGCGCAGCTTGCCGATGGCCTTCAGGTCCGTCTTATTCAGCAGCAGCCGGGCGTTCTGGCCGATGGCCTCGTCGCTGCCGTAGGAGAAGAACAGGTCATCCAGCAGGTTCTCGTCGATGCTGGACACGTTCACACTGGCGGCAATGGCAGCGCCCGCCACGTTCTTGGCGTTTTTGATGCCGAACATGTCGGGGGAAGCCTGGCCGTCGCCGTTGACGATCAAAGCCGCCAGCTTGCGCCGCATGGCCCGCATGGCCATGTTGTAGATCTTGGTGTAGTAGTCGGCGGGGCTCAGTCGGGAGATGTTCCGGTCAACGAACTGAGTCACGTTGAGCTCGTAGGGGCTGATCTTGGCCACGCCGAAGGTGGGGTCGGCACTGGTGGTGCGGGCCTTGCCGGCGTTGGTGGTAACCTTGCCGCCCTTGGCGTCGATCTCGGAGATCACATAGGGCTCCAGGAAGCTGCCCATGCCGGTCAGGTTCTGGACGTACACCTGATCCACGATGGAGGAGACCACGTTGCCCAGAGGGTCCCGGATGTTGCTGCCGGCGCCGGTGGGCTCCACCAGAGTACCGGTGGCCAGCGTGATGGAGTTCATCACGGCCCGGCGGGTCTCGTCGGCGGTGAAGGTCACGGCCTTGCCGGTCATGAGGGCATGGCCGCGCTCCTCGGCCATGTCGTGGGCCTCTGCGCCGGCGGGAGCGGGAGCGGCCATGATCTGGCGGTCCTGCTCGGTGATGAGGTCCTGGATGTTCTGGATGCGGCCGTTGAAATCACGGACATCCGCCATGGCGGAATCGTAGTCCGCCTGGTTGCCCGCATCCAGAGCCGCCTGCGCGGCTTCCAGACGGGCGGTGCGCTGGGTGGTCAGATCCACCAGATCGCGTCTGAGATTGTTCATGTTTTGCTACCTCCGTTTAAAATCTGATTTTTTCCAGATCCAGGCGGGCCTGTGCCTGCCAGTCTCCGGTATCTGCATCGGGCTCACCGCCCGTTGATGCTGTGGGTGCCGGGTCCGTCTCCGGCGTGGGGTGCTGCTCTGCCATGTATCTGGCCCGCAGCTCCGTGATATCCGGCATCCCGGCGCATCCCAGTGCCCGGATGCCGCTGCCGATGGCGTTCATCACATTCTGCGGGGCAATGCTGGCCGTCTCTCCGATGATGCCGTCCGCCAGACCGCAGTCCACGGCCTCCTGAGCCGTCAGCCACGTTTCGGCGCTCATCATCCGACGGAACTCCGCCCGGTCGGCCTTGCCGCCGGCCTTGAGTTCGTAGGCGTTGAGGATGGCTTCCCGGGTGCTGTCCAGCATTTGCACGCTCCGCAGATGATCTCCACGGTCTCCGCTGGTGCGGGTGGACGGCAGATGGATCATCATTTGCGCCACCGGGGAGATCTGGACCTCGTCACAGGCGAGGCACATGTAGCTGGCCGCACTGGCAGCCAAGCTCTGGACCTCTGCCACCGTGCGGATACCGGAAGATCTCAAAACGCTGTAGATCTCAGATCCGGCGGTCACGCTGCCGCCCCAGCTGTTGATCTCCAGCACCAGCTCCTCGCCCTCCGGCGTCTGGTTAAGCAGATCCCGCACCGCCTTGGGGGAAAATGCTGAATAGCCGAAAAACTGGTAAATTCTTGCATCGTCGTCGGCTGCCACGATGCCGTTAAGCGTTCCCCGCATTGCTGTTCCCTCCGTTTCTCTGTTCGCTGAGCCGTGCCCAGTCCTTTAGGGGGACATAGTTCAGGCTCTCCCGGCGCTCATCGCCGCCTTCCACATCCGGGAGATCCTCCAGTGCCCGGATATCGTTGACGGAAAACACGCCGTTGTTCCTCTGGTTGGTGTACCAGGCGCCACGGCTGGCCGTGTCGCCCTTGAGCTCTGCCATCATGTTGATCCGGATCTCCAAGCCCTGCCGCAGCTCCGTGTTTGTCAGCAGCTTCCAGGTCTGCTCCTCCGCGTACTGGTTGACGATGGGATGGAGAGTGCTCACCACGTACTCAATGGCGTTCTGCTCGTTGCTGCCATAGGCCTGCTTGCCCTCTTGCAGCTTGTAGAGAGGCACGCCGAAGTATCTGGCGATATCCCGGATGGTGACCTCCTTGTTTTCCACAAACTGGGCGTCCTTGTTGGTGGCGGCAATGGGGGTGTATTTCAGCCCCAGATCCAGAATGGCCACCCGATGGCTGTTGTTGGGTCCGGCGTGGACCTTCTCCCACTCGTGCCGCAGCAGGTCCTTCCGGGTCTGGTAGCTGCCGTCCGCGTTCTGAATGTGCTTGCCGTTGACGTCCTCCGCCCAGCCGCCCAGATCGCTGTCCGTCTCCAGTACGCCGCTGGGCTGGCCGCCGTTGGCGTAAAATGCCAGATCATACGCCTGCGCCGCCTGTGCCGCTGCCAGCACCTCTCTGGCCCGCCGCAGGGGCGAGATGCCCGTCAGGCCGTCCCGGGTGGTGGCCTTGTAGTGGCAGATGTCCTCGTTGGGCAGCACCATGGGCGTGCCGGTCACCGGATGGGTTACGGTGTACCATACCCGACCGGCCTTATCCCGCCAGGGCTGCACCAGCCACCAGGGCACCGGCACCAGCTCCCGGATGAGCCCCGTCCGGGGGTCCCGGATGATCCAGTCATAGCCGTTTCCGCCCTCGTTCCGGCTGTTCTCCAGCACCTTCCGCCGGATGCTGGGCGTCATGGCCTCATTGGGGCGGACATTCAGCAGCCACAGCAGGTAGTGGTCCACGTGCTTCCGGGTCTTGCCGTCCATCACGAAGTTGGGCAGCTTGCTGATGGAGTTGCTCAGGATCTCCATGCAGCCGTCCACCGCGCTCAGCTTCCGGGCGGTGGTCTCCGTCAGGTCGCCCACGGCCAGACCGCCGGATGCCGCCAGTGTCTGAACGCTCACAGCGTTCCGCACCGGCGGGCGGTTGACTGCCATCCGCAGCCTGTTTGTCATGCTCACTGCTCATCACCTCCCGGACCGCTCAGCAGGGAGAAGGCGATCAGCGCCCCGCCGGCTACGATCACGCCCAGCGGCAGACAGATCATCCCGCAGCCCACGGCCACGGTGCCCGCGCCGCAGACCAGCAGCACGTCCGGGCCGAACCGGGCCAGAGCGCTCTTTACTTTTTTCATGCGGTCTCCTTTCCGGTCCGAATCGGACCGCGTTATAAGCTAAAACCGGGGCGGCTCATAGCCGCCGCCAGATCCGGCTTTTGATTTCGCTTTACGATCCACGCCGCCACGGCAATGATCCACGCCACCGTAATATCGATGCGTCCGATACTCCGGTTTTTCATGGGTTTCTGGTTCTCGTTGCCGTCCACCGCGCACCGCACGTTGCCGAAGCACCACCGGGCGCAGGTGTTGTGGACATGGAGCATCTTGTGCTCCCGGATCAGCCCCTCCAGCTCCTTCATCGCCGGACTCATGCCCGCCATGGTCTGAGGGATGGCGATGATTTCCACGCCCTCGTCCTGTAGCAGCGGCGTCATGGTGGCCGTCAAATACTGGTCGATGCCCAGCGCCCGCAGGTCATAGCGATCCTTGGCGTCTAAGATCGCCGCGATCACGTCCCGGTTGTCGATCATGTCGCCCTGGCAAAGGGTGAGAAACCCGGCCCGCTCCCAGTCCCGGTATGGGACATGGTCCCGCTGCTCCGCCTCCGTCACGCCCTCAAGGGGCCGCCACGCCCGGAACAGGGCCACGCCCTGATCCAGTCCCGGCTGGGGAGGGAACACCAGCACAAACGCGCTGAGGTCCGTCCGAAGAGACATATCCAGCCCACCGTAGCAGGTCTTGCCCGTCAAATGCTCCTCCACCCACGCCTCCCGCTCCGCCTTGGCGGAAGGGCCGATCTGGGTCTTATCGTAGAGGGTCAGGGGCAGCCACCCCACGTCCTTGGTGCTGATCCACTGGTTTAGACGAAGCCACCGGAAATTGCGCTCCGCCGCCTCGCTGGCCTTGGCTGCCCGGGCGTCATCCCGAAACTGTCGTGGCTGGATCGTCACCCCATAGCTGGGGTTGCAGATTTTCCACAGTGCCTCGTCATAGATGTCCAGCTCCGCGATCCTGTCCGGATCGTCCTGCGTCAGGGTGGAAATGCCGTACATGATGGGAAGCCACTGCGGATCGTCCTCATCCATGGGACGCTCCGGCTCACCCCGCCGCCATGCAAGCAGCCTGCGGCACTTCTCATGGACCTCCCAGCCGATGGACTTGCGGTCCGGGTCATCGCCCGCCGTGGTCAGCACGATCACCGCCTGCTGAAGCCGCGCCGCGTTAGAGCCCACCGTCAGGACGTCCCACAGCCGCCGGTTGGGCTGGGCGTGCAGCTCGTCGATGATAATGGCCGAAAAGCTGAAACCGTGCTTGGTATCGGCGTCGCTGCTGTAGACCTTCATCATGCCGCCGAACCGTGTCCGGATCTCCCGGACGCTGTCCCGGCACCATGCCAGCGGCCGGTGGGCTGGCTGGCCCAGCGCCGTGTGCTCCACCATGTACTTGGCGCACTGGTAGATGATATCGGCGTTGGTCTTGTCGGCGGCGAAGATGCCCACCTGAGGGCGGCTCTCGCCGTCATTCACCAGCAGATTCAGCCCCAGCCCTGCCGCGAACTCGCTCTTGCCGTTTTTCTTGGCGATCTCGTCATACAGAAACCGGCGGTATCGCACCCACTGGCCGCGATCATTGCGGATCTGGATGCCGAAGAACTCCCGGATGGCCCGCCGCTCCCACTCCAGAAGGTGGAAGGGCTGACCGGCCCACTGGTTCTGGCCGAACACCAGCATGGAAAAGAATTTCTCCACACGGTCCACCTCGGTCTGGTTGTATCGCAGCTCCGCGCCGTCATCCGGCGTCGGTACCTCGATACCCGGCGCCAGCGTCAACATCTCAAGCATACCGATCCATGCCTCCCCGGATCAGTTCCAGCATGGGGTTGCTGTCCTCCGTCGCCTGCTTGCCGGTATCCGGCACCACCAGGCGGCAGCGGCTGGTGACGGTCAGGCCCATATCGTTGGCGCAGTTCCGGGCCTGCTTGAAGTATCGCTCCTGGATCTTGCCCCAGCCGTCAGTGCCTTCCTGATCTCGCTGGGCCAGCGCCTTCTCTGCCTCGCCGGTGGCAATGAGCCACTGGTGCTGGGCCACCAGATAGCGGCCCAGCGTGTCGGCGTCCAGGTCGGAGTAGAGGCCGATGGCAATGAGCTTCTTGCCGATGGCCCGGAAATCCTTCTTCAGGTTCTCCGGCAGCCACTTGGGCGGTTTGGCCGTCTTGGCCGTGGGTGCCTTCACCTCACCGCTCCGCCGCTCTGCTTCCTCGCTTCGGCTCAGATGCTTTTTCCCGTTGGCAATCACCACATCCGTGGGTTGTCTCCTCCCGGCCATTCCGCCCCTCCTTTCTCGTCAAATCATTTATCAACATGCCGCTCATGCTGCGTTACTTTTTCGCCTTTATACATTCCCGCGCCCATTTCATCAATTTTTGAAAACGGGATTTCCGGTACGGTTAGTCGTTTTCGTGTGTTTTTATCAATAAAATACACATAACGCAGCTGAAATCCTTGCAAAACTTGTCCGTTCACCGCCTCAACATATTTTTTGAAATTGAATTTTCCACCAGTAACATCGTAGTAGCTCCGCCCCCCCAATTCTCTGCGCGGAGATGTTGGGTTGCTCTCCAATGTCATTTTGTGTATTTTTTCACCGTTAGGCAGTAAAACGAGGTTGCAGTTTGGTTTAATCGCAGTTAGGACAAAATTGCTTGCCCTATAGATTGTTCCATCTCCGCAGGAGCATCCATCCGCAAACGATACAATCCATTTGATTTGCGGGGCATTCTTTCGGATAAGCTTTATCGTTTTTGCAATGCAAAAACTTTCGGAATTTCGTGGCAGATAATCGTCAAATGCCATGCGGTTCAATTCAAGGAATTCGTTCCATCCTGTCCCGTCAACAAGTCCCATCATTTTTTTCTTGTCAAGAGATGGGCCATAAGACAAAACCCCATGGAGTTTCCCATCAAGAAACGCTCCGAAATGCAGGCAGCTATTGTTCACTATCTTTCCGCTATAGTGGTGCATCCTGATAAACGGGTTTGCGATTTTTCCGGGTATAACCCGTACTTCTATCTCCTTTGCTCTGCCCATTGCCTGATCACCTCGTACAATGCGTTTCCATTTCTGTTTTGATTGCCGAATGTTTCAGTTATATTGTCATCAACGATTTTTAAGGCGTATTCAATCAATTCCTTTTGCCGTTCGTGCAATGTGAACGACATCGTGCATATTTCCGGCTTTTCACCATCTGCCAAAGAAAAGTCCGTTCCATAGTCATCCACAGTCCCATAATCCTTTGTGTCTTCATCAAAGTTTGCCCCTATAGGGAAATTGCTCATGCTATCCGCGTCAAATCCGATCAGGCCTGTGTCGAAGTGCAGCTCCTCCAGACCCTCCAGCTCGATTTTCAGCAGCTCCGTGTCCCATGCTGCCGTCTCGCTCAGCCGGTTGTCCGCCAGGATGTATGCCTTCAGCTGGGCCTCCGTCAGGTTGGTCACCAGCACACAGGGCACCTCGCTCATGCCCTCCGCCCTGGCGGCCTCCACCCGGCCGTGGCCTGCGATGATATTGTTGTCAAAGTCGATGAGCACCGGCGTCACGAAGCCGAACTCCCGCAGGCTGGCCCGGATCTGGTTGATCTGCTTCACGCCGTGCTTCTTGGCGTTGTTTGCGTAGGGGATGAGATCGTCAATGGGCACCATAGTCAGCTGCTCCGCTGCGATCCGCACCGTCTGATCGTCCCTCGTCGGCGCCGGGTTGACGCCGCCCTTTCCGGCAGTCCCGCCGGGTGTCTTTTTCTTTGCCATGCTGATCCTCCTGTAATACCCGGCGCACACGGCGACCCTCGCATGGCAGCCAGGGCCGCCGCAGGAGGATCAAACCCGCTGCGGCGCGAACGCCGCCGTGTGCGTCGGGGAAATGTGTCCGATTCGGACCGCTCCGGCTCATGACCCGGCCTCCGTGGTAGGGCACGGAGACCGGAAGGGAAGGGAAGAAAGGATGAATACCGGCACAGGGGCCGGGTCACAAGCCGGAAAACAAAAAAGGCAAGGGCCGACGCGCACCGGTCTCCGGTGCGTGCTGACTCTTGCCTTTCAGGCTTTTGGTCTATGCCATGTGATTCAATTCCCGCTGCGTTTCCGCAACGTTTTGCGCCTTCGCGCTGCGCTTCCGCAGCGCCCTGGCCCTCGCCTTGACTGCCGCCGGACCGTCTCGCCGAATCTCCCGTGGGGAAAAAATCCCGCACGGAGGGGGGCCCGCGGTATTCCCGGCCACGGCGAAAACTTCAACAGGCTGGGGGGAGGGTGCAAGGAACCCCGCAGGCGCGGGCCTGGGCTTCCGTGCGCCCAAGCGTCCGCCAGTTTTCTCCGCGATCAGCGCCGCCGAAGCGATCTGTTTTTGCTCATTTCCGCCGCAGTCTTGCGGCTGTGGCAACGGTGGCACAGGCTCTGGAGGTTGCTCGCATCGGTGAACACAGCCCAGTCGCCCTTGTGGTCCCGGATGTGGTCCACGTCCGTGGCCCTCGTCCGGATGCCGTGCTGAGCACACTCACGGCACCACGGCTCCCGCAGAAGCTGCTCACTGCGCAGCGTCTTCCAGTCCTGTGTCTGGTACATCCAGCGCCAGGCCTGCGCCTCCTGGCTCCGCTCCTTGGGCTTCGGCTGGTGCTCTGCGCAGTACCCGCCGGGCACCAGCCGATAGCAGCCCGGGTATAAACACGGTCTCAGCGGCTTTGTTGCCACGGGCTATCACCTCCGGGTAAAACAAAAACGCCAGACCCAACAACGCCCCCTCCGGGGAGTCATTGGCTCTGGCGTTTAACGCTCTGGCCTTCGTCAATATCCAGGATCACCTCGCTGTGGCACGTCCGACAGTAGACCGGTAGGCCTCTCGCCCTGGTGGCGTCTGTGATCCTCAGCAGTCTGTGGTTGCGCTTGCAGATTGGGCAAGTCAACCATCCGTCCTTTGTGCTTATTTTATCACCGTTTCTGGCTGGAATCAAGGCTTTTCCCTCACTTTCTCGGCGTTGTCCGTAAATATCCCCTAGGTTTCAAGAGGATACGCTATCTATAGATAGATATACTAAACTTTGTTATTAAAATAAAAGCACTATTTCTCGGGCAGCAGATACCGGCTGTAGCCATACAGCCCCCACCCGCTTAGCTGAGGACGGTCCCGGCCCTGCATGGGCAGCGGTGTGGCGCCCTTGGGCAGCCGCACCATGCCGCTCTTGCAGGTGGTCACCTCCGGAGGCGGAAGGTACTTACTCAGCGCCCGGGAGCAGCCCCACGGGTGGCGGCCCACCTCCGGGACCTCCTTGGTGAAATAGATCGCCAGCCCACGGTAGCCGCCCTCTGACAGCACCCGCGTCCGGTCCCAGCGCACGTCGTAGGCATTGCCCCAGGTCCAGAGGTATTGCACCACGGCAGGTGGGAAATCTTGGTCACGCAAAAATGCGTGAATGTGGTAACGGTGGTCGCCGTGTAAGCCCTCCATTCGGTAAATGTAGAAATCTACAGGCTTGCGGCTCCATCTCCGGAGCCGCTTGAGGAAGGCATCCCACACGTGCTCTACACCGGCCCAGTTAGCCGGAAGATGAGCATTGTCAAAGTTGAGGCTGTAAAAAATGCCGTCGTAGCCAAACAACGCCAGGCGCAGTTCCAGCTTGTCCAGGCTGGTGCGGCTGAGGGCCGGTCCGCACCGGCCCCGCACCGCCCCCGGCCCGTAGCGACGGAGATATCCGTAGTTGTCCGTCACCAGCGATTTGACCAACGGCCCCGCCCGCTGCCTGACGCACACAAACGGATCAGCCATCGGCAGGAGGCTCCGCACGGCTCAGGCCCAGCGGCTTACTGTCGCCCTCCCCGCAGATGATTTCATCCCGAAGGCTTTCCATCAAACGCTGCTTGAGTTTGAGGCAAAGATCCAGTTTTTTGCATTCCACATGCGTATCAACTGTCACACAATCAGAATTACCATACAACCAATGCTCAATGACCGTTGAGCGTTTTTCCGGGCAGTCCTTGCAATCTGGCAAGCCCATATACGGTACGCGATCAATTTCCATTGGTTCACAACTCATTTTTTCAGTTTCCATGCCTTACCTCCCGTATTTGATCTTTTTCGCGTTTGGATACCGATCCGGGAAACGGATCAGCTCCGCCTTCCCGCTGATGATCTCCGCCAGCACCCGATCCATATGCTCCTGTCGGACGTCCGCCTCCGGGTTCCGGCAGTCCAGCGCCGGTTTGTACTCCCGCTGAACGGCAACCCAGTTATGGGTGATCCGCATGATCCGATCGTAGCCCCAGCCCTCCGTCTGGTGGAGGGCCATCTGGAGCGTGTCCATTGCAAACTGCATCGCCATCGCAGCCCCGGCGTTAAAGGTGGCATCCAGCTCCGCCTCCCGCCGCTGTAAATAAGCGGATTGTTTAGCCATTCCCGCCGTCCTTTCTCTTGCCATAGCTGCAAAAATCGTCCGGATGTTCACGGTCGAGATGGACTTCACACCATCCCGTTTTCGGTTTGTTGTATGACCGACAATCCTTGCACCGTGTCACAACTACGGCATCCACAGTGGGGGCTTTTTCAATCAAGCCAAGTAAGCCGTTCCAACCAGCACAATACGCCGCAGGGAGAATATCTTTGCTGCACCGGCCTACGCCCAAATCATCAACATCAATCAGCCTCATGGTCAGCCCCTCCGTCCTTTCTTGCATGGAGAACAAAACAATCTATCAATCCAAAACACTTTTCCACTACCGCCAGTGGCACATTTCTTCGATTGGCAAGTCTTGTTCTCTTTGTGGTAATAAATGCAGTCCTTACACGGATTTCGCATCGCCATCACCTCCGTCCTTTCTCTCCCCGAAGCCGCAAAAGAATGTCCTTGTGTCCTTATCAAATGGCAAAAACACGATGTTTGTTTTGGGGCAAAATGCGTATAGATCTTTTCGGTTCCACACGCACAAGTGCTTACAATCCTTGCACCGCGTCACGATCACGGCATCCACGGTGGGGGCTTTTTCGATCAAGCCAAGTAAGCCGTTCCAACCAGCGCAATACACCGCAGGGACAACATCTCTGCTGCACCGGCCCACGCCCAAATCATCAACATCAATCGTCCTCATGGTCAGCACCTCCGTCATGCACCGTTGTGTATTTCCAAATCAACGTGTTCAGTTTTCTTAGCCCCTCCATGGTGATTAGGTCCTGCGCGCATAGTTCGTCCCGCAGGCGCTCCAGCGCTTCGATTGGGGCCACGTTGGCGGCTGGGGCATCACTTACTTCCCGCAACACTTTGGCAGCCAGCAAGTACGGGATTTCCTGTGAGTTCTCCGAGGACAAATCTTTGATGTATACAGCACCGTGATAGCGCCTTGTGTTCTCGATTGCCCTCGCACCGGCATTCATGGCAAGCATGATTTCTTCCGTGCGCTCGATGTATCCAGCCATGGTCAGCCCTCCTGCTTCAGCTCTCGCACAGTCTGGTGGATACGCTTCGCGCAGGCAGGGCATATTTCCCCCACATCCACTATGACATCCGCTATGTCCTGTTTGCTTGCGTAGATGCTTGCGCTGCTCTCCACGCAGACCCTATAAGTTTCCTGAATCTTGAATATTTCTTTTCCGCAAAGATCACAAAAACGCTTCGTCATGTTCTTTCCTCCCTCCCATAAAACGCCTCTAAGTCATCCTGTGCCTTGTCAACAAAATCGGGGCAAGCCAAGCATTCCGGTAACGGGGCATCCGTCATGGGGTCAACCCATCCGAGGCAGTAGATGCGGTCTTTCTTGCCGTCATTCCACTCGTGGGACGGACGCCCACGCTTGCCAAGTGCGCACTTAACCGTTGCCATCCTTCGTCGCCTCCAATGCCGCTTCCGCTTCCTTCGATGGGGCGTTTAACCAAGCTAAGATGTCCGAATAATCCTCAGAAAATTCTAATTCGTCCTCAAACCCAAGATTTTTGTACATTAACCTGCAAAATTCTTTTTGGTTGTCGTATAACAGTTTCGCTAACTGCTGATTTGTCGCGGCTCGTATACGGTCTGCATTGGTCAACGCTTTGTTAAAGGGCCGCACCACCACGCGCCCCGCCTTGTCGGCCTCGGCCAGTTTCTCCAACCGTTCAAGATCGCAGTTTTGGCACAGATGGCGGAGCTGCTCTGCGGCTTCGTGATCCATGTCGATTTCCTCCGGTGTCAGATCCGTGTCCTCGTAGGCTCCTAACCGCGCATACAGCCGAGGGACAATACAGCCCTTTGTGCATCCGCCAGGATCATAACAACCTCTTTGGCAATAATGATCTTGACCACAGCACTCCCAAGGGTCAAAATTTTGCCAGGCTTTATTCGTTAATCGTTCCATCACATTCCCTCCATTCTGAGCCTCGCTCACGGCTTGCCCTCCCACGGAGATTCAAGCCATTTTTTAATTTCATGCCAATCTTCTGGCATCGTCGAAACACCAGAAAGTTTTTTCACGATGATATCCATCCGGAAATTGCACAGCACCCCGGCCAGCTCGTTGTCCGTCATGCTCCGAATCCGGTCGGCAATGGTAACGGGCCACGTGCGATACGGGCACTTATCGATTGCGGCGCATTTTTCAACGTCATAGCCCACCTGCATGGGGCAGTTTTCACCGGTGCACTTTTTCATCACTTACCCTCCCTTTCAGTTTGATTCCATTCCGCCTGTTCCACTCTTGTCCAGCCGCTCTCGCCTTGTCCAACTCTGCCTGCGCTTGTTCCAAAACGTCCGGAGGTACATCCGCAATGGGCTTTTCCTCGTATGGGCGAAGGAGGTCAAAATAGGCTGCATAGTGCTTTTGTTCTTCGTCAATCAGCTTCACACACCTTTCGTGGTGGGCGTCGTTGCGCTGGAGCCTAATTCGTCCCAGCGCACGATCCAAATAATACGGGCCTGTCTCCATGGCCAGCATTTCTACCACTTGCAGCAGTTCCGCCTTCGTCAGATCACTTGGCTTCAGCATTTTCCACCTCCGGCGGTTCTGGCAGTGGCATCCAGTGCGTGACGGCGACATCGTTTCTATCCCCAATGCCGATATGGACACTCCATGCCGCCCTTTCGGGAGCGCACCAGCCCATATAGACGCCCCATCTTTCGTGCCAATACGCGACAACGAGGACATTGCTACGATCCTCCGGCAGCCGCTCCGCCACCGGGATCCACCTGAGCTGCGGTGCTGGCGTCTCTGCCCAGGCGTCCGCGAACGCCGGGAACGCGGTGTGAAAACACTGCTTTTTACAGCCGCTTTTTTTGCAGACCGTGTTTTTCTCCGGGTCGCAGAGATACAGCCCATCATGGACCCACCGTACCGCCTTCCGCAGCCCAGCGATTTCCTTTTGCAGTGCTAAAATGTGGGTGTTCTGGTTGGCGATCCGGTCGGCTGCGGCAGGCCCCACGGCGTCGACATCGCAGTAGGACCACTCCGTTAAATTGACTATTCCCACCAGATTTTCCGGGACCGGCTTCGTTTTGCAAAACGGACATTTCTTGCAGTCGCCTATTGGCCCGCCTGCTGCTGAAAGGCATCTAAGAGCACTTACGAGTTCTTGATCTCTCAAAACGGCAATTCTCCTTTCTCTTCCTCCGGGATCTCCCGGAAGTCCCCAGACGCAGGCGGTGTGTCCGATTCGGACCGCTGCTTGCTGTCTCCAAAATACACATGCTCCGCCACTACCTCGGCGGAGCGCCGGCTGTTGCCGTCCTTGTCCTTCCAGTCCCGGATCTGCAAGCGGCCATCTACCACGGCCATGCGGCCCTTGGTAAAAAACTTGCTCACAAAGTCCGCCGTGGAGCGCCACGCCACGATGTCCACGAAGTCCGTCTCCTTCTCGCCGGACTGGCCCTTGTAGTCCCGGTCAACCGCCAGAGAGAAGGATGCAACGGCCAGCCCGTTTCCGGTGTGCCGCAGCTCCGGGTCACGGGTCAGACGGCCCATCAGTACGATATGATTCAGCATGATTTGTCTCCCTTTTTCCAGCGGCCCGGCATATAGCGTCGCCGCCGGTCATGAATGTATTCCACCATGTCCACCCACTCCTTACGGGACGGCATGGCTGCCAGCTCTGCCCTATGGATCTCCTCATAGGCCGCCCACCGGGGGCAGACCGCCGGATCGTGACATCCGATCCGGCGATCCGGGCAGTTTAGGCACGGAGGCGCGGTCATAGGGCCACGCCCTTGGCCGCTACCGTCAGCAGGATCACGGCAGCCACGGCGGCCGCCAGAGTCAGCACCGGGAGGACCCGGCTCCGGCGCTTCCCGCGCCCTGTGTATCGGGTCATGAGCCACCGCCTTTTGTGTCCAAGTCCATCACTTTTGCATTTTTGACTGCGTTAGCCTCCCAAAATTGTGGGTCCGTTGCCATGCGCTCTATAGATTTTGCAAATAAGCGTGCAAATGTGGGGTGATTACGCTCAAGGCCCATATATATGCCTCGCAGCATATACCCAGTCTCAGCGATGATTTGTACAGGGTCCCCGCGCATATCGATCTCGCACGGGCACTTATCCCCTTGCAATTTTACCGTTACTTTAATCATTTCCGTCTCCTTTCCCCGCCACCGGAATAGGCGGCAGCCGCATCCACCAGACCACTGTGGCCTGTGCCTCGATGCCGCCCGGCATCATCCAGTGTTGGCCATCCCAGTCAAAAAACCGTTTCAGCAGTTTTCCGTCGCCCAGGTCCACATAGGCCGCAAACTCTCCCGGCTCCGCTGGGTTGGTGCTGCCGGGCATCCATCCGGCGATCATCAGCTGGCCCTCCGGCAGCGTCGGCGGTGTCAACTCATCCGTCAGGCCGTAGAGGTAGTCCGTGCTGACGCCGAAGCACAGCGCCAGCTTGGCGATCTTCTCGGATCCGCACATGGAGGCGTTCTCGCACGCGCTGTACGTCCCCGGGAACTCGTCAATGCTCTGGGCAAATTCCTTCCGGCTCATGCCGGTCTGTTCCCGCAGCGCCCGCACCCGCTGGCAGAAGGTGGGGACCATCACCTTGTAGTCCAGCCGGGGGTCCTTCACCGCCGGATTCAGCGGCGGCTTTTCCGGCTCCTCCACCGTTTTTTTCTCCACATACTGGCAAGCCGCCGGGCAGGTGTCTCGGTTCAGACAATGCAGGCAGCAGTTGGAGCCAAGCCACGCGCCGTATCGGTAGTCATGATCGTACATCCGCTCCGCGTTCTCGCACATCCGGCCGGTGTGCTCACAGCTCCGGCAAGCCATTGTATAGCAGGTGGAGAACTTCCGCACCTCGTTGATAGTGAGGCTCCGTCTCTTGTCGATGATCCAGTCCAGCAGCCGGTACTGCTCGTCAATGTCCATCCGGGCGATCTGCAAGGCCGCCGCCTCCGGGATCTCGTCCCGCTTCCATCGATCCACCAGTCCCGGCACCTTGAGACCGTTCTTGATGGCCGACAGGTTAGCAACCTTGGTGGCCTTGACTTGCAGGGCCTCCGCCACATAGTCCCGGATGCGGCCCGGAAGCTGCTCACCGGCCTCCCGGCGCTTGATGTAGGCCTCCGTCAGACGCGCCGCCTCCTCGGCCAGCAGGGCGTTGGACTTTACCCGCTGCCGGTTGGCCTCGATCACCGCCGCCTGCTCCTGATACTCCGACATAGACGGCAGCACTCGGCACAGGACTTTCTCAAAGCGTCCCAACTCTTCGCCGGACGTCAGGATTTTTCTCACGGCCGCCATGCGGCTATGCCCGGAGATCAGGCGATAGGTGCCGTCACCGGCAGGGACCACCGTAGGCGGCTCCAACAGGCCGTTGGCCCGGATGGAGTCCATCAAGGCCCGCAGTGCTTGAGGGTCAGGCGTTGGATAGAAGTTCCGGGGGTTGTCCCGGATATCGTCAACCGGGATCTCCATCATGGTGTCCGATTCGGACCGCACCGGCTTAATGCCGGCAGCAAACTTGGAGATGTCAAAATTTTTTCCGGCCATTATTGTACCTCCTTACGATCCCGCAACGGGCACCAGCGCGGGGAAGTCTTAATCGCGGGGACTATTTTCCCTGGGCGCGAAAAGCCGATAAAGCCGGGCATTTTGTAGCTCCGAGGGCACACCTGCTTAAAGACTTTTTCCGCATCCTGGTGGCGGCACATAAACTCAGATCGAGGGCCGCCCAAATGCCGATTATTCCCAGTTGCCCGGGCGGTGGAGGTAAGTTTGGCATAGTGGCATCCTACGCACTTAGGGGTATCACTCATCCCTGCACCTCCTCCATCAACTCCGCCGCCAGCGCCCGGTAATCCCGGGCGGCGCTGCTGCCGGGGCTGTACTGCCGCAGGGGCAGCAGCGTGAGTGTGCTCTCCGGCACCTTGTCCGTCCGCCGGATCTTGGTCCGGCAGGCCCTCACGCCCATGGCCTCCAGGACCTTTTCCGCCTCTGTCACCACGTCGGAGGTGCGGACCTGGGTCATCAGTGCCCGGACCCGCAGGCCCGGCCGGGCGGCGGCCAGCTTGCCCGCCTGCTCCGCCACGGCGTGGACGCCGTCCAGGGAGAACTTGTCCGCCAGCACCGGGATCAAAACCTCGTCAGTCGCCAGCAGAGCCGCCACGCTGGACACCGTGTAACCTGGCGGGCAGTCAAAGATCATCCAGTCCGTGTCGCCGTCCTCCCGGGCGGCATCCACAAATCCCCGCAGCCGCTCCGGGGCGCTGGCCCCGTCCTTGATGGCCTGAAGGTCCAGGTCATACAGCCCGGAGGAGCTGGGCAGCAGTTGGATGTTGTGCCGCAGCTGGATCAGGTTGTCGCTCCACACCTGCTCACAGTCACCGGTCAGCACGTCAGCCGTGGTGGTGCTATCCATGTCTTCCCCCGGCAGGAAAAAGCCGGAAAGATTGGCCTGGCCGTCGCAGTCCACCAGCACGACCCGCTGCTTGTAATCGTTGGCCAGGATGTCGGCCAAATTGATGGCGGTGACGGTCTTGCCCACCCCGCCCTTGTTGTTCATAATGGCTATCGCTTTCATTCTTCGATCCTTTCTCTTTCTCCCGGCCGGTCACTTGTCCAGCCGCTGATGGAAGCCAATGCCGCACTGCTCCGGCTCATTGGGAGCCAGCGGAAAGTATACCGTCTCCCGCCAAGTCTCCCCGGTAATGCGGCTGCGGAACTCCACCACGTAAAACCGCTTTGCCGGATGGATCCACACCACCGTGCACCGCTGGGGGCCGTCCGTCCCCAGGCCGCTGGTGCCCTCCATGGTCGGCTCCATCTCCAAAATATCTACAACTTGCATATCATCACTCCACATAGGCCGGGTTAAAGGTGTTGGTCTCCGGCCAGAAAGATAAATCCAGGCGTCCGGTGCTGCCGTGGCGGTTTTTTGCCAAAATAACCTCCGTCCGCTCAGGTGCGCCTTGCTCCCGCTTGTAGTCCGCCCGGTAATAGTCCGGGCGGTGAACAAAGATCACGCCGTCCGCGTCCTCCTCCATGGCGCCCGTGGCCCGCAGGTCCGCCAGCGTAGGCCGCTTGTCTAGCCTCTGCTCATTCTGCCGGTTGAGCTGTGCCAGGCACAGCACCGGCTGGTTGAGAGACTGAGCCAGCCGCTTGAGGGCGTGGGCGATCTCTCTTGACTCGTCCGCATCCTGCCGCTTGCCGGGGCGGAGGATCAGGCCGAAATGGTCAACCACCACCAGCTTGACGTCCCGGCCCGCCCGAGCAATGGACGTGATCCGCTGGACGCTCTGGGCGCGGCCGTTGGTGCAGTAAAACGGCGTGGCTGCCGCCTTGCGGGTGGCCTCGATCATCCGCTTGTACTCATCTGCCGTCAGGGTGTCCATCAGGATCAGCTTGCTGTCCACCTTGCTCAGGCTGGACAGCCGCCTTGCCATGATCTGCTCCCTGGACATCTCCAGGGAGAAATAATCCACCTTGCCCACCGTCTGGGCCACATGCTCCGCAATGCAGACGCCCAGGGCGCTCTTGCCCATACCGGGGCGGCCCGCCAGGATGTACAATCCATCCTGCACCATGCCGCCGCCCAGCAGCTTGTCCAGAGCCTTGATGCCTGTCCGGACGTAGGGCGTGTTGCCCTCATCGATCTTGGCCCGGTAGTCCAGAAATCCGTCCACCTGCTCCTTGGGAGCAAGCAACTCACTTTCCAGGCGCTGGCTGCTGGCCGTCATAGCCGCGTCCAGCTGAGTAAGCACCTCGTCCTCTGGGGCCTGGTCCGCCAGGGCCGCCAGTCCGTCCTCCAGCGCCGTTTTCAGCTCGCGCCGCCGGGCAGTCCCGGCCACAATCTCCGCGTACTCCGCCACGTTGGCAGCGGTGGGCGTGATCTCCATCAGCTGAGCCAGATACTTCCGCAGCGTCTTCTCCTCCGCCAGGCTCTGCCGCAGCGCCTCCGCACAGACCGTCAGGCCGTCGATGGGCTGACCGTCCCGGTCCATGGTCACGATCACCCGGTACAGGTCCTGGTTGAGGGCCACGGAGAAATCCGACTCCCGCAGGATAGCCGCCACCCGGCGGACGCATCCGCTGTCAATCAGCATGGAGCCAAGGACCGCCTGCTCCGCCTCCACGCTGGCAAAATTACTCATACACGTCCACCTCCTGGCCGTCGATGATCCGCTTGCCCACGTAGCGCCGCCGGGGCGGCTCCGCCTCCTGGTCCGATTCGGACCGCTCCGGAGTGGTGTCCTTCCATCGCTCGTTTTTGAGCCACCGGCAAGCGTAAGGGATGCCGATGCCCCGCCGCCAGGTCTCGCTCCTGCTCTGGGTCTCCAACGCCTGGGTCATGGTCTGGATGAGGGCATCGTTCGGCTTGAGCCTGTCCCACTCCCGTACAGCGCCCACCCGGTCCTCGGCCCGGCCACGGGTCCGGTACAGGTCCCAAAAAGTCTCAAAGGCATCCGGCATCCATGCCGGTGTTGACTTGCTTTTTCGTGTTTTCACACGCATCCCCTTTTGGGGGATTATAGGGGGATATATACTTGTATTCTTAATACCTTTATATTCCTCCGGATTTTTCGGGATACCCTCTCCCGATTTTTCGGGGGAGGTATCCGGATTTTTCGGGATACCTCCCTGTACCTCCTCGCCATGGATTTGTGGTCCATTTTTTGCCAGAATTTGCCCCAGAAAAATCCGCCTCTGAACCACATCTCCGGAGGCACCGAAACGCCGGATCATCTCCACCCGGATGTGTCCGCAGTCCCGGAGCTGGCTTACCAACTCCGAGACGGACTTGTCCGTCAAATTACAGACGCCCATCAGCTGCTTGTTGGTGGCGTAGCAGTATCCGCTGCTCTGCGCCAGCCGCACGATCTCTCCGTACAGCAGCTTTGCGGCAGGCCGGAGTCTGTCGTCATACAAAACCCCGGCGGGAATGACGGCATACAAGCCGCCCATCGTCAAATCATAGGCCATATTGCCCCCTTATCTTTCCATCCGATCCACAATCCGCAGCGGGATTGCCGCCACCGTCGCCACGCCGACGACCATAAAAAACATCGCCCAATCACTCACAGGAAGGCACCTCCCTCCCGGCGAAAATTAAGGCTTGCATGCGGCGTGGATCTTGTGCTATAATTGATACATCCAACAGTGGTTGATCCAATACCACACACTTTTCCCCTTGAACGCTCTGAGGTTGCCGCCTCAGGGCGTTCTTTTTTTGCGCCTGAATAGATCACCTGGTAGATGGCCGCCATAGTCTCCCGCAGTTCCACCACGATGGAATCGAACTCTGGCCGCTCAGCCTCGTCGATCACGCCGTCCTCCGCGATCCGGAGCAGGGCGTCCAGACGGCCCGTCGCGTCTTGCAGACGGTTCCGGAGGGCAATGCTCGCCATTGGCAGCGGCCTTGGCGTCACCTCCGGCATCACGCCCAGCGTGTCCGTGGCCTGCGCGTGCTCCAATGCCAGCCATGGGCAGCTGTACACCTCTACCATCTTGGCCACCGTCTCGTCCTTGGGCACCGTCTTTCCGCCCTCGTACTGCTTGAGACTCTCAACCGACAGCCCCAGCAGCTCCGCTGCCCGTTCTTGGCTCATTCCGGTACTCAGCCTTGCCCTTTGATACAGATTAGGGCATTTCTTGTCCATTGTCTTTTCCTCCTTTCCATGGTAACGTGATTATAGGCCCCGCATGACCCGGAGAAAGGCCTCCTTGGGGATCTTCACCCGGCTTCCCAGGCACACGGCAGGGAAGGGGAGCAGATCCGGCCGAAGCCGCGCCTGCATCCGGATGGTCTGCGGGTCGGAGCCTAAGATCGGCGCCACCTGCGCCGCCGTCAGGTACTCCTTAGGGATCCGGGCGATATCATCCAATGTCATGTTTTTCGCTCCCTTCTCACGCGCTCTCCGTCCGCTGGACGATCTCCTCAATGGGGACGCCGAAGATCAGCGTCATGCGGAAAACTCTCTCCAGCTCCGGAGTCCGCTGGCCCAGCTCCCACTTGCTCACCGTGGGCACGGTCACGCCCAGCTGATCCGCCAGCGCCTTCTGGGTCATACCGGCAGCCGTCCGCAGCTCCTTGACTCTGTTAACGATCATAATTGCTCCTTTCCCGCCTTGACGGCGTTGCCCCGGTGTGGTATATTGTCCTTGGGGCTATGTCCTCTAAGGCTATATTAAATCAACGTTTCGTTGTTTTCAAGCATTATTTTGTTGTTTTTAGATTTTTGTAGAAACACACAATAAATGAAACATTGATTGTGCACTTTGTTGGGGGTGATTCCAATGGACTCCGTAGACCGTCTTTTTGCTTTGGTTGATAAAAAATACCGGGAGCAGAAGGACTTTGCCGCCGAAATTGGCGTGCTCCCGCAGCTTGTCAGCGCATGGAGAAAACGGACGTCTAAGTCCTACACCAAGTATCTGCCGCAGATCGCGGCGGCGTTGGGAACCACGGCGGAGTACATTTTAACCGGGAAAGAAGAAAAAAGCCCGGCTCCCGAAGGAGCCGGACTGACGCAGGAATTTGCCCGGATTTTTGACCAGCTATCTCCGCAGGCTCAGAATGAGATCATTGCGGAGATGCTAAAGCGGAGACGGCAAGAGCCATGATCTCCGCTTGATCCGCGGGGGACAGAGATGCAAACAGGTCCAATGCGTATGTAGTGTCCGAATCGGACACGGTGCGGGTGGTCTGGCTGCTCATATGTATTCCTCCGATCATATCCCAAAGGCCAAAGGTATGGCCTAATCATACAAAAGGGGCTGTCATTATGGTAATTTATATTTCCGGAGGATTGCTTGCCTTCTTGCTGTGTGGCTTGATTTGCTATGTCATAACGCGAGCCAAAGGATGGGCATCGTCCGTATGCTGGGCCCATGCCCTTGGTGGTTTTCTTCTCGGCCCATTTTGGCTGCCTGTATGTATCAGCAAGCCCAGATATACTCCGGGATGCGAAAAGGTTTGCAGGATGGGTGCGCCCGCCTTTGGCGTATGGTTGGCGATTGGCACAGCGTTGAGCGTTATTGGTGACGCTTTGCTTCTGAGTTATTCAATCTTCCACTGGCAATATGGGGCACTTGGGGTTTTTATCGTGCCTATTGGTATTTGGGTTTTGCTTATTTTGGATCAACGCTGTTAGTATAAACAAAAACGTTGTGGAGGCACTGGACGGAACTGAATAAAAAGTGCCCCCGTCGCCTCTGCAACAAGCGGCGGGGGCACTTTGCGTTTCCGGCAGAGGGGGCGTCTGCCTGTCCGCATAGAAACCGTACCAAAAATGGGTTTGGCAGCGCAATGCCCAAATTAGGGAAATGGGTAGTATACTGCCGAATCAGATTGAGATTTTATCTGCCCATATTTGGAATTTTAACACAGGAGGGCAATTTTTTGACGATACAAGATCTATGCAGAGATAAAAAAGCCGCATTGCACATGACGTCTCAAGACATCGCGGAAAAATCGGGCGTGCCGCTGTCTACCGTCAACAACTTTTTTGCAAATGCGTCAAAAGCGCCATCCATCAGTACCGCAGGGCCGATCTGCGCTGTTTTGGGGATTTCCATGGATGAGTTTTTTGGCATCACCGACAAGCTCACCATGTCGGAGGAAGTCCTCAGCGCTAAAAATGATACACTCCGCGCCCACAAAAAGGAGCTGGAAAAGCATCTGGTTGATAACGGCAAAACTATGAAGATCATGATGGATGGCGTCCGCACCCGGAACCGGATCATTGCCGCTCTGCTGGTGCTCCTGTGCTTGGTAGCCATGTACGCGCTGTATCTGGACTTTCACTGCGTCCTGATCGGCTTCTGGCGGGGATAGCTGCCGATGATCTGCAAAAAGTGCAAGCAGGAAGTCCCGGACGGACCGTACTGTCTCCGCTGCGGGGCGAAGCAGGCTGCGGCCGCCAGAAACACCAAGAGCAGGGGCAACGGGCAGGGGAGTGTCTACCGATTGCCCAATGGAAAATATAAGGCAATCCGCGTCCAGATGTATCTGGACGAGACCGGAAAAAGCCGGCGGCGCACGGTGTCCCGGACCTTTGCCCGGAAAAAAGACGCCGTGGATGCGCTCCCACTGCTGGATCCCAGCCAGCGGTCTGCGGCCAAGGTGGAGAAAAAGCAGAAGACAACGTGGAAGGCGCTGTATGATCTCTGGCTCCCCACCCACCGGGCCGGGCCGGACACGCTGGGCAACTACAAAGCAGCCATGAAATACTTCGCGCCCCTCTACTTTGAGCGCTGCGGCGATATTGACGTGGATGATCTACAGGACTGCCTTGATGAGTGCCCCCGGGGAAAGGCCACCCGGCGGAACATGAAAACCACGGCGGGCCTGATCTATAAATACGGCATCCCCCGTGGTTATTTCCCGGAAAAGCTCAACTTGTCGGAATACCTCACCGTTACTGGTGACGAGGGAGCCGGAGGCGTCGGCCTGCCAATGGATTATCTGGAGGCCATCCGGGGAGCTGTCGGCAGCGTCCCCGGCGCGGACTATGTGCTGGCGCAGTGCTATCTCGGCTTCCGTCCCTCGGAGTTTCTGGCGCTGGATGTGTCCGATTATGACCGAACCCGCCGATGTTTTGTTGGCGGTGCCAAAACGGACGCGGGCAAGGGCCGAACCGTTACTGTCTCACCCAAGATCCAGAGCATCATCGATCAGCGGATAGGGAAGAGGGCCACCGGGCAGGTGTTCTGCGCCGCCGACGGCAAGGCGCTGGATCTCAAGGCCTACCGCCAGATGTTTTACGATCTGCTGGACGCACTGAAACTGTCGAATCCAACTTTTGACGTCAACGGCCACCAGAAACACACCTACACGCCCCACAGCTGCCGCCACACCTTTGCCACGCTTATGAAGCGCGTGGCCGGATCCGACAAAGACAAGCTGTCCCTGATCGGCCACGCCAGCGAGGAGCAGCTGCGCTATTATCAGGACGTCAACCTGGACGATCTGCGCCAAATTACCGATAAAATTTGAATGAGCCCTATTACAACTCTATTACAACTTAAAGCCGCTGAGCCGTTGAAAATACACACTTTTTAAATGACTGGGGGTCAAGGGGTCGTGAGTTCAAGTCTCGCCACTCGGACCAAAAAAGCCTGTAACCGCAACGGTTACAGGCTTTTTTTATTTTTTTAAAAGTGGCAAAAAAACGAGAAAAAATGAAGTTTATTACAACTCTATTACAACTCGTTTTTCTTCCCCGCCTTGACGATGCCGTGGTAGTAGGCTGCCAGCTTTTCCTTGGGGCCGGGGCCGTCCTTATCGAAAAGGAACGCCTGGGCCAGCTCCGCGAAGAACTCCGCCGTGCTGACGCCGTAGTGGATGGCCACGCCGCCGTAGTCGGAGTACATCATGTTCATGGTGATCCACCAGCACCACGAGGAGATATGGTCCCAAGACAGGCCCATGCTCTCCGCCAGGGCCGTGGTCTGCTCCATGGGCCAGTGCGGGCCGGTGGTGCCGTCCTCGTTAACCATGTGAGCCGCCCACGTCTCCGCGTCGGCCTTGGTCATCTCCCGGCCCGTGCAGATAGCTTCCTCTGCACCCTTGAGCATGTTGAGGCATTCCACCATCGCCATGATCCCTTGCGCCGCGTTAGGGGTGGCAGGATTCCGCATATACTCCCGGATGCTGTATTCCAGCTTGGGAATATACGCCTTGATTTGCTCATGCAGATTCTCCATGGTTGTCCTCCTCTCCGGCCGTCGGGTCCTTCATGACCTCTTTGACCTTATCAATGGCAGCGTTGCCGATCTGATTGCCAATGCTGCGGCCGGTGGGTGTGGCAGCCATGACGCCCAGCAGCATTCCGATTAACAGCTGAACCATGCCGCACCTCCGTCAGATCCGCTGGACCCGCAGGGCCACGTTGTTGACGGTGGCCTCCACGCCAGACAGCACCAGAGTCAGAGCCGCACCGGCAGCGCAGCAGGGTTGACGCACCAGCGCCGTGAGATCAAGGTTGACCGTTCCGCTGGCCGCGCCGGTCTCGGTGGCGGTGGCGCCGGGGACTGCCACGCCGTCCTTGTAGAGTGTGGCGGTGACGGCTCCGGCCGCCGTGAGGGTAGCGGTGATGGAGGCGTCCACGTCATAGTAGCCGACGCCGGAGAGGTTGACCGCGTTGCCGTTGAGGGCAATGTCGCAGCCGTACCGCCGGATCAGACCGCCCAGAGGAATGACGCCGCCAACAGCTACCGCCGTGGGAGTCTGCATAGCAGCATACAAAGCAGATTTACAACTCATAATTTTTCTCCTTTCAAAATTAAAGGGCGGGGCACCGGCCCCGCCCATTACCCGGCCAAAGGGGCCTGAACTATTTCCGATGTGGAAAAGTTGCTCAGATGTTGCCGCTGCCGTTGCAGCCGCAGGATGCGGGAATAATCTGGCCAGCGCAGGTAGACGCCACGCCGTACAGATTCGGCTTCGTCAGCATCCGGCCCTCGATGGCATCCAGCCGGCGGTTAAAGCCGCAGCAGCAGTCGGAGATCTTCGCCGCCAGCGCGTCGGTCTGCTCCTTGGTGAAAATGCCGTTCTTGAGGTTCTGGTTCTCCGTCTTGAGATCATAGATGATCTCCTGAAGGCGCTGCTCATAGATCCGGCTGGCCTGAGAGGTGATGGCCTCAGTGCTGGCGTTGATGGCCATGCGGGTGGCATTGCTCTGCTGCTCGATGAGGTACTGGGTCCGGGCGGTGTCGGTGATCTCCTGCTTCTCGACCTGGCAGTTGCTCACGCGGCTGCAGCCGCCCTCCTGCGGGGGATAGGGATTGTTGCCGCGATTCCAGCCCCAGCCGCCGCCGAAATTCCCACCGAAAATGGCGAAAATCACGATGATGACAAAAAGGACTGCAATCCAGCTCATACCAGTGCTACGATCTTCCATGTGTTCGTGCTCCTTTCGTGTTTTTATTCCATCCGGCTATTTCAGCCGGGGGAATTTGGTGGAACCGCCCGCTTTCCCCTTCTGAGGGGCCTGTGAGCCGTTCTGTGCGCCGCCAAGGATCTTGTTGGCATCGGAGCGCAAAGCCTCCGGTGTGGTCCCCAGAAGGCTGCACAGGGCCTTTGCCTGCATGGTCTTCCCGTAGCGGGCATACAGGCTATTGGCAATATTGGGATCAATGCCCAGCCGCCTGGCTGTGCTCTGGACGCCCTCCAGCGTATCAGCCGTCCCGCTGATCGCCTGCTCCGCCTTCTGCACCGCGTTTTGCAGGTCGGCGCTGGGGAACATCCTCGACGCGGCCGCTATGATCTGCTTGAGATCCATTCTCCTTCAGCTCCTTTACCTGGGCCGACAGGCCCTTGATAATTTCCGCCATGTCGCTCATGGCCGACTGCATCTCACCCATCAGCTCCTCCTGCGTCTTGGGCGGGGTGATGACGCCCAGCTCCACCAGCTTGTCATAGTACTGCTGGGTGGTGCCCTCCAGTTCCGTGTAGGCCGCTGCGGTCTTTCCGATGATCTGCTGACGGTTGCCGAAATAGTCCACCTGCCAGATGTCCGCACCGTCGATGGCGCACATCAGGCAGCTGGAGCCCGTATATCCTGCGATCGCAAATTGCTGATCCATAGCGCACCTCCTTTTTTCCTACCCTCATGATACAAAAAATCCGGACAGCCAAACTGCCCGGAAACTGCCTGTATTCTGCCCTCAAACTGCCCAAAGAAAAAGCCGTGTCCGAATCGGACACGGCTCTTTCTCTATCCCTGCATATCATCCGCGATCTTGGCGTAGGCACGCCGCCGGATCTTGGCCAACCCATCCACGCTGACGTGGAGCAGCGCCGCCGCCTGTAGGCAGCTCTGGCCGTGGACATCCACCGCCAGCACCGCCGTCTCCTCGTCAGGCGGCAGCCCTACCAGCCGGACGGCCTGCACCGCCCGGGCCGGGGCCATGGATGACAACAGCGCCCGGATCTCTCGGTTTGTTTTTTCCATGGGTTCCCCAGACTTGCAGAGCGCGTTTCCGCGTGGATGTTGCCATCTTCTGGCCCTCCTTTCGGTTTTATCCTTTCCAGTCAGCCTTGGTCTCTCTCACGTCGATATGACAAAAGCTGTCATAAACCCCCACGCCGCCCCAATCGGGCATCAGTGTCCGGGCGAAGGCTGCCACCGCTGCCGGTGTCTGCCCCTTGATGGAAATATCCGCCGCCATGCCATAGCAATGCTGGCTGTGGGCCGCACCGTTCACTTTGGCATTGTACTGCGGCGTCCGGTAGGCGCTGTGGATGACCACCGGAGCGCAAAAATGGGCGCGGATGGTTTCCAGCACCATCACCAGCCGGGGAGCCACCAAAACAGCGTCAGACCCGTCTCCACACGCAAACTCCCGCACCTTGAAATGGGCGGAGAGCTGCTTGCCCCCAGAGGCGGCTTTGCTGTAAGCGTGGATCTCAACCATGGCTGCCCTCCAACTTGTAAAGCGCCCGGACCATGTCGGCGCGGGTCACAGTCTCTCCAGCGTTGGCGTCCGTCAGCAGGCCGTGAGCCTTCCCCCATACGAGGGCTTGATCTTCCGCCTTAATCGCCGACCGCTCCCAGAACAACAGCAGCGTGGGCACCTTCCGGGTGCTGGTCACCTTCCCGCCGGGGAAAATGCCCTGCGTGGAGCCGCCGCCGTCCAGCATGAGGGCATCCACCACGCCAAGCCCCAGCAGCTTGTTCTGGAGCTGCTCACGGGTCAGGCTGGCCTTATCGCACCACAGACAGACTTTGCCGTTAGCCAGCCAGCCCACCGCCGTCCGAGCCGCAGACCGGGCCACGTCCGGCGTCAGATTCCGGTACAGCTTGGAGCCGCCCTTTAGGATCGGGACGCCGGAGAGGAAGGATCCTCCCCGGTCCGTCAACATCTTCGGGATACCATCGGAGCCGATGGACACGCCCCAGTCCTGGTATTTGTCCCGGCTGATAATCTTTCCGTTGATCACCGTCCAGCCCACCGGCTGAAATTTCCCGTTGAACAGGTAGCCGTTGATGATGTGGGTGCAGCCGGTTTTCGCCTTGATCTGCGCCGGGGAGAGCTTGCCGGTGTTGTGGTAGATCTGCGCACGGGCGCAGTCGAAGGTATCAACCATTGACTCTCACCGCGCTCTTGGCATAGCCCAGCTCGTCATACTCAACCTCAAACTTGCCGCCGGGAATCCACTGGATCTGCTTCGTGCCGGCCAGATCCTCACGGCGGCGCATATCCACGGTACGCTGGGCATCCTTGGCGGGCTCACCGGGGAGAAAGCCCTCGGTCATCTCCTTGTCGGTCCAACCGGCCACGCCGCCGTCAGGATTCAGGTGGAAGGTGGCCCCCGCCTCCTTCAGCTTGGTGTTGATAACCTCGATGCTCTCGCCGTTCTTCTTGCCCTCGTTGATGATGTTCTCGTAGATCTTGTTCATAATATGTCCCCTTTCAAATTTTCGGTTGAATTCTCAACCGTTTTTATCTTCTGCCACCCGCTGCGTTCCGAAATAGAACGCGATCACAGTGGTAAAGATCGTCAGAAATTCCGTCCCGGAAATGTCACCCCGCAGGGCCAGCACCGCGAACACCACCGTCAAAGCGATGGTCACAAGGCTTTTTACCGCAAGCAGATTTGCCAGCCGCTTTTTCAGATTTTCCATAGTTTTACTCCTTTCTCAGCGGTAGGTCCTCCACCTCCGCCATAATCGTATTGAGATGCCCGTTGCCCCCCAGCGCCTTGTACGCACGGTGCATTTCTCCCAAGGCTTCTTTGTCCGACAGGCTGATGGAGCCAGCCGCGATGTACGCCTGCCCCAAATGCCGGACGCGATCCACCATGAGAACCTTTAAAGCCTCCACGATGGCATCGCTTTTGTCATCCTTAGTCCATTTCCGCTGTAAAATGGCGAGGATGATGGCAGTCACACCGGAGCCGGTGGCAGCGGTCAGAACGATTTGTAAAATTTCCATTTTTAACTCCTTAAAAGTTGCAGTTTTAAGGCCCAAATTTCGCCAAATTCCGACACGGCCTTTGTGGTATCATCCCCTCAAAGGAGGTGGTCAACATGCCCGAAGCACAGCGCCAAGCCTATGAAGAACTCTACTACATGACTGTGGAGCTGCTGGACGAGCTGGACGAACTCAAGAAAAAGATCGTCGCCCAGCAGGCCGCGTCGGAAGCCCTGTGGGACTTGCCGGAGGATTGATCCTCCGGCGTTTTAAAAGCAGAAGCCGAAAATCCCCTTACACAATGGTATTGGACTTATCCAAATAGTAGGTGGTGTTGATTTCTGGTGTTCCCGTGAACGTGCCGCCTGTCCCGGCAAACATATATCTAACCGAGCTATTCGATATTGTGCCTGCCCCTGCTCTGGGAATGCGATATGCCCTTGTGTAAGTCCCGTTCGCGGTAGCGGATACTTTGATTTTTCTGCAGTTTTGGAACATGTATTCGTAGCAATTATCCGTCAACATGGTTGCAGGCAACGCCGGTACAGTTGTGAGGCTTATACAAGAGCTGAACATCCTGGCGTAGCAACCGCGATTAAGCGTAGTTGCAGGCAACGCCGGTGCGGTTGTGAGGTTCGTGCAACCGGAAAACATGTTTTCGTAGCAGCCGAAATAAAGTGTAGTTGCAGGCAAGGCCGGTGCGGCTGTGAGGCTCTTGCACTTGGAGAACATTTTCCGGTAGCAGTAAGTTGACAATGTAGTTGCAGGCAAGGCCGGTGCGGTTGTGAGGCTCGTGCAACCGGAAAACATGTTTTCGTAGCA
>ERZ791837.344-NODE-344-length-36368-cov-7.366701_pt1 | contig 36368 bp, 30 predicted proteins | sample MGYA00510292_ERZ791837 | MGnify/ENA primary metagenome ERZ791837 (study PRJEB30046, sample SAMN00715259) | human gut metagenome | study: EMG produced TPA metagenomics assembly of the A metagenome-wide association study of gut microbiota in type 2...
TTTTTTGGGACCCTTTCACTTAGTCCTCGCTAATCGCTCGACGTGAACATTCCCCTAAAAATTAATTAAGAATTTCTAAAATTATTCCAATCGCACTAAAAAACAATAATTTTAACATATTACCTCCTTCTGTTACCGTAAATTACCAGCTAATAACGAAAACTGACCAAATAGTATAAAATGTACTTGAAAAATTTTATGAATTTATATATAATATGAGAAAGTTAATAAAAGAGAGGTAAACAAAATGAGTATTATTGATTTTAAAATGCCAAAGATTAAATTTAAAAACATGAAAATGAATGTAGAAGAAGAATTAAATAATATTGATTATGAAAAAATACAAAGAAAGAATTCAAAAGAAAAAAGAAATACACCATATGAGGATATGACACATTATAAAACAGTAAAAGAATTTTTCTTGAATTCAGTTGAAAAATACCCTGAAGAAGATTGCATATTAGAAAAACCAGACCATAAAACACCATATAAAATAACAACATATAAAGAATTTAAAGAAGATGTTTTTGGTTTAGGAACAGCTTTAACAAGTGTATTAAATTTAAAAGATAAAAGAGTTGTAATTGTTGGAGAAACACAATATGGATGGTATGTGTCTTATATGGCAATGCTATGCGGAGTTGGTATTGCTGTACCAACAGATAGAGAATTACCAGAAAATGAATTAGAAAATATTATAAGAAGATCAAGAGCAAGTGCAGTTATATATTCTCCTAAAAAAGCAGAAGACATCAAAAAAGTAAAAGAAAATATTCCAGAAGTCGAATATTTTATAGAGATGAAATCAGATAAACCATTAGAAGGCAAAGATGTAGGAATTAATGCTTTAATAAGTTTAGGAAAAAATATTATAAAAACAGGAAATAATAGTTTCGCTGAAATAGAAATAGATCCAGAAAAATTTAGAATATTATTCTTTACATCAGGAACTACATCAAATGCAAAAGGAGTTATGTTAAATAATAGAAATTTAGCAGAAAATATAAATGCTGTATCAGCATATGTTAAATTGTATCCAAATGATATGTTATTTTCAGTATTACCATTACATCATTGTTATGAATCAACAATAGGATTTTTGTTACCAATATCAACTGGTTCAGCAGTAGCAATATGTGAAGGTTTAAGATATATAGTACCAAATTTACAAGAAGCACATCCAACAGCAATTTTAACAGTTCCTCTATTAGTAGAAAGTTTATACAAGAAAATAAATGAAAAAATTGTAAAAAGCAAAAAAGATAAAATGGTTAATTCAATGATTGGAATAACAAATGCATTAAAAACAACAGGAATCGATATAAAAAGAAAAGTATTTAAAGAAATATATGAAAACTTAGGTGGAAGATTAAGAATAATAGTATCAGCAGCAGCACCAATTGACAAAAAAGTTGGAGAATGGTTAGAAGGAATAGGAATAACATTCTTACAAGGTTATGGATTAACAGAAACAGCTCCAATTGCAGCACTTACACCAGAATATAAAACATCAGTAGGTTCAGCAGGAAAAGCAATTGTTCAAGCTGACATAAAAGTAGAAAATCCAAATGAAAATGGAGAAGGAGATATATTAATAAAATCACCAACTTTAATGATGGGTTACTATGAAGATGAAGAAGAAACAAAAAAAGTAATAGATGCAGACGGTTATTTCCGTTCAGGAGATATTGGTTACATAGATAAAGATGGATTTATATTCATAACAGGAAGAAGTAAAAATGTTATAGTAACACAAAACGGAAAAAATATATATCCAGAAGAAATAGAAATGCTATTAGAAAAACTTGATGAAATAAAAGAAGTAATGGTATATGGAAAAGAGCCAGAAAACAATAGTAGAAAAGAGGCGGAAGAATTAATTATAACAGCAAGAGTAATTCCAGATAAAGAAAAAATAAAAGAATTATATGGAGATATTTCAGACCAAGAAATATATGATATAATTTGGAAAAAAATAAAAGAAGAAAATAAAAAATTAAATTCTTATAAAGCAGTAAAAGCTCTTGAAATTAAAGATGGCGAATTTGAAAAAACATCTACTATGAAAATTAAAAGATATAAAGAATTAAAAAAATAACAAAAATAAGGCTATAATCAATTATTGGTTATAGCCTTATAAATAATATACATAAAAAAACATAAGCATATCTAAATAATTTCTTTTGACAAAATCTATTATAAATTTCTTGATAAGATTCATTTAAAGCACAGTATTTATCTACTAAAGTTAATAAATAACTTTCTTTATACTTAGGTAAAGCAATAGTAACTGGCCACATATGTTTTAAAATAATATCTTTTTCTTTTTCATTTAAAGCAAATAATTTAGAAGCATTTTTATATGCAGTTTTTGGATGAGTAAAAGCATGAAGCCCTTTTCTATCATCTTGTTTTTTTCTCCAATCATATAAAAATAAATCATGTAGCATTGCTGCTCTAGCACAAGAAACATAATCTAAATTAAATTTTTTTCCATATAAATAACAGTAATATGAAGCTATTAGGCAATGGTCAAAACAGCTAGTTTCATAATGTTGCCTAAAGTTTTTCATTTGTTTTACTGTGTCATTATTTAATAAGTCATCTATCATTTGAATAAATTCATCATTACTATAAATTTTTTGTAATAAACTTTCCATCTAAACTCCCTAAAATCTATCTAATAATTATATTTTAAACTATTATATAATATGTGTCAATAGTTTAAAATTGACTTGAAAAATTTGACAGTTATTAAGTAATAGGGTACAATTAATATGTAATAATTAATAGATAGGAAGTGCTATTATGAATAAAAAAGAAAAAGAAATTTTAAATATAGAACAAAGTTTTAAAGATACTTTAGAAAATGAAATAGCTGAACAAAATACAGAAAATAAAAAAGTAGAAATTAAAGATATAAAATATGTAGGAAAAGCCACTTGGAAAGACAAAGTAAATGGAAAAGATATTTCTGATGCTGTTTTCATAGTGGAGAAACAAATTAAAGAAATTGATGAAAATGGAAAAGAAAGAATAACAGAACAAAAAAATTATTATTTAGGAGATAAATGCATAGGTGGTGGATTAGAAAATAATGATGTCATTTATCAATCAAATTTTGCAAATTCTGAACCAGATAAAATGCAAGCAGTAAATGACTTATTAGAAAAAGTTTCAGATAAAGAGCTAAATGAATATTCTTTAAATAATTTACAAAATAAAGAATTAGCAGAAGTTTTATCAGCATATTTAGGTAAAGAAATAAAACCGGAAGAGGTTCAAACAGAATTAGATAAGATGTCTGAAGAAGAACTTGAAGAGTTAAATGAAGAAAAAGAAGAAAATAAAAAAGAAGAAAATAGTTTAACAGATAAACAAGCTGAAAAAGTAAAAGTAAATGGAATTCAAAAAGTAGATTTAAATACAAAAGTTGATGGAAAAGAAAATTTAGCACAAAGACTTGATTTGAAAGAATATGATAGTATATTTGTAATATATTCAGATAATATTAAAGATATTTCAAAAAAATCAAAGGAAAAAATAAATAATACAACCTATTCTTTGGTAGGAATGAAAAATGATGGAACTGCAAAGGTTTTAAATGATGAATTTGAAATGGACAAAACAGTTGGTAATAATGCAAGTAGAGAACAAACAAAAGTAAGAGCAGATAGTACAGCAACAAGAGATAACAAAGACCAATCTGTATATACAAGAAAATCAAATGGGGCAAGTATTGGGTGTGAAAATGATATGGGAAATGTAAATATGTTCTTATATCAAAAAACAAAAGAAGAAAATGAAAATGTAGGTATTCAAATAGAAACATCAAAAACTAAAAAAATTCCAGTAGAAACAAGAAGAGTATTTAACAGAAACCAAGGAGTTTATCAAAATGATAAAGTCCAAGATGAAATTGAAGAACATACAGAAAATGGATGTGAACCAAAAGATGTAAAAGATTTTGATGGAAAAGAATATACTGAAACTCATGAACACATAGATATTGATTACTATGTAAGACAAATTCAAAATTATGAAAATGAAGATGGAGAACAATCAATAAATGAAGTGTTTACAGAAAAAGAAATAAAAGATAAGCTATTAAGAGATTTGGATAAATATAAAGACAAAATATCAACAGAACAAATAATAGAAAATGTAAAAAACGAAATGGATGCAGATGCACAAATTTACACAAGAGAACATAAACTAGAACAGTAACATTTAAAATTCGACAAAATATAATATAATAAAGAATTGTATTTTGGAGGATTAAAATGGAAACAATAACAACATTAGATAAATTACCATTAAATGAATATGGGAAAATAGAGAATATAGAATGTATAGGAAATATAAAAAGAAGGCTATTGGATTTAGGACTTGTAAAAGGGACAAAGATTGTTCCAGTTTTAGTAAGCCCATCAAAAGATCCAAGAGCTTTTTTTGTTCGTGGAAGTATAATAGCAATAAGAAAAGAAGAAGCACAAAATATACAAATTTCGTACTTTCCACAATAAATATCATTCTTCTGATTTTATTAAATTTCGTATTGTTTTATATAAATAAGGCTTATACTCTTCAATAGGTAAAGGCTCTTTATAAAGAATTGAATTAAAGCAAGTAGAACCAACTAACTCTATAATCATAAATAAAGTTACGTCTGGGTTTGAAAGCTTTATATTATTTTCCTTAATACCATTTATAAATAAGTCGTGAAGAGTAAGTTCATTGTTAGTATCATTTCCTGTTTTATCATATATATTTAAAACCGCTTTATTATAAACACCCCAAGATAAATTCTTGGAAATAAATTTTAATAAAAGAGGATTTTTTGTTAATTCATCAATTACATAATTAATAATATAAATAATACTATCAGAAAAATCTGATATATAATTTTTTCTAAGAGACTTCAAACTGTCCTCAAATAATTTTTGAGATTTTTTTACAATTAAAATATCCCTAATTTCGTATTTATCTCTAAAATATAAATAAAAAGTTCCTTTTGCTACACTAGCATTATCAACAATTTCTTGAATAGAGGTTTCTTTTATTCCTTTTTCAGTAAATAATCTAAATGCTGTATTTAATAATCTATTTTCTTTTTCTTCTTTATCATTTTTCATATATTATTACACCCCACATAATATTATTATTGCACAAAATTGACTTTTGGTCAAGAAATTTAATAAATTTTGCAAAAAGTATTGACCAACGGTCACAAAAGTAGTATTATATAGAAAGTGACTAATGGTCATAAAAATAATTTATGACTGGAAAAGGAAGGGAGAGAAAAAATGTTAAAAATAGCAGAGAAAATATGCAAGCACAAAAAGATAATACTTGCAATAGCATTATTACTTTTAATTCCATCAGTAATAGGAATGAAAGCAACAAGAATTAATTATGACATATTGGCATATTTGCCAGACAATGTAGATACAGTTCAAGGTGAAAACATATTAACAAACGAATTTAATATGGGTTCATACTCAATTGTAATTACAGAAAACATGAGTACAAAAGATATACAAAAATTAGAGGACAAATTCAAACAATTAGACAATGTAGAAAAAGTAGTAAGTGTAGCAGATTTATTAGGGTCAAATGTTCCAGTAGAAATGTTACCAGATAATATAAAAGATATAGCATACAAAGATGGAGATACAGCAATTTTAGTAACATTCAAAGAAGGAATATCATCAGACAAAACACTAGAATCAATAGAGCAACTAAGAAAAATAGCAGACAAACAATGTAAAATAAGTGGAATGTCAGCATTAGTATTAGATACAAAAGATATAGCGAATTCAGAGATAGTAACATATGTAGTCATAGCAGTTGTATTATGTATGATAGTTTTACAATTTGCATTAGACTCATATCTAGCACCAGTATTTCTTTTAGCAAGTATAGGAATTGCAATTCTTTATAATATGGGTTCAAACATATTCTTAGGAGAAATATCTTATATAACAAAAGCAATAAGTGCTGTTTTACAATTAGGTGTAACAATGGACTTTGCAATCTTCTTATATCATAGTTATAAAGCAGAAAAAGAAAATTACAAAGACAATGACGAAGCAATGGCACATGCAATATCAAAAACCTTAGTATCAGTAGTAGGAAGTTCACTAACAACAATAGCAGGTTTCTTAGCATTATGTAGTATGAACTTAACACTAGGAAAAGATATAGGAATAGTAATGGCAAAAGGAGTATTCTTAGGAGTTGTTTCAGTTGTAACTGTATTACCAGCAATGCTTTTAATATTTGACAAAGCAATAGAAAAAACAAAACATAAAGAAATCTTACCAAGATTTGAAAAATTAAAAAACTTCAATATAAAACATTATAAAGCAATTATAGTAGCATTCCTAATAATATTACCAGTAGCAATTTATGGATATTCAAATATAAGTGTTTATTATGATTTAAATAAAACATTACCACAAACATTACCAAGTATAGAAGCAACAAATACACTAGAAGAAAAATTCAACATGGTATCAACAGAACTTGCGTTAATAGATAAAGATGTACCAAGCTACAAAGTAAATGAAATGTTAGATAAAATAGAAGACTTAGATGGAGTTGAATTTGCATTAGGTTATTCAACACTTGCAGATAATGGAATTCCAGAAGAAGTAATACCAGAAAGTATAAGAAATGTACTTCAAAATGATAAATATCAACTAGTTGTAATTAGCTCAGACTATGAACTAGCAACAGATGAATTAAATGAACAAGTAGATAAAATAAATACAATAATAAAAGAATACGACAATGATGCATTACTAGCAGGAGAAGGACCACTAATGAAAGACTTAGTAGAAATAAGTGACCATGACTTCAATAGTGTAAATAGTGTATCAATAGCAGTAATATTTGTAATAATGATATTTGTATTAAAATCAATTTCATTACCAGTAATATTAATGGCAGTAATAGAATTTGCAATATTCTTAAATATGGGAATATCAACATATACAAATACAACATTACCATTTATAGCATCAATAGTAATAGGAACAATTCAATTAGGAGCAACAATAGATTATGCAATATTAATAACAACAAAATATATAAACTTAAGAAAAGAAGGAAAAGACAAAAAAGAAGCAATATCAGAAGCATTAGGAACATCAATAAGTTCAATTATAGTAAGTGGACTATGTTTCTTTGGAGCAACATTTGGAGTTGGAGTAGTTTCAAAAATAGGAATGATAGCTTCACTATGTACACTAATGTCTAGAGGTGCAATAATAAGTATGTTTACGGTAATAATGGCATTACCAGCATTCTTAATGTTATTTGATAAAGTAATATGCAAAACAACAGTTGGAATGAAGAATTTAAAATAAAGAAAGGTGGAATAAAAAATGAATAACAAAGTTATTTCAAAAATAGTATCTGGAACATTATTATGCTCAATGGTTGGATATACTTTACCAGTTTTTGCATATACAAAAGACGAAACAGTATATTCAAAATTAGATGCTTCAGGAAGCAATTACAAAACAATAGTAAGTACACATATTGAAAATACAGAAAATGAAGAATTAATAAAAGATTTATCAGACTTATTAAATGTAAAAAACACAAGTGGAGATGAAACTTTCACACAAGATGGAAGTACATTTACTTGGAATGCAAATAAAAACGACATATATTATCAAGGAGAAAGTCAAAAAGACTTACCAATAGAATGTAAAGTAAAATATGAATTAGATGGAAAAGAACTTTCAGCAAACGAAATAGCTGGAAAATCAGGAAAAGTAAAAATAACATTACAATACACAAACAAAGAAGAAAGAACAGTTACAGTAAATGGTAAAAAAGTAAAAATGTATGTTCCATTTGTAGTAGTTGCTGGAACAATAGTAAAAAATGAAAACAATCAAAACATTACAATATCAAACGGAAAAGTAATTGATGATGGAACAAAAACAACAGTTATTGGTATGGCAATGCCAGGATTACAAGAAAGTTTAGGAGTTTCAGTAGATGAAGTTGAAATACCAAGCAATATAGAAATAACAATGGATGCAACAGATTTTGAAACAAATGGTATATTCTCATATGTTACACCAAAAGTTTTAGAAGAGGAAGATATAAAGGCATTTGATAAACTAGATGAAATATATGCACAATTAAATACATTACAAAGCTCAATGAATCAAATTCAAGAAGGAGCAAACACATTAAAAGATGGAGCTGAAACTTATTCAGAAAAAAGTCAAGAATTTAACAACGCAATGAACCAAGTATCTGAAGGAGTAAGCAGTGTAAACTCAAACTATTCACAAATAGACACAGGAATAACAACAATCAACCAAGGAAGTACATCACTTAAAAATGGTGCTGAACAATTAAATGCTGGAATTGGAGAATTAAGTTCACAATTAACAAGTATGCCAGATAGCATAGAAGCATTATATGCAGGAAGCACACAAGTATTAAATGGATTAAATGACACACAAGCAAACGGAAAAACAACACCAGGTTTAGTAACAGGAGTAAACACAATAGTAGAGTCATTACAAACATCAAATGAGGGATTAAATAAAGCATTAGAAAACTTATCAGCAACAAGCCAAGGAACAATAAAAGCTTTAACAGCAAATAACAAAACATTAAAAGCTGTACAACAAGCATTAGGTGCAACAGAAGAATCAAAAGCAGCAAACAAAACAATGATTGAAAATTTAGAAAAACAAATAAAAGCAAATGAAGAAATAATAGCTAAATACAATCAATACAAAGCAGGAGCAGATACACAAAAACAAGAATTAGCTAAAAAAGTTTCAAGTAGCAAAGAATCTTTAACAACAGTAACAAAAGGAATGACAACACTAAGAAATGCAATGACACAAGTAAATGCAGGATTAGGACAATTAAATACAGCATCTAAAAAATTACCAGATGCATTAAATCAATTATCAGCAGGTTCAAAATCTTTAGTAAGTGGAACAAAAACATTATCAGCAGGAGCAAACAAACTAAGTAAAGGTTCAACAGCATTAAAATCTGGAATTCAAACATTAGACACAAGTACACAACAATTAACAACAGCAAACGGACAATTAACAGAAGGTGCAAAAACATTATCAGATGGAGCAGCAACTTTAGCTGAAGGAATTCAAACATTTAATGAACAAGGTATTAAAAAGATCTGTAATTATATAAATGGAGACTTAAGAGATGTTGCAGAAAGAACAGAAAAATTAACTGAATTATCAAAAGAATATAATAATTTTACTATGTTAAATAATGGTAATGAGGGTGAAGTTAAGTTTATTATGATTATAGATGCAGTTAAAAAACAAGAAGAAAGTGAACAAGGTAAAGAGGATGCTGTTTTAAATACAAGTGTTGAAGTTAAAGAAAATGATTAATAATAAATTTAATTAGTAAAGAAGTCTTACAAGAGTAAGGCTTCTTTTTTGTTTTAAGATTAAATAAAAAAAGCATTTGCTAATAATAGCAAATGCTTGGATTGATATGATTGGTTGCGGGGGGAGGACTCGAACCTCCGACCTTTGGGTTATGAGCCCAACGAGCTGCCAACTGCTCCACCCCGCGATGTATCGACTTTTTTATTATACAACTTTTGTATTGGGGTGTCAATAGTTTAGGTAAGAAAAATTAAGGAAAATTTATAAATTTTTTAATACTAAATGGTGAAGAGATTATTTTTGTCAAAAAAACTAAATTAATAACAAAATTCGACAAAGCTTTCAATAAAAAATTGATAAAATAACCAAGGGGGATTTATATGAAAAAAGTTAAAATAAAATATTTTAAAAATTAAAAAAATATGTTATAATCGACAAAAAAGAGAAGGAGAAATTGATATGGATTTAACATTAGATGTTGAAGATTACAAATTAAATGTAAGAGCAGCAGGAGTTATAATTCATAATGGAAAAATATTAGTACATAGAAATGTTAACATAGACCATTATGCACTAATAGGAGGAAGAGTTGAAATTGGAGAAGATTCAGCAAGTACTGTAAAAAGAGAAGTTGAAGAAGAAACAGGAAAGAGAGTAGAAATAATAGGATATGTAGCAACAATAGAAAACTTTTTTGAAATGAATGGTACAAAATATCATGAGATTATGTTTGTACATAGAGTAGAATTTGTTGATGATGAGGATAAGAAGATTGAATATACTTTGAAGAATGTTGAGGGTAAGGATTATTTACAATATGAATGGTTAGATTTAAATAATATTGAAGATTATCCTTTGCTACCAGTGGCTGTTAAGGAGATTTTGAGAGAGGGGAAGTTTCCAGTGCATTGGATAAATGATGATTTGAAGGCGTAGTGGGATAGGTTGATTGATGTGAAGAGTGAATTGGATTTGAGGAAGTTTGCGGCTCATAACTCTAAGGTGAGTTTGAAATAAATTTGCTTTACAATTTTGATTTAATCGTTACAGCTTGAGTGGTTGTAGCGATTTTTGATATTCTCCAATTAGTTAACAATAATGACTAAAAATAGGCATTTTATGTGAAATTGGGGAAAAGTTGGGGAAGAAAATCCCATAAAACGTTTATATTTCTAATAAAAATTCAGTAAAAGACTATGGGAAACCTAATTTTATAAATAGTAGTCTTTTACGTTACACCATATAATCGTTGGAACAAAATTAAGGATTTTGACAACGATTTATTTTTATCGTGAAAAGTCTAATGACTTTAGTGAAATCTGAAAAAAGATTTTAGACTAATTTTTGTTGTGGTAGTAGCAAGTGTTCTAAAGCATTTCCTGCATTTCTATTATGAGAAATAATAGGATGCACATAGAAATTAAATGTTGTTGTAATTTGTGCATGTCCAAGTCTTGCTGCTACAACTGCTACATCAATATTTTGTGATATTAAAAGTGTAGCATTTGTGTGTCTTAATCCGTGAAAATTAATTACAGGTAGTCCTATTTGACCAACATATTTTACAAACCATTTGCTTATTGTAGAAGGGTGCATAGGTTTGCCATCAGATTGTACAAATAACCTATTAGAGTCGGTCCATAATTCACCACAGAACGATTTTTGTTCATCATACCATAACTTATATTGCTCAAGTAGAGAAACAACGAAATCCGGAATTGCAACTTCTCTGATAGAACTTTCTGTTTTAGGTGTTTTTGTAAATACACCTTTGTCAGCTAAATATTGGCTAGAACGATTTATACTAACAATTCCTGTTTTTAAATCAATATCTTGCCATTCTAATCCCATTAATTCACCTAAACGAACACCAGTAAATATTGTAAGAATGATTGCAACTTTATATTTTATTTGACCTTCACCAAGTAAGGATAGATTGTGTAATAATATTTTACATTGCTCATCATCGTAGTATCTTCTTTTGGCCTTTCTTGCTTTAGGTGGTTGAACACGTTCAGCAGGATTAGATATAATTAGTTGCCAATAAACTGCTTTATGAAGCATTGCTCTTAATAATCTGTGATGCTCTAATATTGTTTTACCAGATAAGGGTTTTAATGTTTTCTTACCATTGTTACCTTTTTTTCTAACTAACTGGGTATCTCTACTAAGTAAATCATAAAAATGCATGATGTCAGTTGGTTTGATTTTGTTAATATAGAAATGTCCAAAGTAGGGTAGAAGCCTTGTTTCTAATATTCTACAATATCTCTTGTATGTTGATGGTGCTAGTTCTTTTGATGCATAGTCTCTTTTCCATATTTCTGTGAATTCGGAGAATTTTAATGATTTGCCTTCTACAAACATTCCGTTTTGAACATTAGCCACGAATTTTGCTAGTTCTATTTCTGCTTCTTTTTTGGTTCCGTGCATTGTTTTTGTTTTCTTTATAGGTTTTCCTTGCAAGTCGTATCCTGCAAGACATACCAGTCTGTAACTGTTTTTTCCTCTTTTTTCAATACTCCCAGCCATTACCTTTTTCACCTCCTTTCAGGCATAACTATGGGTGGGAGAGGATAATATATTTGTTAACAATATTAATTATATAATAAATGGCAACAAAAGGCAAGAAAAAATAAAAAAATTTAATGACTTTATAAAATAAAAAAAATCATGTATAATATATTTAGAAAATTATTATAAATAAAAGGAAAATATTGACATGGACAAACAAATAATAGTAGAAGAATTAAAAAATATATCAAATATTATACAAGTAAAAGGTATTCAGCATGATGAAAAAGTAAATTTAGGATTAAAAGCATGTGAACTATATAAAAAGTTAAATGAAATAGAAAGAAAAAATATGATATATTATATTTATATTATATATAGACAATTAGGTTCATTATATTTAGAATCAAATCAATATATGGAATCTGAAAAATATTTTGAAAGATCTTTAGAGATTAAGTATAATTTTAAAATGATAGATAGCTTTCAAAATGAATGTATTACAAAACAAATGTTAGCTAAAGAAAAAATAATGATATATTTAAATACAAATAATAAATTAAAAATAGATCAAGCTAATGAATTAATTGAATTTATTACAATTAATTATAATGATGAATGGAGTAAACAATTTAAAGATAATTTTAAAGAAACAAAAGAAATATACAATAATGTTATTAAATCGAATATCAAGACTGTAGTGAATTTTGAAATACCTTATCATATGCTAATAAAAGATGATGAAAAAATAGAATTTAACTATAATGGAACTAAATGTTCAGTTTTAAGTAGAACAATCAGAACTCAAGATTCTAGTTTTATAATTGGAAATAATATTTATACCCAAAAAGATAAATATGGAATAATAAATCATTCTATTTTAACAGTAGAGATAGGAAGATATATAAATGGAAATGAACTAGTGCAAGTCAATAGAGCTATTGATAGTGTATATGCTCCATTAACAGAAGCCATAGATGTATATAATTATTTTGTAAAAAAGTATATTATTTCTACAAATAGATATTGGATCCCTGAAATAAATGAAAACATGATATTTAGATTTGAAACAAAAGTATTTGCTGGAAATATTGAAATAAAAAATATTCCATTTAGTACGTCAATGTCCATATCATCTACAGGATCAAATGAATTATGTTTATCTGTAGAAGAAATAAAAAAAATAAAAGAGGAATTAAAGAGCACAGATGATTTAATTTGGAGGATAGCTGTAAATTATGCAAAAAATTATTATTTAATTAAAGATTATAAAAATGCAATTATAATGATAAATATAGCATTAGAAAACTTTTCTTATAAATTTGCTAGAGACAAATTAGTAGAATATATGAGTGATAGCGAAATTGAAGAATTCTTTAATGGAAAAGTTAAATATGAAGATTATTTTTTAAAGGATTACATAGAAAAAGAGGATTTTGAAAAAGCTAAAAAAAATGGAATAATTAAAGATAATCCACCAACAATATATAAAATATATACAGAATGCTATAAATATGAAAAATTTAAAATATCTAAATCTAAATTGAACAAAAAAATAAGTTTAATAAAAGATCAAAGAAATGAAATTGTTCATGGAAAGAAAATTTCTAAAAATTTAAGATATGTTGCGGAAAACGCAATAGAAGAATTTGAAGAACTTGTTAAAGAACTTAATTAAATAAATATAGGATATAGAAAATGGAAAAAAGATTAAATTTTTCCATCTTCTATTAATTATATAAAACAACAATTATTATTTATCTTGTTCATCAACCCATTTAGCAAAGTCTTCGTTAGAAATTTTTCCATCGCAAACATCTCTATACATTTGTTTACCAATTTTTCGATATTGTTTTAAATCATTTTGATATATATCTATTTCAGGGTTTCGAGATGCACGGAGTTGTTTTCTACTTCCAATTTTTCTATATTTATCATACGTAGAGTCATTTTCTGATTTTCTCTTTTGATATTCTTTATTTCCAATATCTTTACAAGTTACATATTCGGCTACTTGTCTGTCACAATAAGAAATATTTTTTTTATGAGTTATAAAATATCTTCCACAATTACCACATATTTTTATATACACGCTATTTACAGAAACTACATTGAATAATGTAATATAAAAGCTAGTAAATAAGTTATTCGTTTCAAATCGATTAAGATTAACAAGCTTTCTTCCACTTGGATCTGCTTCTCCAATAGCATCAATTAAATTATTTATATTTTCTAACTTAGCATCTTCAGGTTTAAAAGGAAATTGCAAATATTGATAATCTAATATATCTACTGAATGAAAATCTTTCTTGAATTCGGAAAATACATTTGGATATATTTGATTATATAAGTAAAAGATTTGTTTGTGAGTTAAATGTTTCATATCAATAGGATTATCAATGTCATAAACAAAATTAATACATTGTTTGAATAAACTTTGATAATATATTAAGTTTTCTTTTTCTTCATTATAATATTTCCTAGCTATTTCAATAATTTCATCTATAGGATACAAAGTATCTAATTTAATATAGTTAATGTCTTTTTCATCTAATTTATCTATAAAATAATCAAAGAAATTTATAAAAAATAATAAATAATCGTTAAATACATTAAAGTCATAGCTTATAAAATCTAATAGGGCAAGGTCGTAATGCTCAATTGATGTTGTTGGTTCAAATACAATATAACCATCCAACTCTTCTATATTATGACGAAAAGATAGAGGAATAGGGTTAACTCTTGTTTGTGTATTTGCCAATACTTCTAATCTATTTAATATTTCCTTTTTCCTTGATTCTGAAGGACATTTTTCAAGTTCTAAAATTAATTCTTCAAATTCCTCATCATACCAATCATCTTTAAAATTAGATAAATATCTATTATTGTTTTTATTAACAAGTGTACTCATATAAGAACCTGAAATGTGAATAAAAATCTGTGAAAAGTATGAAGGTTCAAAAGATATTTTTATTGTATTTTTTCTTTCCATATAAAATCCTTTCTGTTAACAAATTATAAAAAGACCAAAAGTCTCCTTTTGATAACAAAATTTAATCAATTTAATAGAATTTTATCATAAATCGTGTTAATATACAATCAGTTAACAATAAAAAATAGACAAAACTTGTTAACTAAACTTTATAGTTTAATAAACTTAAAGGAAGGAGGAATTTGTATGGAATTACAAAAAGTTCAAAGAACAACACTAACAATGAAAGAAGCAGCAGAGTATTTAGGAATATCTTATTGGTTAATTAATCAATTAGTAAGAAGAAAACAAATACCATGCTCAAAAGTTGGTGGAAAATTTCTATTTAGAATTCAAGTATTAGACGAATATCTAAGTAGAAAAGAAAAAGAATCAATTAAATATTAATTGCAAGAAAGCGAGGAAAGGAGGCTATGTATGAAATACCGTGGTTTAAAACAGAAACTACAATATTTTCAAACAGGAAAATTCAAATAATTCTAAAACTTCCAGAAGGAGACACTTATTTTAGAGTGTGGATTCAATTAATTGCATTAGCAGTTGAATGTAATAATAGAGGAAGATTAGAAATAGGAGAAAATAATCCAATGACAATTCAAAATTTTTCAAAGATTATGGGAAAATCTAATAAAAAAATTGAAAAAATTTTGAAAAAGTTTCTAGAATTAGAAATGTTAAAAAAAGAAGGGGAAACATTTCTAATAAAAAACTGGGACAAGTATCAAAGTATTGAAAAATATGAAAAATATCAAATGCAAAACAGAGAAAGACAAAGAAAATATCGTGAAAAGCATAAAAGTGAAATCGAAGAAAGTAACGTTATCAAAATGTTAGATAACGAAGAAGAAAAGAATACAAAAGATATAGAAAGTAAAAAAGAAGAAAATATAAGAGAGGAGAATGAAAATGGATTTAGGCAATACAAAATTTAATGAAATTATTCACAAAGAGTTCAAAAGATGTGAATTTTGTAATAAAGAATTAACACCAATAGGATTTGATTATTTATATGCTAATATTTCTCCTGATGCAATTAAATACGAAAGATGTGATTGTAGTAAAGCACAAGAGTATTGGAAAAGGAAAGACGAGCAAGAATATGAAATTCAGAAAAGAAAACATTTTATGGACGTTATAAACAAACTATACAAACAGAACTATAATGAAAGAAAATTTCAAAATCTGAACTTTGAAAATTTTAATATTAATTCTGGAAATGAAATAGCAGTAAAAGTTGCTAACGATTATACAAATAAATGTATAACAAAAGTACAAACTAAGGGATTGATAATAACAGGCGAGTCAGGACTTGGAAAAACACATTTAGCAGCATCAATTGCTAACAAATTAATTGAAAATGATAAGATTGTATTAATGGGAAGATTAACGACTTTACTAGACATGATAAAGGAAACTTTTAGAGATAATACAAAGTCAGAAAATGAATTAATAGAGTTATATTCAAATGTAGATATGATTATAATTGATGATCTTGGAACAGAAAAAATAAGTCAGTGGGCATTAGAAAAATTATATACAATAATTCAAAATAGAAATGAAAATAGATTACCAATAATAATTACAACTAGGTTTGATAAACAAGGATTAATAGAAAGATTTAGTCAAAGTCAAGATGAACAATTGGTAGATGCAATTATCTCAAAATTGTATCAAATGTGTTATGGAATAACACTAAAAAATATAAAAGAAAAAGCTAGCACAAGCGACCAAACTAAATGCTAACTTAAATGATTGTAACTATATTTTAATACAAAAAATTTAAAAAGTAAATAGAAAAAAGAAAGGAATTGATAATATGAAAGTTTATAAAGAATATAAAAAAATAAAAGTAAAAGACATACAAGGAGTTAAAGCAAATGCAATATGTAGCAGAAATTTAGAAAAAGTTTGTAAATATATGGAGGTAATAAAAAAGGAAGGAATTAAGAAACCATTTGAAGTTATTCAAAAGGAAAATGGGTATTATATTCTAGATGGTGAAATAAGATTATTAGCAGCAAAAGCACTAGGATATGACAAAGTTCCATGCTTAATAAGAGATACAAAACAAGAAATTTTATTAAGAAAATTAAATAAAATATTTAAATTAGAAGACGAAAATTATGAAATAAAAAGTGACATAAATGATGAGGAATGTTTGAAATCTTGTAGAAAAAATTATTATAAATTAAATATTTTATAATTAAAAAATAATACGAAAAGTACTTGGATTTTGCTTTGAAAAGTCCAAGTATTTTTCAAAGTATAGAGTGCATTTGATACGAAAAAGTAATAATTTTAGTACTAAAAAAGAGCGTATTGTTGTCCTAACAAGCAATGAATTTCATCAGCTCGAAATTCTAAATGGGGAAATTCCCCAATCCCCTTTTCCATGAGAGGAGAAAGCAAATGGCAACAACAAAAATATGGAAAGTACAAAAGAGATTAGATCATGTAATTGATTATGCAACAAATGAAGAAAAGACAAGAAAAAATTCTAGCGGATATGGAATGGATAGATTTGATAATATCAGTCAAGTAATGACATATGCAACTAATCCAGATAAAACGGAAAAACAATTTTATACAACAGGCATAAATTGTGAAGTAAAAGATTCAGTTAAACAAATGCAACTTGTAAAAATGATATATGGAAAAGAAAATGGTATATTAGCATTTCATGCTTATCAATCTTTTAATGAAGGAGAAGTTACTCCAGAAATAGCGCATGAAATTGGAGTAAAACTTGCAAATGAAATGTGGGGAGACAGATTTCAAGTTGTTGTATCTACACACTTAAATACAGAACATCTTCATAATCATTTTGTAATCAATTCGGTTTCATTTAAAGATGGAAAAAAGTATTATAGCAATTTAACGAATACAGCATTACTAAGAAAAACATCAGATGAAATATGTGAGGAATATGGCATAAGTGTTTTAACAGAAAAGACTTGTAAATCAGGAATCAATTTTGAAAATTTTTATAAGAAATCTATGAGAGATTCAGACTATTATAAATTTGCAAAAGAAGATATAGATTATGCTATAAAACATTCATATACTTTAAAACAATTTCAACAGATGTTAGTATCAATGGGATATAACTATTATTATAGAGCAGATAAATTAAGTGTGAGAAGAGAACCATACAAAAGAAATATAAGAGTTGAAAGAGCATTCGGAGAAGAGTATTCATTGGAAAATATCAAAAGAAGGATATTTAAAAATGACTATATAAGATCAGAAAAAATACTTCCATATATGCCAGTGAAAAATAGACATTTTACAACTAGAAATAAAGTAAGGAAGAAATATAGACCAAAAGGGATTATTGCATTGTATTACTATTATAGATATTTGCTAAAGTTATATACCAAAAAGAATATACAATATAAATTAACTCCTGAAATGAGGGCAGAAGTAAAAAAGATGGATGAGTATTCAGAAAGAATTAGATTTTTATGTAAGTATAGAATTGAGACTATGAGCGATGTTGATAATATTAAAGAACAGAAACAAGAAGAATTTCAGAAAATTTTGAATATTAGGAATAGACTTTATTATAAGAGACAAAAGTTAGATAGTGGAGTTGAAAAAGATAGTGTTACTAAAGAAATAATTGATGTTACTGCTACTTTAACAAGGGTTAGAAAAGAGATTAGGTTGTGTGATAAATTTTATGATGATGTGCCGAAGATAAAAGAACAGATAAAAGAGGTAGAAGAGAAAGAAAATGAGAATGCTAAGGAAAAGAAATTGAAAGAGAAAAAGAAAAAAGCTAGAAGATATGAGAGATAATGTAGGCACGGAAATGTACCTAAAATTTTTTAAGAAATCTTATAAAAACTATTAAAAAACAAATGTTGTTAATATATACAGGAGTTTGCTAGATAAATTTACAAATATTACAAGAAAATGACATTTTTGTAATATTTGTAATAATTATTTACTTCTATTCTTTAGTATGTTAGTATGTAAACATACATACTAAAGAAAGGAGGCATTTCGTTGAAAAAAAGCAATAAAAGTGAATATGGAATCTTATTAACAGAACTAATTAGAATTAATGGAATTAGCCAGCAAAGTTTTTATAATGAATTGGGTATTGGCAAACCATATTTCTACGATATAGTTTCTGGAAAAGCAAATCCTCCACCACCAGTAACTCAATTAAAAATATTAAGAATTTTAAAACCCAATGATAAAAATAAGAAATTATTACTGGAAATAGCCGCAAACGAGAGAAATGAAATGCCTGCTGATATTTTGATATATTTAAAGAAATACCCAAAAACTATCGATGAAATTAGAAATAGTAAAAATTATATAAAATTTATGGATAAAGGAGAGATATAATATGTCAGAACAAACAAAACAAAGTAAAGAGTTTAGTAAACCAATATACATAGGAGAATGGAGAGTATATGATATAGGAGCTACTACATTAAATGACTTAATTAAAGAACACATAATAAATGCACATACATCTGATCAAAATGTTTTAAATAAGAAACCAGATGCATTAATTGTAAATACTAATAAAGAAATAATATTGTATGTGGAATCAAAAGATGATGGAAAGTTAAATTCGGACAAACAAATTGCTGATGCAATTGCACAAGAATTTGAAACTTCTAAAAAAGTAAAAGCTAAGATATATGCTGTAAGGGATTCTGTAAAGACAATATGGATAAATCCTGAAACAGGTAATCAAATACTAGATGAACATGGAAACCCATTACTAACAAATATACATCCAGCATCAATGCCAAAAGAGACTGAAAATTTATTGAAAAGAATATTAGCTTCAATTTCGTCTAATAATGACAATTTATTAAAACCAGAATATTTAAACCCTACAGATCTTGCGGTAAAAGTTCACCAAAAGTTATGGATTACTAAAAATGTATCTCCTAGTACGGCATTATATACATTTGTTGAATTTTTTCTTTTTAAATTTTTAAGTGATTTAGGAGTCCTTAAAGGAATGTATTCATTTGATTATTTATTATCGTTGTATGAAGATAATTCGGAAATAGATGTTTTAAATACATATTTATCAAATAATGGGGCAAGAGCAAAAATGAAAGAACTGTTTCCAAAATCAGATGATGGTACTGGAATAATTAATGGAAATGTGTTTCACGAAGATGATGGTGATGCAAAAACTTTTCATGCAATATTAGAAGCTTTTAAAACTTATGAAAAAGAAAATGGAAAGTTTATAAATATTTCAAAAGATTTTAAATCTCAGTTATTTGAATCTTTTTTAAAGCAGGATTCAGATTCTAAAAATATGGGACAATTTTTTACACCATTAAAAATAGTAGATAACATGGTAAGAATGGTTGATGTAAAGCGTGGAATGTCTATATGCGATCCAGCATGTGGAGTTGGTAAATTCTTGCTTGAGTCAATAGGTGATAGAATAGGAGAATTTTACTCTTATGATGAAGAAAATAAAAAGTTGATTTCTGGAATTTCATTAACAGGATATGATAAATACAGTGAAGATAATGGTGATAAAACTATTATTTTAGCAAAAGCTAATACCTTGATATATTTTTCAAAAATGCTTTCAGAAAATCCTTCTGCTTCTTTTGCAAAACAAATGTCTAAAGAAATACTAAATAAATGTTTTGATTTAAAACATTCTACATTAGGAACATTAGAAAAAATAGAAGAAAATAAATATGATTTAATATTAGCAAATCCACCATATGTAGTTAATGGTTCAGCAGAAATGAGAAAATTAACTAGTGATTTTACTTGGGGTGGACTTGGCGTAGAATCAATGTTTTTAGAGTGGATTATTAGATCTGTAAAAGAAGGTGGTACAGCTAATATTGTTATTCCTGATGGAATTCTTTCTAATATAAATAATAAAACATTAAAGTCAAAAATATTAGAATATTGTTACGTAGAAAGCATTATTTCTTTACCAGTAAAGGCATTTTTTAATACACCTAAAAAGACATATATATTAACACTTAAAAAGAAAGTAAGAAATGCAGATGGAACTAATCCAATTCAAAAATCACCGATATTTACGTATATATGTACTTCAATAGGCGAAACACTTGATGTATATAGATTTGATACACCAGATGATAATGATTTAAAGGATGCTGTTGATAATTATAATTTATGGAGAAATTCAGAACCGGATATTATTAGAGATATTATTATTAAAAGGGCAAAAGGAAAGTTTAAAACACTAGAAATTTCAGAGTTTTCACCGGATAAAAGTTGGATAATAGAAAATTGGTGGACAGAAGATGAAAAGGTGGCTATTGGTTTAAAGAAAGAAGTTAAAAAGCAATCTATAGAGGATTTTATTGATTTAATATCTGAAACTCAAGATTTAATGGAAGGAATTAAGGGGGAATTAGAATGTCTGAAATAAAATATCAAGCAAAAGCAGTTCCAGTATCAGAATGTTTTGAGTATTTAAGTGGAAACACAGGATTGTCAGTTAGAATTATACATAAAAGTAAGGGAAATGAAGATTGTACAGTGCTATCCAGTTCTTTACTAAATAGTACATCATTAGGATATATAGATTCTAATACAATATTGCCCAATGGAAAAAAATTAAAACTTTTTAAAAATAAAGAAGGAATTGTGGTTAGTCGCAATGGATATGCAGGAACAATGTCATACTTAAAGCCAGGACTCTATACTTTAACAGATCATGCATATATTTTATATTTAAAAGATAATTGTAAATATGATATTGACTTAAATTGGTTTATTCTGGCAAATCAATATGAAATACAAGAAGCATTTTTAACAACAAAGTCAGGTAATCAAACGTTTAGTATAACAGAGTGCTTTAAAAAGTTTAGATTTGATATACCAACAATTGAATTTCAAAAAGAAATTTCTGAAAATTATAGCATTATCGCAAAAGAAAAGGAAATTTTAGTACAGCAAAGAGAAAAAATTGAAAGATTTCAACTGGAAGAGATAAAAGGATATGCAATAACAAAAGTACCATTATTTGAATTATTTAAACCTCACCAAGGAAATGCTATATTTACAAAGAAAAATATTCACACAAAAGGATGGAACGGAAAAATTCCAGTAATATCATCTAATACTGATAATAATGGAATATTAGATTATATTGATAGAAAGTATGTTAAAGATAAAGATTATGTAACAGTACCTTGCCTAACATGGAGTGTTGATGGAAATGCAGGAAAATTATTTGCTAGAAATATTGAAGAAAATACAATGGGATTTGTTGCTAATAATCATTGTGGAATATTATATCCGATAGTAGATACTAAAAATTTATATTTTCCTTATTTAATATATTGTCTACAGCCAGAATTTTTTAAAAGAACTAAAAATTCTGCTAATAAAAAACTAGGTAATAATCAAATGACTGATATTATGGTTAATATTCCGATAGACAAAGAGGGAAATTTTGATTTGATAGCTCAAATGGAGATAGCTAAAAAGTATGAAACTATAAATAGATTAAAGTTAAATATAATAAAGAAGTTAGATGAATTAATAGATATACATATTAGTATTAAATAATCTAACACTATTTTAAGATTTATATAAAAGCAGAAATTTTAATAAAAATTAAATTTTCTGCTTTTTCTACTATATTTCGACAAAATTTGCAAAAGAATAATTATAAAATAAAAAGGGGCGATATTATGGTAAATATGGAACTAAATATATTCAAGATAAAAGATGAAAGTGACATTGATGAAATAATTTCGAAAGTAAAAGAAAACGCAGAAAATAAATATATGTATCGAAACTTAGAAAAAGATATTTATATAGATAAAAAAGCATATAATTTGAAATTTTTCTTTTATATGAATGAAAATCCAAGTGCAACAATTGATTGGTATGCTGAAATATCAAATTTGTTCGAAAATGAAGAAATAATAAAGAAGAAGGTTTATTCTGGATACGGAATTTTATTAATTTATTGTGATAAATTTAAGTATGTTATCACATTCGGAAGAGCTACATATTTATTAAGTGAATTTATAGATTGGGATTTTGGTTTAGAAATGGCAGCTAAGATGCTAGATAAGAATTCAATTAATGCACAATCATCTAAATATTTTTCTACCAGTAAAAATAAGTCTTTAATAGTTTATAATAAGGGGAAATTTAATACTGAGGCAGGGGAATCCGTTGATTTGATAAATGCAACTATTAGTGAAGTATATGGTAAATCCACAATAAATAGTTTGTGTAATTATATTAGTCCTAAAGTTGGCTTTTCATCAGGACTAAAAATTGTGGTTTCGATGGAAGAAATAAAAATTATAGATATAGTAAATGTAATAATATTATTAAATACTATATATAACAAATATATTAATAGATTAAATATCCCTAAATTATTATTTATAAAATCAAATGACGAATTAATAGAAAAATTAAAGAAAAAATTAAATAGTGATATTCTTTCGAGTGAAAATGTTAATGTATCATTAAGCATGTATGCAATAGTTGATTCAGATATTACATTAATGAATAATATTACAAAATATAAATTAACATATGATAGAAAAGGAACTGAATATAATGTGCTTGATATTGAAGACATAAGAAAATTTATGATTGAACATGAAATAAAAGATATAGAAGAAATTGGATTAAAGATATTTTTAAATGATTCTATTAAAAATTTAAATATTTTGAAAATTATAGATTATACAACAGAAATTGAAGATGAAAATGCATATTTTTGTTTATATGATGGTAGATGGGCAAAGTTTAACGTTGATTATATAAATAAGGTTAATGAAATGATAGAAGGAATAAATAATACAATTGTTTCGTATGATAGTTCATATGATCTTTCATATATAGAATTAGAAAATATAAAAGAAAAATATTGTAAAGATATTAGTAAAGAATTAAATATAGAAGAAACAGAAATTACAAAAGAAACATTAAAAAAATTATATAGAGAATTTGTTTATAATTATAAAGTATGCAGAGAAAAAAACGGAATATTATTAGATAGAAAAAAATTTAATCAAATAGAAGTATGTGATATATACTATAATAAACAATTAATACATACTAAGATTGGAAGCCCAGGAGACTTTAACGAATGTATAAATCAATCTGCGAATGGTTTTGAAGTATGGAATTATAATAAACAAGAAATAAAAGAACAATTGGGAATAACTGATGTAGAAGGCGTAACTTTATTGCTAATTACAGATAATAAGAATGTTATAAAAAATAAAAACATTAATAAATTTAAATCAGTACGATTTAAATTGAATTTAATAGATTGGCAAAGACAAGTAGAAGAATATGGAAAAAAAACAAACATAATTATTGCAGAATTAAAAAGTTAAAATATTAGCAATAATTTTATGTAATAATTATATAGGAGAAAAAATGGAAAAGTTAATAAGAAAGTATAAAGAAGAGTGTGATTTATCTTCAAAATTAGCAAGTAGAATGTGGAAAATAGGACAAATTATAATTATAGCTATTTTCGCTAGTTACTATGCAAACACAAAAGAGTTAGGAATAAATTTCATTATAACAATAATAGCTATATGTGTTTTACACTTTATTTGTAGATGCATAGAGTCAGTGAGTATAGCAAGAAAAATGAAAATTAAATGCAGCGTTAAAGAAATTTTATTAAAAAAGAAGATTAGAAAAAAAATATATCAAGAGTTTGATATATTTCAAAAAGGATGGATAACTGATTTTTGTAAGAAAAACAAAATTAACAATATAGAAAAACTTAAAATAGTAAAAGAAGAATTAGACAAGAGAACAACTATTATTAAGTATATAGATCCTATAATAATTGGAGCTTTATTAATTGCTATGTGGGAGCTAATTTTACAAAAAATATCAGAAGAGGTAGGTATAGGAAATACTATTTTAATAGGTGTATTCTTAGTAATTATTATATCAATAATAGTAGGTTGGGGAAAGAAAGAATGGAAAGAACAAAAAGAATTTATGAATTTATTTAATAGATATTCCGGAAATGAACGACTAAAAGAATTACTTTTATATAGAATTTTAAAATTATAATAAAAAAGAAGAAAATGAAGATATAGGAGAATAAAAAATAAATAGAGAGTGATTATTTAAAATCACTCTCTATTTATTCCTCAAAACACCCCATAACTAATTGGGAGCCATCTACAAACCCATTTCTATAATATTTCTCATTCCAATAGCTAAGATAATCCAAGAAATTATCATCAAGAATATTAAGTTGTTTTCTAACAAAATCCCTATTCTGTTTCGGAATAGAATTCAAAATTTTATCAGAAATTTCATCAAAATAAACCCAATGTTCCTTATCTTCGTCACAAGTTAAAGAAGAAATTTCATCCTCTCTATAATCTAACCATTCTTTCAGAATATCATCATTAACCTCTCTAAAATTAACCATATTCAAAACCTCCTATACATATATAATCTCATTCAAAACAATTTCTTCAGCCCTATTTTTAAAATTATTCATAGCCTGAACCCACTCCATTTGATGATGTTCTTTCAACAACTCATTAACATTTTCATCTTCTGCAAAGCTCTTTATAAGTAAATTAACCTTATTACTAGCAACATTATCTATAGCTAGCAAATGTTGCTTCAAAGTACCACTGATAAGTAATTCAGTATAAAAAGGTATATCAAAATTCTTTAAATAATTTAATCTTAATCTTCCATATTTTCCAATATGCCCATTAGGCTGTTTAAGCAAACACAAATCAGGAATAAAATAATCTCCTTCTCTATGATAAGTAATCTTATTATTCATATCAAAACCTCCAAAATAAAATTTAGGTTTCCCATTCTAAATTTGCGATAAAAAACACAAATTGAATTTGCAATAAAAACTATAAACTAATTTTGCAATAAAAATCACAAAACATATCTAAAATCTATCAAAAATAATTGGGGAAAAGTTGGGGAAAAAATCCTCCAAAAAGTTCAAAAAAATGCACAAATGTTCTAAAAATCATTTCCCCCAATTTTTATTGAAATATCAGCTAAAACCCTTGATTTCACTAAATTACATAAACGTTTCAAGCACATCTCATAACCCGAAGGTCCTACCTCACCAAAACCAAAAACTCCAACCCCTCACATCCCATCAATCGCCACTCCTAAAACATTGACACATCCCCAAAAAAATAATAAAATAAGAAAAAAAAGAAAGGAAGCCTCCAATGAACACATCAAAAACAGAAAGCATAGCAATAAGCACAATAAAAAACGAAATAAACCAATACGACAACCTAGAAGAAAACTTACGAAAAAGAGACAAAGAACCAGTATGGGATGGAAAAATAGAACTATACAAAAAAGACAGCAACAAAACAACAGACATAGTAGGAATAATACCAGTACAAGTAAAAGGTCAAAATATAAAACAAAAAAACAAAATCCAAACACAACAAAAAACAAGAACAAATAAACACACACAAGACCAAACAAAAAACGAAGCCTACTACAATGTAAAAATATCAGACATAGAAAACTACAGAAAATCAAACATTGGAGCAATCTATTTCATTATAGAAATAGACGAATACAGAAACTCACAAATATATTACAAAGTATTCAATCTAAAAACAATAGAACAAATATTAGAAGAAAACAAAATAAAAAATTGCAAAACCAAAAGAATAAAATTCGATCCTTTAGAAAAAAATAAACTAGTATCAATATGCATAGATTTTATAAACGACTTAAAAATATATAAAGAAATAAGACCCCTACCACAGACAGAAGTATATGATAAAAAAGTAGTATGTTATAACTACAATACAAAATATGAATTAGAAGAAATAAAAAAATCCAACAAAGTATTTTTTGAAACAAATGCATATAAAGAAGCAAAAGAAAAATTAGAAAAACAGAATATTGTTATTTTACATGGAGAACCATGGGTTGGAAAAACTACAACAGCAAGAAAATTAGTATCAGACTATATAGAGCAGGAATATATGTTTATATACGGGAATGTAGATGATTTACAAAATATAAAAGAACAGGTTGCTATAGATGAAAAAATAATTTGCTTATTAGATGATTTCTTGGGATCAAATGTTGAATATTTAGAAAAAAATATAGCAGATAGCACATTGGATAAAATAGTTGGAATTTTTAAAAATTCTAAAAATAAAAAACTTATTTTTACAACAAGAACTTATATATACAATAATGCTAAAAATCTGTTTTATAAATTTTATAAATCAACAAGTATAAAAGATGAATATTTAATAGATGTAACAAATTATAGTTATGAAGAAAAAGGAAATATTCTATATAATCATATGAAAATAAATAATTTACTGGGAACAGAAACTCATAAAAAAATTGTAGAAGATGAATTTTATGTGGATGTTATTACAAATGATAATTTTAATCCGGGTGTAATATCTCTTATATGTGAAAGGTTAAAAAACAAAAACATACAAAATGTAAAAGAATATATGTTAAAAGCATTAGATGATCCAGATGAATTATGGGAGGAAGAATATAAAAAATTATCGGTATATGAAAAAATTATATTAACAATAATAGTTTTATATGGAGTAAAAGTTCCAGAAACATATGTAAAAGAGCAATTTAAACAAATAATAGAAAATGAAAATATCACATTAATAGATTCAGAAACATTTGCTAAATCATTAAACGTGTTAAGTGATTCCTTTATAAAAACTACATTTAATAAAAACGAAGAAAGAGAATTAGAAGTAAGTAAACACAGCATTGCAGACTATATTATTAACAAAATAAAATATAGAGAAATAAATATAGAAAGATATATTAACAGTGCAAAATATGTTGAGACTTTGCAATATATTTATTTAATTATAAAAAAAGATGAAATGGCTGAAAAATTAGCACAAAAAGCAGAAAAAGATTTTAGAACATTAAAAAATTTTTATTATAATAAAAAAACGGTTTTATTTAGAATAATAAAAAATAGAATTAATCCAAAAAGGGAGAAATTTTTAAAAGAAATAATAGAAGAACAGTTTATTTGCGAAGATCCTGAAATAATAATTGATATTTTAGAGGATGCAACAGACATATTCTATGATTATACGAAAGAGATGTTTAAAAATGATGTAATAATAGATGATAATATTGATATGGTATATTTTCTTAATGATGTATTAGATTGTGAAACATTTTTTAAAACATGTGTAGATATTTTTAAATATCAAAAAGATACAGAATATATGATTGATAATCTATATCAATTTTTGGATGCAATATCAGGATTAATTTCAGAAGAAGTAGGGGATATAATAAATGAACAAATGCCAGAAGAAATAGCCAAAAGAATAATTGAAGGAAAAGAATTAGAAGATATAATACAAGGGTGGATTGAAAATACATTTTTTGAAGAAATCCCAAGTTTACAAAATTTATATAGTAAAAAATATATAAATAAAATGTTAAAATATTTGTATAGGTATTGTGATGTATATGTTGATAGAGAAAGATTAGATAATGTTATAGAAGATGTGAAAAATGAGAAAAAACAAGAAGAGAAAACATCAAAATATTACAAATATAAATCAATAGATGAAATGCAAATTAAAGCAATAAGAGAGAAATTTGAAAAAGGAATAAAAATAAAAAAATCACCAAAAGTACAGAAAAAGAATGAAGAATATTATGATATATTGTTCCCATTAATTTCAAATGAAAATTGGTGGAAATCTAGTTTTACAGAAGAAAATAATTCATATGAATATAATAATTTAAAACTATATAAAGAGTTTATAGATAAGAAAACAAAAATAGATGAATCTGCAACTGGACTTGCAAAGGAATTCTTAGAGTATATATTACATGAAAAATTTAATATTTCAGATAAGTCCTATAAATTGCTTTTAGACATTGCATATGATAGCTTTGTAAAAGGTAAATTTAATATAAATAATAATGATATGAAAAAATACATTCCTAAATATGAAAACGAATTAAATGAATTAAATAGTACAGGAATTATATATAAAAAAGACGAAAAAACAAAATTTATAAATACATATATTCATATATATATTGCCACAAATGAATTAATAAAAAGAAAAGAAAATTTGTTAGAAATAATTAAAGATTGGACAGACATTTATCAAAATGATGAATATGAAGAAGAACAGATTATAGAAAAATTACAAAATATATTTTATTTATATTCAGAGATTGACAGAAAAAATTTTAATTATTATATATTTGGAGCTATAAATTGCTTTATCAATGAAATAGAAAGTAAATATGATAAATTAGGTAAAATGAAAGTAGCTAGAGCGATAGTCAATATGTCAGAAGTAGAATTGTTTTTTAATATTGCATTTGAAGGGTTAGGAAATATAAGCAAAAGACCGTTATATTTAGAATTTGTAGAGTTTGTGACGGGAACAGAACTGTTTGGAGATTTGGCACGTTTTGATTATGGGATATATCAAAAAGTATTATATCAAAAATGTTATAATAAAGAAAATGATGAATACGATTTAGATTTTGTTGAAATAGTTAAAGACAAAGAATTGAGAAAAATAGGAGATAAATTAAAAATATGGGATTATTTATATGATATATATTGGCAATGTAAAAAAGCAATAAACATTTTAATTGATAATAAAAATGCAGATGTATTTAATATTGGAAAAAAATATATTGAAGATAAATATTTTAAATAAACAATAATATAACAAGGAGGAAAAAACAAATGTGTACAGCCGCAACCTATAAAACTAAAGACTTCTACTTTGGAAGAACACTAGATTACGAATTCTCATATGGAGACGAAATAACAATAACGCCAAGAAACTACGAAATAAAATTCAGACATCAAAAAGCAATAAAAAATCATTATGCCATAATAGGAATGGCATATGTAACGGAAAACTACCCATTATATTATGATGCAATAAACGAAAAAGGACTATGTATAGCTGGGCTAAACTTTGTCGGAAACGCCCATTATAACGAACAAGTAGAGAGCAACGACAACATAGCTCAATTCGAATTCATACCATGGATTCTTAGCCAATGCACAACAGTAAAAGAAGCAAAAAAGTTAATAGAAAATATGAACTTTATAAATGAACCATTTAATGAAAACTTACCACTAGCCCAGTTACATTGGATTATTTCAGATAGTACAGAATCTATTACCGTAGAATCTGTAAAGGAAGGAATAAAAATATATAATAATCCAGTGGGAGTATTAACAAATAATCCACCATTTGATAAGCAAATGTTTGAACTAAATAATTATATGAATTTATCACCCAAATCACCCCAAAATAAATTTGCAAAAAGCTTAGACTTACAAACATATAGTAGGGGAATGGGTGCAATAGGACTACCAGGAGATTTATCTTCTCAATCAAGATTTGTAAGAGTAGCATTTGTTAAAATGAATTCACTTTCAGGAGATACAGAAAAAGAAAGCGTAAGTCAATTCTTCCACATACTTAATTCTGTAGATCAACAGAGAGGATGTTGTCAATTAGACAATGGAAAATTCGAAATTACAATATATACATCTTGTTGCAATGCTACAAAAGGAATTTATTATTATACAACATATGACAATCATCAAATAAGTGGAATAGATATGCATAAAGAAAATTTGGACTCTACAGAACTTATTAGGTATGAATTAATAAAAGATGAACAAATAAAAATTCAAAATTAATATTATAAACAAGGAGGAAAAATGAAAGTATTAATAATTTCAGATATTCATGGCTCAGGCTATTATGGAGAAAAAATAAAAGAAATTAATGAAAGAGAAAATCCAGATAAAATAATTTTATTAGGTGACTTATATTATCATGGCCCAAGAAATGAATTGAGTCAAGAGTACGAACCAATGAAAGTTGCTAATATTTTAAACTCATTAAAGGACAAGCTTTTAGTAGTAAAAGGAAATTGTGATGCGGAAGTTGATGAAATGATTTCTGAGTTCAAGTTTCAAGAACATATTTTAATGAAAATAAATGGAACTAATTACTATTTTACACATGGACATAAATATAATATAGAAAATATACCATATGAAGATTTTGAGGTAATGATATATGGACATATACATCAAGGTTTTATACAAGAAAAAGAAGGTTATGTTTTTGCAAATCCGGGGTCAATTTCTTTACCAAAATGTAATACAGAACATAGTTATATTATAATTGATGGTAATAAAATTATTTTGAAACGAGTAGATGGAGAGATATTACAAGAATATGAGTTAAAATCAAAAAATTAGAAACTAATACTAAAAAAGAAGCATATTGGAATAACAACCAATATGCTTCTTTTTAGTTACAAAAATTAAATTATAAAGTAATAAGAATCTATGCTTAAATATCATTATTATTGTATTTAATAATATAATAATGTATATCAAAATAAGTAACTTGTTCAGGTAAAGCATCTTTTAAAGGCCTTAATTTTTCAATACCAATTAGTTTAATAGCATTTAAAATTATATCTTTATATTGAGTTTGTACATCTTTTTCTAAATCAACATCAATTCCAGTCTCATAACATTTAAGCAAATGATTTTCAACAGTTACTCTAGTTAAACCTCTAATATTACAAATTTCATCAATGGATTTTCCTGCTTTATATAAATTACAAGTTATAATTTTCGTATCTTCTTTAGGCTTTTTAGTCTCATTTTTAACTTCAGTTTGAGATTTATCAGAAGCGGAAGATAATGAAACTTTTGATGTAATATTATCAAGTTTTTCAGGGATTTTTATATTATTTTCTTCTACATATTTTGAAATAGTATCAATAAAAATTTTACCATACTTTTCTAATTTAGACACTCCAACACCAGTTATTTTTAGCATGTTTTCCACATTAATTGGAAAATATGTGGACATTTCTTTTAAAGAAACGTCTGTAAAGACGATAAATGGTGGAATATTATTTAATTGAGCAATTTCCATTCTAAGTTCTTTCAAAATTCCAAATAAAACTTTATCATAATCAAGTTCAGATTTTTCATCTTGTAAAGTTGACTTTGGTAATATTTTTTCAATTTTTCTTTTTATAAAAACTTTCTTATCATGAAATAAAACATCTTCTGCGGATTTATCTAAAACTAAAATAGGATATTTATCTCCAACAGAATTTATATAGCCTTCAGTAATTAAATAATAAATCAAATCTTTTATAGTGTCTTTTGAATAGTCACTCATTATTCCATAAGTTGATAATGTGTCAAATCTTAAAGTCTTAATTTTAGCTGATTTTGAACCTTTTAAAACATCTGTAACAAGGCCGGAACCAAATCTTTCATACATTCTTTTTATACAAGATAATATTTTTTTTGAATCTTCTGTGATATCAGTCATCTCAATTTGAGATAAACAATTACTACAATTATTGCAATTTTCAAATTCTGGATTTTCACCAAAGTATTCCAAAATGTATTTTCTAAGGCATTTATCAGTGTTACAATAATCAATCATATCATTTAATTTATCATATTCAACCTTATGATTTGTGTCAGATGAAGTTTGTTCTATTAAAAATTTATTAGCAACTATGTCGGCTCTACTAAAAAGTAAAATACATTTAGCATTATCGCCATCACGACCTGCACGTCCTGCCTCTTGATAATAACTTTCTAAATCTTTTGGCATATTATAATGAATAACATATCTAATATTAGATTTATCAATTCCCATACCAAAAGCATTTGTTGCAATCATAATTGAATTTCTATCATATGTAAAATCATTTTGTGATTGTGTTCTAGCTTTTTCACTCATCCCACCATGATATTTACAAACAGAATAACCTAAAGATGATAATTTATCAAATAAACTATCAACAGTCTTTCTAGTTAAACAATAAATAATACCAGATATATCAGAATTATTTTTTAAAAAATCAATAATAAAATCGTTTTTATTCTCGGGTATTTCAACAGAAAAATTTAAATTTGCTCTATCAAATCCAGTTGTTAATGTAAAAGGATTTGATAAATGTAATAAATTAATAATATCATCTTTTACAATTTGAGTTGCTGTTGCAGTAAAAGCAGAAACAATAGGACGTTTTTTTAGATTTAAAATTACATTTGCAATTTCTCTATAACTAGGTCTAAAATCATGTCCCCATTGAGATACACAGTGAGCTTCATCAATACTAATCATAGAAATATCAATATTGTTCAAAAGATTAATAAAAGTATCTGAATTCAATCTTTCAGGTGCAACATAAATAATTTTGTAAACATTATGAACAATATTTTCGATGGTTTGCGAATATTCTGAATTTGAAAGTGTACTATTTATAAAAGTTGCAGGAATGCCAACTTCATTTAATGCATCCACTTGGTCTTTCATTAAAGAAATTAAAGGAGAAATAACTATTGTAACTCCATAAAAAATTAATGCAGGAATTTGATAACAAATTGATTTACCAGCACCTGTAGGCATAATACCCAAACAATCTTCACCATTTAATATGTGAGAAATTATTTTTTCTTGACCAGGTCTAAAATTTTCATAACCAAAATGTTTTTTTAATAAAATTTGTGCTTCGTTCAAAATTTAACCTCTTTTCTATTTATAAATCATTTTGTATTTTAGTTTCTTTTGTAAAATTTTCCTTGCCATAAATCTTGAGTACGTAATATTTTATCTAATCCATTCATAACCCATTTTTTGTGCAAATTCCATTCAGGAGCAATAAGTAGATCTTTTGGAGCATCACCAGAAATTCTGTGTATAACTATTTCAGGACTAATATGAGTCAAAATATATGTAAGGCAGTCTAAATAATAATCTAAAGAAATTGGTACATATTCACCTTTAAAATACATATCAGCTAAAACAGTATTTTTTATTACATATGTTGAGTGAATTTTGATACCTTGAATATCATGAGAGTTAATAAAATCAACACTATTTTTAATGTCATCAAAATTCTCATTTGGCAAACCCACCATTAAATGAGTAACAACATCAATTTTATATTTATTTAAAAGCAAAACAGCTTTAGTAAATTGAGCGCTTGTATAACCTCTATTAATTAACATACCCATTTTATCATTTGAAGTTTGTAAACCAAGTTCAACACAAACATAATATTTATCTGAATAAGATTTTATTAACTTACAAACTTCTTCATTAATACAGTCAGGTCTTGTTGCTATTTGAAGCCCCACAATACGAGAGTCGATTAAGGCAGAATCATATTTTGATTTTAAATTTGAAATTGTATCATAAGTATTTGTGAAATTTTGAAAATAAACAATGAATTTATTTGCTCTTTCACTACGATAAGTTGTGAAATAATCCTTTACTTGATTACTAATATTTTCACATTTAAGATGTTCCCCAGAACCTCGTTCACCACAAAAAATGCAACCTCCGGTTGAAAGTTTACCATCTCTATTAGGACAAGTAAAACCTCCATCAACACAAAGCTTTAATGTTCGCTCTCCAAATTTATTTTTTAAATATTTATTTAAATGATTATATCTTTCTTCGTTTTCCATAGTGTATTTAGTATAGCAGAATTTTTGTGAAATAGCAATAAATATTAAATGTTAGGGCATTAAATAAAAATAAAAATCATAAAGATTAATATAAAAATTGACAATTTAATAATAAGTGCTAAAATATATGCAAATGCAATTTATAAATTAATGGAAGAATAAGGAGAAAAAAATGAAAGAATGCAAAATAAAAAACTTATATAATTTAGATGAAACAATAGCATCAAAAATATTCGAAGGTGCAACATACCCTTGGGAGGTATTACCAAAAATAGAAGAATTTATCAAAGAATTAGGAAATACATTAAGCAGTGAAGAATATGAAAAAAGAGGAGAAGATATATGGATTGCTAAAACAGCAACAATAGCACCAACAGCATATATAAAAGGACCTGCAATTATAGGAAAAAATGCAGAAATAAGACATTGTGCTTTTATAAGAGGAAAAGCAATAGTAGGAGAAGGGGCAGTAGTAGGAAACTCAACAGAATTAAAAAATGTAATATTATTTAACAAAGTCCAAGTACCACATTACAACTATGTTGGAGACTCAATATTAGGTTATAAAGCACACATGGGAGCTGGGTCAATAACATCAAATGTAAAATCAGATAAAAAATTAGTTGTTGTAAACAATAAAGAAGAAAAAATAGAAACAGGACTAAAAAAATTTGGAGCGATGTTAGGAGATAATGTCGAAATTGGGTGTGGTTCAGTTTTAAATCCTGGAACAGTAATTGGAAAAAATACCAATGTTTACCCACTATCTTCAGTAAGAGGAGTAGTTCCTTCAAATAGTATTTATAAAAAACAAAACGAAATTGTCGAAAAACAATAAAAAATATGTCAAATATTGCGATGAAAAAACGTTGCATCTTCTAGCATTTAGTAGTAAAATAGCAAATATAATTTTAAACATAAGAAAAAGAAAAGGAGGATGCTTTTGAGAACGTTTTTTGGGAGTACATTTATTGAAAAAGATAAACTAGAAGAAGCAGAAATATATCACCCAATAAAACTAGAATATTACAAAGAAATAAACGAAGATGATATTCAGAAAGTCGATAAAGCTAAATATGGAATTACAATAGTAAAAACTGAATATAAAAAAGATAATTTAGAAGTAGAAACAAAAAATATAAAATATATAACAAATGATGAAAAAGAAGAAGATAGAATATTAAGTATTTTTAAAGAAAATAAGGTAACACCAATAAATTCAGAAGAAGTAATTTCTGATATTTGGGGACACCCTTTTTCACCTATTAATTTTATTTAAAAGATTAATAGGGGAAGAGGGTGTTTTGTTACTAATAATGATTTTTTGTGATGTGATGGGTGATTGCTATAAATATTTGTTTTTTGAGTGCGATTGGAATAATTTTAGAAAATCTTAATTAATTTTTAGGGGAATGTTCACGTTGAGCGACAGCGAGGACTAAGTGAAAGGGACCCAAAAAATTGATTTAGAATTTCTTAAATTATGTATTGAGCTGAAAAAACAAATATTTATAGCAATCACCCATCACATCACACAAAATTATTATTTAGTAACAAATGTTTTAAGAAAATACCCAAAAAACTTGCAATTTATTAAAAATTGTTCTAGAATACTAAAAGTAAAATATAATAGAATAAAATTCTAAGGAGGACTTATGGCAGATAAGTTAATAATAGTAGAATCACCAGCAAAAGCAAATACAATAAAGAAATTTTTAGGAGGAAGCACAAAAGTTGTAGCTTCAATGGGACATATAAGAGATTTACCTAAATCAAAATTAGGAATAGATATAGAACATGACTTTGAACCAGAATATATAAACATAAGAGGAAAAGGAGATTTAATAAAATCTTTAAAAACAGATGCAAAAAAAGCAAAAAAAGTATATCTTGCAACTGACCCTGACCGTGAGGGAGAAGCAATAGC
>ERZ791837.354-NODE-354-length-35935-cov-7.861845_pt1 | contig 35935 bp, 37 predicted proteins | sample MGYA00510292_ERZ791837 | MGnify/ENA primary metagenome ERZ791837 (study PRJEB30046, sample SAMN00715259) | human gut metagenome | study: EMG produced TPA metagenomics assembly of the A metagenome-wide association study of gut microbiota in type 2...
CTGCCCGCACTGCGGGCAGAAGTGATTGGGCAGAGCGTCGGTTCCGACGCCAGCCCTTTATCCTGCTATAAATAAGTTCCTCCGATAACCGCCCAAACTGCCGAAGCTACGTCCCATACGGCGTGGGAAAGTCCTCTCCGGAGCGGTTTCAAATCACACTCGCACAAACGGCTCACGTTCGTTTTCACAGGTGAAAGCGGGTACACACTTGCCTTCACCAACAGGATCGCACACAGCGGCTCATAGGGGCAAACGCAGGGTAATTTATGCGCTCTGTTCCTGCGGAGCGAGGAGTTGGAAGAATTCTTCCGGACTGTCCGCCAATCCTGTCCGCAGCATTTCACCCATAAGCAGCAGCCGGAATGAAGCTCGCTGATAGGCAGCATATATCTCCGCTTTGCACCGTTTTGCAAAAGTCCGCTGTTCATCGGTAAGCGCACCTCGGCGCTCGTCGCAGAGAAAGAGCCGCACTGCATCAGCATCCATGGGAGCATCGTGACGCTCGTTCCAGCGGTTGATGATGTATCGCTGCGCATCCAGTGTGCGTTGAAGAGACAGCACCGGCTCCTGCTCGATTATGGTATCCGCACACTGCATCAGCATTCCGCACCGCCTTTCTGCGTCAGTTGTTCCATTCGCCTTGCCGCTCGCCGCCGTTCCTGCACCTGTTCCGCGGCGTCCAACTGCCGCTGGTAGAATTGGTCGATAGAAAATTGGATTGGTAGAATCGTGTAGCGCAGATTGCCGTTCCGTTTGATACCTTGCTTGGTCACGATATCCGTATGCTCCGTGGCGATGAGTCCAGCTTCCTCTAAGGTTTTGACACATCGCAGTACGGTGCTGCGAGAAAGATGCAGTTTCTTTGCCATGGTTGGCATACTCGGATGACACTGACCTGTGTGCCGATTTGCACAGTATAGCAGGTAAATATAGACTGCCAGTGCGTTGGCAGAGAGATCAAAAAGAAAAAGCTCGTTCGGCATGGGAAAACAGTTGCGAACGTGTTCCCATCCAATGGGTGGTGCAGTTCTCTGTAACTTGCTCATACGGAATCACCGCCCTGTGTATGCTGTATGACCCACGCAATAAACCTTTCCTTTGGCACGATCAGGCGATTGCCGACGCGCAGTGTGGGAAACGCTTTTTCGTGCAGCAGTTCATAGGCGCTGGCGTGCGATATTCCCAACACTTTGGCAACCATTTCCGCATTCAGGAACAACGGCAGTTCGTCGTAGCTTTTGTAGGTGGACTCTTTCATACATTCACGCTCCCTGTTTTGAGATTGATTTTCAGACAGTCATCTGGTACGATGAGGGTAACAGATGGCGGGAGTGGAATCAATAGCTTTGGGCGGTATCAGGTAAATGCAAAAACTCTATCGGATACAAAGGGAGAACATCATGGCAGAGCAGGAAGAGCGTACTTACATCCCGTATACTTACACCTACGACCAGTTCACCGCATTTTTTCATAGTGACCGCGTTTATCTCAGTGAGAAGAACTATGCAATCGGGCAGTGCTGCGTGGACATTATGAACATGGATGAGACTGTGCTTGACGAGATAGACCGCCGGGTGGAGGAGTTCGTCCCGGCAGCATGGGCGCTGCTCCCTAAAAAGACAAACAGCGCTCCGGCTTCTGCGCAGAAGAAGCTGAATGCTGTTTGGGATCTTATTTTTGCCATGCCGGTATACCGGGAGCTGAACATGGATCTGGAAGTCAGCTATCATGCCATTGAGCGGCTCTATGCGGACAAGGCGAAGTGGGAGCAGGTGAAGAAATCCCATTCAGAGGAACGGGAGATCTACCGAGGTATGATTTCTGAGCTGGAGAGCTTTACAGGGAAAGTACGGCTGCTTCGGCGGCAGATCGGCATAATGGCAGAACAGTATTTTGAACCACTGAAGCGGAGAAACAGCAAGGCGTATGGTGAGGCTTACGCGGATTTTTACTCTGATATGTTTCGTGTCAGTGCAGGTGTATTCCAAGAGGATTTTAAGCAGAGCTTTCCGATAGAGGTAAGCTTTGTTCCCATGATGCAGCAGGATGATACGAGCGAACTTTTTGTAGCGGAGAAAGTGACTTTCCGCTGCCTGACGGATTTCCTCCGTACAGAATTTTACCGAGGGCTTGCTATGGGCAACGCACCGCGGCGCTGTCACAACTGCGGAACCTATTTCCTGCTGACGAAGGGCTACAACACCTGCTACTGCAACAATATTGCCCCCGGCGAGACGGAGCGTACCTGCCGGAAGGTAGGAGCACACCGTAAAGAAGCGCAGGGCAAGGCCAACCGTAGTCCGGTCCGCATAGAGTATGACCGTACCTACAATCGGTTGAAGCAGAAAAAGAACCGGAAGAAGATCAGCGTGGACGAGTGGAACGCCGCCGTGGCGGAAGCAATGAAAATTTTGGAGATGTCCGAGCGGGGCGAACTGACCGATGATGAAATGAAAGCGCGATTTGAGACATTTTGAGGTAAGAGGGAACATTGAGAGTTTTTCACTTTGAGTAAAGAAAAACGATTATTGACAGAGAAAAAGCTGCGCCATATAATCAGAACGATTTTTTCAAAGGAGAATCTGGAATGTACGCTTTTCGACCGCACGGACAAATGTCCGAATCTCTGCTGACTGCATCGTTTATTATCCTTTCCGGTGGCTTGCAGGACGCTTATACTTACCTTTGCCGCGGCAAAGTGTTTGCAAACGCACAGACGGGCAATATTGTGCTGTTCAGCACCTATCTCTTTGAGGGAGACTGGTTGCACAGCCGACGCTATCTTGTGCCGGTGCTTGCATTTATGCTGGGCATCTTTGTGGCTGAGTGCGTCCATCGGCACTATAAGTATGTGGAAAAGGTGCATTGGCGACAAATTATCATTTTGGCGGAGATTGTACTGTTGTTCCTTGTCGGCTTTCTGCCGCAGGAGGTCAACACCATCGCCAATGCGATCGTCTCCTTTGTCTGCGCCATGCAGGTACAGACCTTCCGCAAGGTGCGTGGCCATGCTTACGCCAGCACGATGTGCATCGGCAATATGCGAAGCGGTACCGAGGCGCTCTGTGTTTACTTCCATACACGCGACCGCGAGGTGCTGCAAAAGGCAATGACCTACTTCGGGGTGATTGGACTTTTTGCGGTTGGCGCGGGACTCGGCGCAGTGCTGACAAGTGTATTCGCTGAGCAGGGCATCTGGGTATCCTGCGTGCTGCTGACGATCAGCTTCCTGATCATGTTTATCCGCGAGGAAGAAAAGAAATAAGCCATATATTCGATGCACCAATTATTGATATCATCGCAAAACAAAGCGGCCTTTCTCTGCCAACAGGACAGAGAAGGGCCGCTTTGCCATGCATTTTGATTTATTCATCTGCTGACGTTTTGTGCTTCAGGCTTGGCTCGGGGTATCGCCCAACAGCATTCGCCGCAAATGCTTAGCGGCGATGCTGAGCGGCTGATTTTTCCTTTGAAAGAGGTAAATGCTGCGCGGTGCAATCGGCTCGTTCAATTCGATCGGATAGATGCCGGTGAGCTCGGGCGCGCCATAGAGCATTTCCTTTGGGACGAACCCAATACCAAGATTACTGCGCACAACGGGAAGGACCTGATCAATGGTTTCAACCTCAACATCAGGGGTAAACGGCAGATTTCGGCTTAGGAATAAATTGGCATAAAAGTCATGAGAAGAGGTCCCCTCCGCAAGACTGACAATCGGAATATCCACAAGCTGGCTGAGGCTCATAGGCTGCTCGGCCAGATGAGCGAAGGAAGATCCGCAGATAGGGATTTCCTGAATCTCGCCGACCTTTTGCTTGATGAGAGAATCCGGAACAATAGAGCCTTCCGACACGACCGCGAAATCGGCAAGGCCGTTCTGCACAGCGGTAAGTCCTTGCGGCGTTGAATGATTGCTCAGACAGATGCGGACGTGCGGATACTCACTGCGATACCGCTCAAGCACTCGAAGCAGGCAGCCGCGCAGCGCAAGGCCGCTGGCCGCGATATGGACAATGCCGCTCTGCAAGCTCTGATCGGAGAAAATTTCTTCCTCGGCGGCTTCAATGCTTTCAAAGGCAACGGCAATGTGCTCATACAGCTTTTCGCCCTCCGGTGTCAGCCGGACCCCATGTGCAGAACGAAAAAATAATGAACAGCGCAGTTCGGATTCAAGCCTTCGGATAATGCGGGTGACATTCGGTTGGTTATTATAAAGCGCTGCTGCGGCCTGCGAAAAGCTCTTGTACTTTGCAGCGTAGTAAAAAACACGGTAGCTGTCGTAACTAATATTCACGGTGTACTCCTCCCGGCTCGGCAGTGATATGTTGATTTCATATATGAATAATGTTTGATTCGTATTTCCCTCTTTCAGATAAAAAATGTATAACTTTTATATCATCAAAAGATGATGAATGCTTCAAACGGAGGGATATTTATGGATTACGCAAAAGAATCGCTTCGGCTCCACGGTGAGTGGAAGGGCAAAATTGAGATGGTGAACCGTGCGCCGGTCAAGACCAAAGAGGATCTCGCGCTCGCTTACACCCCCGGTGTTGCGCAGCCTTGCCTGGAAATTCAGAAGGATATCAGCAAGAGCTATGACCTTACGCGCCGTTGGAACATGGCGGCAGTCATCACGGACGGCAGCGCTGTGCTTGGCCTTGGTGATATCGGCCCGGAGGCCGGTATGCCGGTCATGGAGGGCAAGTGCGTCCTGTTCAAGGCATTCGGCGGCGTTGACGCCTTCCCTCTGTGCGTGAAGACGAAGAACGTCGACGAGTTCGTCGAGACCGTTTACAACATCTCCGGCAGCTTCGGCGGCATCAACCTCGAGGATATCTCCGCACCGCGCTGCTTTGAGATCGAGCGCAAGCTGAAAGAAAAGTGCGACATCCCCATCTTCCACGATGACCAGCACGGCACGGCCGTCATCACGCTGGCAGGCCTTACCAATGCGCTCAAGGTCGTGGGCAAGAAGAAAGATGATGTGAAAATCGTCACCTCCGGCGCGGGCGCGGCGGCCATTGCCATTACGAAGCTGTTGCTGTCTGCGGGTTTTAAAGACATCACCATGTGCGACCGCAAGGGCGCGATCTACAAGGGCCGCGAGGGGCTCAACTGGATCAAGACCGAGATGGCCGAGGTCACTAATCTGAGCCATAAGGCAGGCTCCCTTGCCGATATGCTCGTCGGCGCGGATGTGTTCATTGGCGTGTCTGCTCCGGGCACCGTTACGACCGAGATGGTCAAAACGATGAACAAGGATGCCATCATTTTTGCCTGTGCGAACCCGACGCCGGAGATTTTCCCCGACGAGGCCAAGGCGGGCGGCGCACGCGTCATTTCGACCGGCCGCAGCGATTACCCCAACCAGATCAACAACGTGCTCGCCTTCCCCGGTATCTTCCGCGGCGCGTTCGATGTGCGCGCGAGCGATATCAACGAGGAAATGAAGGTCGCGGCAGCGGAAGCGCTGGCGGGACTCGTCGGCGACGAGCTGTCTGAGGATTATATCATCCCCGCCGCCTTCGATCCGCGTGTCGGCCCGGCGGTTGCCAAAGCAGTCGCAGAAGCGGCGCGTAAGAGCGGCGTGGCGCGCATCTGAGTTAAAATTATAGCAGTTCTTCCTGAAAAATCAACAAATTCTGGAGGAGATTCGTTATGTCAGGGAAAAAGGAAACTTACAAATTATTTAATTTACCTTGGTATTATTTCGCAATTTTTGCTGTAGTAGTCGTTGTGGCAGCCTATACCGGTACGCTGCCCAAAGGTATGTCCGGCTGCTTCGCCTTCATGATCGTGCTGGGCACGATTCTGTATGAGATCGGTGAAAAAACGCCCATCATCCGCTCCTATCTGGGCGGCGGCGCGATTGTCGTCCTGTTTGGCACGGCGCTGCTGAACTACTTCAATCTGCTGCCCGCTCTGACCGAGACACTGGAGGATGGCACGAAGGTCTACAACATGGCCTGCAACTATGACCTTGTGGGCAACATCACATCGTTCTTCCAGCCAACCGGCGCGTTTCTGGATTTCTATATTGCCGCGCTGATCACCGGTTCAATCCTCGGCATGAACAGCACGCTGCTGAAAAAAGCGGCGGCTCGTTATTTCCCTGCTATCTTTGGCGGCTTGATCCTTTCATTTGCCCTGTGTATGGGTGTGGCCGGTATTATGGGCTACGGCACCATCAAGGCGCTGCTGCTGATCGCGCTGCCCATCATGGGCGGCGGCATGGGCGCCGGTGCAGTCCCGCTGTCCAAAATTTTTGAAAGCTCCAACACGATGACGGCGGCAGAGGCGATCTCTGTAATGACGCCGGCAGTCGCTATCGGCAATGCAATTTCCATCGTTTTCGCGGGTATCGTCGTCAAGGTGATCAGCAGCAAGACATGGAACGGTCAGGGCACATTGATGCAGGCGGGTACCGTCGATCCTAAGGAGTTGGAGATCAGCCCCGAAATGCAGGCAAAGCGCGATAAGATCGATGTAAAAAATCTCGGTATCGGCCTGTTCGTTTCCAACTCGTTTTTTGCTTGGGGTTTCATTGTTTCGAAGATCTGGTCCAAGTTTGTTCCCAGCGTCAGCATTCACGCTTATGCATGGATGATCATTACCGTGGCCATTTTCAAGATTTTCAATCTTCTGCCGGAGAATATTGAAGTTGCCTGCTATCAGTGGTTCCAGTTTGTGATGAAAAACCTGACGACTACATTGCTTGTCGGTATCGGACTGTGCTACCTGAGCCTTAATACGGTGATCGAGAGTTTCAGCATTACCTATCTGATCCTGTGCCTGGTCACTTGTGTCGGAGCTTTCTTTGGCGCGGCAATCGTTGGCAAGTGGGTTGGCTTCTACCCCGTGGAGGCGGGTATCACCGCCGGCCTCTGCATGGCGAATATGGGCGGCACTGGTGATGTGGCAGTTCTGTCTGCCGCAGACCGTATGGAACTGATGCCCTTTGCACAGATTTCCTCCCGCCTCGGCGGTGCGATTATTCTGATTATCGGCAGCCTGCTGCTTTCCACTCTGGGAGCATTACTGTAAAGGCAGGACATACTGCTTAGCTTCTTATACGTATATGGAGAAAAAATATATGGATGGTAGCAAAACCTGCATCAAGTGCGGCGCTGCGGCGCAGGAACATTTCCGTGCGTTGGAAGTTCATACCCTGCACATCCGGGATTTCAGCGGTGAGAAGCGAGTACAGATGCTTGGGAATATTACAGAATTCGGAGTCTGCAGGGACTGTGCGAATGAGCAGCTTCAGAAAAGAAAACAAGGTGCAGGCCGAAAAGAAATGCTTCCTTTTGCTGTGATTTTATTAGTGAGTATTGTTTTTTTGACCCTGTTCTGGAACGGAGAAGGAGCACTTCGCCTTTGTGGTGCAGCCGGAGTTATCTGCGGTATACTCGGCATCGGATGTACGGCAAGGGAAGGCAGGCAGCGGCGCGTTATATATAATGGTCTTACGGAGGAAAAAGCGCTGAAAAAAGCTGCATGGGAAGTCATCGAGGATTGTGCAGATCACAAGTGCGGTGATCACGATTTGAGTTATATTCCCATTACGCCGGAAACATTGAAGCTGAAAAATGGCGATCTTATGGTCTGCTATGGCCTTTTGCCAGATACCGCAGTACAGGCGTGGAATATTCTGCATCAGATTCCTGTGAAAGCGGCGGGCGTGCACGATAAGCGCATGTGAAATTATAAAAAGCTTATCACTTTACTCAACCACCTTTCGAAGATACTTTATAGTATCAATTTTCTCCCTCCCAAATGCAGCAAAAAGCTGTGTCAGAAATGGCGCAGCCTTTTGCTGCATTTTTTGAAACGGCTGCGTGTTTTGCCATAGCAAAGTGATATATCTTCCATATAAACAAAGCATTTTTCTTTTATCGCAGCACTCGCTATAATGCACACGGCTGAAAAATCAAGCTGTTGTGGAGGGAAATCATGTTCGCGCAGATTATTGCAATTGTTATTTTTCTTGGTATGTTCCTACTGATTATACTGGACAAATTTGAACGGCATTATGTGACGCTTTGCAGCGGTATATTAGTGCTGACAATAGTGTTTGGCGTCTGTATGCACTCGTTTCACGCCGTTTGGGAGACGCTGAATCTGGGCTCTTTTTTTGAGCGCTCCTTCTGGTATGGCGTGGGAGAGGAAGCAACGACAGGCATCAACTGGTCTACGATTCTGTTTATTGCCGGGATGATGATCATGGTCGAAGGCCTTGGAAAAGCAGGCTTTTTTCGTTGGCTGTGCCTGTCGCTGGCAAAGCTTGTACATTACCGAATCATACCGCTTCTCATCTGCTTTATGACGCTCTCGGCGATATTGTCTATGTTTACTGACAGTATCACAGTCGTGCTCTTTCTTGCTACGGTTACGCTGGAGCTGTCGCAAACGATGAAATTTGATCCTGTGCCTATGATTCTCTCGGAGATATTCTGCGCAAATCTCGGCGGGGCGGCGACGATGTGCGGTGATCCGCCGAACATCATCATCGGCACGTCGCTCGGCTACACTTTTTCGGATTTTATTACCAATACCGGCGTGATTGTAGCCATCTGTTTCGTGCTGATGCTTGCCTACTTTACGCTGTGCTTCCGCAAGGAACTTGGGCGTGCCGAACAAGAAAATGGTGGGGCGGCGGCCTGCCCTGCTTCGGCTACAGCGATTACAAACAGGCCTGCATTTTTTGCAAGCGCCGCTGTATTTCTGCTGGCGGTGGTTTTGCTGATTACACATGCACAGACCGAGCTGTCCGTCGCCTGTATTGGCGTGATCGTTGCCGTGTTGACGATGATTGTTTCAGCTATAACCAGCGGAAAAGAGACGGTTGCAGGAATCATTAAAGGGATGGATTATAAGACGCTGCTGTTTTTCATCGGACTGTTTGTTTCTGTTGCAGGGCTGGAGGAAACCGGCGTGCTGGACATTATCGCGCAGTTCATTTCATCCGTCAGCGGTGGAAGCGCAGCGGCTATCGTGATCATCATCCTATGGGTGTCGGCCATTACGAGTGCTTTTGTAGATAATATCCCGTTTGCCGCAACGATGATTCCGGTTATCCGAGCAATTGCCGCAGCAGAGGGAATGGATATAAGCGTTCTTGCATGGACGCTGTCTATCGGCACAGACCTCGGCGGTAATGCAACGCCGATCGGCGCAAGCGCCAATGTGGTTGGTACGTCAGTTTCGGCAAAGTGCGGGTATCCCATCAGTTGGGGACGCTACTGCAAATACTGTGCACCCGCAACAATCCTTGTGATGCTCGTGTCCACAGTATATCTGCTTTTGCGTTATCTGTAAGAGAAAGAAAGGAAGTCTGATTTATGAAAAAACAAATCATTGTTGCGATTGGCCGCGAACACGGCAGCGGCGGACATTACATTGCGGATATGGTTGCAAGAGAGCTGGGCGTTAAGCTTTATGATAAAGCTTCCATCGAAAAGGAGATCTCGTCCGGCGGCTACAGCGAAAAACTTGTGAGCGAGATGGACGAAAAGCCGGTCAACTTTTTCACCTCCCGCCGAATCGGAGCGTTTTCCAATTCGATCGAAGTCAACGTGGCGGAAAAAACTTTCGCCATGCTGCGCAGCAAAGCGGCAGAGGGCGAAAGCTTTGTGGTGATTGGCCGCTGCGGTGAGCAGGTGCTTGGAAATAATCCAAATTGCATCAGCATCTTCATTTGCGGTGATCCGCAGTTTAAGATCAATCGTATCATGAATAAGATGGGACTGGATTTGGACCAGGCAATCGAGGAGATCAAGACAGTAGACAGATCTCGAAAAAATTACCATAACTACTACTGTGATACAAAATGGGGCGATGCGCGTGGATATGATATGACAGTCAAAAGCAACGTGCTCGGCTGCGAAAAGACAGCAGAGATGCTTGTACACTATGTCAGAAATTTTATGGAGCAGGACTAACGCAAGTACAAAGCGGAATTTGCGAATGGTTTTTCCACAATCCCTGCTATAAGGCGGCGGTTCTTCTTATGAGTGATGCCCCGTATATCTCAAAAGGTCCGGAGCCGAGTAAAGCTTAGCGCTGTGCTTTATAAATCTTCAGGTGGTGGAAAGAAGGCTGAAAATAGCTTTTATTGTTTACAGCAGTGTCAAATTCAGCATTTGAATGCAGAAAGCTAAATATATATTGAGTGAGTGCTATATTGAAGAAGAAAACAGCTGTTGAATAAGTAAAATGCGTTACCGGTGAACGGGACTTACATACCGCCTCGGCCTACTATTTGTCGAGTGCGATCCGTATTTGCACCGTGAAAGGGGAGCGACCCACACCGTGACCCACACGCGGAAACGAACGGACGGAAATAACGGAACAAACAGGCTGCGACCTCATCCTTTTTGGACAAAAAACCGCCCAAAAGCCTTATACAGCAGTGGCTGGATGGCTTTTGAGCGGTTGGTAAGGATGAGGTCGGCAGTTCGAATCTGCCCAGCAGCTCCACAGAAAAGCCTTGAAACCATTATGGTTTCGAGGTTTTTTCTTTTTTTAAGTCGAACCTCAAGTACCATAGATTTGCGGGGTTGCTAAACATCATGCTAAACGAAAAAGTGTTTGCATCGTGTGCTGTCTTATGCAGAGACTTTTAATAGCTGCATGAGCTTGGCAGAGAGGTCAGGATTTTCCTGAATCAGTTTTAGAATTTCTGCTGCGTCAAGAGATGCTGGCTTCTCATTTGATTTTGCAGGAGTTGGATAAAAACTTGATTCAACCATCGATGCAAGCTGTTGCTTCTCTACTTCAAGTGCTTCATTGTAATGATGCATAAGTACTTCCGGGGATTGTCCAGCGTTAGCAGCCACAAGTTGGTAATTGTTTTTAGTCAGTCTGATTTTGTGCATTTGTCCTGACTTACGTAAACCCTGAAGATCAATTTGGTCCGTAATATTCATTGCGCTTTGCCATTCTTTGAAGGACTTGCAGAGATTATTTGGGTCAATGGGACGTCCATCTGGCTGGCAAATCAGCAGTCCATTATCTTGATATTCAGAACCGAGAGATTCTTTCGCTCTGTTGATTTCCGCAATGCGCTCTTTGATTTCTTGAACTAATGGGCTTGTCAGGTATTGCTTTCTCAAACTGCCTTCTGTTTTTGGAATTTTTAAGACAAGGCGACTTTTAGCGTTAGAAAACTGTTTCGGAAAAACTTTAGCAATCTTTTCTCTGGAGAGATTTTTGAGGGCCTCGTCAGAGACACGTTCAAGAATTTGGGAGATCCACATGCTGCCTTCATCAAGGTTGATTGAGTGAATGTCAATAGCAACAATCTCGCCCGCTCTAAGTGAACATACAAAGGCCAGGTGAAGCGAGAGATGGAGAATGGGATCTTCTTGAATCTGATCGAGAATTTTTGAAATATACTCAGCAGACCAAGCTTTACGCCTCTTGTAGTGCTCGGATGGACCTTTGGTGTTGGGAATCTCTGCGATGTAGTTCCATCGTTTTGCTGTTTCAAAACCAAGTGTAAGAATGTTATAGCACTTTTTTACAGTTCCGGAACTCAGTGTTGGAATTTCCGAGGTGCGTTTGCCATAGCTCTTGCTTCCACGGCAAGGTTTCTGAAAAAGATGGTCGATAAAGCCATCAATGGCGCTGCTGGTAATAGAACTCATGACCCAATCACCAAAATAAGGGTATATATGCGTTTCCAGATTTTGACGATAGCTGTCATAGGTTTTAGGTGAGAAATTCTTCTTTCTTGCGTGTATTGGAAGAAATCGCTCCATAAATTCTCGATAGGTCTTGCTCATATTATCTTCGCTTTCAGGGGACGGAGTATCGGGAGCAGTTGCTGTCTTTTCAGCAGCAATTTTTTGAGCTGCCTTTTCAACGGCTTTTTTTCTACGATACTCGGATGCTTCATGTGTAATATCAGATGTCCTGTTTTGAGATTGAAGATAGTCAATATAGGCTTTGCGCTGAATTGCTTCCAATTCAGAAGAGTAAGATTCCCATTGCTGTTTGCGTTTTCCGTCAGCTGCTTTGTAAGTATAGACGACATTGTGCGATGTTCCGCGTATTGTATATGTTGCCATAACGGTTCCTTTCTTGCTCGTTGCTTTATGATTGATCTAACGCATTGAACCAAGAATCGAATGATTCTTTATGAATGCGTAGGCACCGTTTGCCAAGTCGAATGACCTTAAAATCTGTTGTATGCTCGCAAAGGTAGTAGGTTTTGCGAAGACTGATGCCAAGAATTTTTGAGATCTGTTCGACGGTGTAGGTGCGTTGAACACTGTTGCCGCAATTTTGGTCAGACAAAATAATACCTCCTCGCAGCTTGGAAACCGCTATAGCTTGCAGTAAGTACCTCCTTCCCTAATTGTTTAGCAGGGTAGGCATATTATACTCTCCACAACAACGATTGCCAAGCATAATTTTATTGAAAGTCAATTCGCTTTCCGGGCCATTTCCTGCGCCCTCGCTTCAGGCCGCGTATTTGCAGGCTGCCGCTGTGCGGCACTTCCCCGGCAGGTACGCAAACGCATACTGTCAGCCGATCCTGTATAACTCCCAGACGAATCTATGTGACCGCGCTATTCTATGCGGTGTTTTCAAGGTTCAAGGCACATCTATTTGCCGTTCACACAATAAATACGGAGAAACATAGACAAATTTTGCAAGTTACAGAAAAAGTTAATAGATAAGCCCTCGTAAAACGTAGTCGTTTTACGAGGGCTTAATATTTGTCCAATAAAATTCTATCACTGCAAAGAAAAAATATCAGCTATCCTGTCCAAAAATACACCTCGCTGTCGTATTTAAGAGAATGAAGGGAGGTGAGATTAGTGAAAAAGCGTTTCTTTTGCATGTCTCTTATTCTGGTGATGCTTCTTTCTGTTTCGGCACATGCGATCCAAAGCCGCAGCATTACCTCGGTGCCCCACCTGAGCTTCGATGGGAATAACGCCTCATGTGTAATTCAGATTGTCGGCGATAAGATGACAGATGAGATTTCGGCGACGATGGAACTCCGGTGTGGCAGCGATTTGATCGCAAGCTGGAACGGAAGCGGATCTGGCATTTTGAAGATGACAAAAAGTGCGGCAGTCAAAAAAGGAAAAACCTATACCATGGTTGTCAATTTTTCTGTGAATGGAACAAAGCGGTCCCCAGTTACTATCAGTGCCACAAATGGCTAAAAGATGAATAGTAAAGGGCCTCCAGTTAACGCCTGATAACTTAATATATTTCAATGCCTTACCGATATGATAGGGGGTGTATCCAATGTTCTAAGTGACTGTAAGCTGTAATAGTTATGTCTCAGATAAACATGTTGCAAAAGCAATGTCAAATTCACATTAATATGAAATATAAGGTATAGATAATACCAAACGTCGAAAGGAGATTACTATGAAGAGAACCACTTCTTTGTTAATGGCTATTTGCATGGTATTTGCGCTTATGGTAAATGCTTCCGCGTTCGAATTGTCTGCCGAAGACACTGTTAAGCCCGCCGATCCTATTCAACAGATGGTTGACGAAAAGATGGCTGTGATCCTTCCTCAGTTAGCCGCACAGGACGCTCTCTATCTCGCAGATGATTATGAAGCGATTCTTTACGCCATGTTCTCAGCTGAATACGACGAAAACTCAATTTCTCCTTTAGAGGATGGCACAGTAAATAATGTGTACGCTCCCCGCGGTGGTTCTGTAGCATACAAGCAGGCGCGAGAGTGGGGAGCTGTTCCTGGTCGTTTTGTAGTTGTTGGTTGTACTGCAGAGCAGGGTGAAAGATGGATTAATGAGATTGAAACTCAGCGAGATGTTGCACGTGCTATTATGGAGGCTGTCAAGACCTTAAATTGGCTTCCTCCTTATATTACAGGAAGCGCTAATGCCCTCCTTTATACTACCGTCAGTATTAACCAGTCAATTCTCAACGATATTCAGTCGTGCAATGGCAGAGTGATGGTTTTGAACACTATCAGCTATATTGATAACGCCGCGCACCCCGCTGTGATGGGATGGCCCACTACCAGCATTCCGGTCCCCTACAACGCTACTGAAATTGTTTCTCGAGTCAATTAATGGAAAGAACATGGATTGTATTATGAAAAAAATCAAAAGAGCATATATACTGCTGTTTGTATGCGTCATGACAGTTTGCTTTTCTGGATGTCAAAATCAGTCTAATGTCTCCTCTGAAGATGTAGAAAACTCATTGTTCATGGAATGGTGTAGCCGGTTTCGTGCTTCGAATGAGCCCTTAATTCTGATTACTTTCCCTGATGGGACGTCAACCTCACTTGTAGGTGAGAACGCTGTTACTGCGGCATCGGATATGGAGAAGGCGCTTGCGGCGCTTACTGCGGATGATTTTTCTGTTCTGCAAGATTGTTCTGCATCCACAGATGCTCCTTACATTATCGTCTCCGACAATTTAACCGAATACAAGTTTTCACCTACCGATAATGGCGTTATTGTAACAGGAACCCCTGATACACGGGAGGATTTTTTGAGTGAGGATGAATTATTGGTTATAAACGACACTGACTTCGCTAAAGTGGTAGATGGCCTCTTGAGCGATGAATAGTGTCATATATTAGCCGTAAAGACTAGGGCTTCGGCTGCTTTTGTGATTGGGCTAATACATACCTGATAAACCCTTGCCATTCTGGAAAAATGGAATGGCAAGGGTTTACTTCTGAAAAGCTTAATCAACCTTATTTCCGGTGCTGACAGGCACTACAATTACTGGACACCTTTTTCCCGCTTTGTTATAATACCAACATAACAGGTAGGGAGCCAAGACTATGCTGATTTATCTTCAAACGATCGAGACAGAAGAAGACAAGAGCAAATTCGAAGACATATACCGGGAATACCGTGGGCTTATGTACTATGTCGCCTATAAGCGTTTGCACCATGAACAGGATGCGGAGGACGCAGTACATTACGCTTTTATGAAAATAGCTGAAAATATCAAAATAATTGATCCGGTGAGTCCAAAAACAAAGCAGCTCGTCGTAACTATAGTTGACAACAGAGTGACTGATATGCTGCGAATGAATGGCCGCCATCCCACTGCGGAATATAACGATGAAATTCTTAATCAACTGAGTGCAGAACTTCACACAGATGATTTGCTAACAGAGGCTATTCTTAAGTTGCCGGAGCAGCAACGTCATGTTATCTGGTTGAAATATTATCATGGCTACAATTTGCGTGAAATTTCAAAGATGTTGGGAATTACGTTATCTTGGGCGCAGAAAATCGATCAGAGAGCGAAAAAGCAACTCGAGATACTGTACAAAGAAGGAGGCGGCGAATTTTGATCACTGATGAGAGACTACGCGCGGCTGCTGAAAAATCCAGCAACTTATATCTGCGTTATATGGAAGAAGGTTACGACGCGATTCGTCCTCATGAGTTTTCTGAACCGTTTGAAAGAAAAATCAGAAAGCTGAAAAAGCGCGCAGATCATCCTTATTTCTATAAAATGATGCACAAAGTTGCCGTTATTATACTTGCAGTCCTCATTGGCGGAAGTGCTTGGCTGGCCGTCGATACAGAGGCTAGAGCATCTTTTTTTGGATGGGTCAAAGAGGTGTACGAAGAGCTGTTTATATATCATTTTGAGGATGGGCGTACCAGCAATGAAGGAAAGAATAACTACTATTTAACTTGGATCCCCGAAGGATATACACAGATATTAGAAGATAGTGTAGGAAATACTTCGTCGGTCATTTATATGAATGACGAGGGTGAGATACTGAAATTCTATTATGCAAGTCCGCCAGATGAGACATTCTGGCAAATCGAGTCAACAAATACTGCCGTTGAAAAGGTAACCGTAGATGGCTGCACTGCCGACATTTTGATCAGCGATGACGCTGCTATCGGTAACACAATCGTATGGATGACTGCTGACAACGCTGGATTTTTCATATCCGGATTCTTCACTGCCAAAGATCTGGTTAGGTTAGCAGAAAGTGTTTGCGAAAAATAAATAGCCGTTGTGTCCAAAAACTCCCTCCCTTGTCGTATTTAGTTTTACGAGAAGGGAGGGCTGTTTTAGTAGAAAATACAGAGGTATAATTTTCAATGTATCCGAAGTAGATTAAGCTATGTTCAACAACAAAAGAAAGCGAGGTTAATTAAATGAAACGTAAAATGGTGTCGTTTATTCTCTGCATCGCAATGTGCATGGCTCTCGCCATTCCTGCATTTGCTGTCGAATTAAGCCCATATGCTACTGATGAAGTGGGCAATTTTTCACAGATGATTGAGTTTGCTTTCTCGGATAATGTAGAAGGTAGATTTAGATATTCTTATAACGATGCTGCTGGAAATGTGGTCGATGGTATTGTAATAAAAGAAATCTCGACAGATGGGACGACAAAGCTGAACTTTGTAGAAGGCGATAAATCTGATAAGGTTGAAATTGATTCCATTAGAGACGTAATCTTAAACGGTAATTGCATTAAGGTGACAACGCAGGAATCATCAAAGCTAAGTACGGAATATGATATTGCTCCTTTTGCACATACCGTAAAATATCTTGACGGTCCGCCGGACGGGACAGTTGCAACTGATTATAGCAAACTAATTGGTACTCAAAAGAAAGACATTACATTTATGCAGGATTTGCTCGATATGACCTCCGGTGCATTTGTAACGGTCGTAATCGCTGCACTCGGATTTAATCCTCTTGGAGCTTTTGCGGCAGGAGTACTTTTAGGAAAGATTTGCAATATTGGTGGGACGGTGCACCCAGACGGTATCCACGCTATTTCTGTAAGAGTCCTTTCGTATCAGCGCCCCAGCGGTCCGGGGGTTATCGGGTACGGGACGGTAACAAAGTTGTACACAAAATGGTATGCAAGCGCCAATCAGCAGAACTATATTGAAGACGCTGATACGGTTGTGTATCGCTGTATGAATGGATAATAACATGGAAAAATTACCCAAGAATATCATACAGTATGTGATAAGCTTTGCACTATTTTTGGCCGTTATGATTTTGCTTCCAGTCAAGGCATATCCAAAGCACTGGAGCGATTTGCTTTTTATTGCTTTTGGATTTGCATTTTTCGCGCTCCGAGCGGTCGAGGAAAAGAAAAAATCTGCATGGTTTGATTTGTGCTGTGTGGGGGTACTTCTCTTAGAGAGTGTTCTTTTGCTGTTGATAGGTTGGCAGCTAAGTTGACCCTTCCGGAGTGTCACCTGATAGCGAACTTACTATCGGGTGACACTCCTTTTTAGCAGCGTGAGAGTGTATCTATGCTGATATATGCATAGCATTTGATTGGAGTAGTACCCTGTAAGTGCAGTCGCAAAATCCCCAAAAATCTGTTAAACTGAAAGAACAGAGATGGAGGGAATCGCAATGAAACATTACAGCAAAGAATTCAAGGAAGAAGCGCTGAAGCTGTCAGACGAGATTGGCGTGAAGAAAGCCGCGCAGCAGCTCGGCATTGCGTACTACACGCTGGCGGATTGGCGCAGCATACGCCGAAATGCACCGCCCGCGAAGACACCGAGCGCAGAAGAGCAGACGATCCGCATCCGTGAGCTTGAGCGAGAAAATGCCGAGCTGCGGACCGCGAACAATATTCTCAAGGACGCACTCGGTTTTTTCGCGCAAGACCGCAAGAAGTAAAAGCGTGTGAACGACACCTGTTCGTAGTCGAACGCAAGGGCGTTTACACGGCAAAGGATATGTGCCGTGTTCTGCACCTGAGCGAGTCCGGTTATTACCGCTGGCTTCGAAACAGGGGCAGGCACAGCAGCCGTCAGCTTCTTGCGGGAAAGGTCAAAAAGATTCTCGAAGAGCATCCGGATACCGTCAGCTCTATCCGCGGCAGAAGATCGTACTCGGAGCGCCCACAGGTAAGGCGAGCCGGCGTATGGCGGAGGCAACGGGGATCGATGAAGCACAGACGCTCCACAGCATTCTGGGACTTCACGGTGATTCGGAATCGAAGAAAGACCGGGAACGGAAGCCGCTGGAAGCAGGGCTCCTGATCGTGGACGAGACTTCCATGGTCGATATGTGGCTAATCCATCAGCTCTTTTCACGCTTGCGCCCCGGCACCAAAGTCCTTTTGGTCGGTGATGCAGACCAGTTAGAGAGTGTGGGCGCCGGTGATGTATTTCACGAGCTGATCGGCTCCGGCGTCGTGCCAGTCACGGTGCTGGACGAGATCTTCCGTCAGGCGCAGGACAGCCTGATTGCCCACAATGCCCGTTTTATCAACGAGGGCAAAACGACGCTCTACTATGGTGAGGACTTTGCCTTTCACAAGGCAGAGAGCCAGGAGGAGACTGCCGGCATCATCCGTGAGCTTTACCGGGAGCAGATCGCCGCAAAAGGAATCGAGCAGGTGGAGATTTTATCGCCGTTCCGCTCCGAGGGCGAGGCATCGGTCAACAGCCTGAATGAAGCTATCCGCGAGGAGATCAACCCCGCATCGCCGGAGACGCCGGAGATCGTGTACGCCGGAAAGATATTCCGCCTCAACGACCGCGTGATGCAGATGCGGAACAACTATGAGATCAAGCTGTATAACCGCTCCGGCAAGCAGGTCAGCGAGGGTGTTTTCAACGGTGACATCGGTACAATCCGCAAAATCAGCGGTACCAATGTCGTGATCGAGTTTGACGGCCGCTATATGGATTGCCCGCAGGTACTTCTGGATGATTTGGAGCTGTCCTAAGGACGGGCTTGCGTTCAAGTTTGAGGATGACACCTATGAAACCGTCCTGCGCTCGATTGAATGGACGCCCAGCCGCACAGGGGAAATTGCTCCGGTAGCCATCTTTGACACGGTCGAGATCGACGGCTGTGCGGTATCCAGAGCGAGCCTCCACAACCTCTCTTTCATTGAGAATTTGGAGCTGGCGCCGGGCTGCCGCATCAAGGTGAGCAAGCGCAATCAGATCATTCCCCATGTGGAGGAGAATCTGGATCGAAACTGCTACTCCAGAGACAAAGTTGTTCCGGCCAGATGCCCGTGCTGCGGACAGCCCACTCGCATTCACATGACCAAAAACACCGTAAACGGGTTGGAAAAGGTCACGGCGGCGCTGTTCTGCGACAACGAGCATTGTGAAACGCGAAAGCTGCGCAAATTCGTTCACTTCGCAAGCCCGAAGGCGCTGAATATTATGGGACTATCTGAGTCGATCCTGGAAAAGTTTATTGGAAAGGGTTGGCTTCACTCCTATATGGACATCTTTGCTCTGGACAAGCACAGGGCGGAGATCGTACAGATGGATGGCTTTGGAGAGAAATCCTGGCAAAATCTTTGGGACGCCATCCAGCACAGCCGCATTACCACCTTTGAGCAGTATCTGACTGCTATGGATATCCCCATGGTGGGCAGCACCGCCAGCAAGGCCATCTGCCAAAGATTCCGCGGAAACCTTGCGGAATTTGAAACGGCCGTGTGCCAGAGCTTTGATTTTACACAGCTCCCGGACTTCGGAGAAACGCTGCACAGGAATATCCATCAATGGTTCCGCAGCGAGGAAAACTGGACGATCTGGACGGAGCTGCGGCGACTGCTGTGCATTAAGACCTATCAGCCGCCTGCGGTCAGCACCGATATGAGCAATCCCTTTGTCGGCAAGACCCTTGTGGTAACCGGCAAAGTGGAGCCGTACACCCGGGATGGGATCAACGAAAAAATTGAATCTCTGGGCGCTCATGCCGGCAGCTCGGTAAGCAGCAAGACAGATTATCTGATCTGCGGCGAGAACGCCGGGAGTAAACTGGAAAAGGCACAGGAGCTTGGGGTCAAGATCCTGTCACCCGACGAGTTCTTCCGCATGGCCGGAGAAAGTGCATAAGGATATAGCGGGAGACTGGCATACAGTCTCCCGCTTCAACTATCTGGGAGAGTTTGAGGGTACTGCAGTAAAATCTTGACGTGAGGTAATAATCCTTATATAATTAAGACATAATAATTGTATTGGAGGGCGTGCGATAACGGCAAAGCTGACGTCGTCTTTCTTTCCAGGCATTCGCCGGTCATAGCAGGTGTGGGCAACCGCGTTGACACCGTTGTTGAGCCGGATGAACACAACGCCGTGGCGCACATCGGTCACTCTGCCGGCATATTTGCCCTGCAGGACGCATTTATCCAGATTGCTCTGGTTGGCGGCGGACGAAACGCTGCGGATATCTGCTGTGATGGAAATATGGTTGATGTCGCTGCGGTCAATGGTGAGCACACGGACAAGAACACGGTCGCCGACGCTGTAATACTCGCGGGCGTCACCGAACCATGCGGCAGACAGATCGCGGGCGAAAATCGTACACTCCACGCCGAACACTTCCACACGCAGGACTTTTTCCGCAACGCCAATGACGCGCGCCTGTACGACGCGCCCCTCATAGATCATGGGAACACCATCTTCATTGGCGTCCAGATAGAAGGTCTGACGCTTACGGAGCATAGCGGCCTTGCGGCTTGCCACAACGCTGCGGGCGGTGTTATCCAGACCCCGGACGATGAAATCGATCTCCGCGGTGAGCATGGTCGCAAGGATACTGTTCATCCGCTCCATAAACGGCTTGTATTTCGCCCCATACGGAACGGGTCCGGAATAGAGCATCATTTCTTTCAGCGGGATCGCAACGCGATAACCCTTGTAGTCAACGACAACGATAGTACGGCCGGAAGGGGTCTGCTCCACGCCGTCCAACGTTCCGGTCAAAATACGACCGGCAATATGCGAGGTCTTGATCTCGTGCCAGATGACCTCACGGCGTTCTTCTTCCGTTTCGATACGGTCTTTTGCATCAACGGTCAGAATGTAGGAGTCACGGCGTCCGGCAGGTGCGGGAGGGGCGGTAGGCTGCGGAGCAGCTTCACCATCTGCGGATCCCGTTTCATCTTCAGCGGGCGGAGCATTTTCCACATTTCCTTCCAGCAAAAGCGCATCCAGAGCATTTTCGCCGCTGCTGTCAAGGGGTGCCGGAGTGCTGCTGTTCAGCTCCTGTAAAATGCTGTCGTACTCCGGGTCCTCAGCCTTTTCATCGGAAACAGGGACAGTATCTGCGACATCAGCGGTGTTTTCGGCATCCGGCTCGTTTTCCTCAACATCTGCTGTGCCGCTCACATCGCCGGAGCCGAGATCAACTTCCGGGGGTCCTGCCAGCGGAGTTTCCGTGTTGTCGCTGCCGGCGGCCTCCACCTGCTGCTCAGAAAGTTCTTTGGCGGATTCGGTTTCCATGAACTCTGAGGAGAAATCATCAGGGGGCGGGATCGTTTTTTTCTTGGGCATTAAGTATCCTCCTTTTTCTTCATAATGGATTCTTTGGTTACGGCAACGACTTTTTCGGCCGACGCAGGCTTTTTCTTTTGCGCCGGCTTCTTTTCCGCTGCCTGAGATGGCGGCGCCGATGGAGTTTGCTTTTCCTGCGGCTGATTTGCCCGCCATGCAGGGACATGGGAGGCGGCCTTGCTCGACCGCAGCTTCTTCGCCTCGGGATGTTTGGAATAGTCGTACTTATCCACCTCCAGTACATTCTTGCCCCGAATGAGGATCAGGGCTTTATCAATATCCATACGCAGAACCTCGTCCATGGTCATCAGCTTGCGCCGGCCGACACCGCTGGTTTCCCGGTATTCAGGCGTGTAATTGGATACACGCCATGTGCCGAGCTGTTTGGCTTTACTGGTGACAGAGATACTGGCCTCGCCGGTCCGGTCAGAAATAAATTCCGCCGTCAAAGCATCTGTACAGCCAAGAAAAAGCTGCACATCGCAGTTGCCCAGAATTTCCTGCCACTGGTTGTAGGGATAGCGGTTCTGAAGGCCAGCTAAGTTCTGGAACACACATGACATGGACAGGTTTCTGGAACGAATGACCGAAATTTTTCTCGATAGATCTGGGATCACTCCACAGGCACACAGCTCTTCACCAAGTACATGAACAGGAACCGGAAGCTCCCCGCCGGGACAATGTTCGTCCGCATAGCGAACCAGGCGGATAAACACAAAGGAAAGAAACAGCGAGGAGAGGAAATCAAAGGTGCTGTCCTGATCGCTGGTAATGCAGTAATACGCGCATGGCTGCTTTCCCGGAAGTTCCAGATCAATCTCGTTGTAGGATGTGATGTTGCGAATATCTCGGTTTTGGAAAACCTGCAGTCTGGAGCCGAGCCCGATGATAACGCCGCCGCGCACACCCTCTGACGCCTGCTTGAAAATGCTGTATGGCGCTTTGGCAGGATGCGTAACCGGAAGAACACCAAAAAGCGCGTTCAACTCCTGTTCGGAGCTGGCGGCAATCAACTGATACACCTCGCCGATATTTTGCTTTTTCTTGGGATAGCTGGTGGAAACATAGAGGACCAGCGCCTTGAGCAGATTCATTTCGGCGCTGTCCCAGAAGTGGTCGCGTTCCTCGCCGCCGGTATTCTTTATGATGACGTCACAAAAAAGCTGGGCCATCAATTCCTGACCGCCGACCTCCGCAAGACAATTCCATGAATCGGAGGCTGATGGTGTGACCAGATTGAACACACGGACGGTGTAGCCCTGATCCCGCAGATATTCGCTGGTCTTTTCGTACAATTCGGACTTGGGGTCACAGATCACAAGGCTTGACTTCCGCGCCGCGCATTGGAGAATCATGTTGACGCAAAAGGCTCTTGTCTTTTTGGAGCCGCTGGCGCCGTAAACCGCAAGATTCCCGTTAAATCGAGTCTTTGGAGGAATACAAATGACCTGATGATCCAGCTCTCCGAGAATCGTACCGGAATGCTTGCGAATATCCGGGACAAGGTCAAGCACCTCGGTCAGCTCCTTGCGGGACATAAAGCCTGCGGTGCCGTAGGTTCCCTTGTCGGAATAGACCAGATTGCGCTGCCGGTCGTATTCGCCGCCCTCACTGTAGCCCATTCGCATGACCATGAGGATCAGCAGCGCCAGCGCACCGATGCAGAGGCCGAGCCCATACAGCCCATACGGAAAGTGGAAGGCTGCCGCAAGGCAGGGAAAGAATCCGGCGTCCGGGAATGCGGGAGACGTCCCAAACACAGCGCCGGCCTCCTGCCATGCACGGTAATTGGAAAAAAGCTGCGAGAGGTAGCCGCTCCCGTAGAGCAGCGCCAGCGCAGCGATTGGAATAATAATGAAAAGCTGAATCGGCTTCTTTTTAGGAATAGAGCACGCTCCTTTCAAACTGCTGAAAATCAATGCTTTGCAGCATCACACGCTGACCGCAGATCTCCTGCAAAGTTTCTTCCTGATAGTCAAAGCAGATCAATGTCCCTGTCATTCCGTGCAGCTCCAGCGCGGTATCGAAACGCCGGATGCGAGGAAAATCACAGGTGTAGGCGAATAGAACGGGATTCCCGGCACTATCGATAGCGTCATTTTCAATGCGCCAATTTGGTATCCGCGCATAGAGGCCATCTGCAAGGATCGCATCGAGTGTCCTGCGCTGCTGTGCATCGCATAAGAGGCGAAGAATCGCTTCGCCATAACGGTCATTGGTCAGATAGTAGAAATGCGGAAAGCTGCCATCCAACAGGAAATAGCTGTGTGCGTCCGGCTGCATCAAGATAGATAGCTGTTCCATGGTGGAGCCGAACACGATCCCGGAAATCTCCGCATCGGGCATGACCCCTTCGGTTTGCAGCAGAGCTTTGAACCGCAGTTCAGCCTTGTACTCCCATTTCATCTGTGCTTTGGCGGTGTTATAGGTCAAAAGAATACCGCCATCCGTCAGCAGGATGCCGGTTGCGCGTGAACTTTTGATTTTCGCCCCTTGCGGGCCGATCTCTTTAACCTCTCTGGAGGTGTAATAGGCGGGGATTGCCGCACTTTGGCTGGCAGAGGAAAAAGGAGCCTTTTCCCATGGAAAGGCCGGAATGTCAGCGTTGTGCATGATGGTCAGGATCTCAGCCATCCGGTGAAGCCGGAGCCGTCTGGGAATTTCGCTTTTGAGCTTGTTTGGCTCAGAACTGCCGGTCAGGTAGGCTGAAAACCATTCGGGAGCATCAGCCAACAGCAGCCGTTTGGCTGACGAGGTGAGCCGAAGTCCACGCAGGCCGTCTTTGGAGAAGGTACGCAGCAGCCCATCTCGCCGGAGAGCGGTAACGACACTTTCGAGGTATGCGGAACCACCCGGCAGGTGGCTGATTTGACGGATGGGGTATTCACCGCAGAGGGCGGTTAATGTCAAAAGAAGATAGGGCAGCGTTTTTTGAGCTGGCAGCTGCCGGGGCTTTCGAGGCATAAACCGTGCTGCCTCCTTGTACGATATTTTACCGTAGGGCTTTATAGCTTGGGTAATTTTGCGGCTGGAGCGCCTTGAAAAAACGCAGTATTTTCAGCGCTTTCAGGGCGCTTTTTGTACCTTGGAAAATAAGCGCCCATAAAAGGTCAAAAATCCGATATGCTTTTTACACCATTCTGGCGCTCTGCAAGCCAGGCCGGAAACTGCGTGCTGTCCATGAGAAAAAGCCGTGTGCAATCCTCTTCGCCCAACTCCGTGGTGTTGTAGGCGTCGCACAGCAGCCCATTGTCATCCGTCAAGATGAAGGAGGCCGCAACATCCAGAAACTGCTTCAGTTCCAGATTGTCATAATCGCGGATACGCCGCTCTGGCAGTTCCTGCGCATAGATGTGGGAAAAACAGACCACACAATGCTGAAATTGCGGCATGGTGTGGTGGGCGGCGTAATCGGAGAGCGCGGAGGTAAACGGATCCAACAGAAACTCCGTGCTTTGGCGCTGCCTGCGCTTTGGCAGAAGGCACGGGAGCTTGATCTCCAGAATGCCGCCATTTTCGCTGATCTCAATACCCTGCATGGTTTCAGCAGAACGCAGATATTCCTCTTTTTTGATGCTGGTAGTGGCATAGATCAGGTGGCGCAGCCGGCAGGTGATCCGCTCGGCCCGCAGCGCCGCATCCGTGGACAGCACCTCGTAGTTGTCGGGATAACGCTGAATATCCGTCGTGTTCATGGCATAGAGCGCATTGTTCAGCCGTTCGATCTCAGCCAGAATAGATGTAATTCTTTGTGATATAATGGCCCTGTTCAAGAAAAAACTCCTTATTCGATTTGATAATACTGCACTTCGCCGCCCGAAGAGACGGTACAGTATCCGCTGGTGTTTGGTGTGCGGATCTCGGCGATCTGCTCCGGCTGCTCAATCAGAACGATGTATTTGGGCGGAACCTCTTTTACTGTGGAGAGCATTTGGTTGATAAGCTGCTCTTTACCCGGCTCCGCGTAAATGATTTCGTAAACTTCACCATCCGCAAAAAATATGATTTTTGCGGGGTACTCGCTGACAGAGTGATATTCTACCTGCTCCATAAAGTCGGTAAGAACCCAAATGGCCTTTGAAAGCCCGTAATCGATCCCCGCCTCCGCATCAGCGGGAATGCGGTAATACTCGCCTCGCTGCACAATGCGGCCCTGCTTTTGCAGGTAGGACAGCAGATTCTGGATTTTGCTTTCCTTGTGCGGATAGAGCTTCAAAAGCTGCATCTCCGTCAGAGCGCGGTACATGGAAACATCCCGCAGGATGCCGGCGGCTTCCTGCCCATAGATCTGTTCCCTCGTTTTCATTGAAACATCTCCTCATTATGCGTATTGAAGCCGTATAATCGCCGTATTGCTGTTGGTCGTGGAGCGTTATACGTCTTAAATGCGTATTGTGTACGGATTAGCATGGATGCTGCTTTGGCGCAGCACGCTGAGCAAGCTCGGCCAGCTCCCGGCGATCCGTGGTGATCAATTCCTTTTCCATTTGACTGCACTTGATCTCCACGGCAATATTATTGTTATTTGTGCTGATGAGAGCGCTGCCGCGTTCAAAGTGCGTAATTTCCATCAACTCAGCTTCAGACAGATGCAGAACGCCCTGAACGCGCTGGGCTTCTTCCTCCTCCAGATTCAGCAGGATCTTCGTTTTACTGTTGTTGATGATGCCCTTGCCGTATTTACCGTCGTCCAGCGCAAAAAAGTCATTGAGGTCCTGTGTGGCGCAGACAAGGCTGCCGCCATAGCCGCGGATCGTCTTGGCAAGCTCCAGAACGGATTCGGCGGCCTGCCGGTTGCTGCTGGCGCCGATGAGCTGCCAGCACTCGTCCACGAAGATGGCTTTTTCCGCCGTGCGGTTCTCTTTGGCCTTGTCCCATACAAAGTCGAGAGCAACAAACATCCCCACCGTCAGCAGATCACCGGTCAGCTCAGAAATATCAAGGACGATGTACTTGTTGTCCAGCGCCACATTGGTTTGCTGATTGAAAGAGCGGGCAGAGCCGTTGACCAGCCGATTCAGGATGTTGGCAAGGCGCTTTGTTTCCGGAGAGGCGGCGAGAATTTCATACAGGTCGCCCAGGATCGGCATTTCTTTATAGCGCCCGGGATGTTCCGGCTGTTCCAGAGAAGCATTATCATGTGTGATGCCCTTTGTCCCATAGGTACAGATCATGGCATCATCCAGAAGCTGCCGCTCCTCGTGGGACATGTCCGGAATTAAGAGACTGAAAAATGTGTGCAGCCGCTGAATTTTGGCTGCCAGCAGAGATTTTTCCGCGCCGGGGCCATCCAGCAGATCGTCCACAGACTTATCTGCTTTGCGGATCTCCATGATGTTGATGCAGTTCTGGGATGCCGGGGATATGGAAATGAACTGTCCGCCGATGTTGGAACAGGCCCGGTGAAACTCATGCCCTTTGAGCGGCGCGATGATAAAGACCTGAATTCCCTTGCGGCGCATACGCAGAGCCATCAGCTGAAGTGTAAAGGTTTTTCCGGCTCCGCTGGTTCCGAGAATGGCGATATTGGCATTCTTGTAGACGCGGGAATCGAAGATGTCCACGATGATGAGAGAATTGTTGTGTTTATTGACGCCGAGAAGAATACCGTTGTCATCGCACATCTCATAGCTGGTGAAGGGATAACAGCTGGCGGCTCCCGTTGTCAGAACATTCCGCTTAGACCGCTCATAGAGCTGGCGCTCCAGAGAAACCAGAGGAAGAGAGGATAAAAAAGCCTGCTCCTGACAAAAGGAACAGGTCTGCACATCCATATCCTGCGAGAGCAGGAGCTTTTTCATTTCCGCGACCTTCCATTCAAGGTCATCCACGCTGCCGGCTGTGACGGTGATAAGCAGGTTCAGATAATAAAAATCCTCATTGTTGGAAAGACCGTCTTTTAGAAAATAGCCGCTGCGGATCGCACCGTCGAGGTCGTCAAAATCCGTGTTGGTGTCGCTGGTTTCCTTAATTTTGCTGCGGTTGATACGGAGCTGCTGCCCCAGCTTTCTGACCATGCGGTCCTTTGACTGCCGCGCGAGAAAGACGTCCAGATCGATCCCGTCGCCGGCGTTGACCAAAAGGCTGAGCCAACCGGCGGGAACGCGCGCTTTATAACCATCTGATGGGACAAGAAGATAGGCATAATACAGCCCATCTACACAGAGGTAGTTTCCATGGGTAAGGTCGATGCTGTCAGGGGCATAGAATTCATTGACGGGAATAGTGTTGATGTCCCGCCCGGAGGCCATGTAGTCCGCCAGAACGGACTTCACCCGTTGGTAGAATGGCTCACTGCTGGCCCTGCGGCAGAGAATGTTATAAAGAATCTCCGCCGTGGCGTCGTCCTCGTTCTCAGGGGAAATGACCTCGTTGCCGCACTGCCGCAGATAATTTGCCGCCGTGCGTGCGGCCGTTTGTAGGGAAGCGATTGCATCCTCTTCCTCATGGCCGCGTTTGGTGCCGGGCAGCGGCTCATACTCGAAAACGAGAAAAAAGCGCCTTGTGATTGCCTCACGGGAGCCAAGCTGCCGAATGAGCTTCAGGTAGTCTTCCTGCAGGACACGGCAGCGCGGATCCTGCTCATGCTCCAGTTCCCTGCGGATGGTATCCAGATGCCGGTTAATGTCCGCACGTTTTGTCAATGCCTTGAATTGCACCTTGACCGGGGCAATTTTCAGATAGGAAATGAAGGAGTAAATGATGCTGCGCTGCTCTCTCGCGCTGCGCAGCAGGAAGTTGACGGGAACCACCTCTACAACCTTGACATAGCGGTGATCTCTTGTATAAATGACGCCGTGCTCAGTTTTCTCGATAGGGATATAGTCCGCCAGGGCATTGAGCGGCTGAACGGCTTCTTCCTCCTGCAAGAAGGTCTTGAACTGCGTCACGCTGCGCTGCTTCAGATCAACAGAAAATCGGCTGCGGCTTTTGGGGAGCGGAGGATCTTCTGCTTCGCAGTCGCTTTTCCGCTGCTGCGCCCAGCTGGGCAGCAGCGTTTTTCCATTTTTGCTGCCCTGCGTCCCATCGCGTGAAAGGATTCTGCGGTTGTGCAGAAAGCAAAAGAACAGGCGGATAAAAGCGGACAGGCTCATGCCGGATACGCCAATCAAAGCGAGAAGCACCAGCGGAAGAGCTGTCAGGCATAAAATCACAACGCGGACGGTGAGGGAAAACGGAAGGTGCAAAACCGGCACACCAACCGCGAGGCCAAGGATGACCGCCTCAATCGTATTGCGGGTTTTCAAAAGACCGCCGAAGAGTGTGCCGCCCTCCATAAAGTTGGGAGGAATCACATAAACCTCAAATTCTTCCGGTTTCATAGACAGCCTCCCTTACATCCGGTCTTTCCGCTTCGGCGGATCGGGCATCTTCTTGACGATCTCCTTATGATAGTCGATTTCACCGTCCGGTGCGGTAAAGGGCTTCTTGATTACGGTATCAACAGCATACTGCTTGTACCATTGGACACCATCGGCAGAGAAGACCTTCTGGTGTTCACCGTCCGGCGCGGCATATTGCCCGGTATGGTACATTCCAAAGGAAATGCCATCCGGATGCTCCGGAGAATACTCTGTGCCGGTGATGCGCCCGCCGCCGATCTCAATGTTGGAATAGGATATTTGCGGTGCGGCGTCTCCCTGAGCAGTAATGCCCATGTAGGAGGACAACGCCTGTGACGCAAACTCTCCGGTGATGGAGCCGGTGGAGTGCAGGTCTCCGGCTGCGACCATACCGATCACATCGTTGGCAAAACGTCCGCCCTCCAGCATGGAATTGGTAAAAATACGCCCGCCGAGGCCAACGGAATGCTGTGACTCCCTGCGGAGTGAGGAAACCGAGGCGGTTCGGGTACTGGAAGCGACTTGCTGATGGGTCACGCCCATCTGCGACTTTTGAGAAGCGCTTTCGCTGCGCGTCTGCTTTGCCTGATGAACAACGCTTGCTGCCTGCCGCTCGGCATTTACAGTACGCTCCGTGGCCTGATGCGCGGCGGACATGGTGGAGGAAGACGCTTTCTGTGTCGTTTGTGTTGCGGTTCTTACGGCGTCATTGGTGATTTTCCGACTGACAACGCCGGCCAGGCCGCCTTGCAGAAAGCCGGAAGAGCCGGATGCGGCGCCGCCTGCGCGGCTGGAGGCTCTGTCGGCAAAGTTCCCGACAGCTTTTCCAGCCATGCCGGCAGCGAGGGAGACACCCTTGAATGCCACCATCGCCTCACCCAGCATGGAGCCGCCGGTATGCCCCACGTTGACACCGATGCTTGCCATGAAGCTGTCGATTTTCTGCGAGACTTTGAGAAAGCCAACCGCGCAGAGAAACCAGACCAGGACATTCCCCGTCACGGCCTCGCGGCTGGAACTGCTGACTGCGGCTTCAACATCGCTTTCCTCCAGAGCAAACGCAGGTACCGCCAAGGTGAGCGCAAGCAAAAGAACGGTGCCCAGCAGCGGAATGATTCTATGATATTTCTTCGTGGTAATGACCTCCTACATGGAAAGCGGATTTGAGATGAATGTGCCGACCATCGTGATAAACAGCCGAAGACACCATGCGTTCATCAGCAGCAGGAATATCTGCCCGCCGAACATCCGGCACCAGCTCTTAAAAATATTTGCGGTGGATTGCGATGCGCCCATGGCAAAGGCTACCGGTGCGGTATAGACCAGGACGCCCAGCAGTACATACCGTTCTGCCGCTTCAAACAGCAGCTTAATGTAGTTCCACGCAAGAATCAGTGTCAGAATCAGAACGATCAGCGCAACGCCGCCGTTGGCACAGACGCCGATGATGGTCAGCAGAACGGAATTGAAGCTGGCAAAGTCCAAAGAAGGAAGCTCTGAGGACAGTATCCACGCATAAGGCGTTCCGCCTATCGTCAGCGCAATGTTTACGATTTCATCTGCATAGTACGCAAGCACAATGAACAGAATCGCCTTGGCGGTCAGCTTGACCGGATCCTCTGCGTCCACGCCCAAGCCCAGTCCATAGTTCTTGAACAGATTCCAGACCCAGCCCAACAGGATCAGCCCGATGGCAAGTGCCACCAGAAGGCTATACATGGTTTCCGCTGCGGGAAAATATCGCAGAAATGTGTTCATGTCACAGCCCAATGCCCCCAAAACAGAGGTGTTGATCATATCCAGACCGTACATGATCTGCTCCGCGATCCACTCTACAATACCGTCTAAAATTCCCATAGCTTTTACGGGGCGGTCCACTGCCCGCCGCTGAAGAAGGGCGTAACATAGCTCATAATGAAGCCGAGACCGTTCAAAACAGCCCATGTGATGATGATTCGCTTGAGCCAAGCCCGGCTTTCATCGACGGTTCGGCCGCTGCGGGAGAAATTCATCATCAGCAGTGCGACTGCGGCCGTAACGATGGCTGCAATCGTGGAGATGCCGAGGATCTGCGTATAGACATCCCGCATGATCTCATTGGCCTTCTCCCACACGGTTGCGGCAGAGGCCGGCTGACAGAGAGAAGCGGATAGCGTGGCGGTCAGAAACGCCGCATACAGCCAACGGCCGATATTGCCACGTGGCTTTTTCCCAATACGGGGAGACGGACACTTGTGCTTCAAAAGCATTACCTCCTTGTGTTGCCCAAAAGCAGGAAACAGCACCCAGCGAAAGCCGGATGCTGTTTCATTGACCGCAGAAAGGCAGAAAAAAAGACGCACATCAAAAATGGCGTCCTCCTGCGGCTGCTTTTGGTTTGTTTATAGTTTTGAGCATACTTAGTCTAACATATGGGGATTTTGCATTCAATAGCAAAACACTCCCAATTATCTCCCAATTTGCCGCTAAAAAGGATAAGGGGAAGCTGGTGCCGTTAACATGAATCACCGGTACAGGCTACTGGCGCTGCGATGGCTCAAACAGTATACAACAAAAGGCGAGACTTGGAATAAGCTGTGATTGTAATATATGAGATGAGGACACTGCACAAACCGACGTATTATACTCGCAATTTGCAAAATGTCAAGAGAAATATTTGAAAATTAGTTGACATTTTTGAACCCTATGGTATATGATGAGTGTGAAAAAAGATTTGTCAATACCATTTTCATCTTTTTGCAAACTGCCCCGTGCGTATCCTTGAGAAAGGAATTGTATTATGAAAAAATATTTTTTATCTGCTAACACATCTGCGCCTAATATCTCCCCCGAAAGAATAGATGCGTATCGAACATCAGTAGTTCATGAAATGCGAAAGATGGGAGCGACAAATCAAGAAGTGTCCCTTTTATGCCAAGAGACTATTTTAAACTCACTACAGAGGAACCGTAAACCGGAGGATGTTGCATGGGCAATTTTACAATAAGCGATGAGTTAAAAAGAGCTTTTAAAGAACGAAATATTCAATATTTTGAAATTCGAGAGGCGTCTCCGGAAGAATTCCATGACGCTATTGGTCGGGCAAAAATTTCAAATGAGCATGGAGCGTTTGTCACTCGGCACAGTGTTGAAGATTATAGTCAAATGCAACATCTTTTTTTGACGACTGATGGCTCGGCAGGTGTTGCCATCACGCCAGATGGTAACATTGTATCCATTTTTAATGGTGGCGAGAAACGAGGGGTACTAAAGACATTACTACCGCTTGCAATTGAACATGGTGGGCGTAAGCTTGATAACTATGATAGTGAGAAACTGTCCGCTATGTATGAATTGTATGGATTTAACCCTGTTTCTAAGGTGGCGTTCAATCTGAAGTTTGCTCCAGATGACTGGAATTTTGAACGCGATGGTACGCCTGATATTGTGTTTTGGATACATAATGGGGACACTGCGGAAGATGTAATTATTAACTTTGGACGATATGCAGTTTCCTGGGAGACGGTTAAATCATTCGAGACTTATGAAGAAGCTGGTAAATATAGAGATGAGCTTATAGAGAAAATTGACGCAGAAGATGAAAATGTAATGCCCGTCTGTTAAAAATGAGGAGGATGCTTAATAGCGTTCTCCTCATTTTTATAACAGGTGGGGTAAATGCCGACTGGGAAGAAAGCGTCTAAAGAGTGTAGAGTGTCTTGTGAGGAAAAACCCCAGAGCACAGAACTCAGCGCTGTTACAGCCTCTTTCCGTAGACGGTAATACGTGCTGGAACTAATATCTCGGATATGGGGACGGAGCACTTCGATGATCTCATCGACATTTTTTAGCTTTTGCGGAGACAAGAATGAGTAATACAGGATCCAGTAGCAGACCTCTCCGTTTTTGTGACGGGTACGAAGAAGATTGACGGCGTTTTCAAGCAGCGTCAGCATTTTGTAGCTACGCTCAATACACTTGGCGTGATCTTCGATGATGGTTCCACCCAGATCTGCCCCAGCCATATAAATAGAGTCTAAAAAATCTTCAATGCTGCAATCGTAGTCGATGCGAAACTGATTTTTTGCTTGTCGAACAGAAACTTCCAGACTCCATGTTACATCTCGGTACTTCTTGAGTAGCTTCCATGTATCGTGATAACGATTATCCTCCTCCGGACGCTTTTCATGCATCTTTCTTGCCATTGCCGCACGCTCCTTTCGCTTCAGCATTTGGGGTGATAGTCATTTCGAATCGATACAACGGACTGCCGGTACTGCAGCAGATCGCCAGGCCCGCTGAGATAGTGCCTTTCTCTATTTCTACCGTGCAGTCGTCGGATAATGGATATAACATATATTTGGATTTTGGGCATGAAAGGCAGGAAATGCCTTGCGCTTCAAGGGTTCGCAGCACTTTTCGAACGAAGTACAGCATGTGAGGTTTTGAAACGCTGGGAAGCTCTGTTGAAACGCAGATCTGCTCATCAGAAATTGGGCCGGACTCTGGCGGAATGGTATCCGGCACAGATACGCGAAGGTTCAGACACATAGCAACCTCCTCTTTGTCTATCATGACATCCGAAATTCGGAACATGGTTGAGAGATAATTCTTTAGGTAAATTACCGTTCCGCTGCGGCCTGGGAAAGTCAGCAGAGAAAGATAGTCAAAATCGGCCAGTTTTTTGAGCAGCCGCCCCACGCTGGAACGTGAGATTCCCCAGCGCGCGGATAATTCGCTGTAATTGACGAGCGGATTCCCGGTGCCGTTTCTGAAATACGCAACTGGCCCGATCTCAGAGCCGCGTACTTGCTGATCCTTATAAATCGCAGAGATCCAAAGATCCAGAATGACATCCATCTCAGATGCGCGTCCCGCGGAGATCAACTCCGTTGCCGTTGAAACAGGAATGAAGAAGAAACCGGAGTCTTTTTGGCATGGGCAGTTATAATCGAGCGCGGTGTTATTGCGCCGCCAGTCCGTAATGGAGAACTTTACGATATGCCCGCGGCCGAGGCGGGTAAATGTAATGAGCTGCCGATCCTGCAAGGATTTTAGGATTGCAAATGCCTGGTAGTGAAAGCGTACACGAAACCATTCCGTGATGTCAGTGATGGAGCAGATCCATTCGCCCGGATATACCGTGTATGAGATCCCGTCTATGCGCCGATAAGAGGTTCTGAAGTTGGCATAGGAGCAAAGAACTACAAAATAAAAAAGACCGGAGCATCCGCCTGTGCGAATGCTCCGGTCTGTGAGTAGGTCCTGTACGAATTCTCGATAGATTCGGCAGCGAGGAAAATCTACAATCTGCCTGAGCTCAAGCTGGTAGTTTTTCATATAAAATCTCCTGTTATTTTTGATAGATGAAAAGAATCTCATCCTGTGCTAAAAGAATGTTTAGAAGTATTTAGATGCTAAAAACCCTGCTAAACGAATTAGGAAACACAACAGAACAGTTGGTGAAGCTCTGTGCACTTGGTGCAATAGAGAGCACTGAAAAAAGTGCGCTCTGGGGCACGGAGGCTGTTAAAATGCATCTATAACGGCTTATGTGATATTAGATTGGTGCTTTGGTAAGGATGAGGTCGGCAGTTCGAATCTGCCCAGCAGCTCCAAGTAAAACCCTGTAGTTTCAATGGCTACAGGGTTTTTCTTTTACCTTTTAGGGATGGTTTTCCCTTTAGTTTTCCCTTATGAGAGTGAAAAAGACTCATTTTTCACCACCAGACACGCTTTTAATGAAGTTATCCATGCGTTCTGAACTTGCTTGCCTCATTTGCTCTGTGACATGACCGTAAACGTCGAGAGTAAAGGCAGCAGTTGCATGACCGAGATTTGATTGCACAGTCTTAATATCATCGCCAGACTGGATAGCAGCGACTGCGTAAGAGTGACGCAGGTCGTGAAAGCGAGCGTCAGGGCGTCCAATTGCTGTTGCAGCCTTTTTGAAAGCGCGGTAAATGGTCGAGTTATCAAAGTGATGTCCACATTCATTTGTGAAGACAAAGTCATTATTTTCCCAAGCTGTACCAGCTTTAAGCCGCATTTCTGCCTGTATTGCTCTTTGACGCTTGAGCAGATCCATTACGGCTGTGGCAGGTTTGATAGTCCGACCTTTGCTGTTTTTGGTGGGCACAATGCGGTAAACGCCCTTATCCTCGCGAAAGCGCTGTAACTGGCAGTTGATAAGAACCGTACCGTGTTCAAAGTCAATATTGTGCCAACTGAGGGCCAGTACCTCACCTTCACGCAATCCCATAAAAAGAGTCACCGACAGTAGAATTTCAAACGGATTACCTCGAATTTCAGTGAGAAATTTCTGTATGTCCTCGGTATCGAGAGGCGTTAACTCTTTACGGACTACCTTGGGGATATTGCAGGCGTCAGCGGGATTGAATCTCAAATAACCGATAGCAACTGCTTGACTAAGAGCCTTGTGAAGAATGCCATGCAGGTCTTTTATTGTTTTAGGAGAGAGAGCATGATCGCGCGTCTTACAAGGCGAGCTGAGTCCATTATAAAATGCTTGAATCGTCGGTGTGTCGAGCGCTTCTAAGCGAATGGCACCCAAGGCGGGCTTTAAATGATTGCGGATCGAGGCTTTATAAATCTCTCGTGTGCGAGGCTTGACGTTGTTTAAATAGTCCTTTTCCCAAATGTCAAGCCATTCGCCCACGGTCATCTTTAGCGGTTCCTTGTATGTTCCAGTGTTGAGCTCTACAGCCGCGGCCTGCATCTTCTCGCGCACCTCTTTTTGGGTTTTGCCCGAGAAGGACCGTTGAATCTGCCTGCCAGTGCCGGGATCGTAGCCCGTCGTGATGCGGGCCTCCCAATAGGTGTACGCTTGGCTGTTGCGCGTGACGGTCTTTTTTCGAATCGTACCCGCGCCCTGCGCGGCGCGGGAATTTGATTTGCGGGGCATATTTTTATCCTCCTATTGAAATATTTGGCGCCTCTCTATAAAATAACGGGGAGAGGGATAAGTCCCTCCCCCTATTTTCAAGATTTCAGAAAGTCAAAGATGGCATCCCTCGGGACGCGGATCGTCTTGCCGACGCGGACGCTGCGGAGCTTTCCACAGCGAACCAAATTATACGCCGCAGTGCGTCCGATCCGGAGCACAGACGCAGCCTCAACAACCGTGAGCGTAAGCGGTAAATCTGTGGACATCACACGTCGCCTCCCTTCAACGAAACACCGCGGTAACCGTTTTTGGGCCTCCCCGCAATGCGCTGCTTATCGCGCGTAACAGCACCGCCGCACACAACCGAAAATTTATGCGAGAACAGAGTCTTATCATGCAGAGGGTAGACCTGCTTGCCCGCGCAAAA
>ERZ791837.381-NODE-381-length-34727-cov-3.777976_pt1 | contig 34727 bp, 25 predicted proteins | sample MGYA00510292_ERZ791837 | MGnify/ENA primary metagenome ERZ791837 (study PRJEB30046, sample SAMN00715259) | human gut metagenome | study: EMG produced TPA metagenomics assembly of the A metagenome-wide association study of gut microbiota in type 2...
GGAAATGGGGGCGTAGCCCGCCGGTGTGGCCTGCCCGGTAACGGGTTCGGCCCACAGGGTGCCGAACCGCCCAAGGCCGATTTTTTTCAGATAGGCCTGCAACGCTTCGTACTGCGAAGGGAGCGCGCCCTGTTCCGTATGCAGGGCGGCGAAAGCCGACGTATCCGAAGCCTGTATGAAATGAAGAGGATTACCCATAGTTGTACCTTCGGTGAAATGGCACGGAGGCGTTGGGGAAGGGAAGGAAAACTTTTATGTTATCGAATCCCTGCCCCTAACATTCCATAAAGCAAGGGATCTTGGGAATGATGGATACTTTAAAACGCAATGTTCCGGAAACTCCCGCCGAGCAGCCTTCCTTCCCTCCCCCGATCCGTTCCCCACTAACCCTGAGCGAGCATCACCTTGTCCATCTGCAGCTGGATCTCGTCGAGATCCGACTTCACCGCGGTGAGCTGCGCCGTGGATTCCTTGTATGAGCCCACGCCGTTGGAAAGGTTCTGCAACTGGTCGCCCGTCTGCTTGCGCGTGACGGTTTTCGTGGTCTTGCTGGTCTTCTTGGATGTCGTGGCCACGGTCTGTACCGGGGGGATCGGGCGGCTGGCCTTCTTTGCCTCGACGGTCAGCACCTGCCGGTATTCGGCTTCGCGCTTGTCGGCCTCGCTGAGCGTGCTGCCCAGAATGGCGGACGCCTCGGCAAGCCCGCTCTTGATTTCGGCATAACGCTGATCGAGTTCGGCGCGGGTGATGCGCTTGGCCTTGTAGTCCTCAAGGGCGGCCCTGAACTTCGCGCTGTAGCAGTTGTAGGCCACCTGCCCGGCGGCGGTTACGCGGTTCAGGGAATTGACGTCGGCATTCAGGTCGCGGGCATAGCTGGCGAGGCGGACGCGGTCGTCCCTCTCGTTGTTGTACTTGGCGACGAGATAGCTCGCCCCGGCCCCGGCTCCCGCGCCGATGGCGGCCCCGGCGGCCAGCGCGCCCACGCCGATGGCGGCGGCACCGCCAGGCGTCACGGTACTGTTTCCGTAACTGTCCGTCGTGCAGGACGGCATCAGGGAAAGAGACAGCCCGGCCAGGGGAAGGAGCCAGAGGGATTTGATATGCTTGTTCATGGTGTGAAAATATTGGTAATGCCGTCAGCCCGGCTTACATCCAGTAAGCGCGGTGTGCCCGCATGATTTGTTTAAGCATGTCACAGCCCGGAGAGGAATTTCCGGAATCATGACGCCTATTGTGCACAGCGGACCCTTTGGAACGCCCTGTTCCGGCGCTCCTGGACACGAAAATCCGCAGGCCTGCAAAAGAACAGACATGCGGATGTAGAAAGCGTTCATCTTCCGGAAAGCCCCGGAAAAGTCCGCCCGGATTATTTCTGCACCGCAGCGGGTTCGATGCGGACGGGGCTCTGAATATCAAACAGGCTCTTGCGCAGCAGGTAGCCTCCGCGCTGAAGGACGAACGCGCTGGACGGGAACTTTTCCGCCAATTCACGGTAAAAGGCTCCAGCGGCGGCATTGTCCTTCTTCGCCCTGGCAATGTCCCCCAGGCACATGGTGGCAAAACCGGAAAAAGTGGGATCCCCCGCGTCCACCACGGAACGGAACAGGCCTTCCGCTTCATCCCCCTTCCCCCGGTTCATCAGGCGGCATGCCAGAGTAACGGAAGCCTGGGCTTTCCATTCTTCCGTGGGAGCGGAATCAATAAAAGTCTTCATCCGGGCTACGCCCTCGTCTTCCTTGCCGGCGTTCCACAGGGCAACCGCCTGGAGGTAGGTAGCGGTAACGGCGGCGCGGGAATCGTCAAAGTCCGCCACCACCTGCTGAAGCCCCTGTTCATTCAGGGAGATTTCTCCAGTGGCAGGGGATTCCGGCATGGCGGCAACCAGGGCGGCGCCGGCCTTTCTCTCCATGGAATCCTGCATGCCGTTGTAAATGATCCAGCCGGCAGCGCCAAGAACGCACAACAGCACAACCAGGGCAACCTTGCCGTAGTGTTCATCCAAAAATTGTTCATGCTTGGCCGGTCCGACGGAAATTTCCGCAAACGCGCTTCCATCACCCATGGGCATGTTGTCCATAGCCCGTTTAATATCCTTGATATCCATAATATTGTTGAAGAGGTTTCTACCGTGTTGTCCCGGTCAAATCAATCAGCTTTTTACTTATCTTCGCCATGTTCCAGTAGCTGAAGGGAATCCTTCAGTCCCAGGTTCCTGTAGATTTCCCGGGTGGCGCGGCTCTGGTTGAGGGTATAGAAATGAATGCCCGCTACGCCGGAATCCAGCAGCTCCGCGCACTGGCTGGAGGCGTACTGAATACCCACTTCCTGAATAGCGTCCGGATTGGAGCCCGCGCGCTTCAGCGCCTTGAGCAGCCGGGCCGGGAAGCAGGTACCCCCGGAGAGCTCCGCCATGCGGTTCATGCCGGAGAGGCTGGTCACCGGCATGATGCCGGCCAGAATGGGAGCCTTGATGCCGGCCAGGAGGCAGCGTTCCCGGTAGTCCAGAAAAGAGTGGTTGTCAAAAAACAGCTGGGTGCAGATGTAATCCGCGCCGGCATCCACTTTTGCCTTCAGAAAGTCCATTTCACGCAGGCGGTTGGGGGTGGCCGGATGGCCCTCCGGGAAACCCGCCACGCCTATGGCGAACCCGCCCGGGTCAGGATGGCGCCCGGATTCATTATATTCACGGATAAAAGTCACCAGATCCGCCGCATGGCGGAAGGCGTCCGCATCACGGTTGTAATCCGCCGCGCCGCGCGGAGGATCTCCACGCAAGGCCAAAACGGCCCTCACCCCTGCCTGGGCGTACTGGTCCAAGATGTTCCATACTTCATCCCGGCTGTGCCCCACGCAGGTGAGGTGGGGGACCGTGGGTATGCGGGATTCATGCTGGATGCGCAGCACCACCTCGCGGGTAAGCTCACGGGTGGAACCGCCCGCGCCATACGTTACACTGACAAAGCTGGGGTGGTACGGCTCCAGTTCACGGATGGTCTGGTACAGGGCCGCCGCGGCCTGCTCGTTTTTGGGCGGGAAAAATTCAAAGGACAGGCTGGGACCTGCGGCCGACTGCAATCTTTCTCTCAGATGCACTTCTTTTTACTTGGCTTGGCTCTATCCGGATCCGCTTACGGCTCCATGGGAATCATCACCGGCTGGGGTGCGGGAGAGGGAGCGGCGGACGGAGCCGCACCGGCATCACCTTCTCCGGACATGTTCTCCTGCCAGCTGGCGGGCGGAACAATCACTTCATCCCCCGGCTTGATGGTTTCCTTGTCATTGTTGTCAAAAAGCGTATTGCGCTTCACGTAGGACTGGAACACCTTGCCGTCCGGATCAACCCCATCAATAATCAGGGATACAAAAATGCTTCCGCGCCTCCGGATGCCCAGCTCCTGCCCCACTTTCAACTCCGGCTGCCCGATGGCCTGGAACAGGACCAGGTTGGCGTCACGGTAGTATTCCGTCACGCGGCCCACCTGCTCCGCATCCTTGATCTCATTGAGCCATTGCAGGCGCGGGTCACCCTTTTCAATGCTCCGGCGTTCCAGCAGGGCACGTTCCTCCTCCGCCATGGCGTGGCGTTTCTTCAAATCTTCATTTTCCTTTTTCATCCGTTCCAGCTCAGCCGTGGCATGAGCCAGTTCCTCGCTCACCACGGGGTCCGCCACCACCACCGGCTGGGCGGCCGTGCTGGGAACCTGGGTAGGCATGGGCAGATAGGCAGTGGGGTTGGCGGGCGCTGCAACAGGCGCGGGAGCCAGCTGCTGCTGTTGCTGGATCACGTCCATTCTTGAGGAGATGTTCACATAGATAATCCCCAGAACGCCCAGCACCACCACCAGGAATGCCAGAATCAGAATGCGGAAGTTGCTCATGTCGTCTAATGATGGAGAGATTAATAGGAGTAGTTGAGATAGAACTGGAATTGTCCGCCGCGGTCAATGGCGTTGTTCTTCTGGATCGGGATGGCATAGTCCACCGCCAGGGGGCCGATGGGGAGGTTCAGGCGCAGGCCGATCCCGTAGTCGGAAACGATCTTGGACGCGCTGAAGTCAAAGGAGTCTCCGTTGACGAAGCCGATGTCATAGAACACGGCGACGCGCACTTCTTCAATCACCGGAATGGAATATTCAAACTGGCAGAAGAAGGAGGAGCGGCCGCCCATGGTTTCATCACCGCTCAGAGCCGGATTGTACGGGGCCACGTCACGGAAGCGGAAACCGCGCATGTTGTACGGGCCGCCCAGGTAGAGGCGTTCAAAAATGGGCACGTCATGGTCGCCGTAGGAATCCACGGTGGCCGCACCGGCATTGATGCTGAAAATGGTGTCTCCGCGCAGGTTCCAGTAATAGGAGCCGTTAATGCCGAAGTTGTAAGTCTTCACATCGCCGCCCAGGCCGGAATAGCCGGCCAGCACTTCAAACTTGCCGCCCTTGCGGGGGAATATCTGCGCGTCACGGGTATCAATGGTGTAGGAAAGTTCCACGTGGCTGCGCAGGTAATCGCCGTCCTGCAGCCAGAAGAAGATGGGAGCATTCCCCTTGGCGTCAATCTGGTACTGTTCCAGGCGGTATTCCAGCTTCACGTAATCCAGCTCGCCCATCGGCTTGCGCAGGGAAACGGCGAAGCCGTAATTCTGCTGGTCGTAATAGTCGGAGAAATACGTGGAATTGCTGTAGAAGATTTCCGTGCCGAAGGCCAGCTTGCGGTGCAGGAACCACGGGTCCACCCAGGAGATGCTGGCGTCCTGCGTTTCAAAACCCACGCGGGTGTTGATGGCGAAGCGCTGGCCGCCCCCTACGAAGGAGGACCAGTCGTACATGTCAAAGTTGGACTGGGTGATGCCCGCGAAGAGATACACGCTTTCAATGGAGGAGAACGCCACGCCGATGTTCAGGGACCCGGTGCGTTTTTCCGCCACTTCAATATTGATGTCACGGTAGCCCGGCCGGGTGGAACCCACCTGGGCCACGTCCACCATGTCAAAATAGTTCAGGTTCTGGAGACGCTTCTGGGCGGTATCCAGGTCCACGGAGTTCATGGGGTCGTTGGACTGGAGGGGGAGTTCCTGGCGGATCACGTAATCCTTCGTGCGGTTGTTCCCGGTCAGGCGAATGTTGCCCACGCGGTAGGGGCTGCCTTCCGTCACATGGTAAACGATGTTGATCTGTCCGTAGCCGGTCTTGGGATCAATGCCCACTTCCTGGATGTCCGGGCGCACGGCGGCGTCCGCATACCCGCGGGAGCCGTAATAGCGGCGGATCATCGTCACATCGTCAGCCACCTTCTGGGCGGAATAGGTATCCCCGTTGTACATGCTCAGGCCGGGAATCAGCTCCTGGGCCGTAAACACCTTGGTGGGGCCGAAGGCAACCTGGTTAACCTTGTAGCGGCGCCCTTCGGTAAGGGTGATCTTCATGGTGAGCTTCTGCTCGTTGCCCTTGCCGGCGTCAAAATATTCCACCTTGTCCAGCTTGACGCGCAGATAACCCTTGTTGCGGTAGTAGGTCACCAGTTCCGCCAGATCATCCTCCACCTGTTCACGGTCAATGCGACCGGATTTGGTAATCCACGTCAGCCAGCCCTTTTCCTTGGTCTTCATCACCTGGCGAAGGTCCTTGGAGCTGATGTGGTCGTTGCCGACAAAATCAATGTTGATGATATTGGCCTTCTTGCCTTCGTTAATGTCAAAGACTACGTCCACAAAGCCGGGGCGTTCCGTTTTCTGGTAAAAATAGGAAACGCGCACATCCGGATACCGGGCTTCCTGATAATAGGTGCGCAGCTTGGTAATAGCGCTGCTGAGAGCCTTGTCACTGAGGGCTTCCCCTCCCTTCAAGCCGCATTCCTCGGAAAGGTCCCGGTTGTCAAAGGCTGTGTTGCCGCGGAAGCCCACACCGCCCAGCAGGTTCTGGGCCGCCATTTCAAACACCACGGAAACGCCGTCACCGGAGGGCTCCACGGCCACCGTCGTATTGCCTCCCACCAGGCCGCTTTCCAGCAGGCGTTCCAAATCCTTGTTCACCACTTCCGGGGAATAATTGGTGCCCGGCTGCGTAGCCAGCAGGTTTTTCAGGCGGTCTTCAGACACGGTCTTGCCGGTGCTCCTGTAGCGCACGGAAACGCTCTTCACGGGACGGCCTTCATACGCCTGGTCCCCGGACAGAAGCCCCGTTTCCGGGCCCAATTCCTTCACCACCTGGTCCGGCGTCATTACGGAACCATAGCCGCCTCTGTTAAGGGAAGACTTATCCTGGGCCAAAGCAGCCGAACATGCCATCAGGGGGAAGGAAACACACAAAAAAACGGGTCGAATCATGAGAGCTGAACTTAATGCTTGGGATATAAAGGACTTTTCCTCCTGCATAGTCAAGACGTGATTCCGCGTAGAACGCAGTTGCCCCGCATTTTTACGTTGCGCGCGTACAAGCGCCCGGGAAAGGCAATTGTGTCATTCCTGTGCAATAGCTTGCACTCCATATACCCTCTCATTACATTTACCGCCGCCCGTGTTTTGACCGCTGCCGTCATCCCGGAGCCGAGACAGAACCACTTTCAATTAACACTGACCGTATTATTTATGGAAATCAACGTTGATATTCAACCGGACTGCACAGCCACGCTGAAAGCTTCCATCCCCGCAGAAACCACGGCTGCACGCCGCGCCTCCATTGTGGACTCCTACGCCGGCAAAGCCAAGCTGCCCGGCTTCCGTCCCGGCAAAACGCCCAAGTCCATCATTGAAAAGCGCTTCAAGAAGGAAATTGAGGAAGAATTGCTGGACAACCTTTTTGAAACGGCCTGCTCCACAGCCTTGGAAGAAAACCCCAAATTGAAAGTGCTCAACTTCGGCAAGCCGGAACAGTCCCTGGATGACAAGGGCAACTACACCGCTACCAGCACGATGACCGTGGTCCCCGAGTTCGAGCTGCCGGAGTACAAGGGCATTGAAGTCAAGGTCCCCTCCTCCGAGGTGACGGAAGCGGAAGTAGAGGAAGCCCTGAAGTCCCTGGCCGAACAAATCGCGGAATTCACTCCCGTGGACCGCGCCGCCAAGAAGGACGACGTGGCGATCATTGATTTCAAGACCACGCTGGAAGGCAAGCCCGTGGCGGAAGCCGTCGGCAAGCCCGTAGGATTCCTGGAAGGCCGTGAAGGCCAGTGGATGAAAGTGGAGGACGACCAGTTCCTGCCCGGTTTCGCCTCCGCCCTGGAAGGGCTGAAGGCCGACGACAGCAAGGACATTACCGTCACCATTCCGGACACCTTCCCGATTGAAGACCTGCGCGGCAAGGAACTTGTATTCCACACCACCATCAAGGAAGTCCGTGAAAAGGAACTCCCGGCCATGGATGACGCCTTTGCGGAAAAAGTGCTTCCCGGCAAGAACCTGGAGGACCTGAAAACCGCCCTGAAGGAAAACCTGGCCCAGCGCAAGACCGCGCAAATTGACGAAGCCAAGGCTGACCAGATCACGGAAAAGCTGGCGGACCTGCTGGACTTCAACCTGCCGGAAGCCGTCGTGGAACGTGAAGTGTACGGCATCCTTCAGCAGAAGATGCAGCAGGCCATGTACAGCGGAAACGCCCCGGCGGACATGGACAAGTTTGTGGAAGAAGCCCGTGAAGAAGCCAGAAAGGAAGCCAAGCGCAACCTCAAGGTATTCTTCATGCTTCAGGAAGTGGCCCAGGTGGAAAAAATCGCCGTCACGGAAATGGAACTTTACAATGAAGTGGCACGCCAGGCGCGCCAGCAGAAAAAGAACCTTAAATCCTACATCCGCGAACTCCAGCGCGAAGGCCGCGTGCATGGCATCAGAATGAGCCTGCTGACAGCCAAGGTACTGGACTTCCTGACAAAAGAAGCCAAAGTAACGGTAGACGAGCAATAACCCTCCTCTGCACAAGACACCTTACCAGGGGGAGTTGGCGCGCATATGCCCGACTCCCCCGTTTTGTATCCGGCAGGCGGGGAAAACACATTGAACAAGACAACATCAACATCTTTAACAACATTATGTTTCAAAACCAATCTTCCAAATCAAACCCCGTGAACGCCTACTACGTTCCCATGGTGGTGGAGCAGGACGGCCGCGGCGAACGCGCCTTTGACATCTACTCCCGCCTCCTGAAGGACCGCGTCATCTTCATCGGCTCCGCCATTGACGACGATGTGGCGAACTCCGTCATCGCCCAGCTTCTGTTCCTCCAGATGGCTGATCCGAAAAAGGACATTCACGTTTACATCAACTCCCCCGGCGGTTCCGTCACCGCGGGCCTGGCGATTTACGACACGATGCAGTTCGTTTCCTGTGACGTGAACACGTACTGCCTGGGCATCGCCGCCTCCATGGGCTCCGTCCTGCTGGCCGCGGGCACGCCCGGCAAGCGGTTCTGCCTGCCGAACTCCCATGTGATGATCCACCAGGTTTCCGGCGGCGCCCAGGGCACCGCTTCCGACGTGGAACGCACCATCGGCTTCATGTTCAACCTCAAGAAGCGCCTCAACGGCATTCTGGCCAAGCACACCGGAAAAACGGAAAAGCAGATTGAAAAGGATGCCGACCGTGACAATTACATGACCGCCGAGGAAGCCGCCGCCTACGGACTGGTGGACAAGGTGCTGACCCATCATTCCGAAAGTCAGGACGACAAAAAGAAGGGCAAGGCCTAAGCCCCCGGCGTACTTCTCTCTACTAGCAAAACCATGTCCGGTTCCAGCCCCCATATTCCTGCCTGTTCCTGCTGCGGCAAGCCCGGGAACAAGGTGGACAAGCTCATCCAGATTGCGGAAGACTTCTATATCTGTAACAATTGCGTTGAAATTTGCGTCAACATGATTGTGAAGGATACCGGCCTTCCGCTGGCAACCCGCTTCATCCAGGGCATCCTGAACATGGAGCCCTCCGCCTATGCCATGTGCCAGGCGGAGGCCCGCAAGGCCGCCGCCGCGGACATGCTCAAGGATACCGCCGGCGGGACAGCCGCCTACGAAGGCCCGCTGCCCACGCCGGAAGAAATGTGCGCCACGCTCAACCAGTACGTCATCGGCCAGGACTACGCCAAAAAAGTGCTCTCCGTAGCCGTGTACAACCACTACATGCGCCTGCGCCAGAGCGCCGTGATGCTGGAAGACGAATCCCTGGACGACGTGGAGATTGAAAAATCCAACATCCTGCTGGCCGGCCCCACCGGCTCCGGAAAAACCCTGCTGGCGAAAACGCTGGCAAAAATGCTCAATGTCCCCTTCTGCATTGTGGACGCCACCACGCTGACGGAAGCCGGCTACGTGGGGGAAGACGTGGAAAACATCATCCTGCGCCTTCTCCAGGCCGCCAACTTTGACGTCGCCAAGGCGGAACAGGGCATCATCTATGTGGATGAAATCGACAAGATAGGCCGCAAGACCCAGAACGTCTCCGTCACGCGGGACGTCTCCGGGGAAGGCGTGCAGCAGGCCCTGCTGAAAATCATTGAAGGCACCATCTGCAATGTTCCGCCCACCGGAGGCCGCAAGCACCCGCAGCAGGAATACATCCGCGTTAACACGGAGAAAATCCTCTTCATCGTGGGGGGAGCCTTCGTCGGACTGGAGGAAATCATCCGCAAGCGTCTCGGTTCCACCCAGATGGGCTTCGGCGCCATCACGGAACAGCGTGACCGCAAAGAATACTCGGAAGAGGAAATCCTGGCCCAGGCCATGCCGGAAGACCTCTTCTCCTTCGGCATGATTCCGGAACTCGTAGGACGCCTGCCCATCTTCTGCCCGCTTGCCAAGCTGGATGAAGACCAGCTCGTGCGCCTGCTTACGGAACCGAAAAACGCGCTGGTCAAGCAATACTCCAAGCTGCTCGCCATGTACGGCGCCAGGCTGGACGTGCAGCCGGACGCCCTGAAGGCCATGGCTGCGGAAGCCATGGAACGCGGCACCGGCGCCCGCGCCCTGCGCTCCATCTTTGAAACCCTCATGCTGGACGTCATGTACAAGGTGCCCAGCATGGATGATGCGGACTCCGTCACCATCACCAGGGAAACGGTTACTGACAAGAAACCGGCGCAAATCCGCCAGGCCTCCTAACCCCCCTGCTCCGCCATGCCGGAATCCCTCACCGTTCTGGGAATAGAATCCTCCTGTGATGAAACGGCAGTAGCCATCCTGCGTTCCGCCGGAGAGGAGGAAGCTCCGGAAATACTCTCCTCCATCATCTCCTCCCAGATTGCCATTCACCGCCGCCACGGCGGCGTGGTGCCGGAACTGGCTTCCCGCAACCACTCGGCGGACCTTCCCGGCGTCATCCGGGCCGCATGCCGTGAGGCCGGCGTCAACCCGGCGGACATTGACGTCTTCGGCGCTACGGGAGGCCCGGGCCTGGTAGCCGCCCTGCTGGTGGGCAACAGTACGGCCAAGGCGCTGGCGCTGGCGACGGGCAGGCCTTTTGTCTCCGTCAACCATCTGGAAGGCCACCTGCTCTCCCCCTTCGTCAAACGTCCAGGAGGCCCCGTTCCCCATCTGGGCATGGTCGTCTCCGGCGGCCACACCCTCTTTGTGGATGTTCGCGGCGTGGGGGACTACCGCCTGCTGGGCCGTTCCCTGGACGACGCCGCGGGGGAAGCCTTTGACAAGGTGGGAAAAATGCTCGGCCTTCCGTACCCCGGAGGCCCGGAAATAGACCGCATGGCTGCGGGAGGAGACCCGGAAGCCTTCTCCTTCCCACGCGCCCTGATGAAGGAGCACACGGCCAACGTCTCCTTCTCCGGCTTGAAAACCGCCGTTCTCTACACGCTGCCCAAGCTGACGGAAAGCGGCGATCCGCATGACCTGCCGGAACAGGCCCTGCGGGATATCTGCGCCTCCTTCCAGCGCGCCGTAACGGACGTTCTGATTCACAAGGCCCTGCATGCCCTGCGCGTCTCCGGCCACCGCACCCTTTCCGTTTCCGGCGGCGTCTCCTGCAACGGGGAGCTGCGTTCCCGGCTGAAAGCCGCCTGTGCCCGTGAAAAGGTGGAACTGGTGCTGCCGGACTTCGACCTGACGACGGACAATGCCGCCATGATCGCCTATGTCACCTGCCTCAAAGCCCGCAGGGGATTGTTCCACTCTCTGGATGAAGACGTTGACCCCAATCTCAAATTGACGGAAGACCTGAACAGATCTAAATATTCAACGCATTCCTGATAAATATATTATACATGAACACCCCGTATTTGCGGCATAAAGATAAAAAAATGTTCATGTTTTCATTGACATCCGGTATTAAAAAACGTAACCTAGCGTCCGCTTTTCGTCAGGCAACACGGGAGGATGCTATTTATCCGCTAGAACCGCAGGTTTGGGCGGATTTACAACTCTCTAAGAGCAGCGAAAGGCGGAAGAAGTCTATGCTTCTGTAGCTCAGGGGTAGAGCGCATCCTTGGTAAGGATGAGGTCGCGGGTTCAATTCCCGCCAGAAGCTCCATCTTCAAGCTAGACCCATAGCAGCCCAAACCTAAACAAAACATTATGGCTAAAGAGCAATTCCAGCGCAACAAGCCCCACGTGAACGTGGGCACCATCGGTCACGTTGACCACGGCAAAACCTCCCTTACCGCCGCCATTACTTCAGTGCTCGCTAAGAAGGGTTTCGCCGAAGCACGCGGCTATGACCAGATCGACGCCGCCCCCGAAGAACGCGAACGCGGCATTACCATCTCCACGGCCCACGTTGAATACGAAACGGAAAACCGTCACTATGCCCACGTTGACTGCCCCGGACACGCCGACTATGTGAAGAACATGATCACCGGCGCTGCTCAGATGGACGGTGCCATCCTCGTGGTTGCCGCCTCCGACGGCCCGATGCCGCAGACCCGCGAACACATCCTCCTTGCCCGCCAGGTGGGCGTCCCCGCCATCGTCGTTTACATGAACAAGTGCGACCTGGTTGACGATCCCGACCTCATCGAACTCGTGGAAATGGAAATCCGCGAACTCCTCAACGAATACGAATTCCCGGGCGATGAAACCCCCATCATCAAGGGTTCCGCCGTTAAGGCTCTGGAAGGCGATACCGCCGCTGAAGACTCCATCATGGAACTCATGGCCGCTGTTGACTCCTACATCCCGCAGCCTGAACGCCCCGTTGACCAGCCCTTCCTCATGCCTGTGGAAGACGTGTTCTCCATCTCCGGCCGCGGCACCGTGGCTACCGGACGTATCGAACGCGGTATCGTCAAGAAGATGGAAGAAGTTGAAATCATCGGCATCAAGGACACCCAGAAGACCGCCGTTACGGACATTGAAATGTTCCGCAAGCTGCTTGACGAAGGTCAGGCCGGTGACAACGTTGGCCTGCTTCTCCGCGGCCTGAAGAAGGAAGACATCGAACGCGGCCAGGTGATCATCAAGCCCGGCACCGTGAAGCCCCACAAGAACTTCAGGGCTGAAGTTTACGTCCTGACCAAGGAAGAAGGCGGCCGTCACACCCCGTTCTTCAACAACTACCGCCCGCAGTTCTACTTCCGCACGACGGACGTGACCGGTTGCTGCACCCTTCCCGAAGGCGTGGAAATGGTGATGCCTGGTGACAACGTCAACCTGGAAGTTCAGCTCATCACTCCGATCGCCATGGAAAAAGCCATGCGATTCGCTATCCGCGAAGGCGGCCGCACCGTTGGTGCCGGTCGTGTGAGCGAAATCCTTGACTAAGTTCCCTTGGGAACTTGTAGAGGAATCTACATCAGGTTTAATGAGGGGGTCTCCCCGGAGGCCCCCTCATTTCCCACGAAAGAAGAGACTTCAACAGGTCAGTAGTTCAATTGGTAGAGCGTTGGTCTCCAAAACCAAATGTTGGGGGTTCGAGTCCCTCCTGACCTGCCACTTCTTTCCAAATACATCACCCCACCTTGAAGCATGTTTCGCAAGATTTCTCAATTCATCGCCGAAGTTAAGGGCGAACTTAAGAAGACCACCTGGCCCTGGGAAAGCGACCCCAAGGTGAAAGGTTTCAAAAAATTCCGCGAACTCTGGGGTTCCACTCTCGTCGTACTGATTGCCATGGTCTTCCTTGGCGCGTTTGTTGCATCGTTCGACATCTTTCTTCACAGCGTGGTCAACTACCTCATCCAGTTGGCTATCTAGTTTTACTCCTACTTTCTTTCTCCGATCATGCCCAGTACCCCAGAGCCTCACGAACAATGGTATGTTCTTCACGTCCTCTCCGGACAGGAAAACAGCGTTCGTGACCGCATCATCCGCAAGGCAAAGGACGCCGAACTTTCCGACTTCATCTACCGCGTTGAAGTCCCCACGGAGCTCATTTCCGAAGTGCGCAACGGCAAAAAGACGGAACGCCACAGCAAACTTTTCCCCGGCTACGTCTATGCCAACATGTACCTGCTGGAAGCGGACGGCACCCTGAACAAGGACCTCTGGTACTTCATTCAGCAGATTGACGGCGTCATCAGCATCGCCGGTTCACGCAATGCACCTCTTCCCATGCGCAAGCGCGAGGTGGAAGACCTTCTGCCCCTGCTGGACGCGGAAGCCGTAGCCGCCCGCCCCAAGGTAGAATTTGCCGTCGGCGATCCCGTACGTGTTTGCGAAGGCCCGTTCCAAAGCCAGGAAGGCACCATCGAAGAAATCGACCCCGAAAAAGGCAAGCTGCGCGTCAGCGTCTCCATCTTTGGCCGCGCTACCCCGGTGGACCTGGAATACTGGCAGGTTGAAAAAGCCTGAACCGCCCCATCCGGAAAGCCGCAGGCTTCTCCCGTTCATTTTCTCCGCTAACAAAGCAAAACCATGGCAAAAGAAATAACCAAAATCATTAAGCTCCAGATTAATGCCGGAGCTGCTAACCCCTCCCCGCCCGTGGGTCCGGCACTTGGTCAGGCCGGTGTAAACATCATGGCATTCTGCAAGGAGTTCAACGCCGCCACGCAAAAGCAGGCTGGCGACCTCCTGCCGACCGTCATCACGGTTTACAAGGACAAGTCATTCTCTTTCATCACCAAGCAGCCCCCGGGCAGCGTGCTTCTCAAGAAGGCCGCCGGCATTCCTTCCGGCTCCGGCGAACCGAACAAAAAGAAGGTCGCCACTCTTTCCAAGGCCAAGCTGATGGAAGTCGTCAACACCAAACTCCCGGACCTCAACACGAAGGACCCCGAACGCGCCGCCCGCATCCTTGCCGGCCAGGCCCGCCAGATGGGCATCGAAGTTGAAGGTATGTAACACTCACCGCAGGAGGATTAACCAATCCGAACGCACTGCCAAATACACACATGTCTACCAAACGCAGCAAGCGATATCAAGAAGCAGCCAAGCTTGTTACCCCTAACAAGAACTACAGCATCACGGAAGCCGTGGAAACCATGAAGTCTTTCCCGGCCCCGAAATTTGACCCGACTGTCACCGTTTCCTTCCACCTGACCGTGGACCCCCGCAAATCCGACCAGATGGTCCGCGGTAGCGTCTCCCTGCCCAACGGCACGGGTAAGAACGTCCGCGTCCTCGTCTTCGCCCAGGGTGATGCCGCCAAGGCCGCCCAGGAAGCCGGAGCCGAATTCGTGGGCTTTGAAGACCTGATCAAGAAGGTCCAGGACGGTTTCGTTGACTTTGACACGGCCATTGCCACCCCCGACGCCATGACGGAGGTCCGCAAGGTTGCCCGTGTGCTGGGTCCGCGCGGCCTGATGCCCAACCCGAAAACCGGCACCGTTACGGATGACACGGCCAAGGCCGTGAAGGAAGTGAAGGCCGGCCGTGTTGACTACAAGGTTGACAAGAACGCCAACATCTCCGCCGCTGTAGGCAAGCTCTCCTTCTCCAACGAAGGCATCACTGAAAACATCGCTGCTCTGATTGATTCCGTCGTCAAGGCGCGCCCGGCTTCCGCCAAGGGCGCCTACATCGAATCCGTCACCGTTTCATGCGCCATGTGCCCCGGTCTGCCGGTTGACACCGCTTCCATCGCCAAACTGTAACCCGAACCGATTTAGCACACCATGAATCCTGACAAGCGTATCATCATTGACGACCTGACCGCCCGCGTCAACGCCTCCCCGTTCCTGATCGTCGTGGACTACACCTCGATCACCGTGCCTGAGTTCACCAACCTGCGTTCCGCCCTGGCCGCCTGCGGCGCCCAGTGCCACGTAGCCAAGAACAACTTCATGCGTACGGCCCTGACGGACGCCGGCCTTCCCGACATCGGTGAACACCTCGTCGGCCAGACCGCTTTCGTGACCGGCGCGTCCGACGTGGCTGCCGCCGCCAAGGCTATCAACACCTTTGCCAAGGCCTCCAAGAAGGCTGAATACAAGGTGGCGATCCTGGACGGTGACGTCCTCTCCGCGGACCAGATCCGCGCCATCGGTGAACTGCCCCCCCGCGATCAGCTGCTGGCCAAGCTCCTTGGCACCATCAATGCAGCCGGTTCCGCTCTTGCCCGAGTTATTCAGGCATATGTGGACAAAGAAAACGGCGGCAGCGAAGAACCCGCCGCCTAATACTAACCCCTTGACCGGACGGCCCGGTTGCACTCTAGCCAAATGTGTGAAAACCGGGCCTGACTCTCCTACAGGTTCCTTGTCGGAACTCCAGCCGGAGAACTGAAATGCCAAGTTGGCTCTTGGCGCGACTCGAAACCAAACTAGAAAACAATACAATGGCTGATATTAACAAAATCGCTGAAGAACTCGGTACCCTCACCATCCTGGAAGCTGCCGACCTCGTCAAGCTCCTGGAAGAAAAGTGGGGCGTTTCCGCTGCTGCTCCCGTAGCCGCCGCTGCCGCTGCCGCTCCTGCCGAAGCTGAAGAAGAAAAGACCGAATTCAACGTCGTTCTGACGGAAGCCGGCGCCAACAAGATCGCCGTGATTAAGGCCGTCCGCGAAGTGAAGACCGGTCTCGGCCTGGTGGACGCCAAGAAACTGGTTGAAGGCACCCCCGCCGTCATCCTGGAAGCTGTCTCCAAGGACGAAGCTAACGCCGCCAAGGCCAAGCTCGAAGAAGCTGGCGCCAAGGTTGACGTCAAGTAAGCTTTTTACTTCCCGCGCAACAGGAGAAGACCCGTTTTTCTCCTGTTGCGCTTCCTCGTCTTCACATCCCGCGTGACCGACTAGAGGCTTTTTACCCGTCAAAACGCTTCCAGTCGGTTCCGTCTCCCAAGGAAGGAACCAATCAGCCCAGCATCCGGGTTTTTCAGGATGCAAACCCATAACATCTCCGCCACAGCAGCCCATGTCAAAGCGACTCTACTTCGGGAATATCAAGGAAGTCATCGAACCTCCGAACCTTATTGAGATTCAACTTCAATCATACTTCGATTTTCTACAACAGGACACACCGGCCGCGGCCAGGAAAAACATCGGGTTACACGGCGTTCTGAAGGAAATCTTTCCTATCAAGAGCTATGACGAAAACATTGAGCTCGACTTCGTCTCCTACGACATCGAACAGCCGAAGATGAGCGATTACGAGGCTATCCGCGCCGGGGAAACCTACAGCGCCGCCCTCCAGGTCACCTTCAAGCTCAAGTCTGACAACGAATCCAAGGAAGAAACGGTCTACATGGGTGAACTCCCCATGATGACCAATCGCGGCACCTTTGTCATCAATGGCGCCGAACGCGTTATCGTGTCCCAGCTCCACCGTTCCCCGGGCATCTGCTTTGAAAGCGCCCAGCACCTGAACGGCAAGCTCCTCCACTCCTTCCGCATCATTCCGGACCGCGGCTCCTGGCTGGAAGTCCAGTTTGACACCAACGACCTCCTCTACGTCTACCTTGACCGCCGCCGCCGCCCCCGCAAGTTCCTTGCGACGACGTTCATGCGTTATCTGGGCTTCAAGACGGACCGCGACATCGTCAGCCAGTTCTATGACATCCGCACGCTTCCCCTGAGCGAAGACATGACGGAGGAAGACCTGCACAACCTCGTGGCCGTGGACACCATCAAGGACAAGGACCTGGTCCTCGCCAAGGCGTTTGAACAGCTCAACATGGGCGTGGTGCGCCAGCTCCTCCAGTTCGGCATCAAGGAAATCGACGTCATTGACCAGACTGAAGACGATGTGCTGATCAAGACCCTGAAGAAGGACCCCGCCCATGACGAGGAATCCGCCCTCAAGGAAATCTACAAGCGCCTCCGTCCCGGCGATCCGGCCACGGCCGCCCAGGCCCGCACCCTGCTCAAGAGGCTCTTTGACGATCCCAAGAAGTACGACCTCACCCGCGTGGGCCGCTACAAGATCAACCAGAAGCTTGGGCTGGACACCAGCCTGGACCAGCGCCTGATGACCGCGGACGACTTCCTGGCCGCCCTCAAGTATCTCCTGCGCCTCAAGAAGGGTGAAGGCATGGTGGACGACATTGACCACCTGGGCAGCCGCCGCGTGCGCGCCGTGGGTGAACTCATGGCCAACCAGTGCCGCGTGGGCCTCGCCCGCACGGAACGCCTGGTGAAGGAACGCATGACCCTCATTGACCAGAACATTGAAGGCGTCACGCCCAGCAAGCTCATCAACCCGAAGGCCCTCAGCGCCGTCGTGCGCGACTTCTTCGGCCGCTCCCAGCTCTCCCAGTTCATGGACCAGATCAACCCCCTTGCGGAACTGACGCACAAGCGCCGCCTTTCCGCCCTGGGGCCCGGCGGCCTGAACCGCGACCGCGCCGGCTTCGAAGTCCGAGACGTGCATCCCTCCCACTATGGCCGCATCTGCCCGATTGAGACCCCTGAAGGTCCCAACATCGGTCTGATCAACTCCATGTGCACCTACGCCCGCATCAATGAATTCGGATTCATTGAAACGCCTTACCGCAAGGTGGAAAACGGCCGGGTCACCAACACCATCGAATACGTCACCGCCGACCAGGAGGAAGGCTACCTTATCGCCCAGGCCAACAACCCCCTGGACGAACAGGGCAACTTCACCACCTCCCGCGTGACCGCCCGTGAAAAGGGCGAGTTCATTGAAGTGGACCCCGCCGACGTGCACTACATGGACGTGTCTCCCAAGCAGCTCGTCTCCATCGCCGCAGGCCTCATTCCCTTCCTGGAACATGATGACGCCAACCGCGCCCTCATGGGTTCCAACATGCAGCGCCAGGGCGTGCCTCTCATGGTAGCGGAATCCCCGTACGTGGGGACCGGCATTGAAGGCAAGTGCGCCAGGGACTCCCGTTCCGTCGTTCTGGCGGAAGCGGACGGCGTGGTAGCCGCCGCCTCGGCGGAAGTCATCATCACGACGAAAGACGGGGAACTGCCCGTGCGTCCGGAAGTGTTCCTGTCTGATCCGGACAGCGTGCGCACGGACCGCGACAACGGCGTTTACGTCTATCCCCTGCGCAAGTTCATGCGTTCCAACGCCGGAACCTGCATCAACCAGCGTCCGATCGTGCGCCGCGGCGAGAAGATCAAGACCGGTGACGTGCTGGCCGACGGCCCGAACACGGACCAGGGCGAACTGGCCCTTGGCCGCAACGTGCTGGTGGCATATATGCCGTGGAACGGCTATAACTTCGAAGACGCCATCGTCATCTCTGAAAAGACCGTGAAGGAAGACACCTTCACCTCCATCCACATCTCCGAGTTTGAAGTGCAGGCCCGCGATACCAAGCTGGGCCCGGAAGAAATCACCCGCGACATTCCGAACGCCGGTGACGAAGCCCTGAAGAACCTGGACCATGACGGCGTCATCCGCATCGGCGCGGAAGTGAAGCCCGGCGACATCCTCGTGGGCAAGATCACTCCCAAGTCTGAAACGGAACTGGCTCCGGAAGAACGCCTCCTGCGCGCCATCTTCGGTGAAAAGGCTGCGGAAGTGAAAGACACCTCCCTGCGTGTTCCCTCCGGCTGCACCGGCATCGTGATGGATGTCCGCATCTCTTCCACGGGCTCCGGCCACCACCGCGGCGACCTCGTCGTGGACAGCGCGGAAAAGAAGAAGCAGTTCAAGAAGATCAATGACGAGCACAAGAAGAAGAAGGAACAGCTCATTGACCAGCTGACCAAGAAGCTCTCCGACATTCTTCTGGGCGAAAAAATCCCGCTGGACGTGGTCAACGAACAAACCGGTGAAATCATCATCCCGGCCAACCGCAAGATCACCAAGACCCTGCTGCGCAAGCTGGCCCTGGTTCACGACCACATCGAAATCGAGCCCAGCCCGATCCGTAACAAGATTCTGGAAATCATCACTTCCTTTGAAGGCCGCTTCACGGAACTGGATGACGAACGCGAACACAGGCTGGACCAGATGGAATCCGGTGACGAATCCGAACCCGGCGGACTGAAGGAAGTCAAGGTGTACATCGCCGCCAAGCGCAAGCTCGGCGTGGGTGACAAGATGGCCGGGCGCCACGGCAACAAGGGCGTGGTAGCCAAGATCGTTCCGGAACAGGACATGCCCTTCCTTGCGGACGGCACTCCGGTGGACATCGTTCTGAACCCCCTGGGCGTGCCTTCCCGAATGAACGTGGGGCAGGTTCTTGAAGCCCACCTCGGCATCGCTGCCAGGGCCCTCGGCTTCAAGGTGGCCACTCCGGTGTTCGACGGCATCAGTGAAGACGCCATCTGGAACTACATGTCCGAAGCCAAGCAGGTGGACGGCTTCACCTGGATCGGCGACGGCAAGGACGGCACCGTGGGCGGCAAGAGCACCCTCTATGACGGCCTGACCGGTGAACCCTTCCACAACCCGGTGGTGGTAGGCCAGACCTACATGCTCAAGCTGAACCACCTGGTGGCGGACAAGATCCACGCCCGCGCCGTGGGTCCGTACAGCCTGGTCACGCAGCAGCCCCTGGGCGGCAAGGCCCAGTACGGCGGCCAGCGTTTCGGGGAAATGGAAGTATGGGCGCTGGAAGCCTATGGCGCCGCCTACACCCTCCAGGAACTCCTCACCGTGAAGTCTGACGACGTGCAGGGCCGCACCCGCATTTACGAATCCATCGTGAAGGGTGACAATACCCTGGAAGCCGGAACTCCGGAATCCTTCAACGTTCTGATGAAGGAAATGCAGTCCCTGGGCCTGAACGTGCGCCCCGGCAGCAAGGATGAACAACCCTCCCTGCAGCTCGGCGATACGGACCTCACCCCCGTGGACGGCATGACGGAAGGCTTCGACAGCGACGACATGGCCGGACTGGCGGACGTCGACTTCTCCGACCTCAAATTCTAAACATCCACCGTATTCCACTCCCGTGCCGCAAAACGCGGGAGTGGGCATCAAACATTCTTCAAAACTTTTATTATATGTCTGATACCCCCACCATCAGGGAAATGCACGGTCTGAGCGACAAACCGCGGACCTTTGACCAGGTTGCCATCACCGTGGCGGACCCGGATACCATCCGCAGCTGGTCCTTCGGTGAAGTCGTTAACCCGGAAACCATCAACTACCGCACGTTCAAGCCGGAAAAAGGCGGCTTGTTCTGTGAACGCATCTTCGGGCCCACCCGTGACATGGAATGCGCCTGCGGCAAGTACAAGCGCATCAAGCACAAGGGCATCACCTGCGACCGCTGCGGCGTGGAAGTAACCAACGCGCGCGTCCGCCGTGAACGCATGGGCCACATTGAACTGGCCGTTCCGGTCTCCCACATCTGGTTTTACAAGTGCATGCCCAGCCGCATCGGCCTCATGCTTGACATGACCGCCCGCCATCTGGAACGCGTGATCTACTATGAAGACTACATCGTGGTGGATCCCGGCAGCACTCCCCTGGAAAAGGGAGCCATCCTGACGGAAGAAGAATTCCGCAATGCGGAAGACGAATACGGCTATGACAGCTTTGAAGCCGGCATGGGCGCGGAAGCCATCCAGAAGATGCTTTCCTCCATTGACCTGGCCTCCCTCGTCACGGACCTGCAGGAACAGCTGGACAACACCAACTCCAAGCAGAACAAGCGCAAGATCGCCAAGCGCCTGAAGCTGGCCCAGGGCTTCCTTCAGTCCAACACGCGCCCGGAATGGATGATCCTGAACGTGCTGCCCGTGATTCCCCCGGACCTGCGCCCGCTGGTTCCGCTGGAAGGCGGCCGCTTCGCCACGTCTGACCTGAATGACCTGTACCGCCGCGTCATCAACCGCAACAACCGTCTGAAGACCCTCCTGAGCCTCAAAACCCCGGAAGTCATCATCCGCAATGAAAAGCGCATGCTCCAGGAAGCCGTGGACGCCCTGTTTGACAACGGCCGCCATGGCCGCGCCGTTACGGGCGCCGGCAACCGCCCCCTCAAGTCCCTCTCCGACATGCTGAAGGGCAAGGGAGGCCGTTTCCGCCAGAACCTGCTCGGCAAGCGCGTGGACTACTCCGGCCGTTCCGTTATCGTGATTGGCCCGGAACTGAAGCTCAACCAGTGCGGCCTTCCCAAGAAGATGGCCCTCATCCTGTTTGAACCCTTCATCATCCACCGCCTGAAGGAGCTGGGCTACGTGCACACCGTGCGCTCCGCCAAGAAGCTCATTGACCGCAAGACGCCGGAAGTGTGGGACATTCTGGAAGAAGTCACCAAGGGCCACCCGGTGATGCTTAACCGCGCCCCCACCCTGCACCGCCTCTCCATCCAGGCCTTTGAACCGGTCCTGATTGAAGGCTCCGCCATCCGCCTGCACCCGCTCGTCTGTAACGCGTACAACGCCGACTTCGACGGTGACCAGATGGCCGTGCACGTGCCGCTGTCCGTGGAAGCCCAGATGGAAGCCCGTCAGCTCATGCTGGCGCCCAACAATATCTTCTCCCCGGCCTCCGGCAAACCCATCGCCACGCCTACGCAGGATATTATTCTGGGAGCGTACTTCCTGACGCACACCCGTGCCGCGGAAGTGCAGAACAACCAGGACAATCATCATCACCTCCCCCTCTTCGAATCCATTGATGAAGTGGAATACGCCATTGCCGCCCGCAAGATCGGCTACCATGACTGGATCCGCCTGCACAACCCGGACTACGGCAAGAAGCCTTCCGAAGTGGTGTACGGGGATGTGACCAAGAAAGTCCTCGTCACCACCGCCGGACGCGTTCGCTTCAATGAAATCTGGCCCCGGGAGCTCGGTTACATCAACCGCAACGTGGGCAAGAAGCAGATGGGCGACATCATCTGGCGCTGCTACCAGACCGTGGGCAAGGAACGCACCGTGAAGACCCTGGATTCCCTGAAAAACCTGGGCTTCAAGGAAGCTACCCGTTCCGGCTGCTCCATCGGCATTGTGGACATGGTCGTTCCGTCCCAGAAGAAGACGGAGATCGAGAAGGCGTATGCGGAACTGGACAAGGTGACCCGCCAGTACAAGAACGGTATCATCACGGACGGTGAACGCTACCAGAAGGTGGTGGACATCTGGACCCAGACCACGGACGTGATCCAGGCGGCCCTGTACCGCAAGCTGGAACACAACGAAGGCTCCAAGATGGCCAGCCCGCTCTTCATGATGGTGGACTCCGGCGCCCGAGGCAACAAGGCGCAGATCAAGCAGCTCTCCGGCATGCGCGGTCTGATGGCCAAGCCCAGCGGTGAAATTATTGAACAGCCCATTACGGCCAACTTCCGTGAAGGCCTGTCCGTGCTGGAATACTTCATCTCCACCCACGGCGCCCGCAAGGGCCTGGCTGACACCGCCTTGAAGACGGCTGACTCCGGCTACATGACCCGCAAGCTGGTAGACGTGGCCCAGGACGTCATCGTCCATGCGGAAGACTGCGGCACCAGCAACGGCATCACCGTTCATGCCATCTATGACGGTGATGAAGAAGTGGCGTCCCTGGCCTCCCGCATCTACGGCCGCACCTCCTGCGAACGCATCGTTGACCCCGTCAACGGTGAAATCATCGTGGACATCAACGACCTCATTAATGAAAAGCAGGCGGAACAACTGGAAAAGATCGGCATTGAACAGCTGAAGATCCGTTCCGTGCTCACCTGTGAACTCAAGAAGGGCTGCTGCGCCAAGTGCTACGGCCTGAACCTGGCCACCGGCCAGGAAGTGAAGATCGGGGAAGCGGTCGGCATCATTGCCGCCCAGTCCATCGGTGAACCCGGCACGCAGCTCACCATGCGTACGTTCCACGTGGGCGGCACCGCCACCACGGCGTTCAAGCAGCCCATCGTGAAAGCGAAGAACGACGGCCGCGTCATCTACACGGAAGACCTCCGCACGGTAGAAAACGCAGACGGCAACTTCGTTGTACTGAACAAGAACTGCTCCGTCCGCATTGAAAACGAACAGGGCCGCGAACTGGAATCCTACCAGCCCGTCATCGGCACCATCCTGTACGTGCCCAACGGCGGCTCCATCAAGAAGGATGAAACCCTTGCCACTTGGGACCCGTACAACGTGCCCGTTATTGCAGAAAAGGGCGGCGTGGTCGAATTCAAGGACATGATCGTCGGCATCACCGTCTCCAAGGAAACGGACCGTGAAACCGGCACCTCCTCCCTCGTCGTGATGGAACACAAGCAGGAACTTCACCCCCAGGTCGTCATCCGTGACGCCAAGACCCGTGAAGTTCTGGCCCACCACGCCATTCCCGCAGGCGCCAACCTCACCGTGGAAGACGGAGAAACCATCTCCGCCGGCACGATGGTGGCCAAGACGCCCCGCAAGGTGGCCAAGACGAAGGACATCACCGGCGGTCTGCCCCGCGTGGCGGAACTGTTTGAAGCCCGCAAGCCCAAGGACGCCTGCACCATTGCACGCGTGGAAGGCATCGTGCGCCTCAGCAGCAAGAACACCTCCCGCGGCAAAAAGGTCATCACCATTGAAACCCCCACGGGTGAACTGGTGGATCACCTGGTGCCGATGAACAAGCACGTCATCGTTCACGAAGACGACCATGTACATCTGGGCGACCAGCTTACGGAAGGCCCCGTCTCTCCGGAAGAAATCCTGGACGTCTGCGGCAAGGAAAGCCTTCAGGAACACCTCGTCAACGAAGTTCAGGAAGTTTATCGCCTCCAGGGGGTGGAAATCAATGACAAGCACGTGGAAATCATCGTGCGCCAGATGCTCCGCAAGGTAGTCATCACGGAACCCGGCAACACCGAATTCCTGTGGGGCGACCAGGTGGACAAGACCACCTTCGACCGCATCAACGAACAGACCGTAGCCCAGGGCGGCCAGCCTGCCGCCGCCAAGCCCGTTCTGCTCGGCATCACGAAGGCCTCCCTGGAAACGGAATCCTTCATCTCCGCCGCATCCTTCCAGGATACCACGCGCGTGCTGACGGAAGCTTCCACCCTCGGCAAGACCGACATGCTGGAAGGCTTTAAGGAAAACGTCATTATGGGCCATCTCATCCCTGCCGGTACCGGGTTCCCCCTGTACAGCAAGATTGAAGTGGAACCCGCGGAAGGCGCTGAAGAAATCGCGCTGGACGGGGAAGATGAGGAAGCGGCTGAGTTTGCCGAAGACGTATTGAACGATACCATCAACTTCGACAACGAGCGTTAAGCCGTTCCCGGCAAAACACCTCAACCTGCGGGGCCTTCTGGATGAAGGCCCCGCATTTTTTATGCCAGGAGCAAGGGAAGCCTGAACGGGCTTCAAAAACTGGCGCCCCTTCCTTCCAGCTTCGTCCGGAGCATCTCCCCCGGATCAATAAACGTCCGTTTTCCACCATTTCAAGCCTCGGCAGAGGATGGGAAACCGCATCTCCACGTTCCGCCCTGCCTGGCGGGGAACACGGGATCCCGGCCATTCTCTCTATAACCGTTGGAAGGAAACACCCCGCCCGGAACTCACCGCCAAATCTGATAAGAACCCTCCTTTTTTAGAAAAATTGCAGTTGCCGGGAAATGGATAAAGATGCAAGATTTTCACATAGAACACCTTGCATCTCTATCCAGTCAAAAACAAGGTCTCCACCGGATTAGCAATCCGTTATGAATGAAAAACGGAGCATGGATTTCCATCCTTCCAAGGAGCGCCGCAGGCCCCTCCGGCATCTGAAATACAGACGTTCGTCAGGATGCACTGGCTTTCAGGGAATAAAGTAAGTTTCCGTTCAACTTCATGTCTGGCTGCCGCAGAAGCCAGCGGCGCTCCCTGGGAGAGTCTGGCGATTGCGGAAAGTCTCCTTTCACCGGGAAATGCCTTTTGATAATTACAACATTGTTCAACACAAATTCCTTGTTCTTAGAATTAGAACTTGACTCCGGATTGCTAATCCGTAACTGTAAACACCGTTTAACACCATCAAAAGGATATGAAGAAAACACTCTGCACCATTTTCCTCGGACTGGCGGGATTGGCAACTACAGCTTTTGCGGCCACGGTTGAGCTGATGCCCGGCATCGAAAGCATCACGGGCCAGGGCTACAACACAGCCGGACGTTTAACCGGAAACGGAATTACAGCAGCCGATGTCAAGGGCTGGCTGGGAAACGCCTCCCGGACCGACGGATGGTACACCACCACCGGAAATGCCGACTTGAAATGGGGGAAAGCTTCCGTCAATACAGAGACCCAGTCCATCATCCTGCCCAACATGAACGGAACCAAAGGCGTCTGTGCAGGCCTGAAAATGACCATTGACAATATGCAGGCCTATGACGGACTGACCTTCAGCTTCAGCCTTACGCCTCCCGGCACCGGCCCCACCTTCACGTATTCCCTGTGGTATGAAACCATGACCGGAGACGTTGTGGAGCTTTGCAAGGGTTCCAGAGGCAACAACGGTTCCGTATGGAATGTTTCCTATAACTTGACGGATGAACAGATGTCCGCTCTCAAGGCGAACGGAAACGGCAAGGTTTATGCCGTTCTGGGCAGTGCGGGAGGCAATGACGGAAACAACGCCGTTGTTACGGACATCTCCCTGGAAGGCACGCTGGCTGTCGTTCCGGAACCGGCTACGGCTTCCCTGGGATTGCTGGGGCTGGCTGCGCTGATGATGCGCCGCCGCAGGGCCTGACGCATTCTTCACTCTTCTTAAAAAGGCTGTTCCTCCCCCGGAAGGAACAGCCTTTTTATTCGTGCACGTTTCCCCCTTTCCTGATAGCCTGCACCCATGTCTCCTCTGGATTTTAAAAAAGAAGAAAAGCGCTTCTACCTTCCCCCTTCACACCCCGTGCTGGCGGACGTTCCTGAAATGAACTTTTTCATGGTGGAGGGAGCAGGGGACCCCAATGATCCGGCAGGAGCTTACCAGCACGCCGTGGAATTGCTGTACGCCTTGTCCTATGCCGTGCGCATGGGAGGCAAAAAAAGGACTTTTCCCATTCCGGATTACCATGAATACGTCGTTCCCCCTCTGGAAAGCCTGTGGTGGAGCTGCGGTTCAGCCGCGCCTGCCTGCAAAAAGGATTTCCGGTGGGTATCCATGATCCGCCAGCCCGGATTTGTCACGCAGGAGACCCTGTCTTATGCGCAGGAGCAGGTCGCCAGGAAAAAACCTCACCTGAATACGGAAGCCGCCCGCCTGGACTCCCTGCGGGAAGGCCTCTGCGTGCAATGCCTGCATACGGGCCCCTATGACGACGAACCAGCCACGCTGGCCCGCATGCACGCCTTCATGGAAGAGGCGGCGCTCCTTCCGGATATGGAAGGTTCACGCACCCACCATGAAATTTACCTTTCCGATCCCCGGAAAACGTCTCCGGACCGCCTGAAAACGGTTCTTCGCCTTCCGGTAAAGAGGCGTTAAGCCCATGCTCCGGACAATCTCATTCGTTGTCCATGAAGTACGCCTGCAGAATGCAGATGATATGCAGGACAATCGGAACAAGGGCGAAGATGAACCAGTACAGGAGGCCGTAGGCCGCGCCCACCACCAGGAACCAGATGATGGCCTGGACAAAGTGGCCCTTGTACAACTGGCCAAGGCCGGGAACGAATAGACTTAAAATGGCTGCTAAAAAGGATTTCATATGCTGACAAAGTAAAAGTGGCTGCACGGAGAGGAACTCGCGTGCCTGCACCAGTTGAGAGCCCTACCTCCCCCTTCACGTTCAATCTCCCGGTTCCGCCCTTGTCATGAATGACGGTTTTTCCGGAACGGATGGAACCGGCGCGGCACGGTCTGCCGACAAGGAACGGCGGGCAGTCATGCTCCGGTCTTGACCGCCGCATGGGCTGTGTTACCCTCCCCGCGCACAGGGCACTCACGTTAGAAGGGTAGAGACCACCATGTCCATTGAACTGACTCGCAATTTCTCCATCATCGCTCACATTGACCACGGAAAGACCACCCTTTCCGACCGGCTGCTGGAAAAGACAAATACCATTTCCGAACGGGAAAAGCAGGATCAGCTTCTGGACGCCATGGACCTGGAACGGGAAAAGGGCATTACCATCAAGTCCCACCCCGTCACCATCTTTTACAAGGCCAGGGACGGAAAAACCTACAAGCTCAACCTGCTGGACACGCCCGGCCACGTGGACTTCTCCTATGAAGTGTCCCGTTCCCTGGCCGCGTGTGAAGGCGCCCTTCTCATTGTGGACGCCGCCCAGGGCGTGGAGGCCCAGACGCTCGCCAACATGCACCTGGCGATGGACCTGAATCTGTCCATCATCCCCGTCATCAACAAGATCGACCTTCCCAGCGCCAATCTTCCCAACGTGTACCGCCAGCTTGAGGATATTGTCTGCATCCCCCATGAGGAAGCCATCCATGCTTCCGCCAAAATGGGCATCGGCATTGACGACATTCTGGAAGCCGTCGTCCAGCGCATCCCTCCCCCCAAGACGCAGGAAGACGGCCTCCTGCGCGCCCTGGTATTCGACTCCGTTTATGACGCCTACCGCGGCGTGGTTTCTTATGTGCGCGTCATTTCCGGCAGCGTGCAGCGCGGCATGAAGGTCAAGCTCTTCGCCACTGATGAAGTGTATGAAGTGAAGGAAGTGGGCATCTTCACCCCCAAGATGACCCGGACGGACTCCCTGGAAGCCGGCGACGTGGGCTACATCATCGCCAACATGAAATCCGCGGCGGACGTCAAGATTGGCGACACCTATACGGACTACATGCGCCCGTGCCCCTCTCCCCTGCCCGGCTTCAAGGAAATCCGCCCCATGGTCTTCTCCGGCATTTATCCGGTGGACTCCTCGGACTTTGAAGCCCTGAAGGCCGCCATGGCCAAGCTTCAGATCAATGACGCCGCCTTTTCCTTCCAGGCGGAATCCTCCGTAGCCCTGGGCTTCGGGTTCCGCTGCGGCTTCCTGGGCCTGCTCCACATGGAAATCATCCAGGAGCGCCTGCGCCGGGAATTCAACATGGACATCATTTCCACCTACCCCTCCGTGATTTACGAAGTCACCAAAACCAACGGGGAGGAAATCAGCGTGGACAACCCCAGCCTGCTCCCGGAACAGCAGGAAATTCAGGAAATCCGGGAACCTATTGTCAAGGTGTTCGTCATGCTCCCCGGAGAATACATCGGAGACATCATGCAGCTGGTCCTGGAAAAACGCGGCAGCGTGACCAACACGGAAACGATTGACGACACGCGCGTGATGCTCACCTGTACCGTGCCTCTGGCGGAAATTCTGGTGGATTTCAACGACAAGCTCAAATCCATGACCCGCGGCTACGGTTCCATGGACTATGAATATGCAGGCTACCAGGCGGCCAAACTCATCAAGATGGATATGCTCATTGCCGGGGAACCGGTGGACGCCTTCTCCATGATCGTCCACCAGGACAAGGCAGCCTCCCGCGGCCGCGAACTGGCGGAACGCCTGAAAAACGTCATCCCCCGCCAGCTCTTCACCGTAGCCATCCAGGCTTGCATTGGCGGCAAGATCATTGCCCGTGAAAGCATCTCCCCCATGCGCAAGGACGTGACGGCCAAATGCTACGGCGGTGACGTCACCCGCAAGCGCAAGCTTCTGGAAAAGCAGAAGGAAGGCAAGAAGCGCATGAAGGCCATCGGAAAAATCAACATCCCGCAGGAAGCCTTCATCAAGGTGCTGAAAACGGGGGACTGATTCCGGCTCCGCCTGCCCCTTCCTTCTGCGGGAAGAAGGGCCGGAGACTGCAAATTCCCGGTTGCGAACCGCTCCCGGTTATGCTATCAGATCGGGCATGAGTCTGCTCAGGCTATCCATGCTTCTGTTTGTCTCCGCCGCCCTGTGCTCCTGCGTGGGAACCTCTCCGGAATCAGGAAAACCGAAGGTGAAAAAAAGCCTTTCGGAATACATGCAGGACAATATGGCCAATTCCATCGCCAACGTTCCAACCGGATTGATGGGCACCACGCCGGGCCAGCAGCAGGCCCACCAGCTCACTGCCTCCACACAGGAGGAAATGACCAGGGCGGACAGCGGCGCCGTCTACTATACGGATGCGCATGACCCGGAAGCCCCCATCCCCGGACTGGATGAAGCCTTCGCCCAGCGCAAGGAAAACGAACGCTGGATCCAGAGCTACCCTTCCGCTCTCCGGGAAGCCCAGAGCACCGGAAAACCCATTCTGATCTGGTTCCATCATTCCACAGGCAGCCCCCCCAGCCGTAAGCTGGCGGCGGAACTTCTCCATACGAAGGAATTTGAAGACTGGGCGAAAAGCAACGTCGTCCGGGTCTGTTACGACCAGGCGGAAAAGTTTGAAAACGAACCCATTTTCAAAAAGCGCAGGAAAATGCTGGAGTACGTGCAAAAGGCCCCCTCCCTGTTCGGCGTAAGGGGCACGCCCGTGCTGCTCGTGATGTCTCCGGACGGAACCAAGGTGGACACCATACGCGGTTATTATACGGGCCAAAACGCCCTTTACTTTGACCAGATTAAAAACAGCGTCAAACTGGCCGGGCAGCAGTATGAGGAATTCAAGAAGACTCTCATACCCAAGGGATACCGCGTCTGGACGGGGCTCAACGGGAACACGGTCTTCGCCAAGCTCTCACGCTACTCGGAGAAAGACCATGCCCTCTGGCTCCAGGAACTGGACGGCCACCAGAGCAGGACGTCCCTGCAAAAAATCAGCCCCCAGGACAGGAAATGGCTTCTGGAACAGAAAAAAGCGCATGAAAACAACAGAAGGAACGGGCGCCACGCTCCCTGAGACGCCTGACCTTCGGCCCCACTGCCCTTTTCCCACCCGTAAAGGAATGCCGTAACCTGGGAATTCCTGCATTCCGGCCACGCTATCAGGCATCCAGGCGGGCCCTTCCGTCAGGCGGAATTCGCCCTCATGCCCTGTATTCGGGCTAGGCCGTACCTCTTCCTGCCGCTCCATTGGCAGAGAGCTCTTTTTCCGCTCCCCGGCATTACTCCTATTTTTGTATTGAAATATAAAACTGATGTTTTATTTTTCCTAAAACTCTCTTTTGTCAGTTTTTTCTTTCGGGGATGTGGTCTTTTTCCACACTGGCATCAATGTTCTTCCGGACAAATCCTGCCGCCCCTGTTCAACCATTCACCTGTTTAATTCATAATTCCAATGATGAACCGCCATGCCGTCACCGCATTGATGCTCGCGGCCTGTTCCCTGCCAGCTTCCGCGGACCAGCCGCAGAAGCAGGCGCCGGACCAGCGCCCCAATATCCTGGTTATTGTTACTGATGACCACTCCTACCAGACTCTGGGCACTTGTGACAAGGATTCCCCCATGCCGTATCCGAACTTCCGCAAACTGGCGGATGAAGGCATGGTCTTTGACCGCAGCTACTGCGCCAATTCCCTCTGCGGCCCCTCCCGCGCCTGCATCTACACGGGGCGCCATTCTCACATGAACGGCTACCTTTTCAATGAACACGCGGCTCCTTTTGACGGTTCCCAGCCAACCTTCCCCAAGATGCTCCAGAAGGCCGGGTACCAGACTGCCATTGTAGGCAAATGGCACTTGGAAGCTATTCCGCCGGACGCCAAGGGAGACACGTCCAAATATGAATCCAACCCCACCGGATTCGACTACTGGGAAATCTTCCCCGGTCAGGGCAACTATTTCAATCCGGATTTCATCACCCCCGGCAAAGACGGCAAGCGCGTGGTGAAGACGGAACCTGGCTATGCCACGGAGTTGGTTACGCAGAAAAGCCTCAAATGGCTGGAACAGCGGGACAAGGACAAGCCCTTCATGCTCGTCGTGGGCCACAAGGCTCCGCACCGCTGCTGGTGCCCCTCCATCCAGAACCTGGGCCGCGCCAAGCAGTACGCGGATGCCATTGACCCGCCCGCCAATCTGGAAGATGACTTTGCGGACCGCCCGGAATTCCTGAAAATGACGGAACAGACGCTGCTCAACCACTTCAACGTCTGGTCTGACGAACACCTGATCAAGGACGTGGTGCCGGAAGACATCCAGAAAATGCTCTCCTGCCCGGAATCCAAGACCCTGCATACCAAGTATGACTGGGAAATGCCGGAATGGGTTCGCATGGACCCGCAGCAGAAGGAAGCCTGGTACAACTACCACAAGGCCCGCACCGTCCAGCTCGTGAAGGACATCCGGAGCGGAAAAATCAAGACGCAGAGGGACATCCTGCTGCGCCGCTGGCGCCATTACATGGAAGACTACCTGGGAACCGTGCTCTCCGTGGATGAAAGCATCGGCCAGATCATGGACTACCTGAAGCAGAACGGCCTGGACAAGAACACGCTGGTTCTCTACTGCGGGGATCAGGGCTTCTACATGGGGGAACACGGCCTGTATGACAAACGCTGGATTTTTGAGGAATCCTTCCGCATGCCCCTTATCATGAAATGGCCCGGCCACATCAAGCCCGGCGTGCGCTCCGCCGCGATGGTGCAGGAACTGGACTACGCCCCCACCTTCTGTGAAGTGGCCGGAGCCGCCACCCCGGAAAACATGAATACCTTCCAGGGCCGCAGCCTTGCTCCGTTGTTCAAGACGGGGGAACACAAGGAATTCACGGACCGTCCCCTTTATTACGCCTTTTATGAAAACCCGGGGGAACACAACGCCCCGCGCCATGACGGCCTGCGGACGGACCGCTATACCCTGTCCTACCTCTGGACCAGTGACGAATGGATGCTCTTTGACAACCAGAAGGATCCGGCCCAAATGCACAACGTAGCCGGCAAGCCGGAATATGCGGCAACCTTGAAGGAACTCAAGGAGCTGTACGGCAAACTCCGCAAGGATTGCCAGGTGCCGGAAGGCTTTCCCGGCGCCACGGGCAAGCTCTCCGTCAAACCGCAATGGGATTGCGCCCCCGCCAAAAACTGAAAACACACCATGAATCCGCCCTCCGGCGCGTAACGCCGGAGGGCGGTAAAAGAAAACATCCTCATCCTAAACAATAATCAACACCACATCCCCCATTATATGAAAGCGCTTTTATTAGCGGCAGCGTTCCTCAGCTCCCTCTGCTGGGCCGGGACCAACCCCTACAATATCATTCCGGAACCCGTCAAGGTAACCACGGCCTCCGGCACCACCAAGAACCTCAAAATCCTGAACGAGCAAAAAGTTTCCGGCCTGGGTAATGAAGGCTACTCCATGAAGCTCACGCCCGGCGGCGTGGAGCTCCGCTACACCACCCCCAACGGAAAAGCCATGGCCATGGCAACCCTGTTCCAGCTTCAGGACCAGCTCGCGGACTCCCCGGAAGGGCTCCCCTGCGGCTCCATCCAGGACGCTCCGGACTTCGGCTGGCGCGGCATGATGGTGGACGTGGGCCGCTACCACTACCCCATGAAGGAGCTTTACAACTTTGTGGACGCCATGCACTACTACAAGTACAATGTCCTGCACCTCCACCTGACGGAAGACCAGGGCTGGCGCCTCCCCGTGCCGGGCTACGACAAGCTCCGCACCATCGGCTCCGTGCGCCCCTCCGCTCCGGAAGGCCAGAACAACTCCCTGCTGGCCAATGAAGGCATGTACAGCAAGAAAGAACTCCAGGACCTGGTGGCCTACTGCAAGGCGCGCGGCATCCAGGTGCTCCCGGAAGTGGAAATGCCGGGCCACAACATGGCGCTGGCGGCCTCCTACCCCGAATTCTGCTGCAATACCAAGCGGGCCCAGTTATGGACGCACGGAGGCGTTTCCTCCAAGCTGATCTGCCCACAGAAAGCGGGCACCAAGAAATTCCTCAAGGACACCTATGACACCCTCCAGCAGATTTTCCCCTTCGGGTACGTCCACATCGGCGGTGACGAATGCCCCATGGGCGACTGGAAAAAATGCCCGGACTGCCAGGCCGCCCGCGCCAAAAAGGGCCAGGGGGACGACGTGGAAGCCCAGATGAGCGATTTCACCAAGAGCCTGGGCGCCATGCTTGCCAAGAATAAGAAAAAGCCCATCCTGTGGTACGACATCAACAAGAGCTACTACCACAAGGGAGAAACCGTCATGTCCTGGCTGCCGGGGGAATTCCCCCGCTGCATTGACAAGACGAAGGAACAGGGCATCGACCTCATCGTCACCCCCCAGTACAAGTATTACCTGGCCCGCACCCAGATGAAATTCCCGGCGGACGACGTGCGCGCCCGGCCCGGCGGCGGCCCCATCCTGCTGAAAGACTGCTACAACTTCGACCCCCGCAACGGGCGTGACAAGAACGATGTCAAGCACATCAAGGGTATCAACCTCTGCATGTGGGCGGAATGGATTCCCTCCGGGGAACTGCTGATGTACATGACCTATCCGCGCGCCATGGCCGTATCTGAAAGCGCCTGGGGCAGCCACAAGGAACGCCCCAGCCTGGAGGACTTTGAAAAGAAAATGGAAACCCACAAAAAGCGTTTCCAGAAGCGCTTCGGCTACACCCTGGAACGCACGGTGGAAAACAAGCCCTACCGGGAATCCTCCATCACCCAGGAAGAAATAGACCGCATTAACGCGAACTATAAGAAGGGCCAGCAGGACGCGGGCAAATAACCTTTCCTGAACCTTCAGCACCATCCGATTCTTTCAGGGCCGGGGACGCGGGCAGCCGCCAGTCCCCGGCCCTCTTTTTCCCGCTTGACCGGACGGCTCTCTTCCCTTCTAATCGTGCCGCCATGTTACACCTTTACGATACCCGCACCAGAACGGCACAGGACGTTTCCCCCATGGATGGAAAAAGGCTGCGTTTCTACTGCTGCGGCCCCACGGTGTACGGCCCGGCCCACATCGGCAACTTCCGCACCTTTGTCATGCAGGACATTTTCCGCCGCGTCGTGGAGCTGGGCGGAACCCCCACCATGCATGTCCGCAACCTGACGGATGTGGATGACAAGACCATCCGTGATTCCCAAAAGGCCGGCGTCACCCTGGCGGAATTCACCGCCGGCTGGACGGACCGGTTCCACCAGGACTGCACGGCCCTCAACTGCCTTCCCCCGCATGAGGAACCCTCCGCGGTAGGCCACATTCCGGAACAGATTCAAATGGTGCAGGCGCTGGTGGAAAAGGGCCACGCCTATGTCTCGGATGACGGTTCCGTCTACTTCAGAATTTCCTCTTTCCCGGAATACGGGAAACTCTCCCACCTGGATGAACGCGAACTGGACCTGGGCAAAACCGCGAACGCCCGGTCCAACGCGGACGAATATGAAAAGGACTCCGTGGCGGACTTCGTCCTGTGGAAAAGCCGCCGTCCGGAAGACGGGGACAACTTCTGGCCCTCCCCGTGGGGGGAAGGCCGCCCTGGCTGGCACCTGGAATGCTCCGCCATGATTCACAAATACTTCGGCAATGACTTTGATCTTCACTCCGGCGGCGTGGACCTGGTGTTCCCTCACCATGAAAACGAGGTGGCGCAGTCCCGCTGCGCCTGCGGCGGAGGTTTCGCGCGGCTGTGGTTCCACATCACGCACCTGCTGGTAAACGGCGGCAAGATGTCCAAATCCTTGGGCAACATGTACA
>ERZ791837.385-NODE-385-length-34578-cov-3.142369_pt1 | contig 34578 bp, 30 predicted proteins | sample MGYA00510292_ERZ791837 | MGnify/ENA primary metagenome ERZ791837 (study PRJEB30046, sample SAMN00715259) | human gut metagenome | study: EMG produced TPA metagenomics assembly of the A metagenome-wide association study of gut microbiota in type 2...
GGCGTTGCCCACACCCACAACCTTTGAAAAGGTTGACCAAACTTTTAACTTCGGGCAGAAAATTTTTCTTTCTCTTAACTTTTTTGTCCGACCGAAAGTCGGCTAAACCATATTCACCCCAACTTTTGAAAAAGCATCTTATTTTAATTAAAATAAAATCTGATAAATTTTATATTATAGAAATCGCAGGCTGTAAGGTCGTTTGTGTCAAGCTCGTTTATAAGAATATAGTTTGCCGCAACGCCAAGCAAATATCCTGATTTTGTGACAATTGTATTTGAACCCACAAGAAAATCAATGGATACTCTTCTTCCGATTTGAGTGCGTATAAAACCGTTTAGATATTGCACACTTTCGGCTGTTACCTCATACGGATTTTTTATGTCGGTCAAAAGGCTTGCCGTCGACATTGCAGTCTGATTGTTTTGCATATTTCGCATATTCTGTTCGTTTATCATTGCGGGGGTCGGCAATGTTTCGGGATTGTACGGCTGGGTTGAATCTATGTTCTGAATTTCACGAACCGCCAAATCATTTGCAACTTCGTTATTTTGACTTTCGGCAGTGATTGTCTGTGTAAGTTGATTTATCGACTGCCCCGACGCAGGATTTCTTCTATTCAGTGCCTGTTGATCAGGACTGAAACTTTGATAATTCGGACTTGTGGGGCTAACCAATGTAGCCAGGTCAAGTATTGATGGAATTTCGTAGCCGTATTCCTGAATCGTGTTCGGAATCTGATCGATGTAACAATTATAATTATTGCGGGATGAGGGATTGTTATCAAGATTATACAAAGTATTCGGGTTCAGCTGCGAACCTTTTTTATTGTTGATGTAATTTACCAAAACAAATCACTCCTATGTGTTTTTGTAAGCCTGTGTCGGAGAATAAAAACAATGTTTACCGATACGATTGTAAATCACGCCGATATTGGTAGGAAAATAGTTTGGACAGGTTGAGGAATAAGGATTAAAATAGAATAAAGAATTGCCGACTGAGCTGTCAGTATTGCCTGCAAGTGCCCAATCTGCAATTTCGTAGTGTATATCTTCAGGTACAATATTATACACATTTTGCGAATTGTACTGACCCCCTACGGAAGTCTTTAAGCAGGTAAACTGATTTGGCTGTGTAATGATTGCCCGCACATCTCCACCGTTGCTTATCCGTGCAAATTCCCCGTAAGGAACAGTTGACCTGTTGATAATCACAGAGGCAACCGCACGCATACCTTCAATCCCCTCTCCTCCGCTTTCGCATTTTAACAACCGAGCAAACAATTCTCTTGTGTCAAAAGCCATAAAATCACCCGCCTTACGAAAAATAATTCGGTATTGCTTATTCATTTCATTTTATGATAAAATAATAATTTAGTTACAGGTATTGACAATTTTTAATTGAGCCGTTATAATAATTGAGTACGATAATTTAATATGGAGATGTACCCAAGTGGCTGAAGGGTCTGGCTTCGAACACCAGTAGGTCGGTAACTCCGACGCGAGAGTTCAAATCTCTCCATCTCCGCCAAAAGCACTCGAGCAATCGGGTGCTTATTTTTTGCGATAAGCACTGAAAAATCGGCTTATTTGCTATGTTTTTCAATCACTCGGTCTTTGCTTTTTGAGTGAATTTCGGTATCAAACAATATCAGCTAAAATCAATAAAGTTACACAGTAAATTACACAGTAAAAGCCCCTCGCCTACCATATGATAAGTGAGGGGCTAAACTTATGTATGCTTATTCTTTTGTGTCTGTATCGGTTTTGTTTTCAACTGTATTTTTCAATCGGCGGACGATATTTACAAGAAATTTCGGAATTGGTGTGCCCAATTCGGCAAGATTTTCGAGGATTGAGATTAATTCGTTGATGATGAGCCATACACAAACGATAAGACCGCAACAGTATGTAATGCTTATTTCAACATTCGCAGCGGCTAAGCCTGCCGAGATTAAATAGTCTACTACACCTCCAACCGCAACGAGCACAAGGTAGCTTACTTTTTTTAATATGCCGATTAAGCCTGTCTTGCTTTCAAGTTTTCCGCTTTTCCACGCCGATGTCATTCCTGTTGCATAATCTATTATCATTACAACGATAAGAATTGTGAGCGGTACGAGCAAAACATTGAAATATGCCGCCAATGCACCGATAGCTACTGATACAGTAGCCTGAATAATATTGTCTTTCATTTTATACCTCCAAAAATCAAGTCAAAGTAATCTGCAAGCCGTCAATCTTAGCGCCCATAACACCTGCGTAGCCGTCCTGTGAGCTGTCTTTTTCGGTGTTGTGCTGCCAATCGAAAAAGCCTGCGCCCTGTTTACGCACTCTGTAGGTTGCCTTATAATCGCCGACTCCCTCAAATTCAACCTGCAAGCCGTCAATAACCTTGCCTTTAATGCCTGCATAGCCGTTGATATCATCTTCAATGTCATAGCCGTCAACCCACGGCAGCCAGTTACCGTTCAAGAGGTGAACACGGTAGCGGAGGTTGCCCTCTGATACCTTGACAGCCACGCCTGAGATTGCCTGCTTTGCCCTGCCTGCGATATTCGACAAGCCCTTGACTTCGTCATACCACCGACCGTCTGCGTACACCCTGTAAGTCAATGTCGGCTTTTCAACCTTAACATTTTCAAAAACATTTTCGTTAAATATGATGTTCGTATCAATATTTTTGCCGTAACCGCTTACTCTGCCTGTTGAACTGTTCTGCCAGATGTCGCAGTCAAGCTCTGCTCTGTCATTATACTGAGCAAGCCATATGCTGTATTTATTTTTTAATCTGTTGTAGTCAAGGTAATTGGTAAACCAATTCAGATTGGCATATACGCCGACCTTATAGCCGTTAGCCTTAACCGTATTGCAAAAATGCTCGGCAATAGCAGTCAGAGTTGGTTTGCTGAGATGTGTCTGGAAGTTGTCCTCCATATCATAATAAACAGGCATATCAAGAGCCTTGCCGCCAATACACGCAAGACAGGCTCTTGCCTCTTTTTCGGCATCGTCCACGCTGTCGGCATAGCTGTACCAGTAAACACCGATTTTAAGTCCTGCCGCTTTAGCGTTGCGATAATGACTTTCAAACATACTGTCTTTCTGACTTGATTCTCTGCCGTAGCCTGCTCTTATAATGACAGCTTTTATACCGTCGTTTTTCATTTTGTTAAAATTAATGCCTTGCTGAAATTCTGAAATATCAACACAGCTTACTTTTGCCATAAAATCATCCTTTCAAATTGATAAAGTTTACTTTAGTATAATATTAAAAATAATACCAAAAGTTAAACTTTTCATTTACAGTGCTTAAAGTGCAAAAATTGCAGAAATTAGGCTAATTTTATTGTAAAAAATTTTATTTTGTGCTAATATTACCTTATAGAATAAAATGAAATCGGAGGTATTATGATGGAATTATCAAAAGTAACGGAAACTCGCAGAAGCGTAAGAGAATACATAAATAAACCTGTTGAAACAGAAAAGTTAAGAGAGATGATTGCGGCGGCTCAACTTGCACCGTCATGGAAAAACTCGCAGGTATCACGCTACTATGTGGTAACAGGCGAAAAACTTGCAGATGTTAAGAATGCATTGTCGCCTTACAATCAGAAAAATGTTGCAGACGCTCCCGCACTTATTGTTACCGCAATTGTGCTTAATCGTTCCGGATACGAAAAGGACGGTACACCGACAAACGAACTCGGCAACGGTTGGGGATTTTACGACTGCGGTTTGCAGAGTATGAATCTTTTGCTTAAGGCAACAGAACTTGGACTTGCAACTCTTGTAATGGGTATAAGAGATAACGAAAAAATCAAGGAGGTTTTGGATATTCCGGAAACCGAGGCGGTAGTAAGCGTAATCGGAGTAGGCTATAGCAATGCAGAGCCTGCAATGCCAAAGCGTAAGGCTATTGAGGATATTGCAAAGTTCTTTTAATTTAATATAGCAAAGCGTAAAGTAAAAACCTGTACAGCAGTTGCCGTACAGGTTTTTTGTTATGGTTTTACAGTTTTAAATAAATTTAACTGCTGTGCCGTAAGCAAGCACTTCGGCAGCCTGCTGCATAACAGAAGCTGATGTGTAACGAACGCATACAATAGCGTCCGCACCCATTCTTGCAGCCATATCAATCATACGCTGAGTGGCAATATCTCTTGCCTTGTTCATCATTTCAGTGTATGATTTAAGCTCGCCGCCAACCATAGTCTTAAAGCTCTGTCCCATATCGCTGAACATATGCTTCGACTGAATTGTGTTGCCTTGCACAAGACCGAGTGTGGCAAGGTTTCTGCCTGAAATTGTTTCTGTAGTAAGTATCATAATTTTTCTCCTCAATTAAATATCTATTTCCTCAAGGTCGCTTTCGCTAACTTTGCGAAGTTCTTTTTTGCTTAAAATATCGTAAATTACAGGAACAATATAAAGAGTCATAATTGTTGCGTACAGCAAACCGCCGATACATACAATAGCGATAGGCTGCATAATCTCTGAACCTGTGCCTATACCGAGTGCCATTGTTGAAAGTCCGAGAACGGTTGTGATTGCAGTAATAAGGATAGGCCTCATTCTTGTTTTGCCTGCCTCTACAATTGCCTCTCGTCTTTCTTTGCCCTCAAGTCTTAGGTTGTTGATGTAGTCAACAAGTACGATACCGTTGTTTACGATAATACCGCAGAGCATTACAAAACCGAGCAATGCCACAACGCTGACATCAAAACCTGTAATAAGCAATCCGAGAAATCCTCCCGTAAATGCAAGAGGAATTGTAAACATAATGATAAACGGTGACTTAAGGCTCTGGAATTGAGCAACCATAATAAGGTAAATAAGAATTACGCCTAAAAGCATCATAAGCAGCATTTGATTTACAGCCTCCATTGTGCTCTCGTTTGAACCCGAGTATTCAATACTGCAGCCGTCAGGAAGTTTATAATCATCAAATAAAGCTTTTGCCTTGTTTGAAACATCGGTGTTTGTATAACCGTCTTTTAAAGTACCGCTGACTTTAATATAACGCTTTTGGTCACTTCTTGTGATTGAATTCATTGATTCGGAATCTGAAATCTCGGCAACTTCGGAGAGTTTTGTGGTCTTTTCGTTGCCTTCTTTGTCTGTATAAGTGAGTTTAATATCCTTGATATTGTTCTTTGTAACATCACTGTTTTCGTCTTTGATTACAACCACATCAAGGTCTTTGCCGCTGTTTGTAAGGGTAGAAGATGTGGTTTCCGAGGTGATTGCGGCGGCAATCTGCTGATATACCTGTGCAACCGTAAGTGACTTTTTGGCAGCCTTTGTTTTATCGACAGTTACCTTGATTTCGCCCGAAGTAGCGCCGATACCGTTATCGGTTTCGTCAATACCGTCAACCGCAGCAAGTTTTTCCGCCATATCTTTTGCGGTATTCTGCAAAGTTTTGAGGTCGTCACCGTAAAGTTTGATTGACACACCGTCATCACCGAGCATAGCTGACATTGAGCTTGAAGAAGAGCTGCCGCTTACAACCACATCTCCGTCAATACTTTGAAGTTCTGCTTCAATTTCTTTGCTGATACTTTCGCTGTTCTTTACTTTGTCGTCTTTGAATACTGCATATGCCATAACAGAACCTTTGTCTGCATCGGAAGAAGATACAGAGCCTGTAAGACCCATAAGGCTTGTTGTTGAACCTGTCATAACACCAACAGTTTCAAATTCGTCATACTCAGAAAGAGTGTCGAGTAGGTTTTGTGCGGCATCAATGGTATCATCCATAGTAGCCGAATCATCAAGCTTAACCGTTACCGAAAGCTCCGTGCTTGCCATATTCGGCATAAAACTGAAGCCTCTTGCCACAGCACCGAACATACTGCCAAAGAGAAGTACAACTGCAGCGATAAGTGCGATTGCTCTGTGCTTTAATACAAAACGAATAGATTTTTCGTAGCCGCCGAGCATTTTATCAAACATTCCGTGCTTAACAGGTTTAACCTTTCTTAGCATACGCTGACCCATAGCAGGCACAAGCGTAAGGGCAACAATAAGGCTTGCAAGCAGGGAATAGGTGATAGTAAGCGCCATATCTATAAATATCTGACGGGTAAGACCCTCTATGAATACGATAGGGAAGAATACGCATATTGTGGTGAGTGTAGAAGATGCAATTGCGCCCGCAACCTGTTTAGCACCGTTTAAAGCGGCTTTTACAGGAGGCACACCCAAATTGCGCAGTCGGTATATATTTTCAATTACTACAACCGAGTTGTCAACAAGCATACCTACGCCGATTGCAAGTCCCGACAGCGAAATCATATTGAGAGTAACACCGCTGAAATACATCAGCACAAGTGCAAAAATAACGCTGATAGGAATTGAAAGCGCAACAATAAGGGTTGGTTTAATATCTCTTAAGAAAAGGTACAGAATTATAATTGCAAGTACAGCACCCATAAGAAGATTCTGTAAAACGCTGTTTATAATAATGTCTATGTAGTCGCCCTGGTCCATAAGGGTGGTAAAGTGCAGACCTTCGTTTTCCTGTGTAAGAGAGTTGAGCTTTTTGGCTATATTTTCGGAAACAGTAGCGGTTGCGGCATCACTCTGCTTTGAAAAACTGAATACAACGCCGGAGTTTCCGTTAATCTTTGTGAATACATCGTCCGAATCGTCAGCTATAAATACATCTGCAACATCGCTTAGTTTTACAACGCCGATACCGTCAATTCCCGTGTCAAAAAGAGCAAGCGACTGCATTTCTTTATCACCGTCTATTTTGTCGCCGACACGCACAAGATATTTAATATTTTCGTCATCACTTACATATCCTGCAGGCATTGAGAAATTTTGTGCCGTAAGAATATTTGAAACATTGCTTATTGTAACAGTGTTTGTCATATCGGCGGCTTTTTTGGCTTTATCTTTTTGGTCGGAGAGTTCATCACTTGCGGATTTTAATTCTTCTTGAGCGGAATTAAGCTGGGTTAATGCACTGTTTACTTCACTTTGCTTTGTGTTTAGCGCAGAAAGTCCGCCCGAAAGCTGATATGCCGCAAGAGATTGCTGTTTTTCTATCTCTGAAAGTGCCTGATTTACAGATACGGTATTGTTGTCAAGACCTTTTACAGCGGCTGCAATTTGTGTAATACCGCCGTCTACTTGAGATATTTTATCCGCAATTTCCGCTATTGTATCATCAAGTTTTTCTTCTGTGGTGTCAAGTCCTTTTAATGCCTCAACTGTTTGAGTTATTGCTTTATCTACATTTGTAAGAGCATTTTTTGCATTATTAAGTCTTTCTTCAAGCTCTTCTTTCGGAAAACCGTATTTATCAAGTTCTTCATCTATTTTAGCAAGGATTGCTCTTACCTGTGCAAGCTGCTCGTCTGTAAGATCGGGGTTTGCAAGTTTGCTAAGCGCATCTTTGTAGTCGTTGTATATTTTTTCAAAAGTTTCTATCTGTTGTGTAAGCTGTGCTTTTTCGTCCTGCAAACTGTCAAGTTTTTCTTTTATCTGTGTTAATGTTTGGTAGGCAATTGTCAAAGTTTGCTTGGTTGCAGTAAGCGACTGCTGTTGGTCAAGCAACTGCATTTTTGCATTCAAAATTTCAGTGTAACCGCTTTGTGCCTTACCTTGGGCGTCAGCAAGCTGTTTTGCAACTTCTTCCTGTTGAGAATTTAAGTCGTTTATTGACTGCTCAATGGTATCACTGCCTTGCTCCGCTTTAGAAATATTGTCCTGCAATTCTTTCTTTGCATCGGAAATTTTCTTTTCCGCATCGCCGAATTTGTCATTGAGAGCGTCATTGATTTTTGCGTTGAGAGCGTCAATCTTGGTTTGCGAAATAATAACATTTTCCTTTTGAGTTACAATACCTTTTGTAGATACAGAGGCTACACCGTCAATTCCCTCAAGCTGATTTTTCAGTTCGTTGTTTACATAGTCGGAAATTTGCACTGTATCGTAACCGTCGTAATCAACCGCAACCATAGCTACAGGCATCATATTAGGGTTAATTTTCATAAGGTACGGACTGCCTACACCGTCAGGCCATGCATCTTTGATAGTGTCAAGATTGCCTCTCATATCAACGGTAGCGGTGTCCATATTTGTACCGTCCTCAAACTCAAGTGTCAACATTGAATAGTTGTCAGATGAGGTGGAGGTGATGGTTTTTACGCCGTCAATGGTTGAGAGTGACTGTTCAAGCGGTTTTGTTACCACCGATTCAACTGTTTCCGGAGTTTGTCCCGGATAGGTTGTAAGGATTATTGCATACGGAAAATCCATATTAGGCAGTAAGTCAGGCGTCATTTTAAATACCGACACTATACCCAATACAATTACCACAATAACCGCCACAAAAATTGTCATCGGCTTTTTTACACTTAGTTTTGGCAGCATATCATTCCTCTTTCATTGATTATTTCCATAAAATTACTGTTTGATTAATTATTTATTACCTAATATCACTTGACTGCACCTTGTTTGATTATGTCGATTTTTTTGATAAGGCGTTCACGCACTTCTTCACGGTCACTGCCTGCGACAAAAACATCGAAAATTGCATTTTTAAGCACTTGTGTAAGAATTTCTATGAGGCATTTAACGCTTTCGTTATCCTGAAATTTCAGGTTTTGTCTGTCAACCATAGTGTAAATCTCGTTGTTGGTGAGTGCCATATTAAAGCGATTTTTCAGATATTCGCTTACAAGGTCATCGTTTGCTTTAAAGCTGTCAACAATATTTCTCATAATTTTCATTGTTTGCTTTTGACTGCTGTAATCGCCAAAATAATCAAACATTTTAATGTACATAACAAAAAGGTCGCCGCATGAAAGTTTTAAAATTTCTTTGGCTTTGTTGCTTGATTCTTCAAACATAGTTTTAGTGATAATTTCTATCAAATCTACCTTGTCGTCAAAATACTGATAAAAACTGCCTCGGGAAATTTCAGCGGTCTTTATAATTCTGTTTATAGAAACCTTTTCGTTAGGCCGTTCCATAAATTCTTTTATGACAGCGTCGGTAATACGCTTTCTTTTTTCGTACGGAAGATTGTAAAATGTTTTTTTAATCATACCTATTACCTCCTGATATGACAGGTTATCATATTTGCTATAATTTTAGCATTATATAAATCCTTAGTCAATAAAGGTAACACAAATGTTATGTGAAGGTTTTGTGTACAAACTACTTAATAATGTCAGCACATTTTCCTTTTGTAAATTCAATTAAAGTTTGAGGGTCAAGGTCAATCTGATAACCGATTTTTCCCGCACTTACAATAATGTTCGGATTGTTAAGGCAGCTTTCGTGGAAAACGGTAGGGTACTGCTTTTTCATTCCGATAGGTGAGCAGCCTCCTCGAATGTAGCCTGTTACTTTTAAAATATCTTTTACATGAATCATCTCAACGGATTTTTCGCCAACTGATTTTGCGGCTTTTTTAAGGTCGAGTTCCTCCGCAACGGGAACAACAAATACAAAGTAGCTGCCGCTTACGCCTTTTGTGACAAGCGTTTTGAATACACATTCGGGATTTTGCCCCAAAAGTTTGGCAACGCTTATGCCGTCAACAGCGTCTTTTCCGTGCGGATATTCGTGTGCTGCATAATCTATTTTTGCTTTTTCGAGAATACGCATTACATTAGTTTTAAATTCTGACATAACAGCCTCCAAATTACAAATATATAATAATGATTTTAATGTTTAATAATATACACATATAATTTTATTGTGGAAATTTGTGTATGTCAAGTATTGTTATAAATTAGACATAAAACTGTGTTTTTGCTCAAAATTTTAAAAATATTGATAGATATATATTGACTTAATTACTGCAATAAAGTACAATAGATTAAAAATAAATTGTATATTTTTCGTTTTTTCGCATTTATTGGGTATGTTTAATTGATAATTGCCACAGCACAAGGCTTTGGCTTAAAGAATTTTGCGGTATATATAAAGAAAATTACGGAAGGATGATTGGCAATGCTGACTAAAAGCGAAGAAGAGATTATGAATTTATTATGGGAGGTGGGCGAGCCTTTGGCAAGTTCTGAGATTGTAAGCAAATCTGTAAACAGAACATGGCGCAAAAGTTACATTAACCTTTTAATCAATTCATTGCTTAACAAGCAAATGATTGAGGTTGTGGGTGTAAAACAGATGACAAAGAATTATGCCCGCACTTTTCAGCCTACAATGTCAAAGTACGCTTATTCCGTAAAGCGGATTTTTTCTCAAAAAGGTTTTAAAGAAGAGAATATTCCCGACCTTTTTGCCGAGATAATCGCAAATACGGAAAATCCTCAAATTCTTGAAAAAATGCAAAGTCAGCTTGACGAAAGAAAGCGAGAACTTGCATCGGATAAGAATAACCGTGACAGTTACAGCGCATAATTAAAAAGTAAAAATTATTATTACAATTGCCGCCTTAAAGCGGCTTTTGTATTATAGATTATCGGGTATAAAAATTACAGCCATCAAACTTATTTTAGTCTGATGGCTGTTTGCTCTTTGATGTTAAAGTCTTACAGGAATATTTTTTTCGTTAAGATATTTTTTTAATGTGGGAATCGGAATTTCGCCGAAATGGAAGAGAGAGGCTGCGAGGACTGCGTCTGCTTTGCCCTCTGTGAATGCGTCATAGAAATGCTCAAGAGCGCCTGCGCCGCCGCTGGCGATTACGGGAATTGAAACTTTTTCCGAGATTGCTCTTGTAAGTGCGATGTCATAGCCTTTTTTCTGTCCGTCCTCGTCCATACTTGTAAGCAGAATTTCGCCTGCGCCGAGCTGTTCACATTTTACAGCCCATTCAACCGCATCAAGGCCTACAGGAGTTCTGCCGCCGTTTACATAAACTTCCCAGCCGTTTTCCTTACGCTTTGCGTCAATGGCGGCAACTACGCACTGACTGCCGAATTTATAAGCCGCCTCGCTGATAAGTTCAGGTCGATGAACGGCAGCGGAATTAACGGAAACTTTGTCTGCGCCTGCTCTTAAAAGTAAATTGAAATCGTCAACACTTCTTATACCGCCGCCTACGGTGAACGGAATGAAAATTGAATTTGCTACTTTTTCAACCATATCAATTGTAATATTTCTTGAATCGCTTGAAGCTGTAATGTCGAGAAATACAAGCTCGTCTGCGCCTTCTTTATCGTATTGCTTTGCACATTCCACGGGGTCGCCCGCATCTACAAGATTAACAAAGCTCATACCTTTTACAACTCTGCCGTTTTTTACATCAAGGCAGGGGATAATTCTTTTTGCATACATATCTTTTCTCCTTACTTTCCGTTTACCATATCGGCAAAGTTTTTAAGAATTTTTAATCCGACTTCACCGCTTTTTTCGGGGTGGAATTGCGTTGCGGAAACATTTTCCCATTCGATTGCCGCATCAATTTGAACTCCGTAGTTTGTCCTTGCGGCAACAATTTCAGGGTTCTTTGCCGTTAAAAAGTATGAGTGAACAAAATATACATAGGCATTGTCTTCTATACCTTTAAAAATGCCGTCCTTTTTTACAATATCAAGACTGTTCCAACCTATATGCGGTATCTTTAAGCCTGTATCGGCAGGAATTTTTGTTATGCTGCCGTCAAAAACAGATAATCCTTTTTTATTAGGGCTTTCTTCGCTTTCGGGAAAAAGCAACTGCAATCCAAGGCAAATACCTAAGAAATGCTTTTTTGTCTTTATAAAATCAAGTACGGTGTCTTTAATGCCGTAGCTTTCCATGGTGTCCATTGTATCTCCGAATGAGCCTACGCCCGGCAAAACGGCACCGTCTGCCTTTAAAATCATATCTTTATCTCTTGTAACAACACAGTCACAGCCGATATATTTCAAAGCCTTGTTTACGCTCTGAATATTTCCTGCGCCGTAGTCAATTATAGCAATCATAATCTGTCCTCCCGATTACATTTCAGCATAGTAGTATATTAGCATATTTGCTCGTTTTTTGCAAGAAAAACAGTGCGATAATTCATTATTTCAAAAAATAAAAAATTAACCTGTTTTTCGGTTGAATTAAAATAACTTGTGTGCTACAATTAAATATGTATGTAAAATTAAGAAAAATCCTGTGTTTGCAGGTTGCTCATAATTACAGAATTTTTAAAAGAAGGTTATTTGATGATCACTCATTTATTGACAAGAATAGATTTGAGTATGCACTCGCTTTCAAAAGGTCAAAAGCGAATTGCACTTTATATAGAGGAGCATTATGACAAAGCGGCTTTTATGACTGCCTCAAAGCTCGGCGAAACCGTCGGCGTTTCGGAAAGTACGGTTGTAAGATTTGCCACAGAGCTTGGCTATGACGGCTACCCAAAGCTGCAGAAAGCCATGCAGGAAATGATAAGGGATAAGCTCACTTCTGTTCAGCGAATTGAGGTTACTTCAAGCAGAATCGGCAATGACGATGTTTTAAACAGCGTGCTGAATCAGGATATTGATAAAATCCGCAGAACCATTGAAGAAACCTCGCACGAGGATTTTGAAAGGGCTGTAGACAAAATCTGCAATGCCGACAGAATTTATATTTTCGGTGTTCGATCCACCGCTGCAATCGCAAGTTTTTTAGGCTATTATTTTGAGCTTATTTTTGATAATGTCAGAGTTATTGACTCAACAAGCCACACAACCACATACGAAAGAATTTTCAGAATGACCGACAAGGATGTTATGATAGGAATTTCATTCCCACGATACAGCACAATGGCTGTTGACGCTATGAACTATGCCCGTTCGCAGGGTGCGCACGCTATAGCAATTACCGACAGTATGGTGTCGCCGCTTGTTAAATCGGCAGACTCCGTACTTATTGCAAGAAGTGATATGGCGTCAATAGTCGATTCGCTTGTAGCCCCGTTAAGCCTTATAAATGCGCTTATTGTTGCGACTGTTCTTAAAAAGAAAGACGAAGTATCCGAAAACTTCCGCAGACTTGAAACCGTATGGAACAGAGAGGGAGTTTACGCAAGCGGAGAGAAGGACGAGGAAGAAAAGACGGAAGCGGGAAAGAAGAATGGAAAGTAAAAAGGTAGTTGTGGTCGGCGCAGGTGCGGCGGGTCTTATGGCTGCATCGGCAGCGGCAATGTACGGCGCAAGCGTAACATTAATAGAAAAAAACAAGCGTGTCGGCAGAAAAATTATGATTACGGGCAAAGGCAGATGTAATGTTTGCAATAACTGCGATGTCGAAACTTTTATAAGAAATGTTCCTACAAACGGAAAATTTCTTTATTCGGCAATCAACAAATTAACTCCCGAAGACACTGTTGCGTTCTTTGAGGGACTTGGACTTTCTCTGAAAACAGAGCGTGGCAACAGGGTTTTTCCGCAGTCCGACAAAGCTGTTGATGTGGTTGATACATTGTATAACTATGTAAAAAACTGCGGCTGTAAAATTGTGGAAGACACCGCCGAAGAACTTTTGCTTGAAAACGGTGAGGCAGTCGGAGTTAAGTGTAAGAACAAAACATATTATGCGGACAGTGTGATTATATGCTGCGGCGGTAAAAGCTATCCTCTCACAGGTTCTACAGGTGACGGATACACTCTCGCAAAGCAGGCGGGACATACAATAGTACCGCTAAAACCGTCGCTTGTTCCGCTCGAAAGCAAAAATCTCGACTGTAAATCAATGAAGGGCCTTGCACTTAAAAATGTTGGTCTTAAGATTGTTGATACACAGAGCGGTAAAACGGTTTATGATGATTTCGGAGAAATGCTGTTTACTCATTTCGGTATGAGCGGCCCTATGATACTTTCGGCAAGCTCACATATTCGTGATATTTCAGACGGCAGATACAATGCCGTAATTGACATAAAACCTGCACTTTCTTATGAACAGCTTGAAAAACGCTTACAGCGTGATTTTGACGAAAATCATAATAAAGATGTTTCTAATTCATTTACTAAGCTGCTGCCTAAAAAACTTGTTGTACCTGTTTTAAAGCGTTGGGGTATACCTTTTGATAAAAAATGCAATTCTGTTACTAAGGAAGAACGCAGAACTCTTTGCGAACTTTTAAAGGCTTTTACCGTAGAAATCAGCGGTTTTCGTCCTATTGAAGAGGCAATTATTACTTCGGGCGGCGTAAAAACCACTGAAATTAATCCGAAAACTATGGAAAGCCGACTTGTAAAAGGACTTTACTTTGCAGGCGAAGTAATAGATTGCGATGCCTATACGGGCGGCTTTAACTTACAGATAGCATGGAGTACAGGTAATCTTGCAGGCGAAAGCGCCGCTTATTAAGAAAGGAAGAATAAAATGTCTGTTGCAATAGCACTTGACGGCCCTGCCGGCGCAGGAAAATCCACAATAGCAAAAAGAGTTGCAAAGGCTCTTGACTATATATATGTTGATACAGGCGCACTTTACCGCACAATCGGACTTAGCGCCATGAGAAGAAATATCGAGCCTGTTGAGTCAAAAGAAGTGAGCGATATGCTTAAAGAAATTAAGGTTGAGCTTGCTTTTAACGATAATTCAGAGCAAATTGTATTGCTTGACGGCGAAGATGTTTCTTCACTTATCAGAACTCCCGAAGTATCTATGACAGCGTCAAAAATTTCCGCAATTCCCGAAGTAAGAGCATATTTGCTTGATTTGCAGAGAGATATGGCAAAGAAAAATAATGTGATTATGGACGGCAGAGATATCGGTACAGTTGTTCTTCCTGATGCAAAAGTAAAAATCTTTCTTACCGCATCTCCCGAGGCAAGAGCCGAAAGACGATACAAAGAACTTTTGGAAAAGGGAATGACTGTAAGTTACAACGATGTTCTTAAAGATGTAAACGAGCGTGATTACAATGACTCTCACCGCAAAACCGCTCCGCTCAAACCTGCCGAGGGCTGTGTGATTGTAGATACTACAGAACTTGATTTTGAACAGTCGGTAGATAAAATAATTTCCGTTATAAAGGAGAATGTTTAATGGGACAGTCTAAGGTGCTTTACAGAGTCGGTCAGGCGGTTTGCCGTCCGATTATGAAAGTGTTTTACAGATATAAATTTATAAATAACAACTCTATTCCGCATGAGGGAGCATATATAATTGCAAGCAATCATATGTCGTTTTCTGACCCTGTGCTTTTAGGTCTCGGTCAAAGGCGCAGACTTTTCTTTATGGCAAAACAGGAACTTTTTAAAAACAAGTTTTTTGCAGGATTAATCCGTGCACTCGGTGCGTTTCCCGTTGAGCGTGGCGCAGGTGACGGCAAAGCTATAAAAACAGGTGAAGACCTCATAAAAGAGGGCAATGTAATGACTATCTTTATTGAGGGAGGCAGAACAAAGACAGGCGAATTTATGCGTCCGAGAAGCGGCTGTGCACTTGTTGCTCAACAAATGCAGGTGCCTGTTATTCCTGCGTGCATCACAATTACGGGTAACCCGAAGTACCGCTTTGCAAAGAGAGTAATTCATTTCGGCGATCCGCTTACTCCGCAGCAGCTCGGACTTACACCCGACGGTGACAGACGACAGCTTAAAAATGCCACAAATATGATTATGGACGAAATCAAGAAGATGAGGGAGCAGGACAGAAAATGAGCATAACCGTTGCAAAGTCTGCCGGCTTTTGCTTTGGCGTAAACAGAGCAATAAATATTGTGAACAGTTTGCTTGACAAGAATGTAAAAGTATCTACTCTCGGACCTATCATTCATAATATGGAAGTCGTAAACGAGCTTGAAAGCCGTGGCTGTAAAGCGGTTGAGAATATTGACGAGGTAGAAAAAGACGCTACTCTTGTTATCCGTTCTCACGGTGTTCCAAAATATGTTATTGACAAATTAGATGAAAATGGTGTAAAATATGAAGATGCAACATGTCCTTTTGTTAAGAAGATACACAATATAGTGGCAAATCCCGACAACAAGGACGGCATAGTTTTAATCGCAGGCAACAGCGTTCACCCCGAGGTTGAGGGCATTATAGGTCATTGCAGCACCGAATGTCACACCTTTAAAAACAGTGAAGAAATTGACGAGATTTACAATAATATTCTAAAAAAGAATAATAAACAGGTTTTTGTTGTCGCACAGACCACATTTGACACAAAAGAATGGAAAAAGTGTGTAAAAAAGATTAAAAAACTATGTACAAATGCAAAAATATTTGATACAATATGTAATGCAACGTCAGTTAGACAGACCGAAGCTGACTTACTTGCGGCTCAATCCGATTTTATGGTAGTAATAGGCGACAGGCACAGCTCAAACACGGGCAAGCTTTTTGATATATGCAAAAGGCAGTGCGATAACACAGTTCTTATTGAAACAGCGGATGAGCTTGATGCTTTACAAGTCAGCGTTGCTGAAAAAATTGGCGTTACTGCCGGTGCATCTACTCCGGCAAGGATAATAAAGGAGGTACTGGATACAATGAGTGAAATTAAATCCGGTGTAACAAATGGTGAAGAATCTTTTGAGGCATTGCTTGAGGAATCCCTCAAAAACTTAAATACAAATGAGAGGGTAATGGGTACAGTGCTCAGCATTGCGCCTAACGAGGTTCAGGTTGATGTCGGCAGAAAGCAGACAGGCTTTATTCCTGCCAGTGAGCTTTCTAACGATCCTAACGCTAAGCCGGAGGATATCGTAAAGGTTGGCGACAAGATCGAGCTTCTTATTATGAAGACAAATGATCAGGAAGGCACAATTATGCTTTCTAAGCGCAGAGTAGACGCAGCTAAGGGCTGGGAAATTCTTGAGTCTAAGGTTGAGTCACAGGATGTTCTTACAGGTAAGGTTACAGAGGCTGTTAAGGGCGGTGTAATCGTTATCTACAACGATGTAAGAGTATTTATTCCTGCTTCACAGGCAACTGCTACTCGTGACGAGAGCCTTGAGGATCTCGTAGGTAAAGAAGTACAGTTCAGACTTATTGAGGTTTCACAGCGTGGCAGAAGAAAGAGAGCTATCGGCTCAATCAGAAGCGTACTTAAGGAGCAGAGAGCTGCTCAGCGTGAGGAGTTCTGGAAGAACTGCGAAATCGGTAAGAAGTACACAGGTGTTGTTAAGTCACTTACAAGCTACGGTGCATTTGTTGACCTTGGCGGTGTATTTGGTATGATCCACATTTCAGAGCTTTCTTGGACACACATTAAGCACCCAAGTGAGGTTGTAAATGTTGGCGATACTGTAGAAGTATATGTAAAGGACATCAACGAGGAAACAAAGAAGATTTCTCTCGGCTTTAAGAACGCTGACGAGAATCCATGGGAGATCCTCAAGAACCAGTATCCGGTGGGCACAGTTGTTAAGGCTACAATTGTTGGTCTTACATCATTTGGTGCTTTTGCAAACATCATCCCGGGTATTGACGGTCTTATCCACATTTCTCAGATTGCTAACAAGAGAATTGAAAAGCCCGCTGATGTACTTTCAGTTGGCGAAACAGTAGAAGCTAAGATTACTGCTATTGACTTTGACAAGAAGCGTGTAAGCCTTTCAATGCGTGCACTTCTTCCGGAGGACGAGCAGGCTCCTGCTGAGGCTGCTGAAGAGGTTGCTGAATAATTTGTTATTAAACAGGGCATTCCATTATAGGGATGCCCTTTTGTTCTATTTTATATAAAAAACCGCAAAAGGAGCGATAAAAAATGACTCCAAAAGAAGAATTTATTGAGATTTATACAAAGTACATAACACGCAACGGTGCAGAAGAATTACTTGAATGGCTCAAGCGCACAGACTTTTTTACTGCTCCTGCAAGCACGAAATATCATTGTGCCTGCGAGGGCGGACTTGTAATGCACTCTGTCAGCGTGTTTAATACAATGATGGAAAAGCATTATGACGAAGAAACCGATAATATTGAAAGTTTTGCAATATGCGGACTTCTGCACGATTTATGCAAGGCGCAGTTTTACAAGGTTTCGTCAAGAAATGTAAAAAACGAGCAGACAGGTGCGTGGGAAAAAGTACCTTATTATGCAATCGACGACCAATTCCCGTACGGTCACGGCGAAAAATCGGTTTTTCTTATTGAGCGCAAAATGCACTTAAAGATTGATGAGGCAATGGCAATCCGTTGGCATATGGGAGAGTTTGGTGATAAAAACAGCAATTCAATTTCTCTTGCATACGAGCGTTATCCGCTTGCCGTAAAGCTCCACCTTGCAGACCTTGAATCAACATATTTGAAAGAAAAGGGCACTTCGACCGTAAACAAGTAATTTTCATTTTTGCTTTATTTTTGGCATATAACACCGCTTGCTTTATGGAATGTTAAATAAGGATGATTTTATGGATATAATTTTGGCAGAACAAAGAATAAAAGAGCTTACAAAGACGATTGAGTATCACAATAATCGTTACTATAATCTCGATAATCCCGAAATTTCAGATTACGATTATGATATGCTTTTGCGTGAGCTTGAAAACCTTGAAAACGATTTTCCTACACTCAAGTCACCGCTTTCGCCGACAAATAAAGTAGGCGGCGAGCGTGGAGAAAAATTCTCTCCCGTAACTCACACAGTGCCGATGGAAAGTTTACACGACAGCTTTTCTCACTCGGAATTGTTTGATTTTGACAGAAGAGTGCGTGAGGTTGCTCCGAATGTAAAATATGTTGTTGAGCCAAAATTTGACGGTCTTTCCGTATCTTGCGAGTATCGCAACGGTGTATTTGTTCGAGGTTCGACAAGAGGTGACGGAATAGTCGGTGAAGATGTTACGGATAATCTGATGACAATACGCTCACTTCCGAAAAAAATTGAAAATGCGCCTGCATTTTTAGAGGTGCGTGGCGAAGTTTATATGTCTTTTGACAGCTTTAACGAACTTGTCAAGGAACAGGAAGATAACGAAGAAAAGCCGTTTAAAAATCCGAGAAATGCCGCCGCAGGCTCATTAAGGCAAAAAAATTCTAAGATTACCGCAAAGCGCAAACTTGATATTTTTGTATTTAATATTCAACAAATCGAGGGCGTTGAAATTACAAGTCATCATCAGGGTTTGGATTACCTCACCGAGCTTGGATTTCCGACTGCGTTTTATAATATTTTCGAGGATATGCAAGAGGCTGTTGAAGAAATTGAGCGTATAGGAAATATGCGAGGTACATTTGATTATGCGATTGACGGTGCGGTTGTAAAGGTTGATGATTTTGCAACAAGAGAATTATTGGGCAGTACCGCAAAATATCCGAAATGGGCGGAGGCATATAAATATCCACCCGAAGAAAAGGCGACAAAATTGCTTGAAGTTGAAATAAATGTCGGCAGAACAGGCGTGCTTACTCCTGTCGGAATTTTTGAACCTGTATTTCTTGCAGGTACTACAGTAAGCCGTGCAACGCTCCACAACAAAGATTTTATAGATGAAAAAGGTATTTGCGTAGGTGATACGGTAATTATCCGTAAAGCCGGAGAGATTATTCCGGAGGTTCTTTCTGTAAAAGAACACGGCGAAAATGCGGTGCCTTTTGAGTTTCCAAAACTTTGTCCGTCCTGTCACACTCCTGTTGTGCGTGACGAAAACGAGGCTGCTATTCGCTGTACAAACACCGATTGCCCTGCCCAGCTTATGCGCCATCTTATCCATTTTGTAGGCAGAGATGCTATGGATATTGACGGCCTCGGACCTGCTGTGCTTGAACAGCTTGTGAATGAGGGACTGATAAAATCTCCTGCCGACCTTTACAGATTAACGGTTGACAGCATAACCGCCCTTGACCGAAAAGCCGAAAAATCTGCGCAAAATCTTATTAATTCAATTGAAAAATCAAAACACAATGAATTATGTCGTCTTGTTTTTGCACTTGGCATCAGAAACATAGGTCTTAAAGCCGCAAAACTTTTATGCGAAAATTTTGCGAATATAGATGACCTTATGAATGCAAAAACAGAGGATATTTCCGCAATAGAGGGCTTTGGCCTGATTATGGCGGAAAGCGTAGTGAATTATTTTTCTGCCGAAAGCACAAAAAATCTAATTGACGAACTGAAAGAACTCGGACTTGAAATGAAACCGTCCGAACAGAAGAAAAAGGGCGGAATTTTTGAGGGCAAAACCTTTGTTCTTACAGGTACTCTGCCGACTATGAAAAGAAGTGAGGCAGGCAAACTGATTGAGCAGAACGGCGGAAAAACAAGCTCTTCCGTATCTAAAAAAACCGACTATGTGCTTGCGGGCGAAGACGCCGGAAGTAAACTGACAAAAGCACAGCAACTCGGTATTACGATTATTTCTGAAGAAGAATTATTAAATATGCTTGCTGAATGAATTTAATAAGAAATGCGCTAACCTAAAAATAAATTAACTATAGCTATTATCACGGGCATTGCTCTGTCCGCAAAATATATGACTATAACACAAAGAACTATCTTACATAAGTAGGATAGTTTTTTTGTTTTTACTTACAATCTATCATTCAAAAAATATTTAAACCTTGTTCTTTTTATGTGCCTGTCTGCATACATATTAACAAAGCCAAGGAAAGGACGATAAAAATGACAAGTCTTAATAATGAGGGCAGGTTTGTACTTGCCATACGCTCGCTAAGTCAGAATATTTATCAGAGAATTTTACCGCTGTCGCAAAAATTCTGCGATACTGCGCAGGAAATAAGATTGCGTGTAAACAGACCTGTAGCGGTTGTTTGCCCGGAGACTACATATTTTCTTACGGAAAAGGGCGGGCTTACCAACACTATACTTGACGGCTCAATGCTCACAGTCAGCCGTGGCGACCTTACGGATACTTTTCACAACATTTGCAATTACTCGGTATATTCAAAACAAAGTGAAATTATAAACGGCTTTGTTTCAATGCACGGCGGTCACAGAGCGGGTATCTGCGGTACGGCAATTTGTGAGGGTGACAAGGTAATAAATATCCGTGATATTTCGTCAATTAACATCAGAATTGCAAGAGAGCATAAAGAGTGTTCAAGAGCTGTTATTGACACTCTTAATCCCGACTTTGGCGGCGTGCTTATTTGCGGTGCGCCATGCACGGGCAAAACCACGCTCTTAAGGGATATGGCAAGAATACTCTCGACCGAATACGGCAAGAGAATTTCTTTAATTGACGAAAGGGGAGAACTTGCGGGCACTTCCTCGGGTATCCTGCAAAATGACATCGGACTTTGTGATGTGTTTGACCTTTACGATAAGCCGAGCGGAATTATTCAGGCTATACGCAGTATGTCGCCTGATATTATTGTTTGCGACGAAATCGGTACGCAGAGAGATATTGACGCTGTGGAATATTCCGTGAATTCGGGTGTATCTTTTATTTCTACCTTGCATTGTTCAAGCGTTGACGAACTTAGAAGAAAAGATAATATCCGTAAACTCGTTTTCTGCGGCGGCTTTAAAACCCTTGTTTTCCTTGATAACAGAGCGTCTGCCGGCAGAGTGAGCAAGATTATGAGAGTCGGTGATGTATTTGGTAATTAAAATTATCGGCTGTATCTTGCTTGTGAGCGCAACAACTCTTATGGGATTTAAAAAAGCCCAACGGCTGTACAAACGCAGAGATTTTATAAATGACTTTTTGGTTTTCCTTGATACTCTTGCGACAAATATTCGCTACAGTACAGATGAACTTTCGATTATTTTTTCCAAAAGCGAAGACAGATTCGGAAAAGCAATATACGGTGCGTACGAAAAATACGACGGTACATTTTTTAAAAAATGGAAAAATGCGGTAGCGGATATTTCCGACGGTTACGCTTTAAAGCACGAGGATAAACAGCTTTTATGCTCATTCGGAGAAAAACTCGGCATAACCGATGTAGAGGGACAGCTCAAACATATTGAGCTTTACAAAGGGCTTGCGAACGCTCATCTTGATGACAGTAAAAATGAAATAAAACAAAAATCACGGCTTTACAAAACTATGGGATTTTTTGTCGGCACGGCAGCCGCACTTGTTATAATCTGAAAGGATAGCTATGGATGTTGAACTGATTTTTAAAATAGCTGCAATCGGTATAATTGTAGCCGTGTTGTGTCAGGTGCTCATACGCAGCGGCAGAGAAGAACAGGCAATGCTTACGACGCTTGCGGGTCTTATAGTTGTGCTTACTCTGATTGTCACGCAGATAAGCGCCTTGTTTAACACGATAAAGCAGTTATTCGGCTTTTAGGAATAAAGTATGAATATTATTACTATAGCCGCTGTCGCAATTGTATCTGCAATTTCTGCCGTAGCAATAAAAAAGCATAACGGTGAAATCTCGCTTATGCTTTCAATTGCCTGCGGTGTAATATTGCTTACAGCCGTAATTTCGTTTGCGGCTACGATTTTGCAGACGGTAAATAAAATTGCGGCAGCATCTGATATGAATATTGAGTATATAAAAATATTGCTCAAGGTAATAGGAATATGCATTGTAACAGAGCTTGCTGTCAGTGTATGTAAGGAGTCGGGACAGCAGGCAATAGCAACAAATGTTACGCTTGCAGGTAAAATATTGATTATGGTAACATCACTTCCGCTTTATTCGGAAATTTTAAATACAGTGGTGTCACTTGTAGAAAACTCCTGAAGGAGTGTTGATGTTGAAAAAAACAGCAGTGTTTTTAGTTGTGATTGCGGTTGCTTTTCTGTCGCAGATTACTGTATTTGCAGCCGATACAACAACCAAAACCGAAAGTACAACAAATGATATTAACAGCATTTACGATACCTCTGCTTTATATGACAGCCTGTCTGACGATGTAAAGCAGAGCCTTGAAAATATAGGGATAAACGGCATAGACAGCAATGAGCTTTCGCAGATTTCGTTCGGAGAAGTTGTGAATGAAATTGTAAAACTTGCGGGCGAAAACAGCGCAGGACCGTTAAAAGCGGTAATCTCGCTTACCGCACTCTTGCTTATATGCTCGCTTTTATCTTCGTACAAAAATTCGCTTTCAAGTGAACTTTCCTCCTCACTTGGCATAGCAGCCGTACTGTGTGCTACCTGTACGGCTGCACTCCCCGTAATTGAAGTAATTTCAGATATGTCAACGGTAGTAAAAACGGCATCAAGTTTTATGCTTGCTTTTGTGCCTGTAATGGTTATGATTATGTCGAGCACGGGACACGCCGTAAGCGGTGCGTCATATTACGCAATGATGATCGGCGCAGGAGAGGGAGTGGGACAACTAAGCTCAAAGGTAATAGTTCCTTTTCTTAATATGTTTCTCGGAGTATCAGTAACGGCAAGCGTATGCTCGGAATCAAAACTTACGGGTATAACTTCAATAATTTCAAAAGCCGTAAAATGGGTACTCGGGTTTGTTATGACTGTATTTACAGCCGTACTTTCTTTTAAGCAGATGATAACAACCTCGGTTGACGATGTTTCTACACGAGCCGTGCGATTTACTTTAAATTCATTTATTCCGATAGTAGGCTCAGCGCTTTCAGATGCATACAAAACCGTACAGGGCAGTGTAAACTTGCTTAAATCGGGACTTGGAATTTTTGTTATAGTATCTATTGCTTTTGTGTTTCTGCCTATAATACTTAACAGCCTTTTGTGGATATTTACTTTATCGGCAGGAAAGTTACTTGCGGAGATACTCGGCATAAATCAGGTAAAAGATTTGCTTGATGGTGTCGGTACCGTGCTTTCAACCTTGCTTGCAATTGTATTGTGCATTATGTCGGTTTACATAATTTCAACTGCACTTGTGCTTTTGATGGGAGGCGGCGGAATATGAGCGGTATGATTTCTGCGGTTATAACAGTTTGTGCCGGTGCTCTTGTTTGCAGTCTGCTGTCGGCATTTGTACCCGAGGGTACTACCAAAAAAACCGTTGCCCTTGTAATCGGTGCGTTTATGGTATGCTGTCTTATTTCGCCGATAACCTCGGCAATTTCTTCTATAGGTTTTGATGCCGAACCTGTTGATTACAGCGAAGATCAAGTTTCCACTTCCGACGAAGCCTACGCAAATGTTGTGATTAAACAGGCACAACAAAATCTTGAACAAAGCCTTACCGACCTGCTTGCTCAAAACAACATAAAAATATCCGAATGTAAAATCGTACTTGCAAAATCGCAGTCAAACAGCATAATTATCGGTGACATCAGCATATATATGAGTAATGAATATAAAAGCCGGAAAGATAAAATCGGCTCAATTGTTTTTGAAAGCTTCGGAGCATATCCGAGAATAACTTTTATTTAAGGGTGCAAAGCTATGGAAGAAAAAACAAACGGAATAAAAAAGCTGTTTGAAAGTGACAAAGCAAGAAAAATTATAGTAATTATCGGTATTATCGGAATAGCACTTATTTTTATTTCTTCAATTTCGGGAATTAATACCGATAAAAAAACGGAAACCGAGGGCTTTTCGGTTACTACCTACAGCACGGAGATTGAAAGCGATTTGCAAAAAATCCTTTCAAGTATCAGCGGCTGCGGAGAAACAAAGGTGCTTCTTACCATAGAAAACTCGGTCGAATATGTATATCTTGAGGACAGTACCACCAAGACAAAGGAAATTCAGCCTGTTATCCGCGGTGTGCTTGTTGTATGCGAGGGCGGAGATGATCCCGTCGTAACACAAACGGTCACACAAGCGGTAACAAGGGCACTGGATATTTCATCGGCAAAGGTATGTGTTACAAAATTAACAGAACGAAGGTAGAGGTATTATGAAAATTCAGAAGAAACATATTGTAATGACATCACTTGTACTTGCTCTGGCAACGGCGGTTTACATAAACTATCAGATTTCGCAGGCTCGTACAACTTCACCTGCAAAGGAGCTGGGGGCAGCGTCATATGTAAATGCAACAGTCGGGGAAACAGCAACCTCCGACGAGGCGGCAGCTGCAATGGCACTATCTAAAGAGCAGCAGGATTTCTTTGCATCCGAGCGCACTAAAAGGCAGAACACGCAAGACAAGGTAATTGACGATGCGGAGGAGATACTCGATTCCGACTCGAGTTCAGACACGGAGCTTACCGAGGCGCAAGAAAATGTAGAGCGAATCATCAGCTTTTTTACAACGCAGGATACCATAGAAACCATTGTGAAAGCGAAAGGCTTTTCCGATTGCCTTTGCTGTATAACCGATATGGGTGTAACCGTTATTGTTCCGAAAAACGAGCTTAACGAAAACACCGTTTTGTCAATATACGATGCCGTAACAACGCACTATGAAATTGCAAGTGACGCAATATCTGTTGTAGGTGCGTGAATATAGTTTACAATCAAAATTTTATGTGATATAATTATCCTGATAATTTATTGTAAAGTTGGGATAATATGTCTGAAGAGATAAATGTAACTTCTCAGGAAGTAACAGAAGAAAATGAAAACGAAGCAGTACAGATTAAACTTACACGCTCCGAACAGCGTGAGCAGGTATTTATGCTTTTATTTTCAAAGTCATTTACAAACACATCTGTCGACAATATGGTGCAGGACAGCTCGGAACTCTTTATGGGCGGAGTAAGCGCACTTGCACAGGCAGAAGTTGAGGGTATTGTATCGGCTAAAGAAGAACTTGACGAGATTATTTCACGCTATCTAAAAAAAGGATGGACTCTTTCAAGAATTTCAAAGCCGTCGCTTGCAATCCTTGAACTTGCAGTGTATGAAATCAAGTATCTTGACAATGTTCCCGCAAACGTAGCAATCAACGAGGCGGTAGAACTTGCAAAGAAGTACACTATTGACGAGAGCGGATTTGTCAACGGAATATTAGGCTCATTTGTAAGAGATAACGGAGAAAAGTAATGAGCCTTTTCCTTGGTATAGATACCTCTAACTACACAACTTCGGTTGCGGTATATAACAGCGAAAACGGCGAAATGCTGCAGCGAAAGCAGCTTTTGCCCGTAAAACAGGGACAGCTTGGCTTAAGACAGAGCGATGCGGTTTTTCATCACACACAACAGCTTCACACTCTTGTTGAGGACATTGCTAAGGAAGTTGACTTGTCGGGTGTGTCTGCATTAGGCGTATCAACACGCCCCCGTCCGGTTGACGGCTCATATATGCCGTGCTTTACGGTTGGAGAAAACACAGCAAGAATTATATCGGCAGTAATAAAAAAGCCTCTCCTGACATTTTCACATCAGGAGGGGCATATTGCCGCAGCACTGTTTTCAGCCGCAAGAGAAGATTTGTTTGAAAAAGAATTTTTAGCATTTCATATAAGCGGAGGCACAACGGAGGCGGTGCTCGCAAAGGGCAGTACAAGCTCGTTTGCCGTTAAAGAGGCTGCAAAAACACTTGACTTAAATGCCGGACAGGCAGTTGACAGAGTGGGGCTTATGCTCGGTTTAAAATTTCCGTGCGGTCCGCAGCTTGAACAGCTTGCGCTTAATAATACAGAAAAAATCAAAGTTCGTCCTACTCTCAAGGGCGCCGATTGCTGCTTGAGCGGACTTGAAAATCAGTGTAAAAAAATGCTTGATAACGGCGAAAGCAAAGAAAAAATCGCTGCTTTTTGCCTTGCTTTTATTCAGGCTACGCTTGAAAAAATGACTGAAAAATTGCTCGAGCAATTCGGCAATTTGCCTGTGATTTTTGCGGGCGGAGTAATGTCAAATTCCATTATAAGAAATGCTCTGACCGAGAAATTCGGCGCTACATTTGCAAAACCCGAATATTCCGCCGATAACGCAGCGGGTATTGCGTATTTGGCATATAAGAAATATACGGAAATCTAAGACGATTATAAGTGTAAAAATATCAAAATACTTCATCAGCGGGAGGTAAAGAGATGTATTCACCGCAGATTCAAAAGCCGAGAGTGCTTTCTGTTTCACAAATAAATTTTTATATAAAGTCAATTATCGAGAATGACGGCAGTTTGCAGTTTGTGCTTGTAACGGGTGAAATCTCTAATCTTACCGTGCACCAACGCAGCGGTCATATTTACCTTTCGCTTAAAGACAGCAATTCAGTTATAAGTGCCGTTATGTTTGCAGGCAACGCAAGACGACTTAAGTTCCGCCTTGAAAACGGAATGAAAGTAATTTGTCGTGGCAGGATTTCTGTATATGAGCCGAGCGGCAGGTATCAGCTTTATATTGAGGATATGCAGCCCGACGGTGTGGGTGCGCTTACGCTTGCTTTTGAACAGCTAAAAAAGAGCCTTGCTCAAAAAGGACTTTTTGACAATGCGCATAAAAAGCCGCTGCCGAAATTTCCTAAAACAATCGGCGTCATAACTTCTCCCACGGGTGCGGCGGTTCAGGATATAACGAATATTATCAGACGAAGATTTCCGAGTGCGGATATAGTGCTCGCACCTGTGCTTGTTCAGGGAGAAAGTGCGCCCGAGCAGCTTGTGCGTGCCGTAAATAAATTCAGTGCAAGCAAGATTGCCGATGTGGTTATCATAGGCAGAGGCGGCGGTTCTGCCGAAGACTTATGGGCGTTTAATGACGAACAACTTGCGTATGCGGTCTATAATTGCGAAACTCCCATAATTTCGGGTGTGGGACACGAAACAGATTTTACTATCTGTGACTTTGTCGCCGATGTTCGTGCCTCTACTCCGTCTGCTGCGGCAGAACTTGCCGTACCCGACAGGCAGGAGCTTATGTCTTACTATTTTAAGCAAAAGCAATATATATCCGCTATGCTTGACAGAAAGATAAAAACGGCGCAGTTAAGACTTGAAAATCAGCAGAGAAGAATGTCTGCATCATCGCCGAAGCTCAAAGCGGAACAGCTTGAAAAACAGCTTTCGGCAAAGAGCGAAAAGCTGACACGGTTTATGAATATTTATATTTCCGATAAAGAAAATAAACTTATTGCCGCAAAGGGCAAACTTGACGGTTTGAATCCGCTTAATGTATTGAATCGTGGTTATGCAATAGCCGAAAAGGACGAAAAAATCATTACCTCATCAAAACAGCTTAAAAACGGCGACGATTTCACTGTTATTTTGAGTGACGGTAAAATAAACGCAAAGGTATGTGGTGAATAACTATGGCTTTTACACATCTTCATAATCATACCGAATACAGCTTGCTTGACGGAGCAAGCAGAATAAACAAACTTGTGGAATCGGCAAAGGAAAAGGGACAAACCGCTCTTGCCATTACCGACCACGGTGTAATGTACGGCGTCATTGACTTTTACCGAGCCTGTAAAAAGCAGGGGATAAAGCCTGTTATCGGCTGTGAAGTTTATGTTGCGCCGCACTCTCGTTTTGACAAAACTTCGGCGTATGAAAAGTATTATCATATGGTGCTGCTTTGCGAAAATAACGAGGGCTATCAAAATTTAATTAAACTTGTTTCAAAAGGTTTTACCGAGGGCTTTTATTCAAAGCCGAGAATTGACGATGAGCTTTTGAAAGAATATCACAAGGGCCTAATCTGCCTTTCTGCCTGTCTTGCCGGTGAAATTCCGCAGAATCTGCTTGACGGAAACTATGACGGAGCAAAGCAGAAGGCTCTTTTTTATCAATCGCTTTTCGGTAAGGATAACTTTTTTATAGAACTTCAGGACCACGGCATAGAGGAGCAAAAACGAATTAATCCGCAGCTTATTCGCATTGCCGAAGAAATCGGCGCCGAACTTGTGGTTACAAACGACAGCCATTATATAGATAAAAAGGACAGCTTTACGCACAGTATTTTGCTTTGCATCCAGACCAATAAGACGGTAAATGATGTGGACAGAATGGAGTTTAAAACGAGCGAGTTTTACCTTAAAACAGAGGAAGAAATGCGCTCACTCTTTCCGAATCTGCCGCAGGCATATGATAATACACAGAAAATTGCCGACCGCTGTAATGTTGAGTTTGAGTTCGGCGTGCGTAAACTGCCACGATTTGATGTGCCGAATAATGAAGATCATTACGAGTATTTTCGCCGAAAATGCTATGAGGGTCTTTACAGACATTACGGAGAAAATCCCGATAAGTCTTTGATTGACCGACTTGAATACGAACTTGCAACTGTTTCAAAAATGGGTTTTGTCGATTATTACCTTATCGTAAATGATTTTGTACAGTATGCAAAGAGTGAAAAAATCCCTGTCGGACCCGGCAGAGGTTCGGGTGCAGGTTCGCTTTGCGCCTATTGCATAGGAATTACAGCGATAGATCCGATCAAGTATAATCTTCTTTTTGAAAGATTTTTAAACCCTGAGCGTGTAAGTATGCCCGACTTTGATGTCGATTTCTGTACCGAGCGCCGAGGAGAAGTAATTGACTATGTAGTGCGTAAATACGGCACGGACAGAGTTGCGCAGATTATATCGTTCGGTACTATGGCGGCAAGAGGCGCTATAAGAGATGTCGGCAGAGTGCTTGCAATTCCGTATGCCACCGTTGACTCGGTTGCCAAACTTGTACCTATGGAATTAAAGGTTACTATAGATTCCGCACTCAAGGCAAGTCCCGAATTAAGACATCGCTATGAAGAGGACGAACAGACAAAGCAATTGCTTGACATTGCAAAGAGCATTGAGGGAATGCCAAGACACGCTACAATGCACGCCGCAGGTGTAGTAATTACCGACCGTCCCGTATCTGATTATGTTCCGCTTTCAAAAAATGATGACAATGTGGTAACACAGTTTACCATGACCACACTTGAGGAGCTCGGTTTGCTCAAAATGGACTTTCTCGGACTTCGCAATCTTACGGTAATTGACTATGCGGATAAACAGATACGAAAAAATCATCCCGAGTACAATCCCGATAATATAAACGATAAAGACGAAAAAGTTTTTGCTATGATTTCTCAAGGCAATACGGAGGGTGTGTTTCAGTTTGAAAGCCAGGGTATGAAAAATGTTCTTATGCGACTAAAGCCCGATTCGATCGAGGATTTAATCGCCGTGGTTTCGCTTTATCGACCCGGACCTATGGACAGTATTCCCCGTTACATCGACTGCCGCCACAATCCATCGCACATTACCTATAAGCACCCGTTATTAAAGCCTATACTTGAGGTTACCTACGGCTGTATTGTCTATCAGGAACAGGTAATGCAGATTTTACGAGTGCTTGCAGGTTTCAGTCTTGGCAGAGCGGATATTGTTCGCCGTGCCATGAGTAAAAAGAAAGCCGCAGAAATGGCAAAGCAAAGAGAGATTTTTCTTCACGGCATTACAGATGAAAACGGCAAAGTAATTGTTGACGGTTGTATTCGCAGAGGTATTGACGAGAAAATCGCCAATTCAATTTATGACGAAATCGAAAGTTTTGCTTCTTACGCTTTCAATAAGTCACACGCAGCGGCATATTCTATGATTTCATACAAAACCGCATATTTAAAATGTCATTATCCGCAGGAGTATATGGCGGCATTGCTCACAAGTGTGCTTGATAACCAAAACAAACTTGCAGCATATATAGGCGAATGTCAGCGGCTCGGAATAAAAGTTTTGCCTCCGAGTGTAAACGAAAGCGATCTTGGCTTTACTGTCAGCGGTAACAATATACGCTACGGATTGCTTGCAATCAAAAATCTCGGCAGAGCTTTTATTGATCAGATAATTAAAGAGCGCAGATTAAAGCCTTATACAAGTCTTTACGATTTTTGTAAAAGACTTTGCGGCAAAAATATGAACAGCCGTGCTATAGAAAGTCTTATAAAGTGCGGTGCGCTTGACGGACTTGGCGCTAACCGCAGACAACTGCTTGCAATAAGCAAAACCGTGCTTGACGATGTTGAATATGAGGCTAAAAAGAATCAAGGCGGACAGCTTTCGTTTTTTGATATGGGTGACGACAGTATAAAGACTACATCAGAACCCCAACTGCCTGATTTGAAAGAATTTTCAACTGATGAGCTTTTGAGAATAGAAAAGGAAATAGCAGGCATATACCTAAGCGGCCACCCTGCCGATAATTACAGCCTTTATTCCGAGAGAATGAAAGCCGACAGAATAGGCGAAATTATAAATGACGAAACAGGACGCTATCCCGACGGCAAGAAAGTGCTGATTGTAGGTATTATTTCCAAAGTGAAAACTCAACTTACCAAAAGCAACAAACTTATGGCTTTTATAAATGTAGAAGATAAGTACGGCATAATGGAAGCGGTTGTTTTTCCGAATGTGTATGAAAAAAGCACTATTCTTTTAAATGAAAACATACCCGTTATTATAAAAGGCACATTGAATTTTAAAGAAAACGAAGAACCGAAAATAATTTGCGACAGCATTGCAAAAGCCTTTAACAATGAGGAATGTAAAAATATGTCTGCCGCAAATTACGAACAAAACAGGGCAGCGGCAGAACATAAAAGCGCATATCAAAAGCCTTATGTACCGCAGGCACTTTATTTGAGAATTGATGACCTTAATACGGATATGTACCGTCGAGCAAAGAGAGTTACTGATATTTTCGACGGCAGAACACCGATTATTTTTTATCTTACCGATTCAAAACGCAAGGTAAAAGCCCCTGCAAATATGTGGGTGAGCCTTAATGATGTTATGATAAAAGAGCTTAAACATCAGCTTGGTGATGAAAATGTAGCGGTAAAATAAACAAATTCTTTATAAAATCACTATCGAAAACATATAAATTAACCTTTTAGCTATTGCAAAATTCGTTTAATAGGTATATAATACTATATATGATATTCACTTTAACGCATAAAAACTTTAAAGCATATGTTTGTTTAAGTACTAAAGTGAAAACGGGAGGACAAATTTTTATGAAAATGACAAAAAGAATTTTGGCAACCGCAACAGCAGCGCTTACAGTAACAGCTGCACTCGCAGGCTGTACAGGCGGTACTTCATCAACAACTTCAAAAGCTGCTCCTTCACAGGCAGATGCAAACAAAGTATATAATATCGGTATTTGTCAGCTTGTTCAGCATGAGGCTCTTGACGCCGCAACTAAGGGCTTTAAAGACACTCTTACTGAAAAACTCGGCGCTGACAAGGTTAAGTTTGACGAGCAGAACGCACAGGGCGATTCGGCTACTTGCGCTACAATCTGTAACCAGTTTGTTTCTTCAAATTATGACCTTATTCTCGGTAACGGTACTGCGGCTCTTCAGGCTGCATACACGGCAACACCGTCTATTCCTATTCTCGGTACTTCGATTACAGACTACGGCACAGCTCTTGATATGGCAGAGTGGACAGGCGTTTCGGGTATGAATGTATCCGGTACAACAGACCTTGCTCCGCTTGACAAGCAGGCTGATATGCTCAAGGAACTTTTCCCTGACGCTAAAACAATCGGTATTCTCTATTGCTCGGCAGAGGCTAACTCAAAATATCAGAGCGATACAATCACACCTTTCTTTGAGAGTGCAGGCTACACTGTAAAGACATATTCATTTGCAGATTCAAACGATGTTGCGGCTGTAGCAAAGACAGCTTGTGACGAAAACGATGTTCTTTACATTCCTACAGATAACACAGCGGCTTCAAATACAGGTATTATCGACAATACGGCTACAGCTGCAAAAACTCCTATCATCGCAGGTGAAGAGGGTATTTGTAAGGGCTGCGGTGTTGCAACACTTTCTATCAGCTACTATGAACTTGGTCAGAAAACAGGCGAGATGGCTTATGATATTCTTGTAAACGGTGCCGATATAACTTCTTTAAAAGTTGAGTCAGCTCCTAATGTTACCAAGAAATATGTAAAGAGCCGTTGCGATGCTTACGGAATTACAATTCCTGATGATTACGAGGCTATTGAGGAGTAATAATCCTTAATTTATAAATTAAAAAACGGTGGGGTGCCGTGAAAGCGACACCCCAATCTTTTATGTATTGGTGGTTTTTATGGAATTTTTAGCAGAATACTTCGGTTCTCTTAATCCTGCAAACTTTTTTGCGGCTTTGCCGGGTAATATTGCGCAGGGTATTATCTGGGGACTTATGGGTCTTGGTGTTTTTATTACCTACAAACTTTTGAATTTTGCCGACCTTAGCGTTGACGGTTCTTTTGCAACAGGCGGTGCGGTTACCGCTGTTATGCTTATTAACGGCTGTTCTGTATGGGTAGCGCTTATAGTTGCTATTCTTGCGGGCATTGCGGCAGGTCTTATAACGGGACTTTTACATACTTTGCTCGGTATTCCTGACATACTCGCAGGTATTCTTACGCAGATTGCGCTTTATTCAATCAACTTGAACATTATGGGAAGGTCAAATCTTCCTATCAGCTACAGAAACTATGCGCTTGTAATTTCCGCAAGCGATATTAATTTATCAATTATCATCGCCCTCGGAATTGCGGCTATTGTTATTGCGGCTATGTATTGGTATTTCGGAACAGAACAGGGCTCTACAATCCGTTCAACAGGTTCAAACCCTGCTATGAGTAAGGCGCAGGGCATTAATATCAATGTCGCAAAAGTAATTGCACTTGCGCTTTCAAACGGTCTTGTTGCTCTTGCAGGCTCACTTTTTGCACAGTACCAGGGTTTTGCAGACATCAATATGGGCAGAGGCGCTATCGTAATCGGTCTTGCCGCAGTTATTATCGGTGAAGTCCTCGGCGAGGCTATCTTCCGTAAGCGTATGAACTTTGTTGTAAAAATGCTCTTCGTTATTGTGGGCGGTATTCTTTATTATATTGCAATGGGTATTGTTCTTTGGCTCAAGATGCCGACAGACGATACAAAGCTCTTCACAGCAATTATAGTTGCAATCTTCCTTGCAGTACCTTATTTACAAAAGAAGAGTAAAACCTCCTTTAAAAAGGTAGCTAAAATGAATTTAAAGGCTAACAAGGCAAACGGAGGCAGTGACAATGCTTGATATTATTAATATTCACAAAACCTTTAATAAAGGCACAATAAATGAGAAGGTCGCACTTGACGGTGTAACACTTCACTTAAACGAAGGCGATTTCTGTACAATAATCGGCGGCAACGGTGCGGGTAAGTCAACTACCCTTAATGCCGTTGCCGGTGTATGGCCTGTTGACAGCGGTCAGATTCTTATTGACGGCGTAGATGTAACGGGACTTCCCGAGCATAAAAGGGCAAAGTATCTCGGCAGAGTTTTCCAAGACCCTATGAACGGTACAGCCGCCGATATGCAAATTCTTGAAAATCTTGCTCTTGCAAAGAGAAGAGGCAATCACAGAGGTTTGGCATTCGGCGTTACAAAAAAAGAAAAAGAAGAATATGTTGAAGTTCTTAAAAGCCTTGATTTAGGCCTTGAAACAAGGCTTACATCAAAAGTAGGATTGCTTTCAGGCGGCCAAAGGCAAGCTGTCACTCTGCTTATGGCTACACTTAAAAAGCCGAAGATTTTACTTCTTGATGAGCATACAGCCGCACTTGACCCGAAAACAGCGAAAAAAGTTCTTGACCTTACAGAAAAAATTGTTGAAAGAGATAATCTTACAACAATTATGATTACACATAATATGAAAGATGCTATCAATATAGGCAACAGGCTTATTATGATGAATGAGGGCAAAATCATTTATGATGTATCGGGTGATGAAAAGAAAAACCTTACAACAGCAGACTTGCTTGCTAAATTCAAAATCACTTCCGGCGGTGAAGAATTCGATAATGACCGTGTTCTTCTTTCAACCGAAGCTGACGAATAAAATATAAATAACACCCGGTAGTTTGGCTATCGGGTTTAGACTGTCGATAAAGTGGCTAAAGCGCGCCGAATAAAAATAAATTAACCTTTTTGCCTCC
>ERZ791837.386-NODE-386-length-34562-cov-17.020720_pt1 | contig 34562 bp, 33 predicted proteins | sample MGYA00510292_ERZ791837 | MGnify/ENA primary metagenome ERZ791837 (study PRJEB30046, sample SAMN00715259) | human gut metagenome | study: EMG produced TPA metagenomics assembly of the A metagenome-wide association study of gut microbiota in type 2...
CTTCGTCGGTCGAGTTCTGCCACTACGCAGGGCTGAACTACGTGAGCTGCTCGCCGTTCCGCGTGCCCATCGCACGTCTGGCGGCCGCACACGCCGCGCTCAACGAGAAGTAGCATTCCTCCGGTTACGGCCGGAATATCCGAAAACGAAAGCCTGCGGCATGAAAGCCGCAGGCTTTCGTTTTCAGCGGAAAAAAAGTCCGGTTCGTTGAATATGTTTGGCGAAAGCGGATAAGTTTTGTATATTTGCTATCGGCAAACAGTATAACACGCAACTTTTTTGTTGAATTAAAATAACAGAACATGAAGAAGATGTTTTTTGCGGCAATCGTCGCATTATTCGCAGTGACAACCGTATCAGCACAAACTCCGGGCAATTGGGCAGTAGGACCCAAAATCGGCGTATATACCAATACAGGCGCCGACGGCGCCATCTTCGGCATCGGAGCCAGCGGACGCTACAGCTTCACCGACAACTGGCGCATGGAGTCGGGCATCATGGCCATCTGCAAGAAATTCTGCTCGGTGGACATCAGCGCCGACGTGCAGTACCTCTTCAATATCGCCCCGGACTGGCATATCTACCCGCAGGCGGGTCTGAGCGCCAACGATATCGGCGGATGGTCGTGCGGCATCAATCTGGGCGGCGGCGCCGACTTCTCGGTAGCCCGCAACTGGGACCTCTCGGCAGGCTTCAAGTGGATGATCCAGACCGCTGAGTACCACAAGAATCCGATTCTCATCAATATCGGCGCAACCTACAAGTTCTAATCCGGCGCAACCCGGAAAACGTATCCCGGAGACCTCGACGAGGTCTCCGGGATTTTTCATGTCCGGCCACGAACGCCGCAACCTGCTGCCGCCCGCCACGAAAGCCAACATACAACAATGCGGCGAGCGACGATGACTGCTGCGGAGACAGCGGAGACAGCGGAGACAGCAACGGAGACGGCAACGACGGCAGCGGAGACGACGAGCTGCAGCGGCGGAGAGCCGTACATTTTTCAACACCCGGCCAAAAGTCCCCCAAACAGAACCGCACGCACGGCCCATCCGCCGTAAAACACAGCAAACCGGCCGGATTCCGCGACCTGAAAACCCTTCCGGAGAACTTCGCAGCCCTCCGGCACGGGACGTTTTTTCATCCTCCGGTCGCACACAAATTCCGGCGGCAACCGATCGCGGCACGAGTGTTGCACGCCGTTAAGGCAATGGAAGAAAGGCGGTTCGGGAAGCTTTCCGAATCCGGAGATATGAATTAAATGACTGACAACCACTTATTAATACATAAAATTTAACTGAAAATTATGAAAAAAATTCTTCTCATCTCGGTTGCGGCATTGTTTGCTTGGGCAGCGTCCGCTCAGGACAACACCTACCGCAACACACAGACCAACACCTACCGCAATGCAGCTCAGACAAACAACTACCGCAACGCGGCTCAGACCTACAACAACAATGCGGCTCAGGCCGGCAATTACCGCGGCACGCCCTCCAATTACCGCAGTGCGGTGGGTCCGCGTGTCAATTTCTACACCAACACGGACGACGCCTCGGTCGGTATCGGCGCCTACTACCGCTACAGCTTCAATTCGCACTGGCGCATCGAGCCGTCGATCTATGTACTGACGGAAAAAGACAGCTCCGTAGACATCAACTTCGACGCACACTACGTATTCCAGATCGCCGACTGGTGGGGCGTATTCCCGCAGGTAGGTATCGTGGCCAATGACATCAAGGACTGGGCGGTCGGCATGAGTGTCGGCGCAGGTTTCGACTTCAACGTCGCCCACCGCTGGAACATCTCCGCAGGTCTCAAGTACGAGCCTATGTTTGACAGCGACCGTTCGAACCCGTTGGTGGTATACGTCGGCGCCGCGTACAGATTCTGACAAACGCACCTGCATAACACATGCAAAAAGCGGATCCCGATGTCGGGATCCGCTTTTTCATGCGGTACGGCACAACGCCGGAGATCATCTGGTCTTGTAGGCCGCGCGGTACTTTCCCTTGGCAAGGTTCAGCAGCTTGCCTTTCAGCAGGTTGCGGCGCAGCGGCGAGATGCGGTCCGTGAAGACCACGCCTTCGATATGATCGTATTCGTGCTGGATGACCCACGCCTTCAGGCCGTGGAACTCCTCGTCGTGCTCGACGAAGTTTTCGTCGAGATAACGCATCCTGATGGCCAGCGAACGAGGCACATCGGCATGGATGCCCGGAAACGAGAGACATCCCTCGTTGTAGGTCTTCTTCTCCTCCGAAAAAGCGTAGATTTCGGGGTTGATAAAGGCACGCTTGTAGTCGGCGCATTCGGGATCGTCCTCGCCCCACGGCGTGCAATCGACGATGAACAGACGAATGGCCTTGCCGATCTGCGGCGCGGCCAGTCCGACGCCTTCGGCTTCGCCGAGCGTCAGGAACATGTCCTCGACAAGTTTTTTCACTTCGGGATAGTCGGGCGCAATCTCCTCGCACTGTTTGCGGAGCACCTCGTTCCCGTATATGACAATCGGATAAATCATTTGTTAAACTCCATATAACTTTGTAAAATAATCGTGGCGGAAATCTTGTCCACCAACGCCTTGTTGCGCCGGGCCATCCTGCCGATACCGCTTTCGAGCATCGTGCGGTGCGCCAGCACCGAGGTAAAACGCTCGTCATGAAAGACCACCTCCTTATCGGGATAGGCCCTGCGCAGCCGGGCTGCCAGCGGCTCGACGAAACGCCACGTTTCGGAGGGCGTGCCGTCCATCCGCGAAGGCTTCCCCACGACTATCGTACTAACGTCCTCTCGGGCGAAATATTTTGCCAGCCAGGCCTCCAGCCCCTTCGTCTCGACCGTCTCCAGCCCTCCGGCGATCAGGCGCAGGGGATCGCTCACGGCGATTCCCGTGCGCCGGGTCCCGTAGTCTATGGCAAGAATGCGTCCCAAATCAGAGGTTCAGCGTCCTGAACAACTTGCGGTAGGAGCACTCCTCGTCGACCATCGCGTGCAGCGACTCGATCTTGACGCGCTCCTGGGCCATCGTATCGCGGTGGCGGATCGTCACGGTCCCGTCCTCCAGCGTCTGGCCGTCGACCGTCACGCAGAACGGCGTACCGACGGCATCCTGACGGCGGTAACGCTTGCCGACGGAGTCTTTCTCGTCGTAAACGACATTGTAATCGTATTTCAGCAGGTCGACGATCTTCTGCGCCACTTCGGGCATGCCGTCCTTCTTCACCAGCGGCAGCACGGCCACCTTGACCGGAGCCAATGCGGGCGGGAATTTCAGCACGACGCGCGAATCGCCGCCTTCGAGCGTCTGCTCGGTATAGGCCGCCGACATCACCTGCAGGAACATGCGGTCCACGCCGATCGACGTCTCGACCACATAGGGTACATAGCTTTCACCCGTCTCCGGATCGAAGTACTGCAACTTCTTGCCCGAAAACTTCTGGTGGCTGCCCAGGTCGAAGTCCGTGCGCGAGTGGATGCCCTCGACCTCCTTGAACCCGAACGGGAAGTTGTATTCGATGTCCGTCGCGGCGTTGGCGTAGTGGGCCAGTTTGTCGTGGTCGTGGAAGCGGTAGTCATCGTCGCCGAAGCCCAGCGCACGGTGCCAGGCCATGCGGGTGTTCTTCCACTCGTTCCACCACTTCATTTCGGTTCCGGGGCGCACGAAGAACTGCATCTCCATCTGCTCGAACTCGCGCATGCGGAAGATGAACTGACGGGCCACAATCTCGTTGCGGAAGGCCTTGCCGATCTGCGCAATGCCGAACGGGATTTTCATGCGCCCGGTTTTCTGGACGTTCAGGAAGTTGACGAAGATACCCTGCGCCGTCTCGGGACGCAGGTAGATGGTATTGGCGCCTTCGGCCGTAGAACCCATCTGGGTCGAAAACATCAGGTTGAACTGCCGCACCTCGGTCCAGTTGCGCGTACCCGAAATCGGGCAGACGATCTCGCAGTCGAGGATGATCCGCCGCAGCTCTTCCAGATCGTTGGCGTTCAACGCGTCGGCAAAGCGCTTGTGCACGGAGTCCCGCGCTGCGGCAATCTCCAGCACACGGGGCGAAGTCGAGCGGTACTGCTCCTCGTTGAAGTTCTCCTTGAAGCGCTTCTTCGCCTTATCGACCTCTTTCTGAATCTTGTCGTCCTGCTTGGCCAGCCACTCTTCGATCAACACGTCGGCGCGGTAACGCTTCTTCGAATCCTTGTTGTCGATCAACGGGTCGTTGAACGCCCCGACATGGCCCGAAGCCTCCCACGTGCGGGGATGCATGAAGATCGCCGAATCGAGGCCGACGATGTTCTCATGAAGACGCACCATCGAATCCCACCAGTAACGCTTGATATTGTTCTTCAGCTCGACGCCGTTCTGCCCGTAATCGTACACGGCACCCAGTCCGTCGTATATTTCGCTGGAAGGAAAGATGAAGCCGTACTCCTTGCAGTGGGCTACCAGTTTTTTGAAAAGTTCTTCCTGAGTCATCGTATTTTGCATTTACTATTTTCTGAAAAACAAAAGTACAAAATAAATGGGAATGTAAGGTACTCCGAACCGTTTTTTCTATCTTTACGCCAAAATTCGGAAATATCCGGAGCGGAAGACAAATACATCTGTTTCATATTCATCGTACCCGAACGAATAACCATCAAAAAATACACAAATGAAAGGATTGAAACTTCTTCTTCTCACGTTTGCAACCCTCGCGATTACGGCTTGCAGCGACGACACAACGGATGAATGGCATGGAGATTTCGGCTCCATTCAGGTCCCCGATACACGACAGCTCTCCCAGAAGATCCCCGCAGGACAAACCGCAGGGAATTCGGAAATTTTCTTTTCGACGAACGATGCCTGGAATTCCGCCATCACGGACGAATCCCGCGCCGAAGCCCCGACGTGGGTACGCATAAATCCCGATCACGGAGATGCGGCAGGCGATTACGACATCCGCGTCGAAACGGATCCCAACACCGCCGAAGAATCCCGCACGGCCTTTATCGAAATCACCTGCGGCACGAACTCGATTCTCATCACCATCACCCAGCCGGGAACCGATGGAGAGGATACCAATGAACCGGACGAACCCAACATCGGAGAACAGGTTCGGTATTGGCAACTGCACAAGATCGTCGGGCGCGACGCTTCGGGAAGTCTGATTGCTGAAATGGAATATACTTATGAACTTCCGGCGGAATTCAGCAAGGAGTGCCGTATCACGGGTTTCAAAATATCCGCAGCGGACAAGAACGGCACGCTCCGTCCCGTCGAAACATGGCAGTTCACCTACGAGGGAGACGATTGCATCCGATTCTCCTTCACCCGGGAAATCGATGGCGAGCAACCTTATACGCAAACTGCAGACGGAACCCTATACGGCTACTTCTGCGATGTACGAAGCGGAGGATACGAACTCACCTCGACACTTTCCGGCAGTGAAATAGAAACGTACGGCTTCGATTGCACATACGGCACCGGCACCTTCAACTCCGACAAACTCACCTCCATATCGCGTTACAATTCCCTGACTTTGGAACCCATCTGCGAAAAATACGAATGGGAAAAAGATCCCTGGGGTCCGCTGGAGGCTTGGGATAATTGCAGTGCTGTCATCCGAACGCTCGAGAACGAGCCAAATACGGAAACATTCCGGCAAGAGTACGGTTACGACTACGATGAAACGACGGCTTGGAGCGATTTCATCTACGAATTGGAAGGCACTCCCCTCCTCAACAGCGACCCGGTCCTGCTGCTGGTTGCCGAACCGGATATCCTGCGCGGACTGGGTTTCTTCAGCAGTCTCAACAACGATCTTTTCCGAACGGTCACGACCCGTTCCGACGACGCGGTTACGACCCAGACCTTCGAATACACGCGTCAGACAGTCGCACACGATGCTGAAATTGCGACACCGCTCATCATTACCCGCACGACCCGAAGCGACGAGCGGGAGAGCGTCTGTCGATTCGAGATTCAATTCCGCCGCTTCGACCTCCAAAATTAGAAATTCGTACTTTGCGGCCAGCCTGTGCGCACCCGGCAACGAAAAGCGAGGAAAGGTTCTTGCCATTCCTCGCTTTTCGTTACCGATGCCCGGTCCGGTCATTTCGCTCCCATCTCCGGGATAATCGTCCATTCGTTCGACTTGCAGTCCTTATTTCAGAGTTTCCGATCATTCGAAAAAAGATTCACCTTATGCTCTTCCTCAAAAAAGAAATACGGCACAGATCGGCAAAAATTTCCCGGCAGTCTAAACTTACGTTCTCCCTTCGGAAGAAAAACCTTTCTACGACAAAACAAAGTGAACCCGGAAGACGATAATCCACAGCCAACTCTTCCCGCAACGATTAAAGAGTCGCACGCCCCGTTACGATGGTCCCGTCTCTTCCTGCCCACAACCTGCGCAACGATGGACCGCAGCGGCAGAACAAAAAGCTGTCTAACACGTCCGATTTTAATGTTTTCGCCCCTGCCGGATAAACTCCGACAGGGGCAACTTTCAATTTCGGGGATTTGGCAGACAGCTTCGTCACAGCCGGAACTATTGCAGCAAACCGCTCTGTCGGAAGCTGTACTCACCGCCCCGCGCGATAATCAGGTGATCGAGCAGCCGAATATCGAACAGCGCAGCCGCCTCGGCAATTTTCTTCGTGAGAATCTTATCCTGCTCGCTGGGCAAGGCAGCACCGGAAGGATGGTTGTGAACCAGGATAATCTGCGTGGCCAGCAGTTCGAGGGCCCGTTTGATGACCAACCGGTGATCCACCACCGTCGCCTGCACCCCGCCCTGGCTTACCCGCTGCCGCTCGACGATCCGGTTGCCCGTATTGAGGTACAGGCACCAGCACTCCTCGTGCTTCATCTCCGTCAGCAGGGGTCTGAATATTCGGACCACATCGTTGCTCGAACCGATCGGATCGGGGCCCAACTCCCTGGCAGCAAGCACCCTCCGGCCCAATTCGACAGCCGCCTGAATCCGGGCAGCGCGTTTGAGGCCGATCCCGGCAGCCATACGCAACCGTGCGATGTCGGCATATCCCAATGCAGCGAGCCGCCCTTCGAAACTGGACAGCAGCGCCCCGGCAAGCCGCTCCGAATCACCGTCATCCAGCAACAGTTCTAACAACTCCTGATCGGTCAGCGTTTCAACGCCCCGGGAAAGCAGTTTTACAGATGCCTCGCTCATGACACCCCGGTTCCTTTCGGCCGGTAGAGCCGGTCGATTTTATCCAGAATATCCCCGCACGCTTCGTCACTCATAGCACACGACACGGAGTGGGCCGCACATTGTTCGGCCTCCTTCTTCGACTCGCCCTGCCCATGTCCCACACGGATACCGTCGATCACGACCGTAGCGTCGAATATCGGATGATTCGACGAATAATTCCGGCCGTGCACCGTTTCGAAAGCAATGGTATGATGCGTCTTCTGACACCATTCGATTAACCGACTTTTGAAATCCGTCTCCTCGTCCGTCAGGTTGTCGAGATTCAGGTAACGGTAATATATATTGTTGATAAGCAATCGATTGGCGAACTCATATCCCTGATCGAGGTAGATCGCCCCGATCATCGCTTCGAAAGCATCCCCGTAGATATGTTTCTGGTTGGTGCTTCCGGTCGGGTTGGCGATCACGTACCGGTCCAACCCGATCGTCCGGGCGATCGTATTGAGCGACTGGCGCGAAACGATCTTCGAGCGCAACTGCGTAAGAAATCCCTCCTGCCGGTCGGGAAATTCGATATAAAGATAGTCCGATGTCACGGCTTCGATCACGGCATCGCCCAAAAACTCGAGCCGTTCATTGTTGATCTGCCGTCCGTCGGCTAAAACTAAAGAAGCTGACTTGTGAATCAAAGCCAGCTTGTAAAGTTCGATGTTGTGCGGAACGAATCCGAACAGCTCATCGATAATTCTGTAATACTCCTTATCCTGCCCGTAATTTCTTCTTACGGCACGGCGTACGAAATTCCACACGGCACGGACGAGGTGTTAAATCTTACGGAAAATAACCGTCGAGTTATGACCGCCGAAACCGAACGTATTGCTCATCGCACACTTCACATCGCGCTTCTGCGCCTTGTTGAGCGTCAGATTGAGTCGGGGGTCGATTTCGGGATCGAGGTTTTCGTTGTTGATCGTCGGGGGAATCACACCGTTGTTGATCGCAAAGATGCAGGCCAGCGCCTCGACAGCACCGGCAGCACCCAACAGGTGCCCCGTCATGGATTTGGTCGATGAAATATTGACATCGTAGATGTGATCGCCCAACACGCCGTGCAGAGCTTTGAGCTCGGGCAGATCGCCCGCAGGTGTCGAAGTGCCGTGTACGTTCACATAGTCGATATCTTCGGGTTTGATACCCGCATCCTTGATCGCGTCGCGCATGGATTTCATGGCGCCTTTGCCTTCGGGATGGGGAGCGGTAAAATGATATGCGTCCGCAGAACGGCCGCCGCCGACCATCTCGCAGTAAATCTTCGCACCGCGTGCCTTGGCGTGCTCGTACTCTTCGAGAATCAGCGCACCGGCGCCTTCGCCGATGACGAAACCGTCACGATCCTTATCGAACGGACGCGAAGCGTGCACCGGATCGTCGTTGCGCGTCGAGAGAGCCTGCATGGAGTTGAAACCGCCCACGCTGGGTTCATTGACGGCAGCCTCCGAACCGCCGGCGACCATCACGTCGGCCACACCGAAACGGATGGCGTTGAACGAATCGATCAGACCGTGATTCGACGAAGCGCACGCCGAAACCGTACAGTAGTTGGGGCCCATGAAACCATATTTGATGGAGATGTAGCCCGCCGCGATGTCGGCGATCATGCGCGGAATAAAGAATGGGCTAAACCGAGGAGTTCCATCTCCTGCGGCGTAGCCCAAACACTCATCGAAGAACGTCTTAAGTCCTCCGATACCGGAACTCCAGATCACGCCGATCTGCTCCAGGTCCTCCTTCTCGAGATCGAGTCCCGAATCCTCGACAGCCTGCGTGGCCGCGATGAGGGCATACTGAGTGAAGAGGTCGTATTTACGCACCTCCTTACGGTCGAAATGCTGCGTCCAGTCGTAATTTTTTACTTCACAAGCGAACTTCGTCTTAAATTTCTCGGCATCAAAATGAGTAATCGGCGCGGCGCCGCTAACTCCTTTTTCGAGATTGGAAAAAAACTCTGCAATATTATTGCCGAGCGGGTTGATGGTACCGATACCCGTCACGACTACTCGTCTTTCTGTCATAAATTTAAGGCTTTAAGGTTTGCCGGTTGGAAAAATCGTAAATTATTTCTTGTGTGCCTCGATATAGGAGATAGCGTCGCCAACGGTAGCGATCTTCTCTGCATCCTCGTCAGGGATCTGGATATCGAAAGCCTTCTCAAATTCCATGATCAGCTCAACGGTGTCGAGTGAATCGGCTCCCAGGTGGTTGGTGAAGCTCGCTTCCGGAGTAACCTCAGACTCTTTAACACCCAATTTGTCAACGATGATCTCGACAACTTTTGACTGTACTTCTGACATAATTTTAATTTTTTAGTTAAACAATCATTTATTAAAAATTGAAATTCTTTCTATCAAACAATCGCACAAAAATAACACTTTTTTTATTACTTTTGACATTACAACCAAAGAAATTGCCGTTCTTCGGTCGCGTATTCAATATAACACAATATAAATCAATACTTTATGAAACTACTGTTAATTTCCAACTCCACGAACGCCGGAGAACCCTATCTGAAATACCCGATGCCCCGCATCGACGAGTTCCTCGGAAGTGTCCGCGAAGTGGTTTTCGTCCCTTATGCAGGCATCACCTTTTCCTACGCCGAATACGAAGCGAAAGTGCAGGCCCGTTTTGCGGAATACGGCATCAAGGTACGTTCCGTACACCGTTCGAAAGATCCCCGGCGTATGATCCGCGAGGCGCAGGCCATCTGCGTAGGCGGCGGCAACACCTTCGCCCTGACCAAGAAAATGCAGGAGCAGGGGCTGTTGAAAGCCATCCTCGGCAAGATCAAGGCCGGCACGCCCTACATCGGCTGGTCGGCCGGCAGCAACGTCTGCTGCCCGACGATCTGCACCACCAACGACATGCCCATCGTCGAACCGGAATCGTTCAAGGCTATCGGGGCCGTGAAGTTCCAGATCAACCCCCACTACCTGGACGCCAACCCCGAAGGTCACGCCGGAGAGACCCGCGAGCAGCGTATTCTGGAGTACATCACGGCCAATCCGCGCCGCTACGTCGTCGGCCTGCGCGAAGGCTGCATGCTTCATTATGAAAACGGAAAACTGGAACTGATCGGCAGCCGTCCGATGCGTATTTTCAAGAAGGGCATCGCCCCCTACGAGGTGAAAGCCGGGGACGACCTGTCATTCCTATTATAATTATGGTATGCCCCGTATTTTCCGCAATCCCTGACAAACCGTATTCGTAAGTATGGAATTAATGACCGCTCTCAACCGACTGCACGGCGGCAAGAACATCAAGCTGCCCTACTTCATCGCCCAGCTATCCCGTTATGCCGTACCGAAGGTGCTCCTGCGCAGCCGGTTGGAAGAGATTCTGCGCGACGGAGAGAAACGTTATGACATGGACTATGTGCTCGACCGCGTCAATTACTACAACCGTTTGACCGGCGCAGAGCGCCTCTCTCCGACCGAAGCGACACCCCTGAAAGAACACAAGTTCAGGGGCCGGCACAGCGCCTATATTTTCGACTCCTACCAAACCACCCGTTTTTTCGACGATTCCCTGCGTTGGCAGACCTATTTCGGCGACGGAGTTTTCGACCTGCTTCATCCGACGATCATCAAGGCTCGAAAAATCGACCGGGGGGGGGAGAAGCCGCTTCCGGCAAAGGAGATAACTCCGTATTGCTCAACTTGGACCGCTGCCGCTTAGATATCCGGCTGCACGACAAAATTCCGTTTACGGAGAAAGCCGACCGGGTGATTTTCCGGGGATCGGTTAAGAGTAGTGAGCAGCGTCGGCGCTTCATCGAAACATTCCGGGACAATCCCCGCATCGACACGGCGGATACCCGCAGCGGACACAGCGCCCAGGAAACAGGTACAGCAAAACAAATCACGCTCTACGCCCACCTCGGCTCGAAATTCATCATGACGTTCGAGGGCAACGATATCGCCAGCAACATCCGGTGGGTCATGTCCACCAATTCGATCGCCGTGATGCCCCGGCCGCGCAACGAATCCTGGTTCATGGAAGGACGCCTGCGCCCCGGCTACCACTACATCGAAGTAAGGGACGACTACTCCGACCTGGAAGAGAAGATCGATTACTACATCGCGCATCCCGAACAGGCTCAACAGATCATCGATCAGGCGAACGACTTCGCACGACAATTCTACGACAGTCGTCGGGAACGGTTCATTTCGCTGCTGGTCATGAAAAAATATTTCGAAAAGACAGGACAACTTCCACCGACAAACCGATGACCACGACACAGCATACCGGGCGGCAGGGCGAAGAGGCTGCCGCCCGGTGGCTTCTCGACCACGGATTCACCCTGCTCCACCGCAACTGGCGGCAAGGACATTACGAGCTGGACATCGTCGCTGCCAGAAAAGGCACCCTCCACTTCATCGAGGTCAAGACGCGCCGGCGGGACGGCCTCACCCCGCCGGAACAGGCGCTCGATTACCGCAAGTGCCGGGCACTCATCCGGGCCGCAAATGCTTATCTGACAGAAAATCCGTTCGAAGGAGAGATGCAATTCGACCTGATCGCAGTCGAAACCGCCCCCGCAGGCACACCGGAGGTGCGCTATATCGAAGACGCCATCGAACTCCACTGGTAATTTGGCAGTTCTGACAATTTATCTTATCTTTGCATCCGCGATATAAAGACGCACAAAACGAAAGCGGATGTGGATCTATAATTTGGGGCTGGTACTCTACGTTTGGGCCATTGCATTGGCCTCACCCTGGCACCGAAAGGCGAAACTCTGGATCGACGGCCGGAAAGGACTCTTCCGCCGCATGAAAGAGAGCATCGACCCCTCGGCTCGCATTATCTGGATACATGCCGCCTCCCTGGGCGAATTCGAACAGGGCCGTCCCCTGATCGAAAAAATCCGCAAGGAACATCCCGAATACAAAATCCTGCTCACGTTTTTCTCCCCTTCGGGCTACGAAATCCGTAAAAATTACGATCAGGCCGACTACATCTTCTACCTGCCGATCGACACGCCGGGCAAAGCCCGCCGTTTTCTGGACATCGCCCACCCCGAAATCGTCATCTTCGTCAAATACGAATTCTGGATCAACCTGCTCACCGAGCTGCGCCGCCGCTCGATCCGCAGCTACATCGTATCGGCCATCTTCCGCCGCAACTCGATCTTCTTCCGCCCCTACGGAGGCTATTGGCGCATGGCACTCGAAAGTTTCGACACGATCTTCGTTCAGAACAACGACTCCAAAAAATTACTGGCAGAACTGGGCTTCGACAACGTCGTAGTCGCCGGTGACACCCGCTTCGACCGGGTTGCCGAAATTGCGGCTGCGGCGAAAAAAATCGACCTCATCGAACGGTTCAAAGGCGGCACCCGTCTGTTGATCGCCGGCTCGACCTGGGGACCGGACGAAGATCTTCTGATCCGCCTGATAAACGATAACCCCTCGGTCAAATTCATCGTGGCACCTCACGAAATGGACGAAAGCCGCATCAACCGCCTGCTCGCTGAAACCCTCGGAGGAGCTGTCCGCTATACGCAATGCACCGCCGAAACATCGTTCGATGGCAAACAACTGCTCGTTCTCGATACGGTAGGTATTCTCTCCTCGGCCTACGGCTATGCCGAATGGGGTTATATCGGCGGCGGATTCGGCGTAGGCATCCACAACACGCTCGAAGCCGCCACGTTCGGTCTGCCGATCGCTTTCGGCCCCAACTACGAAAAATTCAAGGAAGCCCGCGACCTGGTAACGCTCGGAGCGGCAACGCCCATCCACTCATACGAAGAATTGAAAACCTGGTTCACCCCCTTGCGCGACGACGAGCATCTGCTTCAACAATGCAGCCGCATCGCCAAAGACTACACGACGGCCCACCAAGGGGCGACGAACATCGTCCTGCATACCGTTTTCGGAAAGCCGGAATAGGTTCTTCGTTCAGACCGGTCGTTCCGCACCCCTTTCCCGACAATACCGGTTTCGGGATTCGCCCTGTTCCGCACATATTCCGATCGAACGGATAAACGCTCCGCACCGTCTTTACTTTCTGTACAAAAAAAGCGCACCGGCCGCAAGGCAGGCACGCTTGTTATTTTTCGAGGGGGCTATTTCGAAGTCATGATCTTCAGGATCAGATGATCCGTTTCGTTCATGCCGTCCCGTCCGATCAGCGTCAGGTTGCGGATCGACTTATCGACATCGTCGTCGATAATGCCCTCGACCGACGAAACCGAATGGTTCTCCATAGCCAGCATCGCCGAAAGCACAGCCGTCGAAACTCCCGTCATCAACTTGAGCGAACAGCTCGGCTTCGCACCGTCGCACATCATACCCGTCAGGTTGGCGATCATATTCTTCACGGCAAAGGAAACGGCCTCGTACCCGCCGCCCATCAGGTAGGTGATGCCGCAACTCGAACCGGTCGCCGCCACGACACAACCGCACAAGGCCGAAAGACGTCCCAGGCTCTGCTTGATATAGATAGCGGTCAGATGGCTCAAAACGAGCGCACGCACCAGATGTTCCTCGTCCGCCTTGATCTCCTCGGCATAAACGACCACAGGCAACGTAGTCGCGATGCCCTGGTTGCCGCTGCCCGAATTACTCATCACCGGAACCATGGCTCCCGCCATGCGGGCGTCGCAGGCCGCGCAAGTATAGGAGAGAATGCGGGAGAGGGCACAATCCCCGATAATCCGCAATTCGGGAGCATGGCGCAAAGTATTTCCCACGCAATGCCCGTAGTTGTTCTTGAACGAATCCTCTGCCGCAGCCTTATTCAATCGCTTGGCTTCCAGAATGAAGCGGATTTCATCCAGCGGTGTGGTCATGGCGAAGTCAAACACTTTGCGCAGGTTGAGTTCGACGCCCTGCGCCTCCTGTTCGCTGCCGGAGGTACGACGACTCTCCTGAAGCGTTTCGCCGTCCCGTGAAATGAAGACGAAATTCGTATGCCCGCCGGCGATGATCGCCACAGCGGAGTGTCCGCCGCCCGAAACTTCGATCTCGATATAGAGTTTCTCGGTAATGCCCTCTTTCAGGGAGATGTCGATCCGCCCCTGCTCGATAAAGCGCTTACCCCGTTCGACGGCCTTCGCATCCGAATCCTTCAGCACTTCGAGCTGATACTCCGACCGTCCGACCAAAGCGCCCAAAGCGATCGCGATCGGCAATCCGATCATGCCCGTTCCGGGAATTCCCACTCCCATCGCATTTTTCAGTATGTTGGCACTCAACCGGGCCGAAACCTTTTCCGGTTCCGTCCCCAGTATCTCGCGGGCCTTGGCCACGCACAACGCAACGGCAATGGGTTCCGTGCAGCCGATCGCCGGAACGACCTCTCGTTTTATCAGAGCAATTATCTGCTCCCGTTCGGGTTTTGAAAGCATAAAATCGTCGTTATTTACAATACAAAGACAGCGCACATCGAACGTAATGCCGAATTTTTCGAACTACGCCGAACAGCTGGCCGCCCATACGAAAATTTTCCACGGCAAAGATACGAATAAGCCGAGTGCAAAAGCAAATTTTATTTGCATTTTGCCGAGGCGAAGTATCTAAGACGAAGTCAAAGATTACGAATAAGCCGAATGCAAAAGCAAATTTTTATTGCATTTTGCCGAGGCGAAGTATCTAAGACAAAGTCAAAGATTACGAATAAGCCGAATGCAAAAGCAAATTTTTATTGCGTTTTGCCGAGGCGGAGTATCCAAAACGAAGTCAAAGATAGTGAAATTCCCCTTTCATTTGTCAGGAAAAAGCGACGATAGCACGGTTCGTCCGAAAAATCCACCCGGTACCGGACCTGCAGTCTGCCCGCTCCTGACAAAACGCAGCGAGGAGCCACCCGTTTCCGGGAACTCCTCGTCGATACTCTTTCCGAAAATACTACCGGCCAACCGTCTGGGCGAGAATCACACCGTATTGTGCGGGATCGAGCCCCAGCAACTCCAACAGCGCCTCTTCCTTGAAGCTGCCCCGTGTAATGGCCTTCAGACCGTTTCCGGCGGCATAAAGGTTCACGTTCTCCGTATATCCGCCCGCATCGGCCGCGCACCAGAAACGGATGCGGTCCACCGGCTGATTCCGGTCCGCATAAACGCTGTAATCGGCCACATACACCAAATTGAGCGGCGCAGTGTAAGCGAAATCCTGCATCGCGGTAAGCTCCCGACGATCTCCTTCGATGACCCGATTCAATACATTCGCTTTCGAATCGTAACGATACACACCTTCAGGCAGGAAAGCATAGACCCGAATGGGATAGAGCGCCATAGCCGAAGGCGCGGTAAGATGCCCATCCTCCCGGTTTACCCCGGCAGCAGCCCACAGTACACCCGAAAGTTCCTCCAGAGAGAGCATCTCCGGAGAAAAGTCGCGCGACGAGCTGCGCGCCGCAAGCGCTTCGTTGATAGTCAGTCCCATCTTGGGATCCGGCGTCTTCAATTCGATCCGCTCGCCCATTTCGACGGGCGTACGGACACTCTGCTTCACTCCGGTACCGCAGGCTGTCAATGCAACCAGCGCACACATCATCAAACTGCTTGTTTTCATAATCTTTACAGTTTTTACAAAAATAACCAAAATCCTGAATTTCCGGTATCCTGGCCGAAAAAATTTTCCGATATTCCGGCCTGCCGTTCCTGAAATGAAAGTCTGAGATGGAAAATATTCGGTCGTTTTTTTGGTTTTCAGGAAATAATATCTATCTTTGCACCACGATTCGAAACCCACACGAGTTTCAGTCGATGATGGTGCCATAGCTCAGTTGGTAGAGCAAAGGACTGAAAATCCTTGTGTCCCTGGTTCGATTCCCGGTGGCACCACACAGAAAACCAGTCACTTACAGCCCTGTAGGTGACTGGTTTGTTTTTAGTCGGGCACACAATTTAGACACAAACCCAATCTAATTTCCCATTGCGGGATACCTCTCCTTCTTGCACTATTTTTCGCACTTTTTGGAATGAATCATTTCAATAAAGCTATTTTCCGACAGTGAGAATTGCTCTCCTCTTTTTTTAACGAATTTTTCCTTAAAATAATTTGCATAATGTGCCGAACATACTGACTTTTGTCGCAGAGGCTGTGAAGTCGCAGCCCACCAGTTGCAGAACGATATAACCTTCATGTAATTGTTAGTGGGTCTGTTGGCGTCGGCTGACAGACCTTTTTTGTGCGAATATGATGATTTATTCGAAACCATATAGAACGAAAAAACATGAAAGAGAAAATTCTCGTAGCGCTGAAAACCAAGTATTCTAATTTGGGGTTCGGAGCGAAGGCTCTCGACGGAGTAGCCTCCATTTTGGAAAAATCCGTCACCGATGAATCGCAAATTGAAACCGCAGTCAGCGGGGTCGAACCTTTCCTTAAAGTTTTCCAGTCTGACGCTGATCGTGCACGCACCGAGTACAACGCACTGAAAGGACTGTATGACGAACTCAAGGCAAAGAGTGAGGCATCTCCTGCAAATGGGGGCGGGCAGGGCAAAAAAAACGAACCCGACGATGAGGAACCTGCGTGGTTCAAAGCCTACAAGAAGCAACAGGAGGAGCGTTACAACGCCATCAAAGCGGAGAGCGATACTCTGAAAGCTGAAAAGGCCAAGAACGACCGGGCCAATCTCATCTCCGCAAAGGCAAAAGAACTCGGTATTCCGGAGTGGCGCATGAAAGAGGGATTCGTCATCGCCGACGATGCAGATGAAAAAACGATCGGCGACTACCTCGCAAACGTGCAGAAAAATCTGGTTACCGCAGGGCTGGAAGGGAAAGGTTCGGGATTCCCGATGTCCACGCCCGAAGCGCAGGGCAAAGAACTCGCAAAGGCGTGGGCTGAAACACTTCCGGACAAAGAGTAACCAAAACGTAAAATCATGGCAATCGTATTTGAAAAAACAAAAGTAAAGGGCGGTTTCCCCATATTCTGGCGCGGTGAGTTCGCCGTATTGCCGGGGGACTTCAAACTGAAGGGAACCTATCCCGAAGGGACAAAGATTCCCAAAGGTACGCCGATCAAGCTCGACTTCGACAACATGGAATGTTCCATATGCAAGAGTGCACGTGTTCTGTCGGGCGGCACAACCACTGCTCCACATGTCAAGAAGGGTTCCATGCTCCAAGTAGGAGATGCGGTTAAGGTCGGCGAGTCAAATTCGACCGTAAAAAGCATTGATACCAAAAATGCAGATTACGATGTGATCACGTTCGCAGCGGCCGTAACGGGTGCGACTGAAGGCGTAGATGTCCTCTCGGACGACAATCTGCCTGATGCAGTTGTCGAAACCGACATGGTCTATTCCGCCAATAACGGATTCCAGACCGTATCGGCCGGATATGCAGGTATCATCCTCAAGGATGTAGCCTATCCCGTCCCTGCTGCATGGCTTCAGGGTTACAGCCTGAAGAACAACCCCGAAATCAAGTATGTACGACAGTAAAAGAGGAGGTAAACAATGAACGAAGTATTTTATTCATCCATTTTCGGCGAACTGACTAAACAGGTGCAGATTCGCATCGATGCCGCCTCTGAACTGCGTAAGCGGCTATTCGACCAAAATATTTACGAGCGATTCCTCGACTGGGACACCCCCACCGTCGGACTGAACTTCGAGGAGTTGATCGGCTCGTACAATTTGAGCGTCGCCGCTGCAACGCTCGACTCCAAAGGTAAGGAGCCTATCATGGGAACCGAGGGACTGGAAACGATCAAGCAGAAGGTATTAACCCACCAGATGTCTTATTCGATGCCTATCGAAGAGTATCGTAAGGTGTTGCAGATTCTCGATTCGCGGATGCTGTCCGATTCGGCCAAGACACAGCAGCTCATCAATCTGATGTGGAACAATGTTACGAAGGTCGTGAACTCCGTGCAATCGAAACTGGACATCATCTTCCTCGGAGCATTGTCGAACAAAGGCGTATTCACGTTTGACGCGTCCAATAACCCAGAGGGTGGTGTGCGCGGTACGATCGACTACAAAATGCCGAGCGAGAACATTGCCACCGCGAAAACGTTATGGACGGATGGCAATAAAGATACGGTCGATACGCTGGAGGATATTCAAGCCATCCTCGATGCTGCACAGGACAAAGTTACGTTCGACCGCATTCTGCTCTCGCAGAAACGCCTGTCGTATATCCTCCGCAACAAGAAGATGAAGTTGGCGGTATTCGGTAGTGACAAGTCGTCCACACCGCTGTTGCTGGCGAACCTGAACGAGTTTATGCGTTCGAACGGATTCCCGACATTCGAAGTCATCCGCCGCATGACCCGTATTCAGGATAACGGTAAACTTACGGAGTATTCGCCGTGGAACGACAAGAACCTCGTGTTCGTACCTGCGGGCAAACTGGGCGTCATCAAGAACGCCTATGCCGACAACGAGCTGCGGCAAGAGCCGGGTGTCACCTACTCTAACTACGGACGCATCCGCATTTCACAGTGGGGCAAGGGCGAAACCGACAACTCTAACGGCGTAGAGTTCACGAAAGCACAGTCGCTGTCACTTCCGGTTATCACCGAAATCAACGGCATCTATTCGCTGACCGTAGAATCGTAGTTGTATGAAGAATTTCGAGGCAATATCGGCAAGTCTGTATCCTTACGATGTGGATCCTTTCCTCAAAGAAAAGGCCTGCATTGACGAGGGAATAGACACTCAAGCAGACTATACGGTAACCGATAAAATTAGCGTGGCAAAAGCCACAATCGCCATTCTGCGAAATCTCATTGTTCTTGCGAGTGAGAGCAACGGGGGCTATTCATTGTCGTACACGGACAAACTGGAAAAGCGCATTTTCCATATCGCAAAGGAAAACGGGCTGGACGATATTGCCGAAGAGTTCGATACTCGATCGAAAATTACCGACATTTCCGACCAATGGTAAGATTCCCCTATACGCTCGAAATGTGGTACGAGGAGGACGCCTCGCAAAATCCTGATGGTTCGTGGATCGAAGGTGCGCATGAATGGCGTGTCATCGGACGATGCAATGCCCGTCAGAATGGACGAGCACAGCAAATCAAAGGGCAAAACGGGGATGCCTTCCTCTACTCTTTCGAGGTTACGATGCCTGCAGATACACAGCCAATTCCTATCGGGACGAAAGTACGCATATTCGACAGCCGAGGATTCAACATCTTCGACCGTTCGCTCCGCACTGAGGCCAAACCGAAAGACAAGGACACGGCGTCGTATCCGGTACAGGGATTCTACAAAAGCGGACAACGTTACGAAAACACGAGATTATGGCTGTAAAGTGTACCAACTGGCGTGAGGTGGAACTTGAATTTGCGCGAGCAAAAGAAGAGTACGACCGAAAAGCTGTAGAATGGTTGTCGGCGTTGGGGGAAAGAGTGGTGAAGTACGCCCGCGAACACGGTAGTTATACCGATCACACGGGTAACCTACGCAACTCCATCGGGTATGTTGTGGTACAATACGGAAGAATCATTGCTGAATCTTTCAAGTATAACCGCCGTGTCAGACCGGACGGCAATCCTAAAGGGAACAAAGGTGCCGATGAAGCTCATGCCAAAGGGCTTGAACATGCCCGGTCTGTCGCCCGTGAACTTCCCGCTAACAAAACATATCTCGTATGGGTAGCCGGTATGGAATACGCGAAATATGTCGAGGCTAAAGGTTTCGACGTTCTCGAAGGGTCGGGAAACTGGGTGGAATCTACTGCTGAAAAACTCAAAGCGGAGTTCGCTCGATTCTTAAAATCGAAAAAGCGATGAACCTGACCTCTACGGAAATATTCAAACTCGTCTGGGATCGCATCCGGGATTCGCTGTTAGGGAAGACCGTGCCGATGATGTATGCGGACCACTACCCGAATAATCCTTCGGGAGAATTTATCGTCGTAGGCTCATTGTCAAATGTCGTCGGAGATTCGCAGGTGGCAACCGTAAATGTAAACATTTATGTACCGGACACAACACCGACAATCGGTCGTGAAGAGCAACGCTACCCCGATCGCAACCGTCTGAACGAACTAACTCGTCTCGCTTTCGATTCACTAGGATACTACCCTATCAACGAACGCTGGTTCTTTGATGTGAGCGATGAAACTCTTATTAGTGAGGAGGGGATCTCCTACACATTTTCAAACCTCAAAGTAAAACTTAAAAAATATTAAACATGGGACAAATAATCGGACTGAAAGCCGTTCATGCAGGTAATCCTCTCCCGAAAGGAGTAAAAGACGCTGAGGCTGCCGACTTAATGAAGGCTTTCACCAAAATCAGTCAGCCTTATAATGGTGGTGTTTCCACCAATTTCGCGATACCTTCCAGTAATGATTTTTATCGGGAAGGAGAAGCAGACCCATTTTACTCTGCAATCGACGAAACGACAGGCACAAAAGAAGTTACTTGGAATGTCGTAGATTTTGACGACGACACGATGGAATTTTACTTCGGAACTACAGAACCTGCAAAAGGCGAGATTTACGAAGGAGTAAAAGCATTCGTATTCGATTCCAAAAGTGGAGGCTCCATCGCTTTTGCAAGGTTAAAATATGTAGCGACATTGGGTGGTGGAATCAATAAAACCGACCCGCTCCAAATTCAAGTATCTGCGAAAGTTTTAGCTCCGGAACAAGGTGGTTATTCCTGGTGGCCGATTACAACTCCGGAATATACCAAGAGCGTTTTGTAAATTCTCTATCCCGCTGGAAAGCTGACGACTTGCATCACGTCTCGAGGACGGGGCGGGAGCAAAAACAATAGTTTATAATATGAAAAAAGAAGAAGTCGGCCGCCTTACAGAACAACGTGCACTTGACACACTGACTGAAAAAATTGAATCGTTCGAGATTGAAGGCAATGACAAAGAACAAATAACCCTTTACCTATACCCCCTCCAACTCGGACGACTCGCGATGATAAGTCGCCGACTAATAGACCTTGATCTGATTTTCGACGACGAACAGATGGAGGGTGCTGTTAAACGTATGTGGACCATATGCTCCGAAAAATCAAAAGAGGTGGCCGAAATAATCGCTATCGCCACACTTCGGACGCAACAAGAAATCGAAGATATGCTAAAAGAGCGGACAAAACTTATATACTGGTCCCCTACAATGGATACAACAGCTCTTACAAACATTTTGTCCACCATCGTATTTCAATCCTACTACGCGGATTTTATGAACGCTATTCGCTTGGTAAGAACGCTGCGGGTAATGATTTCCCCAACGACAACAGCGGAGCGGATAGCCACTACGGAGGGCGCAGTATCTGGGGACAAATAGATAATCTTATAAACCGCTATCATTGGACTCTTGAATATATTCTTTGGGGGATTTCATGGGCTAACGTACAGCTTATGATTTCCGACGCTCTAAAAACGGATTGTAAAAGTAAATCAACAACTAATATTCCCAACAATGAACAATCAAAAGTTCCCGATATAATTGACATGAACGATCCTAATGCAATGAACACACTTCTTCTGATGGCAGGAGGCAAACGATAACAAACGAAATAATTTATATGCTTGACAACATCCTAAAATCCGCGTCCGCACTCGGCGCCTGCGAACGACTGGACAAAGTGAAAAATTTTCACTCCCTGACCTCTCTGTTTTTTACGCCACAAGGACTTGAATTTTGCCATAAAAACAATTTCCCTCCGCTGGGAATATTTCAAGCTCACAAAAACGAAGTGAGTGATTGCAACATGTATGTGGATTGCGGATGCATAAGGCTCGACAAGCGAAAATACATTTGCTTAGTCGGCAATACGTCGGCTGAAATAGAAGCCTCGGGAGTAGATTTCGTCCACACTGTCATTCTTATGCATGGAGCCTCGGCCACAATCAACGCTTCGAATTATGCCGTAATAAAAGTCGTGAACATCAGCGGATCAAAGGTAGAAATCAATAAAGATAAAACCGTCATCGTATTATGAGTATAAACCTTACCGTAGTCATAGATAACGATGAAGCAATTCGCAAGTTCCGTGAACTTCAGAAAACGGCCAAAACCGTAACGTCCAGTGTCGTGACGGACGCCGACCGTATGGATATTGCAATGCGTCGCCTGGCTACCACCCTCGGACAAATCGGCGTCGGAGTGTCGCTTGCGGGGCTGGTGAAACAAATCGCGCAAACTCGTGGCGAGTTTCAACAGCTCGAAGTGGCCTTCGCAACTCTGCTCCAAAGTAAAGAAAAGGCTGATGCATTGATGTCACAAATGGTCGAACTGGCCGCCAAAACGCCGTTTGACCTGCAAGGCGTGGCCAGCGGCGCCCGCCAGCTTCTCGCATATGGATTCGCAGCAGAGGATATTACCAACACACTGACTCGGCTCGGTAATGTTGCGGCCGGTCTGGGACTGAACCTGCAAGACCTCACGTGGTTGTACGGCACGACGGCCGTACAGGGGCGTTTATACACGCGTGACGTAATGCAGTTCCAAAGCCGAGGCATCGACCTCGCGGGAGAGTTGGCAACGCAACTCGGCAAGACCCGCGCGGAAATCTCACAGATGGTCACGGAAGGCAAAATAGGCTTTCCAGAGGTGCAGAAGGCTATTGAAAGCATGACGAACGAGGGCGGGAAGTTCCACAACCTCATGCAGGAGCAATCCAAAACCATTACGGGCCTCATCTCCAATCTCGGCGATGCTCTCGACATGATGTTCAACGACCTCGGCAAGTCGCAAGAAGGCATCATTGCAGGTGCACTCAAAGGCACGATTTCACTCGTCGAGAACTATAATCAGGTGCTGGACATTGTCGCCCAGCTTGTCGTCGCCTATGGTACATATAAGGCGGCTCTGGTTGTCCTGACGGCAACGGAAAGGGTACACAGGACGGTAACGCTCGCCCACGCTTTCGGTCTCTCCACCCTCCAAACCGTAATGGGAACGCTGACCAAGAAGACGCAGGCACTGAATGCGGCTTTGATGAAGAATCCCTATGTGTTGATCGCTGCGGCCGCCTCCGCGTTTGCCGTCACACTCTACAAGATTATCACGGCGAAATCCGCAGAGGAGATAGCCTACGAAAAGGTAAACGCCGCCATCGACGCCTACAATCAGAAGCTCGATGAACAGAAGAATAAGGCCGAGCAGCTGCATGCGACCATGCAGGACGAGGTCAGCACGGCCTACACCAAGCGCAAAGCCTACGAGGAGCTGATACGTCTCTACCCCGAACTGTTGCAGCGGTACAGCGAGGAGGAAATCAAGCTCCTGTCGCTTATCGATCTTACAAAGGAGCTCAACGACATCAACGACACACGCAAGGAGAACAATCTGCAAGAGCAGTATGATGCCGCCCTCGAAAAGGTCAAAAGGTTAGATCAAGCGATAGCAGATGCTATGAAATTCGGTGATAGGACAGCAATGGCCGGACTTAGTCTTTCTTATAAAAATGCAGAGGCTGAGTTGGACGAGTACCGCAAACAGCTCTATGAACTAAAAGAAACACAAAAAGCCGCCGAGTGGGACGCTGCCCCTGCGGAGGTCAAGATTGCCACATTGCAGGGCAATATCGACGAGCTGAAAGCCCAAAACGCAGAAATCGACCGTTTAATTGAGAATGCACGCAATAAGCAAAAAGAAGCCCCGTATTTGCTTCCTCTGTATGGTGAGAGCGAAGATTATTATCAGTCGCTTAAACAGTCGAATCTATCTCAAATCGCAACCAAACAAAATGAAATATCATCCCTACGGTCAGACAGAAAAGAAACCAATCGCAACAAATCCTATTGGGAAGGACAGAAGAAGGAGGCGGAAGCAGCTCTCGAAGCGATGGACGTTTCATTGAAAGGGACAGCGAAATGGAATGAGCTGATCGCCAAAATCGCCGAATACGATTCGAAAATTAAACAATACAGCGTTTCGGGCAAAACGGTGACGGATGCCGCCAAAGCCCAGAAAAAGCTATCCGATCTTATTCTCGCCAATGATAAAGCCCTTCAGCAATCGCGCATCGATATTTTGAAAGATGGCAAGCAGAAAGAGCTGGCCGAAATAGACTTGCGCACAAAAGAGGAAATGAACAAACTCGAGCAGGATAAATCGAAACTTAAAGCCGCGCAGGGTGGAATCATAACTGCAGATCAAACAAAAGATTTTCAGGAAAGGCAATCGAATATTCAGCAAAAAAATGCCGATGACCGAGCTGCCATAGAACTGAAATACGCCCAAGAGCTTGACAAGATATACAAGCAGATCACCGATGACACGCTCTCGGAAGAAGATCGCCGCATCAAAGGCATAAAAGACAAATACGAGGAGTTCCGCAAGTGGGTAGAAGATGCTCTGAAGGCTGGAAATATCACCAAAGAGCAAGCGACCGATTTGGGTATCAAGATCGACCAAGCGGAAATTGCGGCCAGCCTAAATACCATTGTCGAGAAATACGGTACGATGGAGGATAAGATTGCCAAGATACGCGAGAAACACGCCAAAGACAGGGAAACAGCAACAAAGAACGGCCGCTCCGACCTTATTCCTCAAATCGACAAACATGAAACAGAGGAAATCGGACAAATCAAGGTGGACGAACTGATGAAAACCGATGACTGGATTAATCTGTTCCAAAACCTCGACGCCTTGTCGAGCCGTGAGATATTGCGTATTATTGACAACATAAACAGACTGCTCCAAGATGCCGACCTCGACCCTATCAATCTGAAAACAGTAACCGATCAACTTGACCAAGCAGCAGATATAGCCACTCGGAAGAATCCATTCGCAAGTATTTCGGCAAACTTCAAGGCTTATAAAAAGGCACTTGCAGATGGGGATGATCTTCGAGCTGTAAAGCTACGTGAAGATGCCTGGCAAGCAGTAGCGGAGGCAATTGACATCGTTGCTGCATCGATAAGCGGTGTGTCTTCTATTGCGTCAGCATTGGGAGCAGATGAAGACACGACGGCCTCCATTAACAACATTGCAGGTGCTGTAGGCGGAGCAGCACAAGCTGTGAGTGGATTCGCATCTGGAAATATTGTTCAAGGCATTCAAGGAACTGTGTCGGCTATCACCAGCCTGATAAACCTTTTCAGCGGAGATCGACGAAAAGAACGTAACATTCAGCGCTTACAAGATCAAATTGATGCTCTCGAAAAATCATATGATGAACTCGGGGAGGCCGTTGAAGAGGCATACTCTACAGATGCTTCTGAACTTATCGAACAACAAAATGAATTACTCGAACAGCAAAAAATATTGATACAAAATCAAATAGCAGAAGAGCGTAGTAAAAAAGACACGGATGAAGAACGAATCAAAGAATGGGAAAATCAAATTGATGAGATAAATAAACAAATAGAAGAAAATAAGGAAAAGGCCTTAGATGCAATTTTTGGCGAAGATCTAAAATCTGCAATTGATAATTTCGCAACAGCTTACGCCGATGCATGGGCAAACGGGGAAGATCGGGCAAGAACCGCACGAGATGTGGTTCGGAATATGATGCGTCAAATGGTAATAGAAAGTATTAAATCTGCCATACAATCTTCCGAAGCCATGAAGAAAATTCGCGAGAAATTGCAAGAGTTCTGGTTAGATGGGGTATTTTCAGCCGAGGAACAAGAGGAGGCCTATAAAATGGCTGATGACTTACAAAAATATTTAGATGATAAATATGGATGGGCAGGTTCTCTGCTATCCGACAATCAGGCATCTACCCAGAATGCTACTTCACGCGGTTTTCAGGCAATGTCCCAAGACACAAGCGACGAACTCAACGGTCGCTTTACTGACATGCAAGGTAAAATGAACATCCTTGTCAATGGTATGGAGCTGCTTCGATCGATCAATATGGATACGCGTAATGTGACTTTCGACATCCGAGATATTATGATTCAATTGAATGGTAATGTCGCAGATATTCGAACATACACCCGCATATTGCCTGCAATGGGCGAAACTCTTGTTGCAATAAATCGAAAACTTGATAACCTATAAAACATGCCAACAACAGAAGTAACTATAAATAACAAACCGTTATCTACAATGGGAGTTGCCATGCTTTCAGGAGCATATGCAGCCCTCCTTACACCTCCATCTCTCAAAGAATTTGTCGAAAATGACGATCCAACACAAAACGGAATAGATATTATTGTTCCGGATTCACCGGTTGTAAATGAACGTGACGTAACATTGACATTTTTGATCAAAGGAACATCACAAGAGGCATTTTTATCTAACTATGCTGCTTTTGTTGCAGAATTACACAAAGGAACCGTAACACTATATGTCCCGGATTTAGGCAATACGTATAATCTTTTATATAGCAACAGCACTCAATTTGAAAATTATCGATTGAATGCCTGTAAATTAGCAGTGAAATTCCGAGAACCCAACCCCGCAGATCGGGCGGCACGCGAATAGGAAAGGCCGGGAATCTATCCCAGCCTTTTACTCGCTTCTGCTATTCATCGTAAAATGATGCGTTAGCCCCTCCCCATCCTTATCAAATCAATTGCAGTTCTTCTCCAATCTTACGAATTTCGCTCTTTATCATTTCCATACGTTAGGACAATAAACGTGTATTCGGCTACGTTTTCATAGTGCAACTAAAAAGTTGGCAAAAAATTTGCACCTCGAAAAAACGTGTATTATATTTGCATCATATAATGAAATATAGACGTACGGGTCTATCCGTAACCACGAATATCGAACATAAAGGATACAATAAGACCGTCATAATATTACATGGCGGTCTTTTTATTTATTGACAATATAAAAAACTTACGTTTATGAAAAAATTTCATTCGGCTCTTTTTGACTTTTGTTGGTTCCCTAATTATGACGCATCTATTGAATATCTTGCGAATAATATAGCAGATCCGGAACCATGGGATTTCTCAGATGCTACGCAAGCCAAATATTCCATTTTGAAAAGTTATATCGAACATACTTTCCGCAAAATTAAATCTGAAAATAAAATATCCTTTTCTTCTGATAACAATTTTGCATGTTTCAATACTGGACTTGTAACTGCAAATTTGGAAAGCATATTTGCTCTTGCTGAACGCAACAATAGGCCAGATGTAGCCGAGAAAGGTTTATCGCCTTATGTTTTCAAGGCATTTGTCAGGGAAAGCGATATTCAGCTAATTAGCAAATTCGGCGATAATATTCCGGACATTGCTGATTTTTTCCAGAAACCCGAGGATTTGATTTTCAATCCTCAATGCAGGGTAGTCCCTCAAATCGACCATATCATTGCGGACAACATGGACAGATTTCCTGCACACATGCAAGGGCTGAGTTCAGACGAAATGCGCAGAAGACTCGTTGGCGCGATTAATGAAGCCCAAAAAAAAGCAAGGTCAAATTACAAAATAGCTGTCCCCCAGTATTACGAAGGGAAAATACAACTTCTGTTGCCCTTATGCCTTACCCCTGGATCACCCAATCCGGATTTAGCTTTAGCCACGCATAAAATAGGGAATAATACCTATACAGCGCGCACATGCTTAACATTGAAGATGGCATATAACAACGCTCGTCTAATCGTTAAGCCGCAAAGTTCATGGCTTAAACCTTAAAATACGGATGGAAGCAACCCCCTCTTGCCCCGGTCAAAAGACCGGGGCGTTTTTCTGTATTTTTTCTTAAAATTACTTGCATAATGTGCCGAAACCCCACACTTTTGTATCGACCCTGTGATGGCACAGGATACATATATCGACGAAATGACAATATACAACCCTTCCGGTAAAGCGATATACGATGCGCCCGTAACAACGAGTGCCATTATCAAATACGCACTTATGGGGGATTATTACATCGAACTCCCCTTTAGTTTGCTTACCCCGCTGGATTTCCCCCTCGGATCATACATCACCTACAAAGGCCGCAAATTCGAAATCATGTCGGAGGTTTATCCGGATTTCGACAACAAAACCGGCGGCTACAAATACACGCTTCAGTTCCAGGCGCAGCAAAACCACATGAAAAATTTCATCTGCTTCTGGCTGGGAGGCGATAATCCTGAAGCTGTATTCCACAACACGACAGACTTGGCATCCTTCGGGGCGCTCATCGTCGCCAACATGAACAAGGCACTGGGAGGAAACAACTGGCAGATGGGAAGTGTAAATGTCGAACATCCGGAAACCAACAAGCTCGTATCGTTCAATGGCGATACCTGTTGGGATGCCTTATCATCCATTGCCGAGACTTTCGATGTCGAATGGTGGACCGAGGAGAACGGCAGTATCGTAACCCTGCATTTCGGAAAACTGAACTTCGGAACGCCGGAAACATTCAAACGCGGAGAAGTCGTCAAAAGCATCCCGGCCAAGAAAGGGGACGATTCCGAATACGGGACCCGTTTCTATGTATTCGGCTCCACGCGCAACCTGACGAAAGAATACGGACAATCCGAACAGGGCGGCGTAACGAACCACGTTTCCGAAGTCCGGTTACGGCTTCCGGATGGGCAGCAATACATAGACGCACGTCCCGGACTTACAAAAAACGAAATCAAGGAAGTCGTAGTGTTTTTCGACGACATCTACCCGAAGAACACGGAAACCGTCACTTCGGTAGAAACTATCGATCGGACAATCATTGAAGGGCAGACCGACAAGGCATACGTCATGGTATGCAACGACACGCCATTTCTACCTTCAGACGTAATCGAAGGAGAAACGCTGGGGGCACATTTTACGAGCGGCGATTTGATCGGCTGGGATTTCGAACTCGCCCTTATCGACGACAATGGCGACAATATCGACCCCGCGACCTGGAAACCCGAAGACGGATTCAACAAGAAATTTGAAATCATCGCCCAAGTCGAAACGTCCGGCGAAAGTCAGCAGATTATACCGAATGAAAACATGCGTCCTCGTGGAAAAGATGATGACCGAGGGCCTGACACTTTCGTACTCACAGGCGTCAAACTCCCCCAGCAACGCATAGACGAAGCAGAACAAGAACTTCTTGAGGTCGGCACTTCCTATGCTGCCAAACATAGCAGCGACACGACAGTCTATGACTGTGAAACGAATCCCGTGTATTGTACACACAACGAAAAAAACTACGAAGCAGGACAGGCTGTACGATTAATGGGTCCTCAATTCGGTATAGACGGTCGTCTTTCCCGGATTCAAGGTTATGAAAAAAAACTATACAACGAGTACATCGCAACCTATACGATAGGCGACAATACTCCTTATTCCCGCCTGGGCAGTATTGAATCGGACGTGAAAGCATCGCTCTATTCCCAACGTATAGGCATTGCGGAGAATGGAGCGGCTATATATCTAATCACCCGATACGATAATACTTTCCCGACCGATACAAATGCTTATTCTGCACGAAGGGCAATATGGGAGTTTGCCAACAAGCAGGCACCCGATACGTTCAAAGGTAGAATGACTTTCAACGCAGGGGCACAATTTGGACCATCATATGCCTCCGGTATTACCGGAGTGGGCGGGTTTATAAGTGAAAAAGGCGCCGGCGAGTTGGAGAGCCTCTTCATCCGTCGTTTTCTGGAGGTTCCGGAGCTTCGGTACAACCGTGTGGGCATCAGCGTCGGGGACGACTGGAGCGCTCCGGGCGCCGGGGTGATCGAGAGCGTGGACAAGGAGCAGAAGCTCGTAACGCTCAAACTCGAAGAGGGAGAGATCGGCGCCGTAGCTGTCGGGGATATCTGCATGGGTATCTTCCACGACTTCGACCCGTCGAACAATGCGACGGCAGATTCCGACGACGGCCGGGGCAACTTCTCTTTCGCAGGCTTCGCAACGGTCTATTTCCGTATCACGGAGGTCCTGGGCGACCGCAACGAGCGGTTCCGCTACGAGCTGCGCCCCCTGTCGGCCACCTTTACCAAGCAGATCGATCCGATGGAATCGATGACCTTCGTAGCCTACGGATCGTTCACGAATCCCGCCCGGCAGAGCTCGCGCTACTCGACGCGCACCTACCAGCGTTATCTCCGCAATGTCAGCGACTGGGAGTTTACGGCCGAGAATATCGCCGCACAGTTCGGTGACCTTACGAACCTCTCCGTCTTCGGGATCCAAATGTCGGGCTATTCGGCCTATCTGGATAATATCTACCTGCAAGGTATGATCAGCAGCCTGGACAAGAAGGCGCTGCTGGACACCCGGAGCAAGCTGTTCCGGCTTGTCGGCGACAACGGCGTCGGCGTGGCATTCACCCCGGAGGCAGGCTGGAAGCAAGGCAAGCTCTACGACCCCGCGACGGGACAGTTCCAGAAGGAGTTCGACATCGAACAGATCGATCAGACGGCCACCGAAGCCCAGGCCACTGCCAATTCCGCCGATCGCAAAGCTCAGCAGGCTAAGGATTACATCGATAACACGCTGCCCGGCGAATTGTCCGAGATCAACAAACGGCTGGACGGTGTCGTGGAAAACTGGTTCTATCCCTATACCCCCTCGCTTTACAATGAACCGGCCCAAACATGGATAGCGGACGGCGAGCAGGAAAACCATATCGGCGACACGTTCACCAATACGCTGCCCGCGAATTTCGACCCGACGGACGCAGGCTGTTGGGAGCAGGGAAGCATCGTTGCACCCTATATCGACGGCATTAAGACCTGGGATCAGATCAAAATCGCCGACAGCACCCGCATCCGGCTCAAAACTCCGGTCGGAGGAATACCCAAAGGCGCCGTATTGTCGGTGGGTGAAGGCTATACGATGGGTTACAATCCGATAGCGTCATCCGGAGCGGTTATAGCAAGTTACGTATGGAGCCAGAGCTATACCGTCGGAAGCGACAATCCCTACATAGCTTTTGTCATCCGCAAAACCGATAATGCCAAAATCACTCCGGCGGAATACCCGCAGATTCACTTCACCATATCGAGCGACGAGACGACGAACCCCGATGCGGGCAAATCGTGGCGGTGGGTAAAAGAAGAGGACGGAACCTATAAATGGACGCCGATCGCCGACAGCGATGCGGTAAAGGCCCTGCAAGAGGCGGCGCGGGCGCAGGACACGGCTGATGCCAAACGTCGTGTATTCGTCGTAACACCGACTACACCTTACGATGTGGGTGACATCTGGACGCAGGGCGAAGGTGGTGACATCATGCGCTGTATCGAATCCCGTGCAACGGGCAATTTCGAGAGCTCGGATTGGGACAAAGCATCCAAATACACCGATGATACGGCAGCCAACGAAGCCAAAGACGAGATTGCGAATCTTCAGTTCGGCGCCCGCAACTATATCGCTAAACAATTTATCCGGGAATGGAACAGTGTCAAAGAGGGCGTTACGGATGTCGTAACTTCGGGGGCGGACGCGGACGGAGCATATTTGTATGTCAATTGGAGCAAACTTATACAAGCCGGGCTTGCCGCAACCAACGCCTCCCAGGTTTCGACGGTCCCCGACTGTTTCGGCGGCCAGATAAAATACAAGCCGAATACTCCGTACGTCTTCAAAGCCCGAATCAAGCAGGGTGCCGAAATTACGTTCCGTATCGTATACGAAGACGGCACCAAAGAAGTGCTTTCCGCTCCTCCGGCGGGAACGGAAGGAGTATATGAAGTGGTCCACACCATCGATGCTTCGCGTGTGGTACAGAAGATATACATGTATGTCGGCAAAGGTGTTTCCATGTATCTCTACGACATTCAGCTTACGGAAGGCAACAAGGCCCCCACGGGGTATATCACGGCCGAAGAGGATGTGCAGGCGCAGATCGAACAGGTGAAGTTGGATGTGGACTACATTGCCTCGGATTCGAGCCTGACACCCTCCGATAAACAACAGGTGGCCAACGAATGGGTACGCATACAGAACGAATACTGGAGCATCATGGCGAATGCCGAAAAGTATGATGTCCCCACGGATTCATTTACGGTCTATTTCCAGGCACTCGAAGATTATCTCACGCCCCTGCTGGCCGATATGAGTACGACATCCGAGATAACCGGCACCGAGTTCAGAAAAGTATTCTCCGATTATTATGAAATAAGCAGCAACATGTCGGACTTGATCGACGACGCGATAGACGAATCCATCAAATCGACAGAGTACCTCAAGAAGGCTATGGAAGACGGAAGTACCGAGGTGAAAGGCGGTCTGATAATGACCAATGTGATGTTGCTGAAAAATGCTGAAGGCGACGTGACGGCCGGCGTGAGCGGCTTGCAGGAAGACGATGTGCCCTTCTGGTCGGGAGCCGACTACACAAACCGGAAAAAAGCCGTGTTCAGAGTACACGCCGACGGGGAAGTACACGCAACCAAAGGAACCGTCGGAATCCTGCAGGTCAAAAACAATTCCGTAGAGGTGAGCGATGCGACCGCAAGCGGAAACAAGATCATACTCACTACTAACAACATAAACAGCGTAAGCCAGGTTTTGGGCTCTTCCGAAGTCCCGTCGAGCCAAACGACGGAAAGTATAGCGGTCATAACCTCTCAAACGAAGCCTTTCGCCTCGGATTCCAGAAACTCAAGTCAATTCAAATGCGGAGCGGAGGTGCAGATGTCGGCACAAGTCAAGGGGACGATCCGGGGCGGAGGAAGCGTGAAGATCGAAATTATTAACCGGACAGCCGATACTACCGACACGATATTCCGGCAATCTTCCGCATATGACGACACGGGATCGATACAGATCAACAAGAACATTAGGTATCGTTTTACGACCCCGGCATACTACTACATAAAAGTAACAGTGGAAGCATCCTATCCCGGAGGACTCGGAAACGCGGCATCCGCAGCTGTCGAGGCTATTACTTTTTCTTTCGTGACCGATGTCCGCAAGAACCTGATCGCTCCCAACGGAGTAGCCGTCGTGAAAGGATCCAGCAACTATGCGATCTTCACCGGAGATATTTTCGAGGTCAGGATCGGAAATGGAGGGTTACGCATCCAAAACGGGAAAGTCTATAAGACCAACAGCAGAACAGGTGGCTGGACCGAGATATAATAATTATGGACAAAATATTTAATAAAACGAAAAAGGTGTTGGAAGGTATTGCTACAAAGCTGTCCGAAGCGCTTATGACCGTGCAAGGATGGCTTATAGGACTATTGATCGTCATCGTGAATTTCTTCGCTGGGTACCAGCTCGTACTTTATGGGGTGCTTATTGCCGTAGCCTTCGACGCTTTGTTTGGAATATGCGTTGCTCGAAAGCGCGGAGAATTTATCCTGTCAGAACTCCTGCGGGCTACGATATTCAAGCTGGCAGTTTACTTCAATCTGATCGTAGTATTCGTTTTCATCGATAAATTCGTTACGACAGGAGGTATCGAAACGAAGATTACGACCGTGATCCTGGGTTCTGCCATTTGCCTGGCAGAAGCATGGTCGAGCTGTGGCAACGCTTTAATCATCAATCCGAACTTTCCATTCTTACGTCTGTTTCGAAAAGCATTGACCGGAGAAATAGCCCGCAAACTCAATGTAAATCCTGAAGATGTAGAAAACATATTAAACAGCACAAAAAAATGACCAGAGGACTTCGTAACAACAATCCCGGGAATATCCGCAAGGATGGAACCCATTGGAAGGGAGAGGTGGAACCTTCCCGCGACGCTGCATTCAAGCAGTTCGAATCTATGGCGTGGGGATACCGCGCGATGTTCAAATGCCTGAACACTTACAGCCGAAAATACGGGCTCGACACCATTCGGAAGATGATTTCACGCTGGGCACCCCCGAGCGAGAACGACACGGATGCATATATCCGTACGGTATCCGAATTGTCCGGCGTCCCGGAAAACGGATGGATCACGGCAACCAACCGCGATGTGATGATCCCGATAGTCGCAGCTATGTCGCGCGTAGAAAATGGCGTTGATGCCTGCATGACGGACGTGATGGCCGGCTGGGATCTGTTCATCAACGGTTGATAGCTCGTACTCATTATGGTACTGCGGAAAATAATCCTGATTCTCCTTCTGACCGGCTTGTTCTTTGTCGGATGGTGGCTCGGCAGGCGATCCGTCGATGTCCGTATCATCGAGCATACTCGAATCGATACGGCCTACTTCGAAAGACCGCAACCGCATAAAATACTGTCCTCGGCTATTTCGGTAGAGGTGCCGAAATGGTTGTTCGCCCCAGCGGATACCACCTTTACCACCGTAACAATAAATCCCAACCGGGACAGTGTGCCGGTACAGCTGCCATTCGAACGCCGGGAATATCGCGACAGCAGCTACTTCGCCATAGTGAGCGGAATAGCCCTGGGCGACTGCCACCCTACCCTTGAACACATCGAAACATACGGACGTACTATCACGCAGCAGAAAATAATCCGAACGCCCTACCGATGGCAACTCGGGCCTGCCGCAGGCGTCTATTACGTTAGGGATAGTCATTTAATTCCTTCAATTTGAATTAACCAGCAGACTTTCCCTTATTTTTCCGATCATACTCATCGTTTTTTATATCA
>ERZ791837.392-NODE-392-length-34145-cov-3.384160_pt1 | contig 34145 bp, 30 predicted proteins | sample MGYA00510292_ERZ791837 | MGnify/ENA primary metagenome ERZ791837 (study PRJEB30046, sample SAMN00715259) | human gut metagenome | study: EMG produced TPA metagenomics assembly of the A metagenome-wide association study of gut microbiota in type 2...
CCAGGAGCCGATCGGGCGGTTCTGCTCGGTCGGGCTTCCGTCTTCCGACGTGTACGGGCGCAGGCCGATGTCAGCGTTGTCTCCCCGGAAGTCTTCAGGCAGTTTTTCCTGGGAGAACATGATGTTCAAGTCCTTCTTCAATCCACCGAATTTAGAATCCGTCAGCAGACTGGAAGAAACCAGGGAAATGTCATGGTAGACTTCCCCCAAGTCTTTTAGCCGGCCGTTTTTACTGTTGGCCAGGATGGCGTCAAAAGAAATGAGTTTTCTGACGGTGGACATGTCGTTTCCGGAGCCTGAGGCCATCACGGAAGAAAGGTTGAGGGGTTCCAGATCGGGGCCCGGCGTGTCCCATGTAGAACGCAGTACCGTCAGGGCATCCGTGCTTTCTTCCGAGGCGTGCGGCATCAGGTTGATGCGCGCCTTCTGGTTTTCTCCCGTTACCCACCAGGCAATGTATTTACGCGAGTTGGCGTTCTTTTTCAGTCCCTGGGTCTTGGAGTAGTCATCCACGCGCACCAGGCGGGCGTAGATTTCCTTATTGTCCTGGTTTTTAGAGCCTACGGGCGTTCCCACCGTGCCATGATTCACCAGGGGGATACTGCGGAGGTTCTGATTGGTCAGAGAACGCTTGCCCAGCAGGTTCTTTCCGGCTTCCAGGGAACTGAGCCTGCGCAGGTCAGGGTCGGAAATGAGCCAGCGGCGGAACATGGCCTTTCTTCCCGTATCATAGGTGGAAGCAATGGTGGTGCCCTGGGAGCTGGTTTTGTTGAGCCAGGTATCCCAGCTGTTCCAGACGCCCAGGATGTATGGCGCACTTCCTTCACTGGTTCCGGAGGAAAGGATGCCGGAGTTGGCGGAAACGCGCTGGTCCGGTCCCAGTTCGCACTGGAGCTGGCCCAGGGCCACTTCCAGGGAAAACCTGGCGAGGGATTTGGCCTCCGCTGCAAAAAGATGTTTTTCAGAGAGTCTGGTCTGGGAGGAGGCAATGGTCAGAAGGCCAACGCTGAGGAGGGCCAGGAGCATCATCAGCGTGATGGTGGCAATCAGGGCAAAACCCTTGCTCATATGCCTGGGTCCTGGATTTTGTGGAATTGTCCTTTTCATTGAAATTTTATCTAAAAATTATTGGAATTTATTAAAAGTGAGAGATGTAAAGCCGTTGCCAAGAGGTTGTCTGGCATGTCGTACCAACATACAAAATAGTTTTTTCCCGGCAAGAAAAATAGTTCTCATTTTGCAAGTAAAAATGTATGTCAAAAAAGAAAAGACCAAGCGTGTTTCTGTGATCACCCGCATTTAATTCAGTAGTCAATTAAAAATTAACGGATTCTAAATCCGCTGCATGATTTTCTTTTTCTCAAAAAGCCACCTTAAGAAATTGTCACAAACTCGTAGTAGCCACGGAGGGGCGAATTTGGGATACCATGCGGGTAACGGCGCAAGATGCGCTTTTGAACGAAGATGACCCCGCACCCAGCAGCAGCCGATCAGACCGCCGTAGAAGTGGATTCCCTGGATTTTTGTTATGGGGACAAGCAGTCCCTGTTCAATGTCACCATGAGAATTCCGAGGAACCGGGTGACGGCGTTTATTGGCCCTTCCGGCTGCGGAAAGTCCACGCTGCTGCGCTGCATCAACCGGATGAACGACCGTATTCCGGAGGCCCGCGTCACGGGCGGCTCCATCCGCATTGACGGGGTGGACGTGACTTCTCCTACTCTGGACCCCATTCATCTGCGGCGGGAAGTGGGCATGGTGTTCCAGAAGTCCAATCCCTTCCCGTTGAGCATTTATGAGAACGTTTCCTACGGGTTGAAGCTGGCCGGGGTGAAAAACCGCGGCCTTCTGGATGAAGCGGTGGAGGAAAGCCTGCGCCATGCCGCTTTATGGGATGAAGTGAAGGACCGCCTCCATGCCTCCGCCAACGGCCTTTCCGGCGGCCAGCAGCAGCGCCTGTGCATTGCCCGCTCCATTGCCGTGAAGCCGCGCATTCTGCTGATGGATGAACCCTGTTCCGCCCTGGACCCCATCGCCACGGTGCGGGTGGAGGAACTGATGCACCGGCTCAAGGAGGATTTCACCATCATCGTGGTCACCCACAACATGCAGCAGGCTACGCGCGTTTCAGACCTGACCGGATTTTTCATGCTGGGCAGGCTGGTGGAGTTTGATTCCACGGAGAAAGTTTTTTCCAATCCCTCCATGAAGGAAACGGAGGATTACATTACGGGGAGATTCAGTTAACAGAAAGTTTGATTATGGTTTTATCAAAGTTTACTCCCAGGGGCGGAGCGGGCCGTTTTTCCTCTTCCTCCGGCGTTGTCCGGAGGAAGGCTTCATCCGCCGCCAACAAGGACAGCCGGCGCAGGCAGCATCTTTTTTACCATGCGGGCAGAACCACTGCCCGTCATCAAGCCAATATTCCGAATCATGAATCACGACGCCCATGCCCTGAGGGAGTTTGACGCCGCCCTTTCCTCCCTGAATACGCATTTAATGCAGATGGCCTACAAGGCGCAGAGCGCCCTGGACCTGGCCGCCGCGGGACTTTTGCAGCAGAATGAGTCCGCCGCCAACCAGGCGATTGCCGACGACGAGGAGCTGGACGAGCTGGAGATGACGGTGGACCGGGAAGGACTGCACCTGCTGGCTTTTTTCAGCCCGGTGGCCTCCGACCTCAAGGTGGTGCTGGCCTCCATACACATGTCTTCCATGTATGAGCGGATCGGTGATGAGGCCGTCACGGTTGCCAAGAGGGCCAACAAGATTAACAAGCGCCCTCGCATCCGGGAGGCTGCCCAGGCGGACCCCGTGTACCGGGAGATGGCGGAGCAGTTCAGGGCCGTGAACAAGGCCGTTTCCACCTGGAACGGGAAGGCTCTGGAGGAACTGGCGCCTGCGCTGGAGACGCTGGCGGAGCATGCGGCGTCCCTTACCGACATGTTTACCCGTCTGCCGGAACAGTATCAGGACAATCTGGTGTCCGTGGCGGATCTGATTTTTGTGGGCCGTTCCATGGAACGCATGGCGGAAGGCCTGCAAAAGGTGGTGGCGGAAGCCCTGTATGCGGCGGTATAGGGGCAGGGGGCGTTCAGGCGGTCCTCCCTGCTTCCTTACCTGACGGTCCAGGTGATATTGCGCGTGGCGGACTGGCCGGGGCGCAGGATGACGCTGGGGAAATGGGGCGTGTTGACGGCATTCGGGAACCCCTGGGCTTCCAGGGCAATTCCCTGGCGTGCCTGGGGCAGGTATTCCCCGGTATAAACCTGGAGGCCCGGCGCGTCCGTCGCCACCATCAGGCGGTGTCCGGATTCCGGATCAAGAAGGATGGCGGCAATCTTGTCGCCGGGTTCGGAATCCAGCACATAGTTGTGGTCCAGTCCAGCGGCTGTGTCCGGATGGGCGGCGGAATTGCGCTCGCCCAGCAGGGTTGCCTTCCGCAGGTCAAAGTCCGTCCCTTCCACGGGCAGGATGCGCCCGTCCGGGATGTTGGTTGCCTCCACCGGGGTGTAGGCGGAAGCCCGTACCTCCAGCGTCATGGAGTCAATGGTGGGCTTGCTGGAGAGGTTCCAGTAGGCGTGGTTGGTAAGATTGACAATGGTGGCTGCGTCTGCGTACGCTTCCAGGCGCAGGTGCAGGGTTTCTTCCACCACGGTGTAGGTGGCCACCACTTCCAGGCTGCCCGGGTAGTTTTCCTCCCCGTCTGCAGAGTGCAGGGTAAGCACCAGGGTGCTGCGCGTGGCTTCCTGAACCTGCCAGATTTTACTGTCAAAGCCCTGGATGCCGCCATGCAGGTGGTTGGGGCCGTTATTGACGGCCACGGCGTGGGAGTCTCCGTCAATGGAGAACCTGCCTTTTGCGATGCGATTCGCGACACGGCCGCAAATCGCACCGCAATAACAGGTGTCTTTCAGCATGTCTTCAAAATGCTTGGGCCCTACGATCATGTCCATGCCGTCCTTGACGACGGAAATGATGCGCCCTCCATAGTTGCTGATGCGTACCGTCAACTTGTCGGAAGACAGTTCAAACAATTCTACTGGAGCGCCGCCGGGTAAGGTGCCGAAGATCATGCCGGTATGTAGCTGGTCAGGGGATGACGGCCGGTTAATAGGCCAGGACGCGGGAACCGTTGTTGCCGATGATCACGCGTACGCGCTGCCCAACCTGGATGGGATTGTTCTTGCTGGCCACCTGGACGACCGTGTAGCTGCGGGTGCCGTTTCTCTTCTGGTCCAGGCGCACGGTGATGCGCTGGCCCGTCGTGTTGTTCACGGCCTTGTCAATCTGGTTGCCGGCAATGCCGCCCAGAATGGCGCCGCCTGCTGCGGTAGCGTACTTGGCGTTGCCGCCGCCGAACATGGCGCCGGTCAGGCCGCCCGCCACGGCGCCGATGCCCGTGCCGGTATTGGCGTTATTAGCCTGGATTTTCACGTTTTCCACGCTGGTGACCGTACCGGTGTAGGTTTCCTGGGCGCCGCCGATTTCGTTCATGTTGTAGGTGTTCGGGGAGCCGAAGTTGGTGCAGGCGGTCATGGACAGGGCGATGGCTGCACAGCCGATGGTAAGAATGGAGGTCGTTTTCATGATGACAATTTATAAAATGGGTTGAAGGTTAAGATCAAGTAATTTCATGGTCAACGGGACGGATGTTTTTACTTCCTCCCGGTGGAGAAAACCCTTGCCGGAAGGTTCCGGCAAGGGCTGGTGTTTATTGTAATGGTTTCCGTGGGGTCAGGCCTTGGGAGCTTCTTCCTTTTTGGAGCAGTCGCAGGGCTTTTCACCCTTGCTGCAGGGCTTGTCGCACTTTTTGCCGCACTTGCCTTCCTTGTCGCATTTCTTGTCGCACTTTTTGTCTTTCTTGCAGCACTTCTGGGCGGCGGGAGCGGAGGAGTCCGCCGGGGCGGCGGCTTCCTGGGCATAGCCGTTGACACTGAAGGCGAAAGCAAAGGCTGCTACAGCGAGGATCTTTTTCATGTTATTGATGTATGAGGTTGGTGGTGTTGATAAGGAACGGCATGTGATCCGCCGTTCTACGACTGATAGAGTAACAGAGTTTAAGATTTGTTCAAAAAAATGTGTAGTCATCATGTTTTTTTGAGGAAGGTTTTTGGTTCAGTTGCGTTTTTGAAAACCGTAGTAAGTCTGACAGTGCCGCGGCGCGTACGGAGCGGCGGCTTGCATGGCCTCCCTTCTTGAGGCACGGTAAGTAACATGAGTTCAGCCAAGGAACCTGTGATGCGCCGTTTTGGAAACGGTTTGACGGTTTTGATCAAGGAGGACAAGTCCCATCCCGTAGTGTCCCTCCAGTACTGGGTGGGCACGGGGTCCATGAATGAAGGGCACTGGCAGGGCAGCGGCCTTTCCCATTTGCTGGAGCACCTGGTGTTCAAGGGGACGGAGAATTACTCCGGGCAGGACTTGGCCCGCAAGGTGCAGGAGCGCGGGGGCCACTGGAATGCGTATACCAGCGTGAACCGCACCGTCTATTATATAGACGGCCCTGCGGAGTCCTGGCAGATTTTCCTGAACCTCCTGACGGAGCTGGTGTTTTCCCCCACTTTCCCGGAAGAGGATATGGAACGGGAGAAGGAGGTGGTGCGCCGGGAGATGGCCATGTATGCGGATGATCCGGATTCCGTGGCCTACCAGCTTCTGATGCAGACGCTGTACCTGAAGCACCCGCGCCGCTGGCCCGTGCTGGGGGAACCGGCTTCCTTTGACGCCCTGACGCGCCAGGACGTGCTGGATTACCATGGCAGCCGCTATGTTCCGAACAATGTGGTGCTTTCCATCGCCGGGGATGTGGACGCCGAGGAGATTCTTGCCCACCTGGAGTTGCTGGTGGAGGATTTAAAATCCCGCCCGCTGAACCGGGAGCTTATTCCCCATGAGCCGCATCAGTTCGGCTCCCGCAGGGTGAGGAAGGAGTTTGCCGTGCCTTATTCCAAACTGAACCTTGCGTGGCGGCTCCCCTGTTCCGGCCATCCGGATACGCCGGCCCTTTCCGCCCTGGCCAGTATTCTGGGCGGAGGGCGTTCCGCTCGTTTTTATGAAAAGTTCCATGACCGGCTGGGCCTGGTGTATAGCATCGAGGTGCATTCCAACCAGTCCGAGTCCGACGAAGGAGCGTTCACCATCAGCATTGATGTGGACCGGGCCCAGCGTGACAAGGTGCGGGACCTGGTGCTTCAGGAGCTCCGGAATCTGGCGCAGGAGGATTTTACGGAAGACCTGAAGAGGGTCTGCAAGCAGACCCGGGTCAGCCGACTGCGCCGCAGGAGTTCCGCCGCCGGGATAGCCTCGGAAATGGGGGCTGACTGGTTCGGCGCGCGCAATTTGAACCTGTCTTCCGAATGGCAGGAAGCCATTGAACGGGTGACGACGGAAGACCTGCACCGCGTGTGTTCCACATGGCTGTCTTCCCCGAATGTCACGGAAGTCAGCCTGGACCCCCTGGGCAGCAACGCCACGGATGAAGACGGCTCCGCCGCCGGAGCGGAAACGGCCCTGAGCGAGCATGTGCTGGGCAACGGCATGAAGGTGGTGATCCGTGAAGACCACCGCCTCCCCCTGGCGTATGCCTGCCTGGCCTTCAAGGCCGGCTGCCGTGCGGAGAATGAACGGGACGCCGGGGTGACGGATTTGATGTCCGAGTGTCTGCTGAAAGGCACCGCCACGCGTTCCGCGGCGGACATCGCCCGTTTTCTGGAAGACATAGGAGGGGCCATCAATACCTCCACCGGCAATAATTCCCTGAGCGTGGGCTGCCAGATTCTGGCGGAAGACCTGGACGCCGGGCTGGAACTGATGGCGGATGTGGTGATGAACCCCTCTTTCCCGGAAGACGCCTTCCTGCGGGAAAAGGAATCTTTTGTGGCGGATGCGGAAGAAGACATGGAAGACCCTCTTTCCGTGGCGTTCAGGCAGGAGCGGAGGGTGGCTTATGGCCCTGTTTCCTACGGGAATTCCCCGTCCGGCACGCCGGAGAGCCTTTCTTCATTAACGGTTCAGGACGTGAAGAACCAGTATGAACGCATCATTTGCGCCTCCAATGCCGTGATCTGCATCTCCGGAGACGTCAGGAAGGAAGAAGTTCTGCCTCTTCTGGAAAAGCGTCTGGGAGGAATGAGGGAGGGCACGCCTCCGGTTCTGACTCCTACTCCCGCACTGCAAGCCGGGCGGGAAGTGGCTGTTCTGGACAAGCAGCAGGCTGTTCTGGTGGTGGGGATGCCCGGTGTGGACGTAGCTTCTCCGGAAATGGCCCAGGCGCTGGTATTCCAGGCCTGGTGCAGTGACATGGCCGGTCCCGTGTTCACCAACATCCGGGAGGAGGCGGGGCTGGCCTATTATGCCAGCTCCACCCTGTTTATAGGCATGGACGCCGGGGGCATCTGCTTTTATCTGGGGACCTCCCCGGAACAACTGGATGAAGCCGGGGAGCGCCTGGAAAAGACGCTGGAAATGATTCATGAACGCGGCATGACGGAAGAGGAGCTGGAGCGCACCAAGGCTTCCGCCCTGTCTTCCCGCCTGCTGGCCATGCAGTCCAATGGGGCGCTGTGCCAGATGCTGGCTCTGGATATCCTGTTCGGGCTGCCTCTGGATGCGTTTGAATGGCAGACATCCGCCATCAGGGGCATGACCCTGGACCAGGTGAACGCCTTTATTAAAAAGGTGCTGGATCCCGCACAGCCCCGGTCCGTGTCCATCGTCCGTCCGCCGCTCCCCTGAGGAAACGCGCGGGGCGGTGGTGGCCCGTCTTGCTTGCCGGGGGCCTGTGCCGCACAAACGGGGTTAAACGGACTATCCGGGAGCGAGGCGGGGAGGCCCCACCAAGTATGGCGAAGGGAAAGAAGGCTGGAGCTTCCTCTGCGCTCCGGATGAGTAGGGATGTGAAAGGCTGGGGACTTTCTCTCCCAGCCGGATGTGTTGTGTTCCCGGCCGCCTTTCCGGAGGGGAATCCGTGCTGTACGCGGACGTAAAAAAGCCGCTCCCCTCTTGAGGAACGGCTTGGTAAAAATGGAGCGTATTTTTTCTTAACCGATTTCCGTGCGGCCCAGCAGATGGGCGCCTTCTTCCATGGCAAGACTGCGGGTCTTCATGTCTCCGACGACGCGGGCCTGCTGCTTGAGCTCGCAGCGGTCAGAGGTGACCTTGCCTTCCACGTTGCCGTAAATGCGCACGTCTCCGGCGGTGATGTCACCCTTGATCTGGGCGGTTTCTCCGATGGTGACCTTTCCCTTGTCGGAAATGATTTCACCTTCAATCTTGCCGTCGATGTGCATGTCATTCTGGAAACGGATGGTTCCCTTGATTTCAATGCCGGAGGCGAGGAAGTTTGTTACGTTGTCTGTCATTGTCGTAAAATGGTTGGGGATGGATGGTTCTGGCTCAGATGGTCATGATGTCCTTTTCCTTGGCGGTCACCAGCTCGTCAATTTCCTTGACGTATTTGTCCGTGAGCTTCTGGATCTGCGTTTCCAGGTCGCGCTGGCCGTCTTCCGTGACAAGGTTGTCCGCCTTGAGCTTTTTGGCGGAGTCAATGGCTGCCTTGCGGACGCCGCGCACGCGCACCCGGGCTTCTTCCGCCTGGGATTTGACCAGTTTCACCAGGTCCTTGCGGCGTTCTTCCGTGAGGGCGGGAATGGGCAGGCGGATGGAGCGGCCTTCCACAAGCGGATTGAGGTTCAGCTTGCTTTCATTAATGGCGCGGCCGATGTCATGAACGGTGCTGGGGTCAAACGGCTGGATGAGAATCAGGCGCGGTTCAGGCGTGCTGATCACGGCCAGGCCCTTCAGCTTCATGACGGAGCCGTAGCTGGAGACGTGCACGTCCAGGTTTTCCACGAGGCCGGGGGAGGCTTTTCCCGTGCGTACGCCGGAGAATTCCTGTTTGGCGAAGTCCACGGCCTTGAGCATGGATTCCTCCGTTTCCAATAGTAATGTTTCTGCGTCCATGATGATGGTGGGTGCTAAGTGTTTTTGTAGGTTGGAAAAGGGTGTGCGGGCGGATTAGCTGATGGTGGTGCCGATGGGCTCCCCGAGCAGGGCGCGCGTGATGTTGCCCGGCTCGTGCATATCGAATACGATGATGGGCTTCTTGTTGTCCATGCACAGGGTGAATGCGGTGGAGTCCATCACCTTGAGCTGGCGTTCCAGGCATTCCTGGTAGGAGATGGCGTCAAAGCGTTTGGCGCCGGAAACTTTCTTGGGGTCCGCATCGTACACGCCGTCCACGGAGGTGGCTTTCATCACTACTTCCGCATTGATCTCGCTGGCGCGCAGGGCCGCCGTGGTGTCCGTGGAAAAGAACGGGTTGCCCGTGCCCGCGGCGAAGATGACGATTTTATTGTTGTCCAGGTAGGAACGGGCCGTCAGGCGGATGAAGGGTTCCGCAACGTTTTTCATTTCAATGGCGGACTGGACCACGCAGGGGACTCCCGCGCGTTCCAGTGCGCTTTGAAGGGCCAGGGCGTTCATGACCGTGGCGAGCATGCCCACGTAATCCGCCGTGGCGCGGTCCATGCCGCGCACGCTGGCTTTTGCCCCGCGCCAGAAGTTGCCGCCGCCCACGACGAGGCCGATCTGAACGCCGGAACGGTGCGCCTGGGCGATTTCTTCAGCAATGCGGGCGACGATTTCCGGGGAAATATTGTCCATGCTGCCGGGGCTGCGCAGGGCTTCTCCGCTGAGTTTCAGGAGGATTCTTTGATAGGCGGGTGCGGATGTGTCAGACATAGTGCGGATTTTACGCAGACAAGATTGAAATTTCACGGGGCAAAAAGAAAGCAAAAAGAGAGCCCCTACTGATTTTTCTCCGGCGTACCGGATATTTCCACCTTGATGGGGGTTCTGCTCTCCAGACTGCGGGTGGGGAAGGGGAAGGAAATACCCTCCGCCGCAAAGCGGTGCTTGATGTCATGGGCAAGCGTTTTCTGGCAATCCAGGAAGTTGTCCTTAAGGCACCAGGCGCCTATCTTGAATCCCAGGGAGGAGTCCTGAAACCCCGTGAACATGATGACGGGCGCCGGATCATCCAGGCAGAGCCTGTTTTGCTTGACTACTTCCTCCAGCACGGTCACCACGTGCTCAATATCGCAGTTGTAGTCCACGCCCAGGTCCAGGTCACAGCGGCGCGTGGAGAAGCGGGTGATATTGCTCACCGGGTTTTTGATGATCATTTCATTGGGAATGCGGACCATGGTGTTGTTCGCCAGCCGGAGCTGGACGGACATGAGGTTGATGGAGTCCACATTGCCGGTGATGCCCCCCACTTCAATCATGTCCCCCAGGTTGATCTGCTTTTCCCCTACCAGGAAGAGGCCGCTGATGATGTTGGACAAGGAGGTCTGGGAGGCGAAGCCCACCGCCACGCCGATGATGCTGGCCGCGCCCAGCAGGGTAAGGATGTCAAACCCCATCAGGGCGAAGGCTTCCACGCCGATGATGATGTACCCTGCGTTTTTAACGATTTTTACCGTCAGGCGCGATGCCTGTGGTGACATTTTCAGGCTGGTTATTTTCCGCAGTACCTGGCAAAGGAGCTTCAAAAGGATCCAGCTTACCACCAGCCAGATGACCACGTGAAGGATTTTAGCGCCCACGGACTGCACCATTTCCAGTTTGAGCCAGTCCGGCATGTTCAGAAAATCCATGGTTCTTGTCCAGATATCTTCCCTGGAGGCTGCGGCTGCCATGAAATCCATATTCATGCCAAGGATGTAGCAAACACCCCTGTACGGCTCAAGGGGCGTGCGCGTATTCCTCCTGATTTATGACAGTTCCGGCTATTTGCCTGCAGGCGGCGCCAAAGTATTGACGCTCTCCCATGGAGAGAATAAAGGCGGAGCTGTGCAGACGGGGCTTCTTCCGCCGGGCTCCATGGATTGACGGGCGCGGGAAGGTTTTTAATGCCGGGAGTGTGCGTTTTGAAGAGGTGTCAGCTGCCGGATACGCGCGTTAAAATAGAGAAAAAGCGGGAAGGCCTGTTCGGAATTAGGTACACTTTTTCCCCGGCGGAAAAGAAAATGACTTCCATGCCTTTTTCGGTCCCCCGGTCCACACGAGCCATTTTCCATTCCCCCGCAGGGCTGGCGGACGTGTAAATCAAATAGAATTTCAGTGAACCGTCCGGGCTTTTCTTAGCCGCTTTTGATTTGCTGGAGAAGTCATACAGCTCTCCTGCCTGGTTTTTCCAGATTCCGTTTAGAAGCTGGTCCACCGGCCTGCCCTCGGAATTGAATGGCTTCATGTAGTTGTGGATGGCGATAGCCTCCTCCATGTTTCCCTGCTGGGCCAGCTGCTTCTGTCTTTTTTCCACAGCGGCCAGATATTTCTGGGTCAAGGGCTGGCACGCTTTGGAATATTCCGTCCGGAATTCCTGGTGCAGGTTCTCCAAGTCCGTTTCCGGTGACTTGGTGATGCCTTGCCTGCCGTCTTGGAGCGTGAGCCAGTCAATGCTGGAGTTCTTATAGATTTGAATGATGGTGGAGTCGTCTCTTTTAACCCAGATGCGCAGGGGTTCCTCCCTGAAGACAACTATTTCCCGGGAGGATTTGCCGGGGTCCGCCCATTGGTCCTGGGGCTGGAATGCCGGTTGTTTCACGTCTTTTGCGAACCGCCTCAGGCCGGAATCCAGGAACTGCGTGAATTCACTGCTGTCCCCGTTCTTTTTCCAGGCCTTTCCTATGAAAAACGGGTCGATGGTGGTTGAAGGTGGAGGGGAGAGGACATCTTTTTTGATGTTTTGAAGAAGGGACTGGATCTGTTTGGCTTTTTCAAAGTCGGATTGATTGACCGCCTGCTGCTGAAGAGAGAGAAGTTTTTTTGAGAATGCCGGGAGAAGGGCTTCTCCGCGCCGGATGCAGAATTTTTGGTAGGCCGTCTCAAGGTCCCTGATGCTTCCTGGAGCTTGGACATTTGTGGCGCAGACGGAATCTGTAAAGGAAGAAAACAATAGGAAAGCTGGAATGATATAGTTCATTGGGAGTAAATTAAAACGGGCAGTTCCGTTGTCAATATTTATATGTTAGGTGGAGGCGACGAAAAAGGCCGTTCCCCGGAAGGGGAACGGCCTTGAAATATTGCCGGCGGGCAGCTTACTTGCTGAGGTAGGAAGCCACGCCTTCGTGGGACGGGGTCATGGCTGCGTCACCCTTGTGCCAGCCAAGGGGGCAGACTTCTCCGTACAGTTCGAAGTGCTGGAGGGCGTCTACCACGCGGATGGCTTCATCAATGGAGCGTCCCAGCGGGAAGTCGTTGATGAGCTGGTGGCGGACGATGCCGTCCTTGTCAATCAGGAAGAGGCCGCGGTAGGCGATCAGTTCCCCGTTGACTTCCACGTTGCCGTCTTCGTCAATTTCCTCGTCTCCGGCCAGCACGCCGTAGTCGGCGGAAATGGTCTTGTTGATGTCGGAAACGATGGGATAGGTCACGCCCTGGATGCCGCCCTGGTCGCGGGGGGTGTTCACCCAGGCCCAGTGGGAGAACTCGCTGTCCGTGGAGCAGCCGACGACGGCCACGTCACGCTTGTCGAATTCGCCCAGGGCTTCCTGGAAGCCGATCAGTTCGGTGGGGCATACGAATGTGAAGTCCTTCGGGTAGAAGAACAGGATCACGTACTTTTTGCCCTTGAACTGGTCAAGACTGAAATCCGGTACGATGGTACCGTTTACAACTGCGTTTGCACTAAAATGAGGTGCCGGTTTTCCAATGAGGAGCATGGTCGGTTTTTTGGTTTAGTTCTAAAAGAATGATTCCAAAAAACAAGAGGAAGTCAAGAGGCAATGATGCCTTCTTCATGAGAAAGGAGCCTGTTTTCACTTGAAAGGAAGGCTTTTTTTGTCAGTATTGCCTGCATGTCATCCTCAAAGCCGCAACAAGACGAGTGGTCTGGAAAAATCGGCGTGATTCTTGCTGTGGCCGGAAGCGCCGTGGGGCTGGGTAATTTTCTGCGCTTTCCGGGGCTGGCGGCCCAGTATGGCGGGGGAGCCTTCATGGTGGCATACGGCATCATGCTGGTGCTGGTGGGCCTCCCCGTGGCCTGGGCGGAATGGTCCATCGGGCGCCGCGGCGGCCAGCTGGGCGCCCATTGCGCCCCCGGCGTGTTCTGGTACCTGACCAAGGGGTCCAGGCTGTGGAAGTTCCTGGGGGTGCTGGCGGTGTTGGGGCCTTCCTCCGTGGCGTTTTACTACATGGTGGTGGAGGCGTGGTGCTGCGGCTATTTCTGGAAAATGCTGACGCAGCCGGAAGTGTTCTCCACAGCTGAGGGCACGGCGCATACCTTCTTCAGTTTTACAGGCATGTACGGAGACGGGAGCGCCCTCTTGTCAGATAACGGGCTGCTCTGGATCGTCATAGGGGTTATCCTGCTGAACCTGGGAATCATTTACCGGGGTATCAGCAAGGGGATTGAGATGTTTTCACGCTGGTTCATGCCGTTGCTCCTGCTGATTTCCCTGGTGCTGCTGGTGCGCATTTTATGTATTGGAACGCCGGATCCGTCCCAGCCGGACCGCAGCATTGAGCAGGGGCTGGGGTACATGTGGAATCCCAGCAAGGTGCTGGTGGAGGAGCAGGACCCGCATAGCGGAGAGTGGAAGACGGTCTCCATGGTGTCCGCTTCCCATGAGGGGGCCATGGATGAAGCCGTGCGGCAGGTGGAAATGTCCGCAGGGGCCCGGAGGCTTACCAAGGTGACCTTGTGGGACGGGCTGAAAAACATTGAACTCTGGGTGGCCGCGGCCGGACAGGTGTTCCTGAGCCTTTCCGTGGGAACGGGGCTGATCCTGACGTATGCCAGCTATGTCAGGAAGAAGGAGGATATTGCGCTGAGCGGCCTTTCCGCGGCCGCCTCCAACGAGGTGTGCGAGGTGGGCATTGCCGGCATGATGACGGTTCCCGCCGCCGTGGCGTTCCTGGGGGTGGCCGGAGCCGCCGGGCAGGGAACCTTTGCGCTGGGCTTCATGGTGCTTCCCCAGGCTTTTGCCAAGATGGGGTCCAGCGTGATCTTCGGCAGCCTGTTTTTCCTGCTCCTGACTGTAGCGGCGGTGACCAGCTCCATTTCCATGATGCAGGTGGGGCTGTCCTTCATTGAGGAATTCATGGGGCTGAAACGCAAGATGGCCGTGGTAGTACAGGGCTTTTTCACGGCCACGGGCACCCTGATCGTCGCCTGGTACAGCGGGAACCTGCTGGCGATGGATACGTATGATTTCTTTCTGGGCACCCTGTGCTTCTTTGTAAGCGCCATGGTCATGATGATTCTGTTTTCCTGGAAGCTGGGGGTGGACAAGGGGCTGACGGACCTGGAGGACGGCTCCGTGATCCGCATTCCCAGGATTTACCGTTTCATCATGAAGTTTGTGACGCCCACGCTCCTGCTGACCATTTTCCTGACCTGGCTGGCTCAGAACATCTGGGTGAAGCAGGCCGCCCCCATCCAGGCGCTGGGGCGCGGAGAACACGGGGCCGTGATTCCGGTGGGCTTTCTGGTGGCTTACACACTGTTTTTGCTCTTCATCACCATGGCGTCCGGAAGGCACAAGGTGTACCACGGGCCGCAGTAGGCGCGGAAAACCAGCGGTATGCCCGTTTATCCGTGGTTTGCGGCAGTTGGGGGCTCATCCGGAGGCTTGACCCCCAGCGGATTTGATATAGGCTGGTACCATGTCCAGAATGAGGAGGATACGCCGTAAAAAGCCCCGTCCCGGCGGCGTTTGGAAAAAGCTGCTGCTGTGGAGCGTCCTGGGGGTGCTTGTGCTGGCCGTGGCGGCTGTAACCGGTTCCTACCTGTATGTGCGCGCCTATTTGAAGAGTGATGATTTTTTAACCATGCTGGGCCAGTCCGCTGTGGATGACATGAATGTGGATACCGCCAGAATAGCGCCTCTGGACTGGGACGGTTCCGGCATCCGGTGCGACAGCGTGACGATGGAAGGGCATGAATTTCTGACCTCCCTCCAGGCAAAATCCATTGAGACGGAATTCAACCGCTGGGATTTGCTGAAACGCGCTTTTGTCATCACTTCCGTGAACATTGCGGAAGTGAAGCTTCAGCTGGCCCCGGCGCCCTTCCGCTTCAAGGAAAGGGAGGAAGGGCCCAAGAGCTGGGTGGAAAAGAATATTCTGCCGGATACGTTCCGCCTGGAAAAGGGGAACATTGATTCCCTGTCCGTGTCCTACGGGGTGCCCGGCAGGATGTATGCCCTGAATGGAACCCGCGTGGAAAGCACCCATGACGTCGGATCCAGCCAGTACAGGTTTGACATCCAGGGGGGCAGGCTGCTGCTCCCCTTCAAGGGCTGTCCGGAATTTTCCCTGATGTCCGGCACGGCGCAGTTCAATCATTCCAGCAGGAGGGTGAACGTGCCCTCCTGCCGCCTGACGACGGATGCGGGAGGCTATCTGGACATCAAGGGAGACTGGGACGGCCTTTCCTCCTCCTGGACGGCGAACATGGTAGTCAACAGCATTCCCGCCTCAGCCATTCTGGAAAATGACTGGAAAAAGCATGTCCTGGGGAGCGTGAGCGGCGGGGTGGACCTGCGCGGCGGCCGGGACGGCCTGACCCATGTGGCGGGCCTGGTGAGGTTGCAGGACGGCATGCTGACCGGGCTTCCCGTTCTGGACAGGCTGGCCCTGTTCTGCGGTTCCTCCAGATTCCGCCAGCTGCCCCTGCACAAGGCGTCCGCCCAATTCCGTTACAGCGGGAACGCCTGGCACATTTCCGACATCCTGGTGGAAAGTGAAAATCTGGTGAGGGTGGAAGGCTGGCTGGAAATAGGTAAGGGAGGCGAGCTGAACGGAAGGCTCCAGGTGGGGCTGCGGGCGGATGGCCTGTGGAGCGCCCTGCCGGGCTTTTCCGATGTGTTTTCCGCTTCCCGCCAGGAAGTAAGCGGCAATCTGGTGTGGGCCAATGTGAACATTGGCGGCACGCTGGACAACCCGTCGGAAGACTTGTCCGCCCGGCTCATCAAGGCGGCGGGAGACCGGTTGACGCAGATTGGAATGGGCAAGGTGACGGAAGTGGCGGACGTAGCGTCCCGCCTGCTGAACAAGGGAGCCGGGGAAGGGAATAGCAAGGACGGCACGGAAAAGGATAGCGGCGGGTTCAGGATTCCTGCCGCAGACAAGGTTCCTGTTCCGGTAGTGCCCAATCTTCAGGATGCCGCGGAAAAGGGGCTTAAGACCGGAAGCGACCTGATGAATGGACTGATGAATTTGTAACCTGGTTTTTCAGATGAAACTTTACCCTTATCAGATGGTGCAGGCGGTGGCTGTGATTGTGGAGCGCATCGCGGATACGGCTTTTCAAGCCACCCTGCCGAACGGCAAGACCACGGTGGCTTTTGTAGAAAAAAAGAATGCCCCCTTGAGGGACCTGCTCAAGCCGGGCGACCGGGTAAACGTGACCATTTGCCCGGCGGATTTTGACCGAGCCCGTGTAGACGGCCTGGCGGAATAAGGAAATGGGGTGGGAGTTTTTCCCCCGCTCTTTCTCCGCTGTTGGAATAAAAGGGCTCGCATGCGGTGCAGGAAAAGCCTCTGTGAAAACGGGAATCTTCCATGACCTGGATGATACAGAAGATACTTCCTGTGGACTGGAACAAGAAGCGCAGGCAATCCTATGCTCCAACCGGACAATACTTGAGCATCTCCAAGCAGAGATGAGAAAGAAACGGTTCCTGGCCGCCTGTTCATTCAGAAACCGCAGAGGTTTGTGTACATTCCTTCTGTGCGAAGCCTTTGTCAAAGACGGGTGCGGCCTTCCAGGGCCTTCATCAGCGTCAGCGTGTCCGCATGGCTGAGGCCGGAGCCGGCGGGCAGCCCCTGGGCGGGGCGGGAAACCCTGCAGTCCAGGTCTTTGAGCAGGTGGTGCAGGTAGGTGGCCGTGGCTTCTCCCTCCACATCTGACCCGGTCGCCAGGATGACTTCACAGCCCGGCTGTCGGGTGACGCGTTCCACCAGGGCGTGGATGTTGAGGTCTTCCGGTTCCACATCATCCAAAGGGGAGAGCTTCCCGCCCAGGCAGTGGTACAGTCCGCGGTAAGCGCTGCTGCGTTCAATGGGAATGACGTCCGTAGCCTGTTCCACCACGCAGATGAGGGAGCTGTCCCGCTCCTCATCCCGGCAGGCGGTGCAGGGTTCGCCGGCGGTGCTGAAAAAGCCGCATACGGGGCACGGCGTGACGTGTTCCGCCGCCTGACCGATGGTGCGGGCAATTGCTTCCGCTTCTCCCATGTGCCCCTGAAGCATCCACAGGGCCATGCGTTCCGCGCCCCGGGTGCCGATGCCCGGAAGCTGTTTCAGGGCGGCTACCAGTTCAAGTACGGGAAGGGGATAGTCCAGGTTATTCATGGGCGGGGGGAGGTTCAGAATGAGGGGGCGGCTGTGGCCACAGGATGGCGAGGATTCCCGCGCACCCTGCGGAGAGCAGGCACGGAACGGGGTTGAAGAAGACGCCCCACAGTCCCAGTACGGGAGTGAAGCAGGCCAGCAGGAGCAGGAAGGCGGCCAGAACGGCGGTTTTACGGAAGGTCCCGCGGATCAGCAGCAGATCGTAAACCAGGGCCAGAGTCAGGGCAATGCACAGCAGGAAGCCCATGCCGGGAGAAAGGGCCGGAGCTTCCGGGCCCAGCAGGAACGGTGCGGGAGCCATGGCTTCTTTAAGGCCCTGCGCCCAGGCAGGAGTGACGCCCACGGAATACAGCACCACGATCAGGATAATCCCCGTGACGGAGAACAGGGCCCAGCGCATGAGCAGAATGTCCTGATGTTTGTGAGAATGCATGGCTGTAAATGAAGAAGGCGGAAGCGTGATGGCTGCGGTGGACACAAACATCAGCGCTTCCGCCGGGAAGAGGGAGCCTGAGGGAATTAGGAAAATCTCTTGACGATGACGGAGGAGTTATGTCCGCCGAAGCCGAAGGAGTTGCTCAGGGCGGCGTCCACCTTGGCCTTCCGGGCCGTGTTGGGCACGCAGTCCAGATCGCATTCCGGGTCCTGGTTATCCACGTTGATGGTAGGCGGGATGATGCCGTCCTGCATGGCCATGAGGCAGGCTGCCAGTTCCACGCCGCCAGCGGCGCCCAGAAGGTGGCCCGTCATGGATTTGGTGGAGCTGATGAGCAGACCGTTTTTGGCGTGATCGCCGAAGACGGCCTTGATGGCCTTCGTTTCACAGATGTCGCCCAGCGGGGTGGAGGTGCCGTGGGTGTTGATGTAGTCGATGTCTTCCGGCTTCATGCCGGCGTGTTCTAGAGCCATCTGCATGCAGCGGGCGGCGCCGCGGCCTTCCGGATCCGGAGCCGTCAGGTGGTAGGCGTCCGCGGAGATGCCGTAGCCCACAAGTTCCGCATAGATTTTTGCGCCGCGTTTCTGGGCGTGTTCCAGCGTTTCCAGAATGACGACGCCGGCGCCTTCACCCATGACGAAGCCGTCGCGGTCCACATCATACGGGCGGGAGGCGCGCTGGGGTTCGTCATTGCGGGAGCTGAGGGCTTTCATGTTGCTGAAGCCGGATACGCCCGTGGGCAGGATGGTGGCTTCCGCGCCGCCGCAGACCATGACGTCCGCATCACCGAATTTCATGATGCGCCAGGCTTCCCCGATGTTGTGGTTGGAGGTGGCGCAGGCCGTAACGATGGACATGTTTGGTCCGCCGAGGCCGTATTCCATGGAGATGAGGCCGGAGGCGATGTTGCTGATCATGTATGGGATCATGAAGGGAGACACGCGGGTCGGTCCCTTGGAGAGAAGCGTGGCGTGCTGGGTTTCCAGCGTGCCGAGGCCGCCGATGCCGCTGCCCACCATGACGCCGATGCGGGTTTTGTCTTCCGCGTCCAGGTCCATGCCGGAATCCTTAAGAGCCATTCCGGCCGCGCCCATGGCAAAGTGCGTGAAGCGGTCCACGCGGCGCGCGTCCTTGGGCGTCTTGAAATAAGGGGCCGGATCGAAATCCTTGACTTCACCGGCGATTTTTGTGGAGTAGTCGGTGACATCCATGGACTTGATGGTGTCAATGCCGCTGCGGCCAGCCTTCATGGCTTCCCAGGTAGATGCAAGATCATTGCCCAGGGGGCTGATCACTCCGATGCCGGTGATAACAATTCTGCGGTCGGTCATAATAAGTGTGAGTGGTTGCAAATAATGCTTGAGCCAGAATAGGCGTCATTACAGGAAAGTCAAGCTAATCCCCCTGTTCCCCGGTGCGGCGGGAACGCGGCGCCGGGAAGAGGCTTTCCGCCGCCGGAGCAGGGCTATCCGGAGACTTGCGTTTCCCGTCCCGCCGCAGGGGTTCCGGTTTTGCGAACGGATTCCAGGATAAAATCCACAATGGGCGCCGGGTCCGGGAGGCTGTGCGGATGATGGCCCATGCCCGGTTTATGGATCACTCGGATGCTGCCGCCCATGGCGCGGTACTTCCGTTCCACTACGGCCATGTTTTCCTCCACGGGCACCACGTCGTCGGCGTCCCCCACCACGGCAAGCACCGGAATGCGCGCTTCCGCCAGCGGAGCCAGCCTGTTGACGGGGCTCAGCTTTCCGGATAAGGCTTCCTGTTCCGTTACGCCATAGGCGTCCAGCAGGCGGCGCCAGTCCTCCGGGGAGCCTTTGCCCTTGCCTTTGCCGCCGGGCCAGCTTGCAACGTCGCAGACGGGGGCGTCCACATACATGGCCGCTACCCGTTCCGGGTGCAGGGCTGCCCAGTTAAAGGAAAAGAGCCCCCCACGGCTGAACCCTTCCAGGACCGTTTTCGGGGAAAGCCCGTAGTCCCTGACCAGGGTGTTATAAAACTGGTCCATGATCTTCATGGCCGTGGGCGCGCCGTACATGTTCTGCACATCCACATAAGCCACGTGGAAGCCTTCCTTTAGCAGGGCTACGTCCGCCTGGGGCTCATGGCCGAAGAATTCCTGCCGCCATATCCACGGCCTGGTTTCCGTCGGGGTTCCGGGAAGAACAAGGGTGGCGTTTCTGCCCGCTACTTTGAACCGCAGGGAGGGGAAGCCCTGCCATTCCGAGACGCTCACCCCTTCCCGGAGGCAGGGAAGCACGGAAACGGGAACCCCCTTCGGGATGCCGGGGCGCTGGTGGCCCGTTTCCGTCAGCCATGCCAGTTTATAAAGGTTGTGTCGGTCCAGGATTTTTTTGAAATCATCCCCTTCCGGAAAACGGACGCGGGAGGGCAGGCGGAGGATGGAGGCAAGCGGAGGCCAAACGGCCCCGGCAATCATGAAGTGTCCTTCCCGGCCGGGGTGGACGCCGTCCCCGGCATAAATGAATTTGGGATTCTTTTTCTTCGCCTCCCGGATTTGCCTGGCAAGTTCCGGGCGCATGTCCACCACCTTCCAGCCGTCTTTTTTCCGGCTGACCAGCCATGCGGCATAGGTATCCAGCACCTGGTTGTAACGGGCCGCATCCTTTTCCGGAGCATCCGCCATGTACAGGGGCGGCGTGATGGCGATGAATTGGGCCCCGGCGGCTTCCACCCTCCGCTTCAGCCGTTCCATGCCTTTTTTAAAGGCATGGAAGCCGGTTTCTGAAAAAGGCTTCATCATGCCGTCATTCATGCCGTAGCAGGCAATGACAAGGGTGGGCCTGTATTTGGAGAGGATGGAATCCAGGCGGTCATGGAGGCAGGGGCGGGGAAAGGCGCCCCCGGCGTGGCCCGGTTCCGACAGGCCGGAGACTGTTTCACTGGGAAGGGCCATGCTGACTATTTCCGCGTCCCGGTAGGCCGGCGTCTGCCGCAGGGCTGATTCCACCAGGGCAGGCCACTGGCCCGAATACGGGATACTGTCCCCCAAAAAGGCGATTCTGGGTTCAGCACCCGTGGCATACGCCAGGAGCAGGGCCAGCAGTACCGGGATGATGCGCAGGGCGGTCATTCTCATGATACCACATTACGCAGTCACGGGAATGAATGTTTCAGCAAGGCATTGTTCCAGGAAAATAGAATTTTCCGGGAGATTTTGCCCGGCTTCCGGCTGGCTCTTTTCCGTGCCGCGCTCCTCAATGGGCGCTCTCTGCCATGGCAGGCTGCGGTTCCGCCTGGAATTCCAGGGAAAGGGAGTTGACGCAGTAGCGGGTATCCTTCAGCGTCAGGTGTTCTCCGGTGAAGATGTGGCCCAGATGGGCGCCGCAATGGGAGCACGTGATCTCCGTGCGCCGTCCGGAACCCGAGTGGATGCTCCTGACGGCGTCCGGCAGGGAGTCGTCAAAGCAGGGCCAGCCGCATCCGGCGTCAAATTTATCTTCCGACCGGAACAGGGCTTCCCCGCACTTGCGGCAGGAATAGGTCCCCTGCTCAAAGCAATTAACGAACTCCCCGGAAAAGGGGGGTTCCGTACCCTGGTGTTCGATGATGCGCTTCTCCGTTTCCGTGAGGGGCCGGCGCGTCCGGGAAGGACCGGGGTCAGGCACGTCCTGGGAGGCGGGAATCCCCCCGTCCACGGCCATGACGCCTGCCACGCCTTCAGCGATCGTCCCTATCCATGATCTCCATTGTTTCCGTTCTTCCTGATTCATACGTACCTATGACCAGGTCAGAGCGGATTTTGCTCATTCATACGCCAATATCTTGTGGATAAGGTTGATTTTAAGGGAAGAAACCTAAAAATATGGGAGTCTGTGGAAGGATTAGTACTCCAGGTCCAGCCACAGCTGTTCCCAGATTCCCCCGGAGTGCTCTTCCCTGGGATGGGAAACGGACAAGCCCAGCAGGCGGAAGGTGCGGTCTCCGGAATCCAGGTCTTCCATCAGGGTGCGGGCGAGGGGAAGGATGTCCTCTATCTCCGTCAGGCAATCCGGAACGGTAATGCTCCGGGATTTTTGGACGAAGTCCGGGAATTTGACTTTCAGCGTCAGCGTATTGCCCTGGAATCCGGAGCGCGCCAGGCGCCCCGCGAGCTCTTCAGACAGGAGGGGAAGGTGCGTTTCCAGAGCCTGGGCTTTGGTGGCGTCTTCCCGGTAGGTCTCCTCGCACCCTACGGATTTGCGGATGCGGAAGGGTTCCACGGGGCGTTCATCAATGCCGCGGGCGAAGTTATAGAAAACGCCGCCTATCTTGCCAAAATGGCGGACCAGGAATTCCATGTCCCGTTCCCGGAGCTGGGCTCCGTTGGTGATGGAGAGGGCGCGCATGCGTTCGGCGGTGGCGTGGCCTACCCCCCAGAAAGCCTCAATGGGAAGCCGCGCGATGAATTCCTCTGCGCGTGAGGGGTGAATGGTGAACAGGCCGTCCGGCTTGCGGTAGTCGGAAGCGATCTTTGCCAGGAATTTATTGTAGGAAACGCCTGCGGAGGCCGTGAGATGAAGCTCCTGCCGTATTTCCCTTTTGATGCGCCGTGCAATATCTACAGCCAGCGGAATGCCCGGCTTGTTCTCCGTGACGTCCAGAAAAGCCTCATCCAGGGAAAGGGGCTCCACCAAGTCCGTGTAACGGTGGAAAATGGCCCGGATCTGCGCTGAAACGGATTTGTACACGTCCATGCGGTTGCTGGTGAAAATCAGCTTGGGGCAGAGTTTCATCGCCTTCATGGAAGGCATCGCGGAACGCACGCCAAAGCGGCGCGCCTCATAGCTGGCCGCCGCCACCACGCCGCGCATCTCCGGCCTGCCTACGGCAATGGGTTTGCCGCGGTATTCCGGATGGTCGCGCTGTTCAATGGATGCGTAAAAGGCATCCATATCCACATGGATGATTTTTCTCTGTTTCATGGGTGCGCTTCATGATCCCGGTGAAGCGGAAATCATGAGAAAAGGGGCGCCCCCATCATAACGCAATTTGTCCGTCAAGTCCAGTTGGACGGGGTAAAGAACGGCTTGAAAATGAAAGAAAGGGAGGTTTCTGGGAAACGCGGCGATTTGAGTGAAAAGTTTTACTCAAATCTGTTAGGTTCGAGACATATCCAGCAGAACGAAGGAATGTTTGTGTAAAGGGCTTTGAGAAAAGTTCTGAATGAGGTAGCTTTGAAAGTAGGTACTGATGACAGATGTAACTTGCTGTTCCTAGCTTGTTTAATATTGAGCTAAAGATTTTGAAATATTGCATTTCACTTTGAATCTATGAAAACAAGATAAAAAGCTCCGCTTGGGGTGATATTTATCGCGGTAAGAGTATTAGTAATCTGTGTTTAAAATGCTGTGGCTATGGCGGAAATTATTTTTTGGTAATTATACCGAAATAAAACGTCATTTCTGTTCTAAAGATAGTTAGCGTTTTTATTAGTACAGTCTTGTAAAAAATATAAATGAGACCTGATATGGAATATTGGAACAATAAATGATAGCATTAATATTATTTCTTTTGTTTCTGCAGGTGTTGAATTACTGTAGCAGGAATAGGCCCCAATGGAGGTTCAATATCACAATCAAATAAATGTAGAAGCAGTTCAGAATAATGATTACTGGAAAGAGACTCGTCATTCCATTTTAGGCCAAATCTGGATTTAGCATAAATGGGAATACTGGTATCAATGTCATCACCTTTAATGATGCAGATATATTTATTGGTATTGGAATGTGCGAGCATATCTCCTTGGATAATCATAGCTTCCCAACCGACACCACCTTTTTTGAAATCTGATTTATAAGCATATTGGTGATCACAAATCATGAGAACTTTATCGGCCATGAGTAATTCATTTGTCATCCATTGGGGAAGATCTTGTCCCGGTTTGAGATGAAACAGATCTACTCTGGCATTAATTCCATCGGAACGTAATTTACAAGCCAATTCTTTAACCCATGTCCGATTGTTCGTATCATCAGAAGCGTAACTGATAAATACCCTGGGATTGATAGTTATAGTAGAAATTGTTTGTTTTGGATAAGATGAAGAAACGGATTTATATATTTTTTTTGAATATATATAAATATTTGCATGAATAGAAGAATCATCTTCAAAATAGGATTTGATGATGCTTAATGAGGTTTTTGGATTCATTCTGCCGGAACCGGTGCCTAAAAGAGGAATATTAATTATAGATAAACAATGAGCCTTACAATAATTTTTGATATTGAGCATGATGCTGTGCAGGCATTCTTCGCTACAACCTCCTTTTTCTATATCCACCGATGCTGCAAAACCAGTGACAAGTGCCGTCGTTAAGTGATTATCATTTTCTTGGAAATATACATCTCCCCCATCAATTACTTTGGGAAGATATGGGAGATTATGAATCCATAGCTCGTCTTGCATGGCATTCGTTACTCCTCCGTAGCTGTTGCAAGGAATAATGATCAAATCACATTTGGATTCAAAAATACTACCGCAAAGAATTTCATACATAAAAAATAGAAAGATTTATTAATTTTTTGTGTGATGGGGCAGGATATGCTATAATATCCTCTAATGAAGGAATTAAGCGTACCGGTGGAATCGAAGTAAAGAACAATTTTTGTGTAATCCTTCATTTCTTCTTGTAGTGGTAGTTTTTTAGTACGCTGCTATCCGAAAATCCAGGAATGGCTGTTTATGAGCCCCACTCAAGAGTAATAGGATTACTCAGGAATGAAATAATCCACTGAAATTTATGGAGTCCCTGTTAATTGGTAAAAACAATAGGCCGTTTCCCTTCTGCACGGAAGAAACGGCGTTGCTGGTGTTAAGGCATGGAGAAGGGGCAGGATGCCTTTTCTATTGATGGGGGTGCGACTTTTGCCATTTGTTTAATGGCGGAAAGAAACAGGGGACCGGTTCACCTCAATCTCTAATTGTTATAACGGCTGACTGCTGCCATTGTCCGAAAAAGAGAGATTTTTCCTAAAGAAAAAACTAACGGTCCGGAACCAGTTGGAAAATGATCCCTTTATGATAAAAATCTAAGATCAGGGAATGGCAATGCTTCCTATCTTTTGATGAAGTTTGTTCACAAGACACGAGGCTGCTTCCCCGGAAGATGAGTGATGACCGTTTGACAAAGATATGGGTTGGCTTGAATTTCTTGACCGGAGGAAAGGATAGTGGTTCTTTCTCCGGAATTAGCCGAGATGACGGCGCAAGACGGTCCGTTACTGGAGCGCCAGTTCCATCTGGATATCCACCCGCTCATAGGACGGGTGATAGATGGCAACTTCCTTGAATCCCGCCTTCCTGTATAGCTGGATGGCCGGGCGGAGCAGGGTATTGCTTTCCAGAAAGATTTTTTTGCAGTCCAGTTCCTTCGCCTTGGCGATGACGGTCCGGCACAACAGCATGCCGATGCCTTTGCCCTGCGCGCTGGGGCTGACGGCTAGCTTGGCCAGCTCGTACTGATGAACGGGGTCATCCTTCTTGCACAGGGCACACACGCCGACCGGCTCTTCCTTGTATAGTGCCACGAAAATGTGGCCGCCCTTGTCCAGAATGTGCTCCTGCGGGTGGTCCAGCGCGTGATGGTCCGGTTCTTCCATCTGCCAGTGCGCCGTAATCCATTCTTCATTGAGCGTCTTGAAGGCGTCCCGGTAGCGGGGCTCGTAGGGAACAATGGCCACGTCCCGGCCTTCCCGTTCTTTTTTTGCTTCCTTCACCCGTTCCAGCAGCGTTTTTTCCGCCAGCAGTCCTTCCCATTCTTCAATGGCGCGCCACAGGTCGTTCCGGGTTTGGCGGGAAATTTGTTCCACGGCGGCTTCTACGTCGGGATATTGTTCCTCCATGATATCGGACATTTTCTTTCCCTTGGGGGACAGCATGATAAGGTTTCTCCGTCCGTCCGCTTTGTCCTTTTTTTCCTTCACCAGCCCCCTGGCGCCCATTTCCTTGACAATGTTGCTGACGGACGGGTGGGAATGCCCTATTTCCCTGGCAATGGAGGTGATGGTTTTGGCCTCCCCCCGTGACAGGACAAAGAATACGGGAAACCATTTGGGGCGGATGTCCACGCCGTACATCCGGAAGATCAGGGCGGCGTCATTCGTTATTTTATCCGTCAGCATCCGCAGCCTGCTTCCAATGGCCATTTTCCCTGTCTGGTTGAAGAAATCCATGTTTCCTGCTCCTTTTGTGTTGTTAAAAACGTAACTGATTACGTAATTGGTTATATAATTGTTCCCGCAATGTCAAAATAATTTTTTTGGATGCATGTCCGAAAATGGCGGGAATCATTTCCGCGGTTTGCTATCATGGGCATCAACCGTGGAGTTTGCAGAACCATGAAAGGAAATGAAAAGGCCTGGTATGCCGCGTTTAAATCCAAGGATGCCCGTTTTGACGGCCATTTCTTTGTGGGGGTTGCGTCTACGGGCATTTATTGCCGCCCCGTATGCCGGGCAAAGCTGCCCAGGGCCGGGAACTGCACCTATTATGCCACGGCGGCGGAAGCGGAACGGGCCGGATTCCGGCCTTGCCTGCAATGCCGCCCGGAGCTTGCGCCCGGGACCGCTCCGGTGGACGCCTCCGCTTCCCTGGCGCGCCGGGCTGCCAGTTTCCTGGAGGAGAATTGCGGAGACATGGAAAGCCTGGAAGAGCTTGCCGCTCACCTTGGGTGCACCGGACGGCATTTGCGCCGGGCATTTGCCGCAGAGTTCAATGTTTCTCCCATCCAGTATTTGCAGACTCTCCGCCTGCTGCTGGCGAAGAATCTCCTGACAAGCACAAGGCTCTCTGTTTTGGATGTTGCCATGAGCGCGGGGTTCGGCAGTTTGCGGCGGTTCAATGAATTGTTTAAAAAAGAATACAGGTTCTCCCCGGCGGCATTGCGGAAGCAGGGGAAGGGGGAAGAAGAGGATGACGGTTCCGGGATAACGCTGACGCTGCCCTACCGCCCCCCCTACCAGTGGGAGAAGATGCTTGAGTTTCTTGAGCTGCGGGCCATTCCCGGCGTGGAGGCCGTACGCGGCGGGGAGTATGGCCGCACCGTGCGTCTTGCAACCAGAAGGCGGAAAGATGTTTATGGCTGGATACGGGTGGGCCATTGCCCTGTGAAAAATGCGCTGGCCGTGGTGATCGCGAGGTCCCTGCTTCCCGCCTTGTCCCAGGTGCTTGCAAGGGTGCGGCATTTGTTTGACTTGTATTGTGACCCGGCCGCGGTGGATGAAACGCTGGCTGTCATGAACGGCCTGTCTCCGGGGCTGTATGTTCCGGGGACCCGTTTGCCCGGCTGCTTTGATCCTTACGAGCTGGCGGTGCGGACAGTGCTGGAACGGCGGATTTCCATGAAAGCCGCGAATGCTCTGGCGGGGATGCTTGCTCGGAGTTATGGCGAGCCCGTCCGGACGGGGTTGGAGGGGCTGACGCATGCGTTTCCTGCGCCGGGGAAGATTCTTTCCCTGAGCGGTCCGGGAAGCGCCGGACAGGGCATTCCCGGAATAACCGCGTCCAAGGGCAGGACGGTTGTTGAGCTGGCGCGCGCGTTTGAAGAAGGGAGCATTGATTTCAGTTTCAGGGCTGATCCTGAGGCGGAGATGAAAAAGCTGGCGGGGCTCCCCGGCATTGGAGCATGGACGGCGCAGTATATCGCCATGCGGGCCTTGGGATGGACGGATGCCTTTCCTTCAACCGACCACGGCATTAGAGAGGCGCTTGCCCCGCGCACGCAAAAGGAAATTCTTGTCCTGGCGGAAGGCTGGAGGCCGTGGCGCGGGTATGCTGCCGTCAATTTATGGAATTCACTGAAACACTAGAAAGATGATGTATTATTCAACACACTATTCGTCACCCCTCGGGCCGCTCACGCTGGCGAGCGACGGGGAGCATCTCGCAGGCTTGTGGCTGGAGGGCCAGAAGTATTTTGGAGATACTATCAGCGGAGACATGGAGGAAAGGGACGGCCTGCCGGTATTTGCCGCGGCAAAAGACTGGCTGGACAGATATTTTGCGGGCGGCAAGCCTCCCATAGCCGAATTGCCGCTGGCTCCCGTGGGGGGAGAGTTCCGCCAGGCCGTATGGAAGATTCTCTGCGGCATTCCCTACGGAGAAGTTACCACTTATGGAGAGATTGCCCGGAAGATGGCCGCGCGCGGGAATAAAAGGAGCATGTCTGCTCAAGCAGTAGGAGGAGCGGTGGGACATAACCCCATTTCCATCATCATCCCGTGTCACCGGGTGGTGGGCGCAGGCGGGAGCCTGACGGGCTATGCCGGGGGAATTGCCGCGAAAATCAGGCTTCTGGAGCTTGAGGGAGTGGATATGTCCCGTCTTTTCATGCCGAAGAGGGGGACGGCTCTTTAAGGGAGGCGGAGGATGCCTTGCGGTTAATGTTTCCTGGAGGCTATTAGAAGCCGTTCCGATTTCTTGCAGTTTCAAGGAAATAAAGACCGCAAGCGCTGATAAACAGTAGCTTGCGGTGTGATAGGTCTGGTAGGCCCGGTAGGAATCGAACCTACATCGTCGGTACCGGAAACCGATGTCCTATCCATTGAACGACGAGCCCATGTTCTCAAGGAGAACGAAGGAGATAGAATAGAAAAACCGGGCCGGATGCAAGTATTTTTATGCGGGTGACGGGATTGGCGTGATGAAAATATTAAAGAGGAAGGGCTAATGGTAAAAGGGCGCCGGAATGTTCCGTGGGCGGGAAGGGAGATTTTCCCGTGGAGTTTTCCGTCAGGAAATCTTGTGATGGAAGGAGAAGATGGCGGCGAATACGGAGACCGCCGTTACAATAAGAATGGCCCCGAAGAGGGGCCAGAGGTCCAGGAATCCGGCCCCTTCCAGGAAGATGCGCTGGATAAGTTCCAGCCCGTATCTCATGGGGTTGAGCAGGGTAAGGTCCTGGAAGATGTCCGGCATGCTGGAGATGGGCGTGGCAAAGCCGGAGAGCATGACCATGGGAACCAGCAGCAGGAAGGTTCCCACAATGGCCTGCTGGAGGGATTGGGCGAAGGATGAGATGCACAGCCCGATGGCCGCCGCAGTGATGATGAAGAGCAGAATGGCCGCGGCAAGCAGCCAGATGGAGCCCTGGAAGGGGATGCGGAACCAGAACATGGCCACCAGCACCACAAAGACGGCCTGCATGGAGCCAGTGATGACCGTGGCGATGCCTTTGCCCAGCAGGATTTCTCCCGGGTTGTACGGGGCCACCAGGAGCTGGTCAAAGGTGCCTTCCTCCCGTTCCCGGGCGATGGAGAGCGCCCCGGAGAGGATGGAGTTGATCAGGGCCAGGACGGCAATGAGGCCGGGTACGATGAACCAGCGGGTGATGAGGTTGGGGTTGAACCAGGAGCGGGCTTCTATTTCCACCGGGGAGGCGCCGCCGTTTCTGGCGGTCAGGTCCGCGCCGAAGCTGGAGGCGATTTGCTGGGCGTAGCCGAGGGCGATGGCTGCCGTGTTTGCGTTGCGCCCGTCCGCAATGAGCTGGAGGGAGGCGGGGCGGCCCGTCTGGAGATTGCGGGAGAAGTCCGGCGGAATGGTGAGCCCTACGACGATTTCCCGGTTGTCGATCATGCGGTCGATGTCCTTTTCCGTGGCTGCCGCGGCCTGCCGCCGGAAGATACCGGTTCCTTCCAGGTCCGCGATGTACTGGGCGGCCGTTTCCCCGCCGTCCTTGTCCAGCACGGCGTAAGGCACGCGCGTGACGTTCATGGTGGCCGCGTATCCGAAGATGCATATCTGGATGACGGGCGGGATGATCAGGGCCATGCGGCTTTTTTTGTCCCTGAGCACGGCCAGCAGTTCCTTTTTTACGAGGGAGGCTATTCTGACGAAGAAGTCCATGGCGCTATTCGAGGGATTTGGGGGCTTTCAGCCGGGCGATGCCCATGAGGACGACGGCGAAGACGCCCAGCGTGATGCAGCATGGGATGATGACGGAGGGGATGTCCCCTGCCAGGAAGAGGGTCTGGAGCAGGGTGACGTAGTAGCGCGCCGGGATCATGTAGGTGAGGGCGCGCACGGCGGGGGGCATGTTCAGGATGTCGTACAGGAAGCCGGAGAGCATGAGGGCCGGCATGAAGGTGCCCATGATGGCGAACTGGCAGGCCAGGAACTGGTTTTTCGTGGCGGTGGAGATGACGAGTCCCAGCCCCAGGGCCACGATCAGGAACAGGGCGGAGACCGCCAGCAGCAGGGTGAGGGAGCCGCGGATGGGGATGTCAAAGACGAAGGCGGCGAAGATCATGGAGATGGCCAGGCTGACCATGCCCAGCAGGAAGTTGGTGGCCGCCTTGGCGGTGAGGATTTCTCCGCTGCCCACGGGGGTGACAAAGAGGCTTTCCAGCGTGCCCCGTTCATATTCCCGCGCCATGACCAGGGAGGTGAGGAGCGCCCCGATCATGGTCATGATGGTGACGATGACGCCGGGAACCAGGTAGTAGTGGCTGTCGTTGGCTTCATTGAAGCGGGTGCGCGTCTGCACGTCCAGCATGGGGGCGGCCTGGCCGTTCAGGGAGGCCGCCCAGGAACCGACGACGGCCTGGAGGTAGTTGCGTATGAGGGTGGCCTGGTTGGCGTTGACTCCGTTGACGACGATCTGGACTTTCGTGACGCCGCCGGTGAGCGTGTCCGGCGCGTTGCTTTGCAGGGCGATGAAGGCGTCCGCCTGATGGGTGCGCAGCTTTTCCTCCGCCTCGCGTGAGGAGAAAACGCGGGTGGTCTGGAAATATTTGGAGAGGGTGAGGCGCGTTTCCAGGTTGGTGGATTCGCTGGAGGCCGGAACGGCCAGGTACGCGATGCGCACGTTTTTGATGTCCATGCTCATGCCGTAGCCGAAGAGGAGCAGGAGCACGGCGGGGAGAATGACGGCGATGCCGATGTTGCCGGGGTCCCGGACCACCTGGTGGAGTTCCTTGACGATGAGGGCGCCGATGCGTTTGAGGGAGGCCGTCATGATTCTTCCCCTCCCTTCCGCATGTGTTCCTCCGTGATGGCCAGGAAAGCGTCTTCCAGGGAGGCCGGGGCGCCGTCCTCGCGGGGCGGGGCATATTGGCGTATTTCATCCGGAGAGCCTTCCGCCAGCGTGGTTCCGTCCATCATGATGAGCATATTGTCGCAGAATTCCGCTTCTCCCAGAAAATGCGTGGTGATGATGATGGTGACGCCTTTTTCCGCCAGGGAGTTGATGCGCAGCCAGAAGTCGCGCCGGGCCAGGGGGTCCGCGCCGGAGGTGGGTTCGTCCAGGAAGAGGATGTCCGGGGAGTGGAGCAGGCCGCACGCCATGCTCAGGCGCTGCTTGTAGCCGCCGGGCAGGTGCGCGGCGGGGGCGTTCATGTACGGGGTGAGGTGGAATTCCTCTTCCATGGAACGGATGGCGTCCCGCCGCTCCTTTCCGGCCATGCCGTAGGCCCCGGCAAAGAATTCCAGGTTCTGCCGCGTGGTGAGCATGCCGTACATGGAGAATTTCTGGGCCACGTAACCTACTCTTCTCCGTGCGCGGGCGGCGGCGGTTCTCAGGTCCGCTCCGGCCACGTTAAGGGTGCCTCCGGTTGCCGGGAGGAGGCCGCAAAGCATGCGGAACGTAGTGCTTTTTCCGGCCCCGTTCGGCCCCAGCAGGCCGAAGACCTGTCCCCTGCTGACGGAGAAGCTGACGTGGTTGACGGCGGTGAAGCTGCCGAATTTGCGTACAAGGTCCGTTACCCGGATGATGGTTTCTCCGCTTGTTCCCTGGCCGGGGGGAGGCGTTTCCGCGGGAACGGGGATGTCCTGCGGGGTGAGGTCCGCCTGCCCGGCCAGCAGGGTCATGAAGCCGTCTGAAAAGTCCGGCTGCCCCGGCTGCGGGTGGTATTCCTCCAGCTTCCGCCGCGTGGGGTGGTCCTGCGGCAGGATGATGCGCACGGTGCCTCCCTGGGGAGTGGCGTTGATGATTCCGGGCAGGGCGGCCAGCCTGCTCTGGAACTGGCGCGCATGAATGCCTTCCGGCGTGCGCACGGTAATGCACATGCCTTCCGCGCGGGCGATGACGTCCGCAGGCGGAGCATCCATCAGCAGGCCCCCCTTGTACATGATAAGGGTACGGTTGCAGTAGGCGGATTCATCCATGTAGGAGGTGCTGACCAGCACGCCCACGCCTTCCTCATGGGAGAACTGTCCCAGGATGTTCCACAGTTCCCGGCGGGAGAGCGGGTCCACCCCCACGGTGGGTTCATCCAACAGAATCAGGGGAGGGGAGGAGACCAGGGAACAGCACAGCCCCAGTTTTTGCTTCATGCCGCCGGAGAGCTTGCCCGCCAGGCGCGTGGTGAAGCGTTCCAGGCTGGTCATGGAGAGCAGGCTGCGGAAGCGTTTTTCCCGGTCCTGGCCGGAGACGCCGTGCATGCGGGCGTAAAGCTCCATGTTTTCCTTTACGGTAAGGTCCTCGTAAAGGCCGAATTTCTGAGGCATGTACCCGATGGAGGCTTGAATGGCCCGCGCCTTTTTAACGGAGTCCAGGTTCAGTACGGAAATGGAACCTTCATGCGGTTTCATCAGCCCCGTGATGAGGCGGATGAGCGTGGTTTTTCCCGCGCCGTCCGGCCCCAGCAGTCCCACGATTTCCCCGGCGGAAAGGCGGAAGGAGACGCCGTCCACCGCGGGAAAGGGAACGCCCGCCGGGTCCGGAAACATTTTGCGGACATTCCGGCAGTCAATCAGGGGCTGGGAGTCCGTATTCATGGCCTGGGCTGTTCCGGAGCCCGCTGCCCGGCGGCCTGGTCCAGCGGGATGGTGACCGTGGCGGGGGCGCCCAGGCGCAGCCGGTTGTCCGGGTCGTCCACGATGATGCGCACTTCATATACCAGGGCTGTCCGGAGATCCGGCGTTTCCACGTTCTTGGGCGTGAATTCCGCCACGGAGGAGATGAAGCCTACCGTTCCCTTGAAGTCCGTATCCGGGAAGCTGTCGTTGTGCACGGTGGCGGAGAAGCCGGGTTTCACCTTTCCCAGCTGGGATTCGGTCAGATAGGCCCGCACCCATTTGGTGTGGTTCAGGGAGAGGTTGTAAACGGGTTTCTGCGGGGAGGCCATGTCCCCTTTTTCCAGAATCCGGTTGCGCACCACGGCGTTGCCCGGCGCGTAAAGTACGGCGTCCTTCAGGTTCTGTTCCCTGATGACCAGATTGGCCTTCGCCTGGTTGTACTGGGCCAGGGACTGGGCAATGTCTTCCACACGGGAGCCCGCCAGCAGCAGTTCCAGCTGCTTTCTGGCTACGTCCAGATTGGCCGCCGCCACTTGCTGGGAGGCTACGGCGTCGTCCGCCTCCTGGCGGGAGATGGATTTGGTGTCGGCCAGCGCCACCAGCCTCTTGCTGCGCACCGCGGCGTTGTTCAGCGTGGCTTCCGCCGCCTGCACGTTTGACCGTGCCTGGGCTATTTCCTCCGCGCGCGGGCCGTTTTTAACGCGCAGGTAGTTCTGCCGCGCGGCCTCCGTTGTCTGCCGTGCCTCATCCACAGCCTGCTGCAGGCGCACCGTTTCCAGCGTGGCGAGTTTCTGACCGGGGACCACGGTATCCCCCTCGTCCACCAGCACGGAGTCAATCCGTTCGGAGATCAGGAAGGCCAGGTCCACCTGACCGGTGCGCAGCCACTCCTTCACGTCGTCGTAAGTACCCTGATAGACCTCGACTTCGATCTGGGGGTAGCTTGCCATGAAGCTCTTGAGGATCTGGGGCAGCAGGCCGGCGCAGACCGAATTGAATGCACCCAGCTTCACCTTGCCCTTTTCCAGGCCGTTGAGGCGGGCGATGCTCTGCTGCAGGGCCTCGTCGCTGTTGAGCACTGCCCGGATGGACGGGTAGAGCGAAGCGCCATAGCTGGTCATGGTCACGCCGTTTTTGCCGCGATTGAATAAGGTAAAGCCAAGCTCAGCCTCCATCACCGCGATGGCATGGCTGATGGCAGAGGGGGTCAGATGCAGCTGCTGGGCCGCTTTGTTAAAGCTGCCCTGACGCGCGACTGCATCGAAAATTTCGTAAGAAAACAGCGTCATGTCCCTAGCCTCCTTCCGTTTTCAGTTCGGAGACGCCCGTTCTTCTGTGAATCTTTTTCACCTTGAGGATGCTATGCATCAATTTTCTTTTTGAGTGTACTATCCTATCTCCGCTTTGTCAAGCATCCTAACCTTAATTTTGGACGTTGAGCCAAATTTCTGCTTTTGAAACGCCATTTATAAGGTATATTGCGCCCTTTTCCGTTCCAGTATTTTCCTGTTTTGAACAAAAAGACCGTCAGCCCTCCATCCCGGAAAGCCGTCGGTCTTCTGCGTTCTACAGATGTTTTTACTCGAGCACCCGCAGCAGTCTCATT